>Ga0256845_1000139_pt1 | contig 64830 bp, 61 predicted proteins | sample RiftiametaG_FD_189101 | JGI IMG/M metagenome (GOLD analysis project Ga0256845, IMG submission 189101) | Tube worm associated microbial communities from hydrothermal vent at the East Pacific Rise, Pacific Ocean - Riftia | ecosystem: Host-associated > Annelida > Integument > Unclassified ...
GTATAATAAAAAACGATTACATTCTTCTTTAGGATATAAAACCCCTTATGAAGTAGAACAAGAATTTTATCAATTTAAATATGTAGCATAGGTCTTAGAAAATTTGTCCGCCTTTTTGTTGAAAGTCAGTTAGTAAGTAATTTCAATTTATGAATATTCAACCTTATCGATAATATCGCTTCGGATGGGAATCCGTTTTGCTCGAAAACAATGTTGGGGAGACTCATAACTTATAATAATGTTCATAAATTTAAAAAACACAAAGAACTGGGTGAACTCGAAAACGTTTAGACTCTAGATCTATTTTAATTTAAAAGCTCAGCTCTAAAGGAAATGTTTACGAACCTCAAGGTGTCAGGAAGTTGGGTAAACTGATTTGATCCCGCATCATGAACATATGTTGCCGAAAAAGTTCCCTCGATACTGTTTTCGTTTAAAGAAGTTATTTCCATAACATTATTATCTTCTTCTTCCAATAATTCGAACCTACCAAGAATCACATCGTCATCAATATCAAAAAATTGGGTTTCCCCTGGCCCTTCCGTACCATCAGCTGTAAATTGCAACAACTCCTGCTCCCCAATTTGTTTTTCCAAATTTATTAAAAGACTACCCGTGAGAATGCAATCTATGCTTGCCGATTCAGATTTAATCAGTATCATATCCTGACCTACGTTTTGAAATGTTGTAAATCGTGACTCAAAAGTAAACGCATTATGTAAATCTGCCTGAAGATTACCAATAGGGTTTGGGCATTGAATCAATTCTTCTTTATTCTTCTTGCTACATCCAAGAAATAATAATAAAAGCATTATTAAAAAGATATTTTTCATTGGAGATTATGATTGCTGCATCTAAGATGCAAATTAATTAAAAGGGTTGCGATGGGCAACCCTTTTAATTATTATACTATTAATTTCTATCTGGAAATCAGGAATCTTTTGGACAATACTTTTATTCCGTTCTCGTACATTTCTAATTGATATAGTCCTTGGTCCATATTCGTAACATCTAGTCTTAATTCTCCCGGTCCAATAAATGATTTTCCGCTAAAAATCTTTTTACCCTTTCCGCCCCTTAGAATTTTGATAGCTCTTACCTCAATATTACTTTCTTTTTGGAAATTGGTTGTAATAAATACTTCGTTTTCCGCAGGGTTCGGATAGACAACCATATCACCAATGTTTTCAACATTGGGACCTTCAACTGATACATTGGAATCTACGTTTATTTCAGATTTGGCAAAAAATGGGCCTCCTCCACTTACACCATTTATATATACAGTTCTAAATACAGTTCTAGCTTGCCCATCTGAACAAGTAACCGTCAATCTGTAATATGTTCTATCTCCATTGTAGGGAACAGCGTAAGTACTAACCGATGTTCCACTACCTGCATTAAAATAAGAAAAACCGTTATAGCTTCTTTCCCATCTATATGTCGTTCCAGGGCAATTGTTAACGTTTGCTAATAAGGTATATGAGGAACCAACATTAACAGAATAAGGACCTGTTATAGAAATTGTTAATTCTTGGAAAGGGTCATATGCAGCTACAATAGGTGCTCCATTTACAAGTTGTTGAAAATTATTCCGTGTTGTAGTTCCCGTATTGTCCCTAGCTTTACTTTCAGCCTAACGGCAGGGTTAGAGTAATAAGGTTGACGTATCCCTCTAGTGCCTCTGACTGAAAGAACACTCTTTCTGTATAATTTTTGGCAGAAAAAACAATTTCTTTTATACCACGAATGACCCTTTGCGGTTGCACTTAGATTAGGGGGTAAAAATAAATTCCCCTGTCCTCCAGGGACTCTTGTATCTGTATCGTGTCTTGCCCCCATATTATGGGCGACTTCGTGGGCGAAGGTAAAGCCCCCGGCATCTGCTTCTACCGTCGCAAAATAGCCATCAACAGGGTCGTTAAAATCATTAAGAGAAGACACCCCGAAGGTAGTTCCAAAAGCACTAATCCAATTCCCATCGGTTAACATGATTACCAAATCCGCATGAAATTGACCCCTTAACTGCCTAACTTGTGCATTGTTTCTTCCAGCCTGAAATCTTTGTAAAGCGTCACCTCTGTCATTAAAAACGATTCTTTGTGTTCCAACAAGGGTGAACCTAAGATTATTAGAAAAAATTCTACTGTTTTGTAAGGCTGAATTTGTTTCCGCTATTAATGTAGTTGCTAACTGTTGAGGATTGGAAACGGCATCTGCATTGTCCGTAAAAAGAACAAGAACTCTTACATTACAGTTCTCCCCATTTCTAGCTGTTAAATTATTTGTGGTATTCTTATTTGCTGATGATTTTGATTTTTCCTTTGCTGGCACCAAATCCGTACCACAGGCAGCTTCGTTGTCCAGTTTCTTGTTGTCAATCTCAATAAGATAGTCTCCATCTGAGTTAGATTCAATTATGAAAACACGTTTCCCAAAAGTCATAGACCCAAAATTCTTACCCTTTTGGTGATTAAACAATAATGTTCCTTTATTGTTTTTTCCCCTTACGAGTTCTGCTGAATATAGATAATTCCCATCCGCATATGACTCAATTTGTTTTGGTATTGCGGTTACCGTTATGTATCCCTTCTTCTTCTTCTTCTTCTTCTTCTTCTTCTTCTTCTTCTTTCGCTTTGGGATTTTTATTTTTAAATATTCTGGACTTAAACTATCCATACCTTTTGCGCTGGCAAGTTGTCCTATGTTAATGAAATTTACCCTTCGAATCTCAAGGTTCATAGGATTGTTCATTCTCGTTGACATTTTACCAGTAAGTGATTTACTTTTTCCTTTTGAATTTATACCAGACAATGGCTCTGAAAATTCAAATAAATTTTGAAGGATATTGGTTTTTTGTGCGCTTAAAACGGCACATAAACAAAAGCTAAATAATTATGAGTAAAGTTTTTTTCATTTTTTTTTGGTTTTTGATATTAGTGGAATATTATATGAATTCAAATTTGCCATAAAATAATACATTTTTGTCGTAAGACAATACCTTGTAAAGGTAAGAATAATATTTTAACATGTGTTATACTAGCACTTTACGCAAGAAGTATAAAGAGAGGTTTGATGCAGAAATGCATCCCCCTAATCTATCTGCCCTATTACTATCAATCGGGTTTTGGCCATAAAAATCTATTCATTATTCCCCAGGAATACCCAAATGAAATTTACCCTGCTATTTGAGGTCTATTGGCTTCAAACCAAAAATGGGATAAAATGGTCATTAGATTAGTAGAATTAAAACATCATGCTTTAAGCGCTGCTTAAAAATCGGGTTCCTTTTCCTCTGGAATAGCAAATATTTCACATTAAAATGAAAAGTGCACTTTTAAAACTCCGGAAGCCAGGGGGAAATTTCTGCAGAAAGAAATAAAGTGCACTTTTTTGTGTGGCCATGTGCAGATCCTTGAGCTGCCAGCTGTCTAAAAAGTGCACTTTTACAGAGTAAATAATCCTCGGGGCAAGCCCACGAGGCATTTAGCGGAAGACAGTTCTTTTATTTAATGAAAACCATCCGTTTTCAAACTTTCCTCTAAAAATCGAGGCAAGCCTCGGGGAATTAAACCCGACAGAGAATGAACTACCCCGAGGCAGAGCCATCGAGGTATCAAAACAAACGTAATTGATTCTTATGAATCTCTTTATATTTGGCACCTGGGTCTATGTAAATGGTAATATTATTCCATTCTAGCACAGTAGAGACGTGTTCTATAGGAATTATTTTGATGTCTGATGCATTGATTGTTTTGGGAGAAGATGGAGTTTCATTTGCACTATATTCTAGTTCAGAATTCAATACTGGCGTTGTTTTTGCCTTTTCCTTGCAGCCTAAAACTGCAATACTTGTACATATTAATATAAAAATAGTTTTTTCATAGTTTTCATTTTATACTGTTTTTCTAAAAAAGATAATTTAAAGAGTGGCATATAAAATTACTATAACCTTCCATATACTTATTTTTTTTAACTAAAAAATCCAAATGTTAAAAAGCTTCGTATATAAATTGAAAATCAAAACAACTAATTTTTAAAATTCACGAACACTTTTTATTAATTATTACATTATGACTGAAACAAAGAACAATAACGGATTAAAAGTAGCGGCAGGATTACTAGCTGTAATTTTACTTGGTACTATTATCTACACAGTAAGTCTTTATCAAGATAAGAAAAAGACAACTCAATTGCTTACACAAGAAAAAGATTTGGTTGTTGAAGACTTAAATAGCCTAAAATCTGAGTATGACAAAGCTATTATGGAGAGTAATGCTACTAATGAAGAATTAGTGGATGCAAGAGACAGGATTGCTAAATATTTGGATTCTGTTAAAACTATGAAAGCTGATATTTCTTCACTTTCTAGATACAGAAGACAAGTAAATGTTCTTAAGGCTGAAAGAGTTCAATTGTTGAAACAAGTAGACTCATTGACCCAATCTAATACTTTAATTGCTATGCAAAGAGATAGTACTTATGTTGAATTGGAAAAGCAAACTGTATTTAATGATTCTTTAGTTGTACAAAATACACAATTGGCAGATGCCGTTGAAAGAGGGTCAGCTTTAAACTTATCTAAGTTTAGTGTAGATGCTGTAAGAGAAAGAAACAACGGGAAAATGGTTTCTACTTCTAGAGCAAAGAGTACTGATAAATTTAAAATTTGTTTTACAGTTGCTGATAATGTAATTGCAGAAGCTGGTGACAGAGAGTTTTATGTTGAAGTTTTAGATCCTCAAGGTAATGTTCTTGGAGGAGGTTTTTCTAAAACTAATGATGCAGGAGCTTCTGTAGCATATAGTAAGGGAACACAATTTTACTATGAGAACAACAATTTAGATGTATGTGATTATGTAGACAAGCCATCTGGAGATTTCCAAAAAGGAAATTATATGGTAAACGTTTACGATGATAAATTGAAATTATTGGGAACTTCTAAGTTCACTTTAAAATAGAATAAACACTACCTATTATAAAAAAGGGGGAAAATCAATTTGATTTCCCCCTTTTTGTTTGTAAACTTTTCAAGTAAACTACCTTGGGACATGCCTCGAGGCATTAAGAATAATATTTTTTATATTTCAACGCAATAAGCGTTGGAGCATTAAACCCACAATAGTGGGAATAAATTATTTTAAAGACCCTACCATTTTTTCTGGTTTTACCCACTCATCATATTCTTCAGCGGTAACATACCCTAAATTAATGGCTTCTACTTTTAATGTAGTACCATTTTTGTGAGCTGTATTCGCAATTTCAGCAGCTTTATAATATCCAATTTTCGTATTTAAGGCTGTGACCAACATTAAAGAGTTGTTTAACAATTGCTTTATCACTTGGTGATTGGGTTCAATGCCAGAGGCGCAATTTTCATCAAAACTAGAACAAGCATCTCCAATCAATTGAGCAGATTGTAAAATATTGGCTGCCATCATGGGTTTAAACACATTCAGTTCATAATGACCCTGTGTGCCTCCAACAGATATTGCCACATCATTGCCCATTACTTGGGCACAGACCATGGTCAACGCTTCACATTGTGTAGGGTTTACTTTTCCGGGCATTATAGAACTTCCAGGCTCATTGGCCGGGATAATTATTTCCCCGATTCCTGAACGTGGACCAGAAGCCATCATTCTTATATCATTGGCAATTTTATTTAAGGAAACAGCCAATTGTTTTAATGCAGAATGACTCTCCACAATAGCATCGTGCGCGGCCAGGGCCTCAAACTTATTTTTGGCAGTAATAAAAGGAAGTCCAGTAAACTTTGCAATATAGTTGGCTACCAGTACATCATACCCATCAGGAGTATTAAGCCCGGTTCCTACGGCCGTACCCCCCAGTGCAAGTTCACTTAGATGCTCCAATGTATTGTTCAATGCTTTTAATCCGTGGTCCAATTGTGAAACATATCCAGAAAATTCTTGACCCAAGGTCAGGGGAGTGGCATCCATTAAATGTGTGCGCCCAATTTTTACCACTTGTGAAAAATCCTCGACTTTTTTATTTAAAGTCTCCCGTAGTTGTGTTACACCGGGAATGGTCACTTCAATAATTTTCTTGTATGCAGCAATGTGCATACCAGTTGGGAAAGTGTCATTAGAGGATTGTGATTTATTTACATCATCATTTGGCTGTATGGTTTTTTCTCCTTCGCCAATTTTTTTACCGGCCAGTTCATGTGCTCGGTTGGCCACAACTTCATTAACATTCATGTTGCTTTGGGTTCCAGAACCTGTCTGCCATATGACCAATGGAAATTGGTCATCATGCTTGCATTCTAAAATTTCATCACATACTGTAGCTATCAAATCTCTTTTTTCTTCAGAAAGAACACCAAGTTCACAATTAGCGTATGCAGCCGCTTTTTTTAAATATGCAAACCCATAAACAATATCTAATGGCATGGAAGCCGTTGGGCCTATTTTAAAATTGTTTCGGGAACGTTCAGTTTGTGCTCCCCAATATTTGTCTGCGGGGACTTTAACTTCTCCCATCGTGTCTTTTTCTATTCTAAAGCTCATTTTTAGTCGATTTTTTGTTATGAGCTCACATAGAACCAAAAAGTTAAATAAGCCCGTAACAAATGTACCATTTTGAAGATTATTTACTCTAAAATATGATTGAATTCAGTATTTTTTTGATTTTGATTTGCACTATTTAATCTTTTCAAGTTATCTTTGTGTATATAAAAGATATTTACATGTTTGATTTTGACCAGTATTTAGGATTTTTAGCATTTTTGACTATTTTGACCATTGGTTTTTGGCTAATGATATTTTTGTTGACTTTTGTTGTGCCTTATTGGTTGATTGGAAATATAAGAGAGATATTCAAAGAAAAACGTGAAGCTAGGAAAGCTAAACAGAACGAATAAAAAAAGAAGCCATTTGGCTTCTTTTTTTGGTTTAAAAATAAAGGTTGGTTTGATTGTTACCCTTCAAATTCAAAATTTTCATCTCCTCCTCCGCCATTTCTTTGCTGGTTTCGTCCTCTTTGGTTTTGTTGTTGGTTAAATCTATATAAGAATGACAATGTTATTTGACGCTTTCTCCATTGAAATTCACTTTCTGTAAAAACATTGGCAGTTCTTGTTTCACTGACTCTTTTTCTGGTATTAAATACATCACGAACATTTAAAGATAATGTTGCTTTGTCTTTTAAAATGTCTTTACTTAATGCAAGGTTGGTGTTTAAACTGCCCTTGTTGATGCTTTGAGCATTTTCTGATGGCCCCCTATAGAAAAAGTTAGTTTGGAAATTGATTTTTGCAGGCAAAGGAAACCTTGCACTGAATCTTGTAAACCAAGTAAAGTTTTCAGAATCAAAATTTTGTACTATTTCTTCATCAAGAAAATTCACATAGGTATAATCCCCTTTTAGATCTCGTTGAAAAAGGTTTAGGTTCCATGTAAATCTCCAACTTTTTTTTGGCGTATATGTGGTTGTGAATTCCATGCCATATCTACTTTCCGTAGATAAATTAATGGGTGTACGTACTTGTACTGGTACATTTACTGGATTTGAAGGGTCATCTGGGTTCTCTATTTCAACAAATTCCCCTGTTTCTTGAGTTACAAATTGAAATACTCCAGTAGATCTATTGTAATAACCAGAAGTTGATAACGTAATTTTATCCCATCTCTTTAAGAAACCCAAGTCAAAAGCATTGGTGAAAGTGGGATTTAAATCTGGATTCCCTTGAAATAAGTTGGTGTTACTGGTTCGTGATGGAAATGGGTTTATAAAATGTGACCAAGGTCTTCTTAACCTTTTGCTATAACTTAGTGTAAGTTGTTGGGTTTCTGAAAACTCGTACCCTAAAAATAAAGATGGAAACCAATTCACATAATTTTTATTACTTATATCATTGGTGTTCACCAGTTCTATTTCAATATCCGAAGCTTCCATACGAAGACCACCCAAAACATTGAATTTATTTAGTTTTGTGCCCAATTGTGTATACGCCGCATTTATCTGTTCTTTATAATTTAAGATATTGCTAAAGTTGGGATTACTGTTTAAAGCCCCGTTGTTTTCTAGAACACCAAATTTAAAATCTGTTCTAAAATTGTTGAAATTTCCACGGTACCCAAATTCAAACTGGGATTTGTTGTCTTTTCCAAAAGGCAATACATAATCCATTTGTAACAATTGGTTTATCCGTCTTTCATCATTCAATGTTTGTTCTGTGGGCAGCTCGGTAGTTTCTCCAAGAACAATTTCGTTTATGATAGAGTTTTCATCTTCAATTCTAGAGGAATACTGGTAATCAAAAACAAGCTTATGACCATCATCATTAAACCTTTTTTCATAATTCAATGAATATCTTATATTTTCATTGACCTCATCTTCTACAGTATATCTATTTCTTTGTATAGTTGGGTTTTTACTGGCATCAAAATTAAAGAAGTCTATATCTGTAGTATTGTTGCCATTGGATTTTCTAAATCCAAAAGAATTGGTGATACTACTTGTCTCATCAATAAAAAGTTCTAACCCTATATTGGTGTTAAAATTTCCCCTTTCCCTTTGATTGTCCCTTATTTCATCTTGAAAACTGACGGTATTTCCATTTGCATCAAAGTTTTCTTGTTTAAAGAATGCACTACCAGGACCGTTATTATAACGATATGAGGTATTGGTGAAAATATTGAAATTTTTACGCCTAAGGTTTAAACTAAGGGATACTCCATAATTTTCTGGATTTCCCACAAAAGTATTAACGGAACCATTGACACCAACTGTTTTACTTTGCTTTAGAACAATGTTAAGAATACCGGCTGTTCCTTCTGCATCATATCTAGCAGATGGATTGGTTATGACCTCGATTTTTTCAACGGCATCTGCGGGCAATTGTTTTAAGGCATCTGGACCAAGTCCAGAAAGTGCTGATGGTTTTCCGTTAATGAGAATACGAACGCTTTCATTTCCTCTTAGACTAATATTCCCTTCAACATCTACAGATACAGAAGGTACATTATCCAACACATCAGTAACAGATCCACCACTTACGGTTAAATCTTTACCAACGTTATATACTTTTTTGTCCAAGCGTAGCTCTACAGTGGTTCGTTCACCAATTAATTCCACTCCTTCTAATTGGGAAACATCCATGGCTAGCTTAATTGTGCCAAGATCTGTTGAACTACGTATTAGTTGGTTGTCCAATGAGTAGGCTATATAAGAAATGTATTCTACTCTTATATTATAGCGTCCAGGAAAGGCTTCTACATTAAACTTGCCATTGACATTCGTAATACCACCTGTAACTCTATCAGGGTTATTAACGCTTTGTAAGACCAAAGTAGCGTATTCTAATGGTAGACCATTATCCTTGTCTAAAACTGTCCCAGTAATTCTTATTTGCTGTGGTCTTTGTCCTGATGGTCTTTGAGCACTTACTGTTAATGTTACTATCAATAAAAATAATGGGAGTAGTTTCTTCATTGGCTTTTAATCAATCCTTGTTTTTCTTCTTCTTCTTCTTCTTCTTGCTGGTTTTAAAGCCATCTTCTTGAAGTTTTACAAAAGCATTATATTTTTCTTCTGGAAGACTGGCCTTTAAATCTTCATCCTGTGTTTTATATATTTTCTCTAGGGCTTCTTTAGTTTTGTCGGCCTCTAATTCTAAAATCCCCAATTCCATACGTTTTCTAATAGATGTGGTAAGAATGCTACTTACTACAGCCTGTTCAAATTCACTTAGTCCAATAGCTTCGGAAATTTTTGGCATTTCTGACTCTACTATTTGCTCAGCTGTTTTTGGGTCTGGTTTTTTATCTGGCATTTCTGCTTGTGGAATGCTATTACGGCCTCTACCATAACCACTACGCCCATAACCACCTCTACCATATCCATAGCCACCACTACCGTAACCATATTGGGCACTAAGATTAAAAGAACTTATAATTAAAAAAAGGAACAATAAGATGAATTTATTATGTGTTTTCATGTTTTTAATCGATTACTTGGATTACAAAAGTATTTTAAGGTTTAAACGCACATCGTTAAATGTTTGTTAAAGTGATTTCCCTAGCTAGTACTAGCTAATTTATTATTTCAATGATTTTTTCTGATGGTCTACCAATAACGGCTTTATTTCCTTTGATGACTATTGGCCGCTCTATTAATTTTGGGTGTTTTAGCATAGCACCTATAATCTCCTCATCTGAAAGTGTTTTTCCTTTGAATTTTTCTTTCCAAATGGCTTCATTCTTCCGGACCAAATCTTCTGGCGCTATAGATAAATAACTAATTACTTGCTTTAATTCTTCCTTTGACGGGATGTTTTCTAAATACTTTACAACTTCAAAATCCTTGCCAGAGTTTTCTAAAATAGTTAAACCCTCACGGGATTTACTACATTTGGGATTGTGGTATATTTTTATCATGATTGACTATTTAATATTTTAACACTCAAAACGTAAAATCAAGAATCTTCCTTTTGTCCCATCATCATAAGATAGGCCTTTAAAAATTGGTCAATGTTACCATCCATTACAGCATCTACATTACCAGTTTCTTCACTTGTTCTTACATCTTTGACCAATTTATAAGGATGCATCACATAGTTTCTGATTTGTGAGCCCCATTCAATTTTCATTTTGGAAGACTCAATCTCTTGACGGGCTTCCATTTTTTTCCGAAGTTCAATCTCATACAATTGTGATTTCAGCATTTTTAGTGCAGTAGCCCTATTGTCATGCTGTGAGCGAGAATCTGAACAAGAGATATGAATTCCAGAAGGTTTGTGTACCAATTGAACCTTGGTTTCTACCTTATTTACATTTTGCCCACCTGCACCACTAGAGCGCGCTGTGGTTATTTCTATGTCTGCAGGGTTTATATCTATCTCTATACTATCATCTACCAAAGGATACACATAGACAGAAGCAAAGGAAGTATGTCTTTTAGCATTACTGTCAAAAGGAGAAATACGAACCAATCTATGTACCCCGTTCTCTCCTTTTAACCACCCAAAAGAAAATTCGCCATCAATCTCTAAAGTAACCGTTTTTATGCCAGTTACATCACCTCCTTGATAATTGAGCTCTTTTACCTTGTAGCCGTTTTTCTCGCTCCACATCATATACATGCGCATGAGCATAGCGGCCCAGTCACAGCTTTCAGTTCCTCCTGCACCAGCTGTAATCTGGAGTACAGCAGTTAGCTCATCACCCTCATCAGAAAGCATGTTCTTAAACTCTAAACTCTCTATGGAAGTGAGAGATTTTTCATAGTGTACGTTTACTTCCTCTTCAGTAACTTCTCCTTCTTTTTGGAATTCAATCAAAATTTCCAAATCGGTTACTAAATCATAGGATGCATTATAATCTTCTACCCACTTTTTTTTGGATTGGATAGATTTCATTTGTACTTGTGCTTCCTGTGGATTGTTCCAAAAATCAGGGGCCAATGTTTTCTCTTCTTCGTTTTCTATTTCAATAAGTTTGGCATCAATGTCAAAGATACCTCCTTAACGCACCAAGGCGATCTATAAGACCTTTATGTTGATCTGTTGTTATCATTTAAAAAAAATAAATTTGTCCAAAAATAGGATTCTTTTTTACTATTTAATAATCTACTTCTTTTTTAAATGTTTTTGTCTAAATTTAAAATTCAAATCCAGACCAAAATGAAAAAGCTTATTTTATTGATTATCATAGTGTTTACATGTCAATTTTCACAATCTCAATTCTTAGAAAAGAGTAAGGATTACCAAAAATATGAAGGATTGTTTGATTTTTATTATGATGAAGCTACGGACAAGATGTTTTTGGAAGTAAATAAATTGAATGCAAATTTTTTATACGTGTATTCATTGAGTAGTGGTATAGGGAGTAACGATATAGGATTGGATAGGGGACAGCTAGGTAATGAGCAAGTGGTTTATTTTAAGAAGGTAGGAAATAAATTGCTTTTGGTGCAACCTAATTTAAAATACAGAGCACTTACAGATAACGAATTGGAAAAAAAATCTGTAGAACAAGCTTTTGCAAAGTCTGTTCTTTATGGTTTTAAAATTGAAGAAGAAAAAGACGGAACATACTTTATTGATATTACTGATTTTTTAATGCAAGATGCCCATGGGGTATCCGCAAGGCTAAAAAATACCAATCAAGGTTCTTATAGTCTTGATACCTCTAAAAGTGCTTTTGCTTTAGAGCGTACAAAGGCATTTCCCAAAAACATTGAGTTTGATGTTGAACTGACCTTTAAAGGAGAGCCCAAAGGGACATATATACGTTCTGTGACCCCAAATGCTAATTTAATTACGGTAGCACAACACCATTCTTTTATTAAACTTCCAGACGATGGCTATCAAAAAAGAGTTTTTGACCCAAGATGCGGTTCTTACCCTTTTTCATATTATGATTATGCAACTGCGGTTGAAAATCCAATTCTTAAGCAGTTTATTACTCGGCATCGTTTAGAGAAGAAAGACCCAAATGCTGCTATAAGTGAAGCCGTTGAACCTATAGTGTATTACTTGGATAATGGAACGCCAGAGCCTGTGCGTTCTGCCTTACTGGAAGGCGGGAAATGGTGGAACCAAGCCTTTGAAGCGATTGGGTTTAAAGATGCTTTTCAGTTAAAAGTATTACCTAATGATGCTGATCCATTAGATGTTAGATACAATGTAATACAATGGGTGCATCGTTCCACAAGAGGATGGAGTTATGGTAGCAGTATCACAGACCCTAGAACGGGAGAAATAATAAAAGGACATGTGAGTTTAGGAAGCCTAAGAATTCGACAAGATTTCTTAATTGCACAAGCACTTATGGACAAGCCTTTTGCTGAAAGAGATGATAACCATCAAGAAATGCTTGAATTGGCTTTGGCGAGAATAAGACAATTGTCTGCCCATGAAATTGGTCATACCCTAGGATTTGCACATAACTTTGCTGCTAGTGCCAATGGTAAGACCTCGGTGATGGATTATCCACACCCACAATTCTCAATTATAGATGGGAAAATTGATTTCTCAAATGCTTATGATACGGGAATAGGAGAATGGGATAAGACAACTGTTGCGTATTCATATGCTATTTTTCCTGAAAACAAGGATGAAAAAGATGCGCTGAACAGTATTTTGCAAGACGCTCAAAATAAAGGTTTAAGGTATATTTCCGATAGGGATGCTAGACCAATGGGTAGTGCCCATGTTTTAGGGCATTTATGGGACAATGGTACGAGTGTGAGTGATGAGTTGGATAATGTTCTTAAAATAAGAAAATTAGCGATACATAATTTTTCTATTGATAATATAAGAACAGGGGAACCTTATTCGGTTTTGGAAGATGTTTTTGCGCCTTTGTACTTTTTTCATCGGTATCAAACTGAAGCAGTAGCCAAAGTTATAGGAGGATTGGATTATAATTATGCCATAAAAGGAGATGGTCAAAATGTAGTTTCCACAGTAGATAAAGCAATTCAAGAAAAAGCATTGCAAAGTATTTTAAGAACGTTGGATGCTGAAGAGATTGCGATACCAAAAGAAAAATTGAGTTTATTTCCACCAAGGGCTATAGGGTATTATAGAAGTAGGGAATCCTTTAAAGGAAAAACAGGGGTCGCTTTTGATCCGTTTGCTGCTGTGGAAACAGCTAGTGGATATAGTCTTTCATTGCTATTGCATTCTGAACGTGCCAATAGATTGATACAGCAAAAAGCAATTGATGATAAACAATTAGGATTGAATGAGGTTATTAAATCACTCTTAAAACAAACAGTAAAAGCTAAAAATAAGGGCGGATATTTAGGTGAAGCACAAAAAACCATTAATTGGCAAGTGTTACATGCGCTAATGGCATTGGCCAGTGACAAAAACAGTTCTTCACAGGTAACCGAAATAGTTTTGTTTGAAATGATGGAGTTAAAAACATGGTTAAGCGAGAAACGTATAAACCCAACGGTTATTCTGATGAAGAAGGAGATAGAATCTTTTATTAAGAAACCAAAAGGGTATGAAAGAAAAACAGAAGCTCCAAAAATCCCTGATGGATCTCCAATAGGAATGGATTGCATGAATTAGAAAAGATAAAAACTTCAATTAGTATTGAAATAAATCCTTGATGAAAATTAATTTAATAAGTGATACGGTGACCAAGCCCAGTCATGGCATGTTAGATGCCATGATGACTGCTGAAGTAGGAGATGATGTTTTTAAGGAAGACCCTACTGTAAATGCTCTTGAAGAGAAAGTAGCCAAAATGTTTGGTATGGATGCCGCACTTTTTTTTCCTAGCGGTACCATGGCCAACCAAACAGGTATAAAGTTGCATACACAACCAGGAGAACAATTAATTTGCCATGAATATGCCCATGTTTATAATTATGAAGGAGGAGGTGTAAGTTTCAATAGTGGTGTTTCCTGTAAATTGTTAGCTGGCAATAGAGGAATGATGACTGCTGAGCAGGTAGAATCAGCAATAAACCCTCCAGACTTTTATCATAGTCCGTTAACTTCTTTGGTCTGTATAGAGAATACAACCAATAAAGGAGGCGGGGCTTGTTGGGATATGGATGAGCTAAAAAAAATTAAAACTGTTTGTAGTGAAAATGGTTTGGCCTACCATTTAGACGGCGCAAGGTTATGGAATGCTTTGGTTGCTAAAAATGAGACAGCCAAGCAATATGGAGAACTTTTTGATACCATAAGTGTATGTTTTAGTAAAGGGTTGGGCTGCCCCGTAGGTTCTGTTTTGATAGGGAATAAAGAATTGATAGGCAAAGCTCTGAGAGTAAGAAAAATATTTGGTGGAGGTATGAGGCAAGCTGGTTTTCTTGCTGCAGCTGCCATTTATGCTTTGGATAATAATATAGAAAGACTTACTAAAGACCATTCCCGTGCAAAAGAAATAGGACAGGTACTTGATCGATTATCGTATATTAAAAAAGTAGCTCCTATTGAAACTAATATTGTCATTTTTGAGATTGATGAAGATAAGTTGCCCATAGATGATTTTATGAAAAAACTGAACAATCATAAAATACATATTATTGGTATGGGACAGGGAAAGTTAAGAATGATAACACATTATGATTATACCCAAGAAATGCATGAACTAGTTTTAAATGCATTGGGTACATTATAGTTGCTCCCAATTTTGAATGTTCGTCAAGCTATTTTTGGTGTTTTTTATACCATTTTCCATACCAGCTTCAGAACTGTATAATTGACTACTGCCAATGATGTTTCCTTTTCTGTCTTTTAAATTAAAAAGGAATTCACCATTATGATTGGTTTTTCGTTCAAAAATATTTTCATGTTGGGCAATGGGATTAAAATCAAGAAATGTTTTTTTGATTTCTTCTTTATTGGAAAAAGAAACACTGGTTAAAAGAGTGCTCCCACTTATAGTTTTTAAACTAAAGCAATACGTATTGTTCTTATCCTTTTTTATTTCAATCATAATCTATGAACATCAAACATAAATGTACCATTTTATAAATAGAACAAGGAATTCATCAAGCAACTACTTAAAAAACGAATCCATTCCCGGGATATTGGGTATTCCTTCTTTGGCAACGGCAGCAAGCTCAGTCTCATTTACTTTAGTCGCTGCTTCAATAGCTTTATTGATAGTAGTAACAAGATAGTCTTCTAATTGTTCTTTGTCTTTCAGAAGTTTATCATCAATAGCAATGGATTTTAAAGTTCTATTTGCTGTTATTGTTACAGTAACTAAGTTATCAGTTGATTTTTCTTCAAGAAAAACTGAGTGCATGCGTTGTTTTGTGGCTTCAACCTTTTGTTGGGTCTCTTTTAGTTTGCCCATCATATCTCCAAACATATATGTTTATTTTAAGAAGTTCTATATTCAAAATTACTAATTTGCGAGAACTAATTACACAATTAACAATGTACTTAAAAATTAGTGAAATAGTTTTGATGTTAAGCCTTATTTTTGCCGTCTCTTGTCAAAAACAAAAAAAGGACAAAATAGATATGAAAGAACCAATAGCAAAAAAACAAGCTAAGGAGTTAGAAAAGCATGGGGATGTTAGAGTAGACAATTATTATTGGCTTAATGATAGGGAAGATGATAAAGTGATTGAATATCTAGAGGAAGAGAACGCTTATTATGCAGCAAAGACAGAACATACCAAGGGTTTTAAAAATTTGCTTTTTGATGAAATGAAATCTAGGATTAAGGAAGACGATTCTTCCGTGCCTTATAAACATAATGGATATTGGTATTTCACTAGATATGAAGAAGGAAAAGAGTACCCAATTCACTCTAGAAGAAAAGGGAATATAAATGCAACGGAAGAAATAATGTTCAATGGCAACGAAATGGCCAAAGGGCATGAATATTTTAGTTTAAGGGGCATATCCATAAGCCCAGACAATAAGTATGCTGCTTTTGCTTTGGATACAGTTTCCAGAAGACAATACTATATTCAGATTAAAAATTTAGAAACAGGAGAGATTTTTTCTGATAAAATTGAAAATACTACAGGTAGTGCAGTTTGGGCCAATGACAATAAAACAATGTTTTATACCAAAAAAGACCCAACAACACTTAGGTCAGATAAAATATATAAGCACAAGTTTGGGGCAGATTCCAGTGCAGATAGTCTAATCTTCCATGAAGAGGATGATACTTTTGGAACATTTGTATACAAATCAAAATCCAAGAAATACATCATTATTGGTTCTTTTAGTACACTCGCCAATGAATATCAGGTTCTTAAAGCAGATAGCCCAGATGAGCCTTTTAAAATGTTTTCACCACGAGCAAGTGGATTGGAATATTCCATATATCATTATGGGGATGATTTCTATATACTAACGAATAAAGATGCTGCTACCAATTTTAAATTGATGAAAGCAAAAGAGGGAAATACTACTTCTGAGCATTGGGAAGAGTTTATTCCGCATAGAGAGAATGTGCTTTTAGAGGACATAGAGATATTTAAGGACTATTATGTGCTTTCTGAAAGAGAAAATGGATTGAACAAGCTGAAAGTAGTACGTTGGGACAATACAGTTAGTTACTACCTTCCTTTTGATAATGAAACGTATACAGTTTATTCCTATGCCAATTTAGAGTTTGATACTGATACGTTGAGGTATGTATATAATGCAATAACAACACCGTATTCCATTCTGGATTTTAATATGAAAACCAAGAAAAAGGAAATTAAAAAGGAACAAGAAGTTTTAGGGGGAAAGTTTAACAAAGAAAATTATCGCTCCCAAAGAGTCTGGGCAACCGCTAGGGATGGGGTTAAAATACCAATGTCCATTGTATACCATAAAGACATAAAACTAGATGGCACCAGTCCGTTATTGCAATATGCTTATGGCTCTTATGGAAGTACTACAGATCCATATTTTTCAACTTCTAGGTTAAGTCTTTTGGACAGGGGGTTTGTCTATGCAATTTCACATGTAAGAGGAGGCGAGTATTTGGGAAGAAAGTGGTATGATGATGGTAAACTTCTAAAAAAGAAAAATACGTTTACGGATTTTATTGATTGCTCTAAATATTTAATAGAGCATAACTTTACAAGTGCAGACCATTTATATGCGTATGGAGGTTCTGCTGGAGGATTGTTGATGGGAGCTATCGTGAATATGGCACCAGAACTGTATAATGGCGTAATTGCAGCTGTCCCTTTTGTAGATGTCATTACAACAATGTTGGATGATTCCATTCCGTTGACTACTGGGGAATATGACGAATGGGGGAACCCCAATGATAAAGAGTATTATGATTATATAAAAACATACTCTCCATATGACAATGTTGTAGCACAGGATTACCCTAATTTGTTTGTGACTACGGGACTTCATGATTCCCAAGTGCAGTATTTTGAACCTGCAAAATGGGTTGCTAAATTACGAGATATAAAGACAGATGATAATTTATTATTGTTTGATATTAATATGGATGCTGGTCACGGTGGAGCTTCAGGTCGTTTTGAAGCGCTAAAGGAAACTGCTAAAGATTATTCTTTTTTATTGGATTTAGAAGGACAAATACAATAGTTTGGAAAAAAATGTTAATTTTGTCACTGGAATATGAGTATCTATTTCATATATTAGAGGTCATATTCCCCTAACTAGACATCCTTTATGGAACCTAAGATAAACGCTTACAACAGTCTCCTAGAACTAATAGGAAATACCCCATTAATCAAGCTAAATAAAATAACTTCTTCATTTATAGGCAATTTTTATGCAAAATATGAAGGCTATAACCCTGGGCATTCTTCCAAGGATAGAATAGCGACTTATATTATTGAAGATGCAGAGCGTAAGGGTATTTTGAAAGAAGGAAGTACAATTATAGAAACCACATCTGGTAATACAGGCTTTAGTATTGCTATGGTGAGTATTATTAAGGGATATGACTGTATTTTGGCAGTTAGTTCAAAGTCTTCTCAAGATAAGATAGATATGTTGCGTGCCATGGGGGCAAAAGTATATGTATGTCCTGCTCATGTTAGTGCAGATGACCCACGTTCTTATTACCAAGTTGCAAAACGTTTGCATGAAGAAACAAAAGGATCCATTTATATCAACCAATATTTTAATGAGTTGAACATGGAAGCCCATTATAAGACCACAGGCCCAGAAATATGGGAGCAGACCAATGGTAATATTACCCATTTGGTGGCATGTAGTGGTACAGGTGGAACCATTTCTGGTACAGCTAGATATTTAAAAGAACAAAATCCTGATGTTAAAATAATTGGGGTAGATGCATTTGGTTCGGTTTTAAAGAAATACCATGAGACAAATGAGTTTGATGCTGAGGAAATTTACCCATATCGTATAGAAGGTTTAGGGAAAAACCTGATTCCAGGGGCTACTGACTTTGATGTTATAGACGAGTTTATAAAAGTAACTGATGAGGAAAGTGCTCATACAGCAAGGGAAATTGCAAAAACAGAGGGAATGTTTGTAGGCTATACAAGTGGTGCGGCAATGCAAGCCCTAAAGCAATTGAATGATGAAGGAAAGTTTGATAAAGACAGCAATGTAGTAGTTATTTTCCCTGATCATGGCTCAAGATATATGAGCAAAGTGTATAATGATGAATGGATGAGAAATCAAGGTTTCTTTGATAGTAAAAATGTTGAAGAGGCTCAACAAATACAGTTTGTAAAATAAAAAAATTTAGATAAAAAGCAATGATTTTTTAAATCATTGCTTTTTTTTTTGAATAAATTTTTTTATGAATGCTAGTTAAAAATCTATATTTTTGCGGTTAAACCAATTTTAGGTTAGATGAGAGATTTATTTGAAAGGATAATAGAAAATAAAGGGCCTTTAGGAAAATGGGCCTCACAAGCTGAAGGATATTTTGTTTTTCCAAAATTGGAAGGACCTATTTCCAATAGAATGAAATTCCAAGGGAAAGATGTAATTACTTGGAGTATCAATGATTATTTAGGACTTGCCAATTTACCGGAAGTAAAAGAAGTAGATGCTGCTGCTGCTGCTGAATATGGTTCTGCTTACCCAATGGGCGCTCGTATGATGAGTGGTCATACAGAGTTTCATGAGCAATTAGAAAATGAACTTGCAAAGTTTGTAAACAAAGAATCATCATATTTATTGAATTTTGGATATCAAGGATTTATGTCAGTAATAGATGCTCTTGTGACCAAGAATGACATAATTGTTTATGATGTAGATGCACATGCATGTATTATAGATGGTGTTCGTTTGCATATGGGCAAACGTTTTACTTTTATGCACAATGATGTTGAAAGTCTAGAGAAGAACCTAGAAAGAGCCACAAAAATGGCAGAGCAAACAGGTGGAGGTATTTTGGTAATATCAGAAGGTGTGTTTGGTATGCGTGGAGAGCAGGGCATTTTAAAAGAAATAGTAGCTCTAAAAGGAAAGTACAACTTCCGTTTGTTGGTTGATGATGCCCATGGATTTGGAACACTTGGTGAAAAAGGAGCAGGAACAGGGGAAGAGCAAGGTGTTCAAGATGAAATTGATGTGTATTTGGCGACATTCGCAAAATCAATGGCAGGCATTGGTGCATTTGTTGCAGCAGATAAAGGAATTATAGATTATTTAAAGTACAATTTGCGCTCTCAGATGTTTGCCAAATCATTGCCTATGATTTATGTAAAAGGGGCATTGAAAAGGTTAGACATGCTCAGAACCATGCCAGAGTTGAAAAATAAACTATGGGAGAATGTTAATGCATTACAAAACGGACTTAAAGAAAAGGGTTTTGATATTGGTACAACCAATAGTTGTGTTACTCCAGTTTATTTAAAAGGGAGTATTCCAGAGGCTATGGCCCTTGTAAAGGATTTACGTGAGAACTATGGTATTTTTTGTTCTATAGTGGTTTATCCAGTAGTTCCTAAAGGATTAATCTTATTAAGATTAATTCCTACAGCAACCCATACCTTAGAAGATGTGGCCATAACGTTAGATGCTTTTTCTTCAATTAGAGAGCGTTTGGAGAATGGAACATATAAAAGGTTGTCAGCAGCTGTTTCGGCTGCAATGGGAGAATAGACATAACCTTTATTTTTTGAAGAAATTTAAACCCAAATTCCAAAACTAACAAGTTGGAATTTGGGTTTTTTATTGAAATTTTAAGAGGTCAATTCTTTTCTATAAGTCCTTCTACGTTTGTGTACAACAGGGTCAAAGTGCTTCCATAGTTGTTTTATGGCAATATTATCTTCTAATTCTGGTGTTCTAATACAGTTTATTATTCCATTCTCTCTAAAAGTGTTATAGTACTCATTAAAAATAATGGCAGTGACCCCTTTGTTTTGATATTCTGGATGCACACCAATTAAATAAAAAATAATATCCTTACTGTGCTTCTTGGCCTTTAACATATGAAAAATACCGAACGGAAATAGTTTTCCTTTTGATTTTTGTAACGCTTTGGAAAAGGAAGGCATTACAATGGAGAATGCAATAAGTTTATCGTCCTTATCAACAATAAATTTGATGTACTCAGGATTGATAAAACTGATATATTTTTTCTTGAAATACTCTTTTTGAATATCATTGATAGGGACAAAAGAGGATAGAGAAGCGTAGGATGCATTAAAGAGATCGAACATTTCATTTGCCATGGGCAAAATATCGGCAGTTTTAGTAAAATTAATTTCTTTAAGCCCGTATCTTTTCTTTATTAAAACATTTAACCTTTCAAAAAATTTAGGTTTTACATTTTTAAAAGGAAATCTATTTTCCATGTATTCTTTTTCCTTAACAAATCCAAGACGTTCAATGTGTGACGCATAATAAGGGTGGTTGTACCATGTAATCATAGTGCCAATGTGGTCAAAACCTTCAATAAGAACACCAACCTTATCCAAATTAGAAAAGCCTACAGGACCTTCCATATACTCTAGATGATGTTGCTTCCCAATTTTTTCTACTTCTATCAATAATGCTTCAGAAACGTCAACATCATCAATAAAATCAAACCAACCAAATCGCATTTTTTTTACTTTTTGTTGAGTGGTTTCTATTCGGTTGATTATAGCGGCAACGCGTCCAACAATTTTATTGTCTTTGTATGCCAATAAGAACCATGCATCCGCATCTTTAAAAATGGGGTTTTTAGACTTGTCAAAAGTGTCCAGTTCATCTGTAATGATTGGAGGTACCCAATAGGGAGAGCCTTTGTATATAGAGAATGGAAACTGAACAAATTTCTTTAAATCGGATTTTGAAACAGCTTCTTTAATAATGATCATTGGATTTATTTTCTATGACCAATATTAATACTATTAATCATTAGAAAAAATAGGAGAAGTACTTTTTAATCAAAAATTTTCTAAAAATATAGTGATTAGAAATCAATCACCCCATCATCAGAAGGTTTCTTTTTTTTGCCTTTTTTCTTGGGCTTCTTTTTCTTCATGCTATTCTTTTTGATAGACCCTCCATTTTCTCCAGCTTTTTGATCTTGAATAGGAATAAGCTTATCCGTATGAAAATCGAACCGATAAGAAGCTCCCATGGTTGCATAAAACCTTGATGGTGTATGTTTAAAGCTTCCTCCAAAATCAATATCTGCCTGTAAACGTTCGTTGAATAAATGAGCAATACCAGTTCTAATAGACATATCAGCATAGCGGTCACTCTTTATACCTTGATTTTCTATAAAAACACTCCATTTTGGGTTTTTAAGCGCACGTGTAATAGAGACAATATAACTTAACTCGGGATAATCAGTTCCAATGCGATCATAGGCCACATTGGTGATTAATACAAATTTAGGGGATAACCTACTTTGGGTGGCTATCATTCCTCTATAAGAAATTGTTGGGGCATCTGGGTAAAAAGGATTGTCACCTAGATTAAAATTGGCTCCTCCATATAATGAAACAGCCGGTAATAGATTTTTAAATTGAAATACATTGTTGGCTCGCCAGCTTAAAAGGTTTGGTTTGTTGCGTTCTGAATTTTTAAAAGGGTCAAATATTAAAAACTTTAATCCAGCCCTGTTTCTAGTAAAATTAGTTCTAGCTGCTCTTTCACCAAGATTAGTATATGTAATGTTTTCATGCATATAAGTTCCTTCCCAATAAATTTCAAGCTCTTCAAATAGTAATCCATATCTAAGAGCAATATCTGCACCAACTAGATTAGATTCTGTCAATAATCTATTGTGTTCTTTATCCTCATAATTGATTCCTGCTTCTACTTGTAATACACTTTTTCCAACTGCATAGGCACTCACAGATTGACCTGGTCTATTGGAATTTATGACATCAGTATATTGTGAAACGCCTAAAAATGGGAGTAAAAAAAGAAAGTATACTATTTTATTTTTCATTTTTATAAATCTAAAAAACAGCCCATTCGGTACTATTTATTATTATTTTAAGACTTTTGTGTTCGTAATACAGCCTTAGATTTGTATTTTTATACTAAATATTTAAACACATGGTTTTACTAAAAACGCTTTTAATACTACTCTTAGTATATTACCTGTTTAAAATGCTGATTAGAATGTTGGCTCCAAAACTGTTTAGCTATGCAGCTAAAAAAACAGAGCAGCATTTTAAAGAAAATTTTGAGCAGTTTACCAATAGCCATACACCTTCAGAAGAAAAAGTTGGAGAAACGACCATAGATAAAAATTCAACAAGAAAAAGTAACACTTCAAAAAAAGTTGGAGATTATATAGATTTTGAAGAAATTGATTGATATTCGCGTAAAATCAACAGATGAAACCTGGCTTTAAAGCTTTATTTACCCATTTTTTTGTTGTCGTATTTTTTATTGTAGCCGCTCTGGCATATTTCCATCCCGTACTTCAAGGAAAGGTTATTTTGCAATCTGATATTGTTCAGTATAACGGAATGGCCAAGGAACAATCCGATTTTAAAAAGCAGACGGGAGAAGAACCTTATTGGACTAATAGCGCGTTTGGTGGTATGCCCACCTATCAATTGGGAGCAAACTATCCTCATAATTATGTAAAGAAGTTAGACAGACTCATTCGGTTTTTACCACGACCCGCAGATTATCTATTTCTATATTTTATAGGATTTTACATTCTACTTTGTTGTTTAAAAGTAGATTTCAGGCTAGCAATTCTAGGAGCGTTGGCTTTTGGTTTTTCAACCTATATGATTATTATTCTTGGTGTGGGACATAATGCCAAAGCACACGCACTAGGATACATGCCAATGCTTTTGGGTGGTATCATTTTAGTTTTTAGAAAAAAATATATCTGGGGTTTTATACTCACAGCCATAGCCATGGCATTGGAAATTGTTGCCAACCATTACCAAATGACTTATTATTTTATGTTGTTGGTTTTAATATTGGGAGTGGTCTATCTTTTCTACGCTATTAAAAATAAAGAGTACAAACATTTCTTTGTTTCTGTAGGATTATTGTTGGTTGCCGTTGTATTGGGAATAGGTACAAATGCAACTGGCTTGTTGGCTACAAAGGAATATGCAGATTGGAGCACAAGGGGAAAAACAGAACTGACCATAAACCCTGACGGTTCAGTAAAAGAAAATACGCAAGGACTAAGCAGAGCATATATTACCCAGTATAGCTACGGTATTACCGAGTCTTTAAATCTATTTGTTCCCAGATTGTTTGGGGGCAGTAACAATGAAAATTTAGGAACAGATTCCAAAGCCTATGAATACCTCTCCAGTCAAGGTTTATCAAGAGCTAAAGCATTGGAGTTCTCTAGTGGAATGCCTTTGTATTGGGGAAAACAACCAGGAACTTCTGGACCTGCATATATTGGTGCGATCATTTTTTTTCTTTTTGTACTGGGTTTGTTTATGGTAAAAGGAAAATCCAAATGGTGGCTTCTTGGTGGTGTGCTCATGTCTCTCATATTATCATGGGGAAAAAACTTTAGCTTGCTCACAGATTTTATGATTGATTATTTTCCGTTGTATGATAAGTTTAGGGCAGTATCATCCATACAGACCATATTGGAGCTCTGTGCTCCAATTTTAGCGATTTTGGCATTGGTAAAACTGTTTAAGCCAGAGATTCCTAAAAAGAAAAAGTTGAATGCCTTAAAAATCAGTTTCTTTATTGTAGCAGGTTTAGGTGTTGCACTGTTGATTTTTAAGGGAATGTTTGATTTTGTAGGGTTAAGTGATGAAGCCTTTAAGCGCTATTATCCTGAGGAATTCATGACAATGATTATGCGGGATAGAGAAGCGGTATATACCAGTGATACCATTCGTTCTCTAATTTATGTGTTGTTGTCAGTAGTGGTCATTTGGTTGTACATCAAAGAAAAACTCAATAAAAATATCGCCATTCTAGGATTGGGCGTTTTAATAGTGATTGATTTGGTCGGTGTTGACCTAAGGTATGTGGATAAAGATGATTTTGTTAGGAAAAGACGCATGTCCGAACCTTTCCAAATCATGGCAGTCAATAAACAAATACTGGAAGATACTACTAATTATAGGGTGTTTAACCCATCAGAAGGGTTTCAGGCAAGGACTGCTTATTTTCACCAGTCCATAAGTGGATACCATGCAGCAAGGCCAAGAGGCATGGAAGATCTGTTCGATTTTTATGTGTACCGAAATAATATTGGTGTATTGAGTATGCTGAATGTTAAATATATTATTCAACAAGAAGAAGAGGGGAGACCCTATGCTATGTTGAATCCAAAAGCGAGTGGCAATGCTTGGTTTGTTCAAAAATTGAACGAAGTAAAAAGCGCCAACGAAGAAATTTTGGAGCTGGACAGTTTGGATATAAAAAATGTTGCGGTAGTAAACACAAATGCATTTCCAGATGTACGTCGGTTCGATTTTCAAGTGGATTCTACAGCATCAATTAATTTAGTGGATTATAAGCCAAATCATCTCACATATACTTCTACAAATCCAAATGCAGGTGTAGCAGTGTTTTCAGAAATGTATTATGTAAATGGATGGAACGCCTATGTTGATGGCGAAATAAAACCTCACTTTAAAGTGAACCATGTGTTGCGTGCTTTGCGTATCCCAGAAGGACAACATAAGGTTGAATTTAAGTTTGAGCCCAAAGTGGTGGAAACAGGAAGCAAAATTACTTTGGCAAGTACTGTTGTCCTTGGATTGATTGTTTTGGGAGGATTGGGTTTTTCTATATGGCGTCCTCGTAAGAAAGAGGAAGAATAATGCAAAAGGTACTCATCATAACGTATTACTGGCCACCAGCAGGTGGACCAGGAGTGCAACGTTGGTTAAAGTTTGTAAAGTATCTTAAGGATTTTAATATTGAACCTATTGTTTATATTCCTGAAAACCCAAACTACCCCATTACAGATGAAACATTCCTGAATGAAATTCCAGAGGGAATAACCATTTATAAAAACTCCATTTTTGAGCCTTATCGTTTGGCTAGTTTGTTTTCTAAAAAGAAAACAAAACGGATTAGTTCAGGGATAATAGAGACGAAAAATCAGTCCTTTTTAGTGAAAACAATGTTATGGGTGCGTGGTAATTTCTTTATCCCAGATGCACGTAAATATTGGATAAAACCTTCTTTATCGTTTTTATCCAATATTATAAAGGAAGAAGGCATCAGTACTATTATAACTACAGGCCCACCACACTCGGTTCATCTTATTGGTCTGGGTTTAAAAAAGAAGTTGGAGCTACAATGGTTGGCAGATTTTAGAGACCCATGGACTTCCATAGGGTATCATAAAAAGTTGAAATTATCCAAAGCATCACAGACAAAACATAAGGTCTTGGAATGTAAAGTCTTGACTACGGCCGATAAGATAATGGTGACCAGCAACACCACTAAGAACGAGTTTGAAGCCCTTACTAAAAAACCAATTAAAGTCATTACAAATGGGTATGATGGGGGTTATACCAATGATGTAGTATTGGATTTAAAATTTACCCTTTCACATATTGGCTCATTATTGGGTGGTAGAAACCCAAAAAACCTTTGGAAGGTTTTATCTGAATTGATTACCGAAAACAAGGCCTTTAAGGAAGCATTGCAAATCCAATTTGCGGGTGTCGTGAGTCAAGAAGTTATGCAAAGCATCAAAGAAGCTGGTTTGGAACCTGTTTCTAATTTCTTGGGGTATCTTACCCATGAAGAAGCCATAAGCGTTCAAAGAAAGTCACAGGTGTTGTTATTGGTAGAAATTGATTCGCCCGAAACTACAGGAATCATTCCGGGAAAACTTTTTGAATATCTGGCGGCCAAACGTCCTATTTTGGGAATAGGTCCAAAAGAATGGGAAGTTGTGGATATGGTGACCGATACCAATTCTGGCCATATCTATAATTATGAAGCTGTATCAGATTTAAAAAGTGTAATTTTAGATTGGTTTTTAAAGTATCAACAACAAAACCTGACCGTTTCATCCATACATTTAAAACAATATAGTAGGAAGGAACTCACTGGAAAACTAGCCGAATACATTCAATGGGAGTCGTATTAAAACAATCATTAAGGAATACTATTATCACCTATTTGGGTTTTGGTATTGGTGCACTAAACATTCTCTTTTTATACACTAATTTTTTAACGGATGAATATTTTGGACTTGTAGGGGTCATCTTATCCACCGCTACCATTTTAATGCCCCTAATGGCTTTTGGTGTTCCCAACACTTTGGTGAAATACTACAGTAGTTTTAAAGATTCCAAAAACTCCAATGGATTTTTAACCCTGATGCTGTTTTTGCCATTGATCATGATTATTCCCTGTATATTATTGACCTATTTTGCTTTTGATGCAATTGGGAGTTTTTTATCTAAGGAAAACACTATTGTAAAAGGCTATGTATGGTATATTTTCTTGATTGGTTTGGCCATGGGTTATTTTGAAGTTTTTTACGCTTGGGCAAGAGTACAGATGAAAACTGTTTTTGGAAATTTCATGAAAGAGGTTTTTATACGGATATGTGTGACTCTATTGCTGTGCTTGGTGTATTTTAAAGTGATTTCAGTAGAAGTCTTTCTAAAAGCCTTGGTTGGGGTGTATCTATTGCGCACTATAATTATGAAACTATATGCCTATAAATTAAAATTCCCTAAGTTGGATTTTAAATTCCCCAAAAATTCCAAAGACATCATAACATTTAGCTCCCTTATTATTTTGGGTGCATCAGCGGGGGTCATTGTATTGGAAATTGATAGATTTATGATTAATCAATACATAAAAATAGAATATGTGGCATATTACAGTGTGGCCATATTTATTGCTACGGTAATTGCAGTGCCCTCTAGGGCAATGCACCAGATAACCTATCCTTTAACAGCGGAAATATTGAACAAAAAAGACAGTTTTGCATTAAAGGAACTGTATCAAAAAAGCTCTTTAACGCTGTTTATTATCTCTGGGCTGTTGTTTATTTTAATAGTATTGAATCTGAACGATTTATACACATTGATTCCTAAGGAATATGGTGGCGGACTTATTGTTGTGCTTCTAATTGGTCTTGCCAAATTGTACGATTCTCTTTTGGGCAATAACAACTCTATTCTTTATAATTCTGATTATTATAAAACAGTATTGCTGATGGGTGTTTGCTTAGCAATTATGACCATTCTGTTTAATATGTGGTTGATTCCCCAATATGGATTAGATGGTGCAGCATTGGCCACTTTCTTAGCTATCTGTATTTTTAATACTGCCAAACTGTTTTATGTCCAAGCTAAATTTAAGATACTGCCTTTTACTACGGATACTTTTAAAGTATTGGGGATTTTGCTATTAATAGGCATTCCTCTATATTTTTTAGAACTTCCTTTTTATGCACTTATCAATATTGTCCTAAAAAGCATATTTGTAGTAGTGTTGTACATAGGTATGCTTTATAAGTTTAAAATTTCTGAAGATGTTTTTGGAGTGTTGTCCAAGTTTTTGAGAAAGTAGCGTTGTTATATATGGAAAGTTGCGTGTAAATAAGTACAAATTTTCCAGTTATAAATATGAAAAAACCAATGAATTAAGTACTTCCTAGCAATTTCTCATTCCTGATGTCCATATTCAAGTTCCTCATTTTTATCCCATAAGGCCATAAATAATTCGGAAGGTGAACCTTTTTTTGAAATCCAATCAGCAACAATTTGAATAGAAACTTCTAAATCTTCTATATATGCCATTCTTCCATCACTACCTCTAATTCCTTTTGCGTTTTTTTTTGCGCCTCTATTAATCAATACATTTTTTTCATCGTACACAATTCTCCGAACCTGCTCATTTTCTTTTCCTTTTGGCAGGTTATCCTTGAGTAATTTTGTCAGACCGTGATAATAAAGCTGAAACTTTTCTACTGGATCGTCAATCGTCTGTCCAAGTAATTTAACAGCTTGATTTTCTATTGTTAATTCTGAATCTATATTAATCGAAAGCTGTTCTCCTTTAACCTCGTCTGCTTTTTGAAGTATTTCTAATCGTTCAATATCCTCTTTGGATAATTCCCTTTTTTCCTTATCAATATTTTTATTTTCTTCTTTCATTTTATACTGTTAAAAGTTCTCTTATTCTTTCTGCTGCAATTCTTAATGATTCAGCATCCCAATTTGAAACATTTAGATTCTTGGTTGTTAAATTAACATCAGGGAAATGCTCTTTAAAATAACCCCAATAATTATTTCCTAATTCCGATTGTCTCCATTGATATTGTGAATAAATTATACAAGGATGTATTTGACATTCCTTGGCAAATCTTCTTACTACTAAAGGATTGTCGATTAATTTTTCGATGTATCTCATTTTCTCGGAAGACAATAGGTATTCAGATGCGAATTCGTTTGCTTTATCTTCTTGTAAAAGAAATAAGTCAGGTTCTCCTGATAAATGAAACTTTGTGTTTTCAATTGTTTCTAAATCGAACAAAACATGATTTAATTCATGAATTAAAGCGAACCAAATCGTTGCGTAATTCTTATTGAAATCGGTGATTACAACGCAAGGTTTATTGTTAATAAAGAAAGTTGCTCCCCGAATTTGTGTTTTAGGAAGTGACGGTTGAAAAACTACTGTAACTCCAATATTGAATAATGCTTGAAAAATAGTTAATAATCCTTTTTCAACATTTTGGGTGTAAGGTTTTATTTTTGGGATTAAATCTATTAGATTTTCTCTTGAATATTCATTCGGGTTATCTATTAACTCAAAGTACTTATATGATGACTTTATCCAGAAGTCTTTCATTTTATCACTGAACGACCTTTTGGTTCTGCTATACAATGCATCGTTTAACTCTTTTTCGTAATCATAAATTGAGATAAGTTCAAAGAAGTTGCATATCCTATCTGTTAAGTCCTCGACTGAATCATCAATTTTAATAAAGCCTAAACTAGCTAAAGTTTTTAAATCGAAATTTTTGTTGATAAAAGTTATATCCATTGAGTTTTGCAACTCTTTAATTTCTTCGCTAGGTCTATCTTTAAAATGCAGAACCAATAAATCTTCAAGGCTCAATTCTAAAAACTCTCCAAGTTTTAATAAGTTGACTATATCAGTTTGTTTAGAAGATTTCTTTAAGATTGCGTCTAAACTTTTTCTTTGAATTCCTGAAAGTCTTTCAAAATGAGTCTTACTTAAACCTGTTGCTTTAAGTTTTTCTTTTAATAATTTCTCAAAGTCTGTATTGACTTTAAAACTTTCATCTAATATTTCGCTAATCATATAATTGCGGTAAATTCACCTCAAAGATAGCGAAAATATTGATATAGTGTAAAAAAACAAAGGTAAATTTACCTTAATTCATTTTTTTCTCTATACAAACGTTGTTGTAAACAGTTATTTCCCTTTGTAATGGCATTCTCCTAAAGCTTTTCCACTACGACAAAAGCAAGGATCATCTACTGACATAAACCTTTCTTTGACTAAAAAATCAGGTTCTCCTTCAAATTTACCAGATTCTCCAGATTCTGCCATTTTTAATATTTCTTCAAATTCTTTTTTCGCCCTCTTAAAATCTTTTTCTGTTGGTTTTAGACGCTCTGTTAATTCCAAATCAAATGTGCTATCCCAAATTTTAAAAGTCTCTGTGTCTTTGTAAGGTGGTGTCTTTGCGAAGTCTTCAGGTGTGTTAATTTCTTGGAACTTTTTTAAATCACTTTTTAAGGATTCTAGTGATATAAAAACTACATTTTTTGGTTGTATCGTATTGTACAACAAAATCAAGAATTTATCGTTAGATGTAAAAACTTTAGCGAAAGGGGCGTAAAATAAATATTCAAGGTCTAACAAATTGGTTAACCGTTCTCCAAAAAGGCTATTGTTCATTCCAATGTAGAACATTGATGCAACGGAATAACAGTAATAGGCATATTCTGCAAATTTATCTAAATCTCCAAAACCACCTCTTTTCCACCTATCTAATATTTGTGTGATTTTTTCTGCATCTAATTTGAAGTAATTAAGCATTCTTTCAAGAACATCTTCAGGCTCCATTTCTATATTAATTCTTTCGAAGAATTTTTCTTTTAGTTCTTTTAGTTCTTGCAGTTTTTCAGGATTTGATGTTTTGGTATTTGTGACTTTAATATTTTCAAGATGCTCAAATTCAGATTTAAATTCATTAATAACGCTTTCGTCCTTTGTTTTCTTTCTCCATAGAGTTGAAGCTATATCATCTAAATTATTAAAATTTCCTTTCTTCCATCTTTTTATTGATATCTCTTCATCAGTTTCTTTAGACGTTAAACCTTTTTTTCCTTTAGTTGTGATTGATTCATCAGCAACTAAAAAAGGTCTATTCTCTGAATTTACAAAATTCCCAAAAAAAGAGTTTTCAATAATCAAATCGTAAGGCATATTTACATACGAATTGTATGGGAATAATTTTTTAGATAGATTAATAACTTCTTCTTTAGGTGTTTTTCTGCCAGTTTTTTCTTCTTTGGACAAATCTCCTAAAATTTCAGAAACAATTAAAGGTGTTATGTTTACTATGTAATATCTATGTAATTCAATTATGTCGTTATAATTCAGACCTTGAAAAGTAGATTTATCTAAAACAATAGGTATTGACATTCTTGGTTTGCTTTAATTGCTTACAACAATGGGATAGCATCATTGATGCTATCCTGCTTATAACACTAATATATAAAATTACTTTTGTTTCCAAGCAGCTTCATAAAAACTCATGATATCTTCATCAAGAATAGTATCTGCTTTTAAGGTTTCACTAAACCGCATCATTTTACTTTCTTGTGCAGGCCATTCTGCTAAACCTTCCCCATTGGGGTTTCCCGTTGTAATAAAGTTGACCCAATAATCAGACATCAGTTCTGATAGCTCTTTATCAATAGGTTCCCAAGGTCTGTCAATCAGATGTTGGTTTCTAAACACATAGGGAACTTCTGAGGAATGAAACGTTTTATAGTTTGGGTATTCTGGCCATGGGGTTTCACGCTCAAAATAATATGTATAGGAGTTGCTCTTTCCAGTTTTGGCACGTGCAGTTGACCAGTTGTACATATTAGCAAAACTAGCATCTCTAGATTGTTTTAGTTGTGATGTTTTAACTTCTTCATCAGTAGTTGCAGGATACATTTTTGAGAATTGCTCATATTGTTCCCCATAATTATTTTCTCCCATAATATTGAACTCTTCTATGGTCAATTTTCCATAACTGGCTCTGGAACTGCCCTCATCGGCATTAAAGCCTGTAAGCATGGGCACATCGTTTTGTTGACCGGCTGCATAAATATTGGCTATTTCATCCGTAAGCAACCAACCATCAATATTGGGTCTAAAACGAAAGTTGTACTCATTGCTTTTGGTATGCAATTCATCAGCAGACATTGCCCGCAATTCTGCCAGTGATTTTACATCCAGGGTATCTGCAAATTTTGTTCCCAGTTGTTCGTATTCCCCTAGTGGGGTGGTTCTTCCTCTATTGGACCACGGTCCACTTTGGGCAATTGCATTATGGAACAAACCTTTTGCAAGAGGGGAGACCGTAAGCACATGAACGGCATGTGCCCCCGCAGATTGACCAGAGATGGTTACATTATCTGGATTTCCACCAAAGGCAGTAATATTTTCTTTTACCCATTGTAGAGCCGCAATTTGATCTAGCAGACCATAATTGCCAGAGGAATTGTTGGGAGATTCGGCCGTTAATTCTGGATGCGTGAAAAAGCCCATGATGCCCACTCGGTAGTTTATGGTCACCACAACAACACCTTTTTTTGCAAGGCCTTCACCATCATACAACAATACTTCTCCAGAACCTCCTGTATATGCGCCACCATGAATATAAATCAAAACAGGTAGTCTTTCTGTGGTCTTAGTTGCAGGTGTCCAAATATTTAGGGACAGACAATCTTCATCCACATCATTGGCTATCATATGCTCTTTTGTCCAAGGGAGGTATAGGTATTCACGGGTCAGGTTTTGAACACAACTTTTACAAAACTCATCTGCCTTGAACACACCTTCCCATAGTAATGGGGGTTGTGGTGCTTGCCAACGCAAATTGTCCACAGGTGGTGCAGCAAATGGAATGCCTTTATAGACTGTAATTGGCTTATTGTTCCCAGCGATACCTGTTAGTTGACCATTACTGACCTGAACAATACTTTCAGCATCAATGGTTTTATCTGTGTTACATGATATTTGAAAAATTAGGATACAGGCCAAGCATAGCTTGAGTAAGGAATTGTATTTTAATTGGTTCATTGTGTGTTGGTTATATATAACTAACACTAAAATAGGATTTTTAATCCATTTGAAGAACAACGATTAAATTTTCCACAAAAAATCATAAAACAATAAAAAAGAAAAACCCCGCAGGAATATAAATTCGCCGCGGGGCTTTACAACTAACCAACCTAAAAACTATTTTTATTGTCTCCCAGATCTAGAACTTCTGGCGGACACTGATCTATTATTTCTTGAAGAAGTACTTTTGCTGGCCACTCTTGTACTTCTAGGGGTGCTACGACTTGGTGCTGCAACTCTTTTTTGTGTTCTTGTACGTGGCGCTACCTTTCTTTGCGTACTTCTAGCTGCAGGTTTTCTGTATGTATTGGTTGTACTTCTGGTAATCGTTCTGCTTCTTGGCGTAGTGGTAACAGTTCTTTTAGTTACTGTTCTACTTGTTGCAGAAGGTCTTTTCACCCGTGTGCTTCTCTTTTTTATAGTTGTGTTACGGTTAACACCCCTGTTTCTGTCAATAGACGTTCTTGTTGTGGTCTTTCTATTCACATTAGGACGTGTGTTTGTACGTGTAACACTTCTTTTTGTTTTGGCAACATTGCCTCTTTGTGCAACGCTTCTGTTTGTTCTAGAGACATTGTTCCTTTGGGTAACAGACCTATTGGTCCTGGTCACGTCATTATATCTTCTTCTACTGTTGTCCCTGGTAACCACTCTTTTATCATTTCTATAAATAGAGCTTCTTCTATATTTCTTGTTAGTATGGGCGTAAGACTTCCCATATTTGGTATAAGCCCTTCTATGGTTATACTTATAAGGTCTATGGTATGTGTACCTAATTGGGCTGTAATACCTTCTGTATGGTCTGTTGTACACCAAGCAAAGGTTTAAAGAAGGTCTTGCAAAATAGCTATGGAAAGGACTGTATACATAATGTCTGTTGTATATGTTTATGAATCCTGTGTGATGGCTATAATACCCTCTATGGTTATAGTAAGCATACATTCCGCCAATTCTATGAACCCTACCGTTTCTGTACCATACATCCACATCCCCAATTTGGGTAACACGCCCAAAAGCATCATAATAAATGGGAACGTTCTCTACTTGGATCACTGAACCGTAATCATCATACTGTACATATGCATTGTAGTCATGACCTGAGTTAAAAGTGATATTGGTTCTTCTAGAACGATAAGAAATACTTGTGTTTGCTCTATTGTCAATATGAAAGTCGAACTCACCATCCGGATATACTGAAAACGTAATGCCATTTTCCACAAAAATGAATGAGTTGTTGTAGTTATAAGCATTGCGTATTGCAACCTTATCTTCTGTAGTGGTAGCCATGATACTTGTTGTACCAAAAACTATTGCTGCTAAAAGTAATATTATGTTTTTCATCATATAAGGTTTTAGTTTCCGAATGCAACTATTCACATTCGATTAGTATATTACAAACAGCGTGCCAGAAAATATTATCAAAAGTTAAGTATTTGATTTTAAACAAATTAAAAATTTAATTTAATGAATATCACCTATTTGAATTATTCTATTTGTTGAGAACTATTTTGATACGTTAAAAGCGGTATAAATAATAGTATATATGAAGATTGCTACTGAAGCTTTGAGACGCTCAACTGGATAAGAAAAGAAATAAGAGCGTAATTGAATAATCTATGTTGAAATGGGAAGTCCATTTTCCTGCCCCCATTCTGCCCATGAACCATCATATAAAGACTTCTTGTTTTTATTGATCAGTTGACATGCCAATAGAATGATACATGCCGTCATACCAGAACCACAGGTGAAAACAAGGGGAGAATCAGATAAATTGAATTCATTTATAATTTTTTCCAATTCACTTTTAAGTAGAAACTTGCCGTCTTTTATAAGTAAGGTATATGGTAGGCTGATGGAATTTGGTATATGCCCGCTTCTAGAACCAGTTCTGGGTTCTGGAACTTCTGCATAAAACCTTGCTTTGGACCTAGCATCTAGAACCAATGACTGTTTTTCCTCTATGTTTTTAAAGATATCACCTTTGTCAACTACATAATCATTTTGATATTTAGCCGTAAAATCCCCAGTAGTGTATTCTTTTACTTCTTTGGGCTCAGTTTCTAGTCCTTTTTTTACCCATGTAGGAAGACCGCCATCCAAAACAACTACATTATTGAATCCCATGATATGGAACATCCACCAACCCCGTGGGCTGGAATAAATTCCAAGATTATCATATACTACAACAATACTGTCTTTGTTTATGCCCAATTTTCTACACTCTGTAGTGAATGCTTCTGGAGAGGGTAATGTATTGGGAAGGTTGTTTTCTTTATCGGAGAAAACATTTTTTATATCAAAAAAACGTGCATCTTTAATTTGAATACCTGGATAATCTGTTTCTATATTGGCAATAGTATTCTTTACGCTTGCATCAAGGACAATTAACTTTGGGTCGTTAATATTCTCCTGAAGCCATTCAACTGATACCAACGGTTTTTTCATACTACAGTTTTTCTTTCAAATATGGGGTTGTTACAGATTTCTTGTTTTTAATCACTTCCTCTGGTGTTCCTTGAACAATAAGTTGCCCTCCTTTATCACCACCTTCCAATCCAAGGTCAATAATATAATCGGCACATTTTATAAGCTCTATATTATGTTCTATCACAATGATGGAATGGCCTGTATCAATCAGCGCATCAAAAGATTTCAATAACTTTTTTATGTCATGAAAATGTAGCCCTGTGGTAGGTTCATCAAAAATAAACAAAGCCTTTTCTTTAGATTTTCCCTTTACTAAAAAGGAGGCGAGTTTTATTCGTTGCGCTTCACCACCGGAAAGGGTAGAGGAGGACTGTCCCAGAGTTACATACCCTAATCCCACATCTTGCAAAGGTTTTAATTTTCCCATGATTTTGTTCTGCGCATGTTCTTGGAAAAAAGCTACGGCATTGTCAATGGTCATATTAAGAATGTCATCAATAGAAGCATTCTGGAACTTTACTTCTAGCACTTCTTTTTTAAAGCGTTTGCCATTACATACATCGCATTCTAAATGAACATCTGCCATAAACTGCATTTCTACGGTAATTTCTCCTTCTCCCTTACATTTCTCACATCTGCCGCCATCCACATTAAAAGAAAAGTGCTTGGGTTGGTACCCTCTTATTTTACTCAGTTTTTGTGATGCATACAAAGCACGAATATCATCATAGGCCTTTATATAGGTCACTGGATTGGAACGTGAAGACCTACCAATAGGGTTTTGGTCTACAAACTCCACATGTTTTACAGCGTCAAATTTTCCTTCTACAGCCGTATATTGTCCAGCTTTTTCACCATAGCCACCCACTTTTTTTAGAATGATGGGATACAGAATTTTTTTTACCAACGTACTCTTTCCACTTCCTGAAACACCGGTAACAACCGTAAGCATGTTCAATGGAAAAGTGACATTTATATTTTTAAGGTTGTTTTCCCGCGCTCCTTTAATTTCAATATAATTCTTTGAGGTTCTCCGTACTTCTGGCACTTTAATTTCTTCAGTACCATTAAGATAACCCGCAGTGAGCGATGATGATTTTAATATTTCATCTAAAGTACCGTAAGCAACAACTTCGCCACCATTGGTGCCCGCTTCTGGGCCAATATCTATCACAACATCGGCAGCTTTCATAATATCCTCATCATGCTCCACAATAATAACCGTATTCCCCAAATCTCTGAGCGATTTTAATACGTCAATTAAATTTTCAGTGTCTTTTGGATGCAACCCTATACTGGGTTCGTCCAAGATATACATGGAACCGACCAAGCTACTTCCCAAAGAGGTTGCCAGATTTATACGCTGACTTTCCCCTCCGGACAATGAATTGGATTTTCGGTTCAAGGTTAAATAACTGAGACCTACTTTATACAGAAACCCTAATCGGGTACCTATTTCCTTTAATAGTCGGGATGCAATTTTAGCATCCTGCTGATTAAGGCTTATGTTTTTAAAAAATGTTATGAGCTTGGTTATGGGCAGTTCCACAAGGTCAGAAATGGATTTACCATCAACCATTACATAATCGGCCTCTTTTCTTAATCGTTTCCCTTTACATTGATTGCATTTGGTTTTCCCACGATAACGGGAAAGCATCACTCTATTCTGTATTTTATAGCTTTTATCTTCTAACTCTTTAAAGAACTTGTTGATTCCTGTAAAATGCTTATTTCCTTCCCATGCCACTAGTTTTTGTTCGCTGGTAAGCTGAAACCATGGCTTGTGAATAGGGAAATTAAACTTATAGGCAGAATTCACCAATTGCTCCTTGTACCAGCTCATGCTTTCTCCTCGCCAAGGGAATATGGCACTTTCATAAACAGATAAGGAGGTGTTGGGTATTACTAAATCTTCATCAATACCAATAACATCCCCATACCCTTCGCACTTGGGACATGCTCCATAGGGATTGTTAAAACTGAACAAATGTGTATTGGGTTCTAGGAATTTCATTCCGTCCAATTCAAACTTATTACTAAATCCTTTTTCTTTTTTGGTGGCCAGCTCTTCAATGATACAATCACCGTTTCCTTCAAAAAAAGCTGTATCAATAGCATTGGCCAGTCTATTAAAAAAATCTTCATCGTTCTTGGTAATGATTCTATCCACTACCAAATGAAAACTTCTATCTATTTCTGTGATGGAATCATCTATGCGTATAACTTCACCTTTGTACTTTATCCTTGCATATCCTTGTTTGGATAATATTTGTAGAGATTTTATAGGGTCTCTATCCTCTCTAATAGTTATAGGTGCAAGAAGTAGAAGTTTTGTTCCTTCTGGAAATTCCTTTATAAAGGTCATTACATCCGTTACGGTATGCTTTTTTACTTCTTTGTTAGATATTGGAGAAATAGTTCTTCCAATACGTGCAAAGAGTAATTTAAGATAATCATATATTTCTGTGGAGGTACCCACGGTAGAACGCGGGTTGGTAGAGTTTACTTTTTGCTCAATGGCAATTGCAGGGGAAATACCTTTTATATAATCTACTTTTGGCTTGTTCAATTTCCCTAAGAACTGGCGTGCATAGGAAGAAAGACTTTCTACATAGCGTCTTTGTCCTTCTGCATACAAGGTGTCAAACGCCAAACTGGATTTTCCAGAACCGGACAAACCAGTAATGACAACTAGCTTATTTCTAGGGATTACAACATCAATATTTTTTAGGTTGTGCAGTTTTGCCCCCTTTATAATAATGTTCTCTTTAGGATTTACTTCGGTAATTATAGGCATCTTCATTGTTAAACTTGCAAAGATACAATATGTCCAATTCAATTGCTAAGGGAAGTGATTACTGATATTTATACTGAAAAAAGAGTGTTGGATGCTCTATAGTTTATATTTTTTCTATATTTGGCATGTAATTATAAACAGATAAGCCTATACCGCACAATTACTTTTTAAAAGTTAACCTATATAATTAGAATCTTTCCAATAGTGGAGGGACTTCTAGTTTTAACCTAAAAAAGTAATTACATGGCACTTCCAATTAATGACTCGGTATTAGTAACGAATTACATTCAAGGAGATGAGAAATCTCTAGAAATCCTCATCAACAGACACAATCAAAGAATTAGTAGCTTTATATATTCTAAGGTTTTGAACCAGAGTGTCACAGATGATATTTTTCAAGACACCTTTATTAAAGTAATACGGACCCTGAAAAAAGGGAGATATAGTGAAGAGGGTAAGTTTTTACCTTGGGTAATGCGCATAGCCCATAACCTTATCATAGATTATTTTAGAAAAAAAAGAAGGCTTCCAAAGTTTGAATGTAATGACAACTTCAATATTTTTTCCATTATTAGTGATGGAAAGCTGAATGCAGAAAAGCAATTGATAAAGAATCAAATAGATTTTGATATCAACCTTTTGATCAAGGAATTGCCAATTGACCAACAAGAAGTCATAACTATGCGCATGTACAAGGATATGAGCTTTAAGGAAATATCTGAAAATACAGGTGTGAGCATCAATACTGCTTTAGGGAGAATGAGATATGGATTAATCAATCTCAGAAAAATGATTGAGACGCATAATATCGTTTTAACGAATTATTAGGTCATAGGTCGAACAAGATAAATACATCCATATACGCTGCGTTATCTTAAAACAACAAAGCAAAATAATATGGAAAAAATTTTCGCTAAGAAAAAACAGACTTGTGAATTAGTTAATGCTCAACCAAAAACTATACAGTTTTTATTGAACTATTCTAAATCTTTGCACATTGTAGATTATAATGGTTTAAAGTTTGAAAGCAATAAGAATTAGAATTCTCAAAAATTCATAACAACGCAACATTGGGCAATTAATTGCTTAAGTTGATCAAGATAATAAATAGTACAAGCCACATCTTTTTGATGTGGCTTTTTTATTACAGGAATATAAATCTGTTGTTTGACATCATAAATCCGTTGTTTGACAACATACTTTTTTACAGACCTCCCTATTTATATACTTTTAAAATGTAATTGAAACTCAAATAGATAACATAGCAGTTACACATTTAATAGTATAACAAAGACAAATCAAAAAATCGATCCTTTAAAGAAAGGAAACTCAATTAAACCAAAAAAATATTCACATGGAAGTTCAGGTAGATGATTCAGTTTTAGTAAGAGATTATATAAGTGGAGAGGAAAAGGCTTTAGAAATCCTTATTAACAGACATAATCAGAGAATAAGTAGTTTTATTTATTCTAAAGTATTGAACCGTGATATTACGGAAGATATTTTTCAGGACACTTTCATTAAAGTGATCAATACCTTAAAGAAAGGTTCTTATAGTGAAGAAGGTAAATTTTTACCTTGGGTAATGAGAATTGCACATAACTTGATTATAGATCATTTTAGAAAGAACAAAAGAATGCCAATGTTTGAGGGCAGTGATGATTTTAATATTTTTTCGGTTATAAGTGATGATAAATTGAATGCTGAGAAATTGATTATAAAAGAACAGATAGATTCTGACTTAAAAGTATTGGTTGATGAATTACCAGAAGATCAAAGGGAAGTACTTTTAATGAGAATCTATAAGGATATGAGTTTTAAAGAAATTTCTGAAAACACGGGAGTAAGTATAAACACTGCCTTGGGAAGAATGAGATATGCTTTGATTAACCTTAGAAAAATAATTGAAAAAAATAATATTGTCTTAACCAATTAATAGCCAAAACCTCTTTCAAGCAATATATCCATTTTAGTGGCGTTATTAAGACATAACAATACTATTATATGGAAAAAATTTACTCTGAACAACAAAACGCATGTAGACTGGCCAAAGTTTGCCCAGAAACCGTATCATTTCTTTTGAATTATTCCAAGTCACTGTACATTTCACAGTACAATAACATGAGATTTGAAGGAAATCTAAACTAACAAAAAAGCTCCTAATTAGGAGCTTTTTTGTTTTTATAATAGGCATCTAGCACTACTTTTCTACCTATTTTTTTGGTAATGGGGTCTTTTTCAAGATTCCAGCCTCTAGCAGGGGAATATTCACGTCCGTACCAAATAATTTGTAAATGTAGCTCGTTCCAAAGCTCTTTTGGAAACAATCTTTTAGCATCTTTTTCAGTTTGCACTACATTTTTTCCGTTTGTAAGCCCCCAACGATACATTAACCTGTGTATATGTGTATCTATGGGAAAAGCAGGAATTCCAAAAGCTTGGGAAACAACTACACTTGCAGTTTTATGTCCAACCGAAGGAAATTCTTCCAATAATACAATGTCAGAAGGAACAATTCCATCATATTTTTCAATCAATATTTTAGAAAGTCCATATATTCCTTTGGATTTCATAGGAGAGAGTCCAACGGGTTTAATGATTTCCCTGATTTCTTCTACTGATAATTTTACCATATCATAGGGATTATCAGCTTTGGCAAATAATAAGGGAGTAATTTTATTTACCCTAACATCTGTGCTTTGGGCAGAAAGAAGCACTGCAATCAATAAGGTATAAGGGTCTTTGTGTTCAAGAGGAACAGGTATTGTAGGGTATATTCTTTGGAGCGTATCTATAACAAACTTAACTTTTTCTGCCTTGGTCATTTATGCTTATTTTTAATGCTAAATAGTAGATTCAAATTTAATAAAAGATATCAATGAATACATTAAAAGTAGGGGATAAGGTGCCTGAGTTTTCAGCTAAAGATCAAGATAACAATACAATTTCTTTATCGGATTATAAAGATAAAAAACTAGTTGTTTTTTTCTACCCAAAAGCAAGTACACCTGGTTGTACAGTAGAAGCATGTAATCTTAGAGATAATTACAAGGAACTTCAAGGTCTTGGTTACGAGCTTATTGGGGTAAGTTCCGATTCCCAAAAACGACAATTGAATTTTAAAAATAAATATGATTTCCCTTTTCCATTACTGGCAGATGAAGACCATACGGTAATAAATATTTTTGGTGTTTGGGGCCTTAAAAAATTTATGGGTAAGGAATATGACGGAATCCATAGAAAAACTTTTGTTTTAGATGGAAACGGAGTTGTTATTAAAGTTATTGATAAGGTGAAGACCAAAGATCACGCACAACAATTATTGGAGTAAGCTATCTTGAGGTAATCCTACCTCTCCGTCAGGCAGGTTCCACGAGGCATTAAGAAAGATATTTTTCATATTTTTACGCAAGTGTTGGGGTATTAAACCCAAAATGTGGGAATAAAAAAAGCCTCACATTGTGAGGCTTTAATATTTTATAAAGAAGGTTTTTATTTATCTTCTTGTAGAACGGCCTTTTTTAGAAATAAGTGTTCACTTTTTATGATTTCTGAAATTCCTTCTGGTAGCATTTCTTCCCAACCCTCTTCTCCACTGGTAATTTTCTTAAGAACATCTCTAGAGAAAATATCCATGATTTCAGGGTCATAGTCAATAATGTCCATTACCTTACTGTTGTACTTAAAGAATTTGTATAATTCCTTCATCCTTGGATGTACCTGAATATTGTTGCTGGTCATAATTTGTCCAGTCTCTGTATTCTTCATAGGATACAGGTAAACTCTAAGGTTTTTAAAGAATAACTTTCCAAAAGCTTCAAGTATGCCACCACTTAAATGGTTGTAATATCGTTCATCAAATATATCCACCAAGTTATTGACTCCCATGGTAAGCCCTATTCTCTTTTTGGTATAATTATTAAAATACTCTACCAGTTTATAGTATTCTTGAAATTTGGATATCATTACTATATGACCCAAAGCGCACAGTAATTTTGCCCTGTCCATAAAATCTTGCTCGTCTATTTCCCCAGAAGCTTTTAAATTAGAAAGGGTAATTTCAAAAATAACAATGGTTTTTTCTTCTATTACAGTTTTCTCTCTTATGAAGATATCATAAGATTTTTTTAGCATGTCCACATTTACCTTGGTAACAGGTCTAAAACTCCCCCGTAAGGCAAGAATGTTTTTTTTGTATAAAATTGAAGCTGGCAATAAATTGTTTCCATCAGGGCCAAACATTACCGCATCGGTCATGTCATTCTTAATAAGTTGAAGACTGATCAACCTATTATCCACATTCTTAAAATTAGGCCCAGAGAAATTAACCATGTCAATCTCCACAGTATCCGTATCTATATGATCATACAGGTATTTAATTAATTTCCTTGGCTTATTGTATTTGTAAAAAGCTCCGTATATAAGGTTAACACCCATTATACCAAGCGTTTCCTGCTGTAATCTAGCCTCATTCTGCTTAAAACGTACATGCATGATTATCTCATCATATTCCTTTTGGTTCTGATCCAATTGAAATCGGAGACCAACCCATCCATGCCCTTTATATCTTTTAGAAAAATCTATGGTGGCTACAGTATTGGCATAGGAAAAGAAAAGCCTATCAGGTTGGTTTTCCCTGTTAATACGCTCTTCCATGAGTCGCATTTCATGAGTAAGCATTTTCTTTAGCCTAGATTGTGATACATATCTATTATCTTCCTCAATCCCATAAATTGCATCACTAAAATCTTTGTCATAGGCACTCATTGCTTTTGCGATAGTACCAGACGCGCCACCAGACCTAAAGAAATGTCTAGCAGTTTCTTGTCCTGCACCTATTTCTGCAAAAGTCCCGTAAATATTCGGGTTTAAATTTATCCTAAGTGTTTTTGCCTTTATGGAAGGGATATTTTCAAAACCTACATCCTTTTTTAAAACTGAAGCCATACCTATCTGTTTTGCTGTGGCAAAGTTAATAAGATCAAGCAATCTTTTAAATAAATATGTTATAAATTTGGTCTAAATGGGCAATGGAGTTAAAATTACTTTTTTAGGAACGGGAACATCCCAAGGAATTCCAGTTATTGGAAGCAATCATCCAGTATGTTTAAGTAAAAATCCAAAAGACAAACGTTTACGAGTATCCGTTATGGTTTCTTGGGATAATTACAATTATGTGATAGATTGTGGACCAGATTTTCGACAACAAATGCTTACACATAAAGTAGACAAAATGGACGGTATACTTTTTACACATGAGCACGCCGACCATACAGCAGGGATAGATGATATTCGCCCCTTTTTTTTTAGACAAGGTGATATTCCCATTTATGCACACAAGCGAGTAGCAGATTCTTTGAAATTACGATTTGATTATATATTTGTTGATGAGAACAGATATCCAGGGGCACCTGCCGTGCAAGTGAATTTAGTAGAGAACAATCGTCCTTTTAAGTTGGGGAATATTGATATAGTTCCAATTGAAGCCTATCATAATAGATTACAGGTGTTTGGATATAAAATTCAGGATTTTGCATATTTAACTGATGTGAAGACTATTTCTGATCAAGAAATCGAGAAAATAAAAGGAGTTAAAGTATTATCGATTAATGCTTTAAGAAAAGAGCCTCATCATTCCCATTTTAATCTAGAAGAAGCATTGGATTTTGTTGAAAAAGTAAAGCCAGAGAAAACTTATTTCACCCATATTAGCCATATGTTGGGTTTTCATGATGAAGTGGAAAAAAGCTTGCCAAATAATGTACATTTGGCGTATGATAATTTAATTATAAACATATAATTGATGAAAAGTAAAATATTTTTATACCTATTTATATTTACCTCGTTAATAGTGCTTTACTTATTTGTAAGTTCTGGTAATATGGTAAAGGACAATGCAAATAGAATTGAAAAGTTGAAAACTAAGATTGTAGCACTGCAAGATTCAGTGCAGGGTTCACAGCTTAAAATATTGGATATGCAATATTTTTCTTTGGAAAACAATGATGATGCTTTAGCGTATTATGAGCATTTGGATCTTAAAGATGCATCGCTATACATTTCCGATAAATTATTGGAAACTAATGAAAAGAAAGGAGATAATCCATTGATTCCTTATGCAGGGATGGAAAGTGATTTTAAAATCAATAAAATTAAACTATTGAACCATAAATGGATCATAGCTGATTTTTCTGATGGGAAATACTGGGGAGAAATTCTTATAAAATATGAACTAAAGGATGATATGGCTGTAGATTTTATTTTAATAGACCATTTATTGTATACACGTAGTAATTAAATCGTGTCCTCTAACCATTTTTTTAAAGAATAAAAATTTTGTGGAGATACCCCATGGCCAATAGGGAACTCTTCATATTTGTGATCAACACCTAGTTTTTTGAGTATTATAGGATTTTTTCTGGCCCATTCTACAGGGATTACCTGATCTTCACTTCCATGGGAAGCATAGATTTTTAAATCATCAAAAGCATTATTTTCATAATTATCAACAAGAATATTTTCATTGATATAGCCACTCAGGGCAATGATATTTTTAATTTTCTCTGGGAAGGACAACCCAATGGCATAACTTAAAATTGTTCCTTGGCTAAAACCCAATAAAGTAATGTTAGCAGCATTTAAATGATAGGCCGCACAGGCTTCATCAATAAAAGAAATAATTTTATCACGAGAATCCACAGCTTGTTCTTCATCGCTCCATTTGCCTTTTTCGGCATCAAAATTAATGGCATACCATGCATGGCCATAAGGCTGTAAATTATAAGGAGCTCTAATAGAAATAATACAAAGTTCTTCTGGTAACTCATTGGCAAAAGAGAAAAGGTCTTCTTCATTGCTGCCATAACCATGTAGCATAAATATAACTGGGGAATTCCCTTCTTTTAATGATGAAGGGCGAATAATGTGTTCTAATGATAGGGGAGCAGTGGTCATACTTTTATTGTTATTGAATAAACGTGAACCATTTCTGAAAATACTTCCCAAGAATGGGCACTTCTTGTTCTTTGTTGTTCAATGCGCCTAAAAAACCATAGAACCATAGAACAATATAAAAAATGTATAATCCATACCAGGCATATTCATTGAACCATTGGCTTAAAAACAAGGAACAACCAAGAAAAATTAAATGCAATCCAAATGCTTGTCTAGTATGAAAACGAGCAAATTGATATTTTGGTTCAGCATTTATGCTTAAAGCAATTAAGGCTCCAACTATAGTTAAATATGCAATTATAGCAGTGGTTTTACCTGCTTTTGAATCTGTCATTAAATTGAATTTATTAAAATTGAAGCTAGACTATTTTCCTATATTCCCAATAATTGGCAAAGGTTCCGCTTTCTCATTAATGGCATTCATAAGGCCTAGGATTGCCAAAACCATGGGCGCCCATCCAAGAATACTTAAAAAACCAACGTCCATTACACGCAATGCTATGCTAAGAGCAATACTGAGCAACCATACGCGAAATGATTGTCCTATATGAAAATTAGCAAACTCATTTTTCTTGTTCATGTTCATAAAATATGCAATGATAAGCCCTATTACAAAGATATAGCTAATGATGGCCTCTGTCTTTCCTTCTTTTATTGTGTTTTGATCCATGATATAGTGTTATTGGTTAATGACCTAAAGATACTTAATTTATGACTTGATTATTCGCTATGACTCCAAAGGATTTTCCTTTTAGTTTGACACCCAAGAACATGCAGTTTTTAGAAGTTGAAAAAATATGCTCTTTAGTAAATTGATATTCCAAATCAGGGTCAAAAAGAGTGATATTGGCAATTTCTCCTACTGCAATTTTTGGGGTTGATATGCCATAACGTTCTTTGTTTTGCGTGAGTAAAGTAATTGTTTTTTCCAATCCAAATAATTGATTCAGAATTCCAAATGCATTTTCTAAGCCTATTGTTCCATAAGCAGCATTGTCAAACTCCACTTGCTTTAATTCAATATTAAGGGGGGTATGATCTGTGGTCACAAAATCTATAACACCATCTTTTACACCTTTAATGAGTGCCTTTACATCATTCTTTGTTCTAAGAGGGGGCATTACTTTGTAGTTGGAGTCAAACTCTTCTAAGACATCATCTGTAAACCATAAGTTATGTATGGCAACACTACAACTCACATTTAAGCCTTTCTTTTTGGCATCGGAAATCAGTTTTACAGAATTGGCAGCGGAAATAGTGGGGATATGTAATTTACCATCTGTATATTCTAAAATAAAGAGGTCTCTTGCAATTTGGAGCTCTTCTGCAAGAGTAGGAATCCCTTTAAGTCCAAGCTTTGTAGATGTTTCACCTTCATTTACGGTTCCTTTTCCGGCAATTCCTTTATCCTTTGGAAAAGAGTACACCAGCCCATCAAAATTCTGAGCATAGAGCAATGCAATCTTTACCAAGTTAGAATTGTCTGTAGCATTCTTAAAATCATAGAACCCTACAGCTCCTGCATTTTTCATATCATACAACTCAGCCAAATGCTTTCCTTCTCCTTTAGAAGTCATCATACCCAATGGATGTAGCTTTGTTGCCTGTCCTTGTGCTGCATTTGTTAAAAAAACAATGTCAGAACTACTATCTGGTACAGGATAGCTGTTGGAGTTAAGGACTATATCCGTAAAACCACTTTTTGCTGCAACCGTAAGTCCATTGACAATGGTTTCTCTTTCTTCATAACCAGGTTCACCAAAACTTACGCTGGTGTCCAACCATCCTTGGGATATGTGCAAGTTTTTATAATCGATAACTTTAGTTTTTCCACTGCTCTCAATGTTTACGGCTATTTTTTCAATAATGCCATTTTTTATTAGGATGTCACGCTTTTTAAGATGTAACGACTTATTGTCGTTATCAATGATTGTGGCAGATTTTAGAAGTATGTTCATTTAAAAACTTTTTGGATCAGAATTTCTATCAGTATAAAAAGCAATGCTAAAATAACAAACCATTTCCAAAGGTCTGTAATCCTATTGTCATTTTTCAACTCATTAAAAAGATTGGTAATGGAACTTTGTTTAGACACAGCGTCAATTGTATTTATATCTAAATAGGTTAGCTCGCTTTCATTTCTTGGGTAATTAAAACTTATGTTTTTTAGTAACGCATCCCCATTTTGTATGCTATAAGTTCCATTTTTTTCAAGATCCCCATCAAACGATAGGGAGACTTTATTGGCGTATGATTGTTGTTGGGGGATGAATTCATATTCACCTTGTACAAGTGTTAGAATATTATCCTTTGCCAATGTAATGGACACATCAGTACTGGAAACACCATCCATCATGGAATACAGCTTAGAGGATTTAAGGCTATTGGCACCCATATTATAAAATGTGGGAACTATTAATGGAGAGTTTTTAAAGTTGGTGTTGTCTTTTGTAAGGGAACCAGTAAAAACATACAGTCCATTTGCACCAACCAAGAATGGATTTCCGTTTTCAAAAGAGAGTATTTTGGGCAAAGAAGAACTCAGGTTATAGTATTGTGAAATACTTGGATATTGAAAATTGGTCACTTTCTTTTCAAAAACATTGGTATACAATGGATGGGAAAAATTAATGTTGGTTACATTATTGATGCCCAACATTTGTTCACCAAAGACAGTAGCGTTACTATTTAATGTTAACTGATTATAGGAAGTTGTATACGCTGTTATTGATGGGATTATGACCAAGTGCCCATCGTTTTTTTTAAAAGATTTCAATGCATTTTGAAGCGAATTTGGGATAGTGACCAATTCATTCAATACAATTAAATGTTGTTCTTCCAATAAACTATAGTTCAAATTTTGCAGAGAATAGGTAGTAAATTGAAACTCATCTTCAGTGAAAATGCGCTTAAGAAAGCCTGATTCTGTTTCAGAAATAGTCAAGACCTTAATCTTTTCTTTCTTATTGATATTGAAATAGAGTGAGTTGTCATAAACCAATCCAGTATCCAATATTTCAATTCTACCATTTATAATTTCATTTTTTGGTAAGGTGAAAATAACGGTCGCTTTTCTATTTCCATCAAAATTGGCTGCGGTTTTGGCAATTAAATTGGTATCGTTATATAAAGATACAGGTGTGTTTTCAATTGCAACAATACTAGAAAGTTCTGTGGTAAGTTCAATGTTGTTAGGTAATATGGCACTGATATAAGCAGTGTCAATAACAATGTTCTCCTTCTTTTCCGGAAGAACTTGCACCAAATGCTTTTGTACATCAGTAGTTGTGGAGTCTCTTTTATTGGAACTTATCCGCTGTTGAAAATCTGAAATTAGGATCAGATTTTTTATAGATTCTGGGCTTTTGGAAAACAAGGTGTTTGCTTTTAACTCCAACTCATTTAGTTGTAGTTGTTTTGGAGAATATTCTAGAGATAACAAATCATTCTGTATATCCTTTAATTCTACATTCTTAAAGACTTTTTCATTAGTGAACAAAGAAAAAGTATTCTCTTTGGGAATGGATTTTATTAACTCCTGTACGGCATCTTCTAGTAAAGTAGTAGTAGCGTTCTTGGCTTGCATGCTAAAGGAATCATCCAAATAAATAACAGTTTCTTTTTTAGCCAGTGCAGTTTCTTCTGCAAAGAAAGGTTGTGCGAATGCCAGAATTAGTGCTGTAAAGAGCAATAGTCTTGTAAATAACAACAACCATTTTTTTAAAGTGTTGCTTTTACGAGATTCTACAACTACTTTTTGTAACAACTTTACGTTGGTAAAAGGTGTTTTTTTAAATCTACGGAGTTGAAAAAGATGAATGAATATGGGGATGAGTAGTAAGAGTAAGGCCCAAAGAAGTTCTGGATGTTTAAACTGCATTCCCTAATTTGATTTGGCAAATATATGAAAAGTATTGGTTTTATGTTTAAAGTAGGAAACCATAAAATTAAAATCAGCAAAAGAAAAAATAATCCTCTCCATGTACTTGGTCAATTTTTGTAAAATAATTTTTGATGAATGCTTGTGCTTCATTATTTGCCACGGTAATTATACTTTGTGTGTTTTCTAAATTGTTTAAGGCCGTGAAATGAAAAAGTTCTTTGTCATATATCTTTATTCCAATCTTTTTTGGGTTGTCACAAAGCCAATGAAAATCAATGTTTTTCTCCAGTAAACTTTTGGCAATCGTCTTTCCTTTACGTCCTGCGCCCCACACAGTTAAAGATTTAGTTTCACCTTGTTCCAACTTTAAAAAATAATGAAGTTTTATATCCAAAAAATAGTTTTGGGCATAGTGTTCACTGGTACGGGATGTACGTGTATCATAATCCCTCCAACGAAGCAATACTTTATTGCACGGAATGCATTTTAATCCTTTTTCATAAAACCGAAATGCAAGGTCGTAATCTTCTGGATACCTGTTAGGTTCAAAAGCACCACACAACTCCAAATCCTCTTTATAAACCATCCAACACGGGGATGGGATTACGCACTCTTTATATATTTCAGAATAGTTAATTCCGTTTTTTGTCAATTGGTTCAACCATTCTTCATAACGTTTATATCCGCTTTTTATACCGCTTTTGGAAAAGTATTCTACTTGACCTATAGCAAGGTGTCCTCGACCCTTTTCCAATAGAGAGCTTAACATAACACCTAATCTTTCAGGCATCATCACATCATCAGAATCCATTCTGGTTATAAACAGACCATTACTTTTGGAATAAGCTGTTCTAAGCGCATCAATTATTCCCTTTCCCTGATTGTCAAATACATGTATTCTGGAATTTTCTTTGGCGTATGCTTCAAGGATTAATTTGCTATTATCAATGGAATGGTCATTAATGGCCACAACCTCCCAGTTGGCATACTGCTGTTGAATAACAGAATCTATACATTCATTTAAAAACTGAGCTGTATTTTTAAAAGGGATAAGAATGCTGATTAATGGCTGCACTATTTTTTTAAAGTTTCAACAATAGCAGCTTCTAATAACGGTTCCATAATTAGATACCCATCTTTGTTGGGGTGCACTCCATCAGAAGTCAATTCTGTTCTCAGGCCATTATTGCCATCTGTCATAGCTGAAAAATAATCCAAATACACAATTCCTTTAGTTTCAGCATACTTTTTAATTTCTGCATTCAACTCAGGAATTCTAATATTAGGATTTAACCCTGTTCTCCACCGATAATCAAAAGCTGGATGTACGGAAGCAAGTACTACTTTTATTCCATTCCCCGTGGCAATCTCCGCCATTGAGGTTATATTGTCCATAATCATTTGAGTACTGGCATATCCTGTATTTTCTGCAATGTCATTGGTTCCGGCACAAATAACCACCACTTTAGGGTTTAGGTTTACAACATCTTGTTTAAAACGCAGTAACATTTGTGGCGTGGTTTGTCCACTAATACCTCTATTTACATATGGTTTCCCCTCAAAAAATTCAGGATGATGGTTTCCCCAACCTATAGTAATGGAATTTCCCATAAAAACAATTCTATCCTCTCCATTTTTTGGTTCCCCCAGTTCTTTATTGGCTTCTTTAAATCTACCCAAATTGCACCAATCTTTGGAAATATCTTGTGCAATGGATGCATTGATACAGAATAACAATGCCATCAATGTTAATAATGCGATTTTAATTTTTTTCATGGTCTTGATTTTATATAATATTTCTAATTAAGTCCTTTTTGTTGGTGCAACACATCTGCGGCAATTATATTTCCATTGGTTTCTCCAAATTCTATCCTAATAAAGTTCAAGATATCCCTTATCTGCTCATCTTCCAAATTTTGATATGCAGGCGCATTTCATCTTGATATTTCACACCATTTACAGTAATGGGTACGCTTAATCCTTTTAGCATTACATCCATTAATCTTTGATTGTTTCCAGAAACCTATTCACTGTTTAGAAGGCTGTTTTTCCATTCTGGAATTGCTGTGTGATTGTAATAAACCAAACCAGATGTTGCCACTGTTGGAGTCCATGCCTTTATAGGTTCTACTATAACGGAATCTTTACCGCCTTCTTTTGAAAATCCAAAATCCTGACTCCATACCGCTGGAGTTTTTCTGGTATATTCTGCTGTAAATTCAGAGTTTTTAGCTCTGGAAATAGGAAAATTGTGTTGCCCGGAAAGCATGTGTTTTCCACTTATACTATATAAGAGTTCTAAAAGTGCCTTGGCTTTATGTGAAACATTTGGCGTTACGAGTTCTGCGTTTTGGGCAAATAGGACAGGGGATAACAAGAAAAAGACCACTACGGACCATAAAGTGTTTTTCATGGATTTAAGAATAGTTGTTTGTTGTTGGTTTTTAGTTATTTGTTTTGATAGCACTAAGTTATTCTTGTTGATTGTGAAAAAATAATTATCCCGAAAATCTAGCAATTCAATTATTCAACATCCAAAATTGATATTTATAAAGATAATGCTTTTTTGATTTTTTCTTCTGTTGGGCGTTGCGTAAAGAAATAAATAATCAGAGAAACGGCAATAGTGAGATATAGTGCATGGGAGCTTTGTAAAAATGCAAAAAGCGCTAAAAATGCAGGGGCTTCCAAAATTGCATATTTAATCAGGGATGCACTTTGGTATCTGGATAATTTTCTTTGCAACGGTAATTTTTCAGGTATTTTATCCACCATGTTCTTAAACATATAATTGCTTAAAAAATATCCCACTATAGCTCCTATGGGTACTAGGTATAAAAAAACATCCCCATTGGGATAGCTTTCAGTTTTTAGAGTATCTCCTGTATAGTATGCAAAACCTGTAAATGCTGCCAGGCCTATAAAAAGACCTATGTGCAACATGGATAAGGTCTGTAGAAAAGGTTTAGGTATGTCTTGTTCAGTTGGCATTTTTGGTTGATTTTTCAGTTCTTGCCAAGATACTGTTTTATGAAACAACCCACCAACAGATGCTATAAATGATACCAATGGACAAGCATATAGATAACCGAAAATTAAAATTTCCTGTTGTTTATCCTTTTTGCTTTACGCAATGATTTTATCGCTAATTTTCTTTTTCTCAAATTCACTCAGTTCTTTAAACTCTAGTTTGGTATCTCCTGAGAATTTGACATAAGCTCTTTAAAGCTTCTACTTTTTTTAAGAAGAGCCCTGTTTGCTTTTATTACCATCATTGGTTGTCCTGCGTACCCCATTCTTGCTTTATATATGGGTAGTAGAAAAGAAGGGTTTGATACAAAAATGTTTTCAATTCCCCTTCTGCGGAGAAATCATAATATGCGCTCTATGTGTTCCAGGATTCATTAACCATGCATGGCCAGGAGGTGTTGGTTTGATTGGTAATCCTGTAGATTCTCCTGTGGCATAGGGCATATAAAATACATAGCGTACATATATGTTTTCAATTTCTTGGGTTTCAGCATTTACAGTTCCTGTTAAAACACATAATGTAGTTTTGTCTGGCATTTTTAATGTGCCAGCTTTCACTTCTTTTTCCCGTGTATCAAAAATTTCTTTAAAGTTTAACCCCTGCTTTCTTAATTCCCTACCACGAGCCATAAACTCATCTAAACTTATATGATATGCAGCAGTGGAAAAGTTATCATTGTTTGGGTCATCTGCTAAACAGATATAGGCATTACTGCCTTCTCGTAATGTAGTAAAGTTTCCATCTTGATCATAACCATAAACTTTAGCCCCTTCTTTATATTCTTCGGGAGCAGCCATAATTGCTGTTTTTATCTGCCATTCTTTAGAAGGAATTTCTTGAGCAGATAATTGAATAATTAATACAAATAGAAAAATTGAGAGTATTGTTCTTTTAGTTTTCATGTTTTTAAATTTAATATTTTGCACTTTTTCCATTTGATAAAGTCCGTTGAATAAACTCGCGTATATCATTATTGGCATTTTTTAAATCTTCACGACGCAGATACATCATATGCCCACTACGGTAACCCTTAAAACTAAAACGGTCTTTTAAGCGTCCGCTTGGGTCTATTTGCCACATAGTGTATTTGGCATTAAAGTACGTGGTGGCACCATCAAAATACCCAGATTGGAACATCACATTTAAATACGGGTTTTGCGCCATGGCCTGACGCAAATTGTCACGAGTGTTATCATCTTTATTGTTCCAAGGATGTACAGGGCCAAACATATTGTATTTAACATCGGTCTTAAAATTGAGCTCTTCCTGTAAATAATAATTTATGGCTGGGGTAAAACTGTGCAACCAAGAAGTGAGTTCTGCACTATAATCTGGTGATGTACCCGATAATTGCTTATCAACACCTAAATAACGGCTGTCCAGTCGGCCAGTGGTATATCCGTTTTTATCTTTTAATAAATTCTTCCAAAAATATCGAGTAGGCACAATAAGATTGTGATCTAAAATTTCTTTTTCTGTTAAACCTGAGTAATATGCCATTTTTTTAGCCACGGCATTTTTTTCAGTCTCCCCGATAAAACCACCTTTGGCAATAGCGGGAATCAATGTGTTTACCGTATACGCTTCGGATTCTGGTAAAATTTCGAGCAAATCTTTTTGTTGCAATGCCGCAGGCAACGCCTTATGGTACCATGCCGCTGCGGTATAGTAGGGAAGGTTTAACGCTGAGGCAACTGGTCCGTCATTACGTATCACTTTATAATCAGCAGGAGAAACCATAATTACTCCATTTAGATACATCCATTGTTGGTTTTGTAATGCCAGAGCCAAGCCCATAACCCGAGTACCACCATAACTTTCCCCGATGATATATTTAGGGGAGCGCCAGCGATTGTTTCGGGTAACAAAAGTATTCAACCATTCCGCTAAATATTTTATATCTGCATTGATGCCAAAAAACGTATCTCTGTCAACATCTTTACCAGTTTCAGGAATGGTACGAGAATAACCTGTATTAGCAGGATTTACATAAACAATATCTGCCATGTCCAAAACGGAATATGGGTTTTCCTTTACACCATACGGTTGTACTGGATAACCTTCATCATCAATCTTTAGAATGCGAGGACCGGTATAGGCCAAATGCATCCATACAGAACCAGAACCTGGTCCGCCATTAAAAGAAATCAGCAGAGGTCTTGCTGCCCTATTCTTAATATTGTTACGGGTGTAATAGGTGTAATGAAGTGAAGCTATAGGTTTCCCCAACTCATCCCATACAGGCTGTGTGCCCGTTGTTGCGGTATAGGTAAAACTGCTGCCATTGGTGGTAACACTGTGTTGGGTGACAATGGTAGTGTCCACTGGAATGGTTCTACTTTGAGAAAACATTGTAGTAACCAAACAAAGCGTGACAAAAATTGAGAATTGTATTTTTTGACTCATTTTAGAATGAATTTTGGAATTTGATTAAAAGTAGGGATTTTGAGTGAAATATTTAGAAATATGATTTCCTTTTAATCGCGGGGCGATAGCCCAAAAGGATTTAATTCTCCCATGCTTTGCGTTGAAATAAAAAGGAGGTTTCTAATTTTATACCTCGTATGCTCTGCATCGAGGTAGTTCATTACTTTTTTATTTAGTTCCCAACTTCGTTTGGATTGATTATAAAATCAATATACCCATGGTATTAAAAAATTCTTAACTAAAAGAAAAGAGTGACAACTATCTAGTTTCTTAATTTTATGTGCTTTAGTGTAATACACTTTATTATAAACAACCAATAAAAACCAAAATCATGTTCAGGTAGGCACACCAAACAGGGCTCCGGGAGAAATGGGATTACGGGATATGATGATTATGGAAGCAATTTATAAATCGATAGCTGAAAGTGGTAAAAAAGTAATGATGGATTTTGCTCCTGGATTTGGGTTTGGAGGTTAGAATTTTTCAAACACCCCTAATCCAAATAAAGCAAAGTCATATTTAACAGGATCAATTGGATTTAAAGCACGAAGGTTGTAATCTAATTCAGCCAATGCTTTAGCGTCATTTTGTTTACGGTTAAGCAGGCCTAATTTTCGGGCAACGTTGCCCGAATGGACATCCAATGGACAAGATAACTGACTTGGAGCTATTTTTTTCCAGATTCCAAAATCTACTCCAGTTGAGTTATCTCTCACCATCCACCGTAAAAACATATTGATGCGTTTTGCTGCCGAACCCTTGTTTGGGTCGGAAATATGTTTAGTGGTTCTGAGGGGGTGATTCATTTCAAAAAAAACAGTTTTAAAATTTGAAATAGCGGTCTGTAAAGAATTTTCTTTATTCTTAATTGAGAACACCTGTTCTAAACCTTGGTGGTTTTGATAGATGTTCCTTAAACTTTTAATGAAATAAATTAAGTCTTCGTCTTTAAATGTACGATGTACAAATCCTGAAAGTGATTCTAAATCATTCTCCTTATGGTTCATTACAAAATCAAAAGGGGAGTTGTCCAAAAGGGCCATCAATCTAGTGGCGTTGTTAATAATACTTTTTCTATTTCCCCAAGCAATGGTAGCAGTTAAGAAGGCACTGATTTCTATATCTTCTTTTAGGGTAAATGAATGAGGAATCTGTATGGGATCACTTTCCAAAAATTTAGGATTGTTGTACTGAATCACTTTGGCATCCAAAAACTCTTTTAATTCAGTTTGATTCATTCCAAAGGGATATCTAACAATTGTGCAAAAAGCATAGGTAAAAATAAAGCGGTATTATAGGCAGAGTGTAAAAGCATGGACCATTTAAGACCAAGTTTAACACGAATGTACCCTAGAAACAGACCTATAAATATTTGTGGAGCCACTAGAAGGGGAATTAGCCATAGTATTTGCCGCCAATCTTCAAAATTTGAAATATGTATGGCTCCGAATGCCAATGCTGAAACATAGTATGCATATTTAAAATGTGGAGAATCTTTAAATAATATTAAAGGACCTCTAAATAATAGTTCCTCTATCACGGGAGCAACTATTGCCACTAAAAGAAAAACTACCCAAATAGATTTAGAGAAAAGCTCTTCTAATGCATGTTCTCCAACTTCTATATTGAATAAATGGGTTATTATTCCACTGAGCATTACCAATGCCACACCAATTACCAAGCACCAAATGAGTGATGAAAAAAATATTTTTTTCTTATACCATAGAGGTGAGTTCTTATACTCTGTGTAAACGGGTTTTTTTACATAGTCCCATAGTTTTTTAAGCATGTTAATTTGTTATATGACCATCTACCATAATCAGTTTTCTATCCGCCATATTAGCCAGTTCCTCATTATGGGTAACAATGATAAAGGTTTGTCCAAATTCATTTCTCAACTTAAAAAAGAGTTGGTGCAGGTTGTCAGCGCTTTCAGAATCCAAGTTTCCACTAGGTTCATCTGCAAAAATAATAGAAGGATTGTTTATCAATGCCCTAGCCACAGCAACTCGTTGTTGTTCTCCGCCAGACAATGCATTGGGCTTGTGGTGATATCTGTGGGAAAGCCCTAAAAAGTCCAGTAATTCTTTAGCTTTTTTTTCAGCTTCGGCCTTTGGTATTTTCTTTATAAATGCGGGTATACATACATTTTCCAATGCAGTAAATTCAGGCAATAATTGATGGAATTGAAAGATAAAACCAATATGTTCATTTCTAAATTTAGCCAATAGCTTATCAGATAAAAGGGTAACATCCGTATTATTTATTAATAAAGAACTATCAGATGCATTGGATTGTGTATCCAATGTCCCTAAAATTTGTAATAAAGTGGTTTTTCCCGCTCCAGAGGCACCTACAATAGAGACAATTTCCCCTTTTTTTATGTGTAAATCAACTCCTTTTAATACTTGGAGATCTCCATAATATTTTTGAATATTACTGGCTTGTATCATTAAAATATATTTTTAGGATGAAAGTAAACATAACTATAGACATGGCAAAAATTAATGATATAACTACATTAATGTGTATTTTTGGGTTCTTGCTCATTTATAATTAAATTTCAAAAAAACATTGGGTAAGTATTGTTGATTTCATGAAAAAATTGCGACATATATAATTGAACTATATATTAAAAAAATGCCACCATATAAAAGTTTAGAAGAATATAATATAGAGATTACCAATGAAGTCAAAGAAGGTTACTCTAAGATTATAGATGAAATAGGAGAGGATACTTCTCGTGAAGGATTGTTGAAAACCCCAGAAAGAGCAGCCAAAGCTATGTTGTTCTTAACACAGGGCTATCAACAAGATGCTGTGGAAATCCTTAAAAGCGCCATGTTCAAAGAAGATTATGATGACATGGTCATCATTAAGGATATAGAACTATATTCACTTTGCGAACATCATATGTTACCCTTTTTTGGTAAAGCCCATGTGGCCTATATACCTAACGGTCATATTGTTGGATTGAGTAAAATACCACGTGTTGTAGATGTGTTTGCAAGACGATTGCAAGTACAGGAAAGATTGACTCATGATATTTTGGAATGTTTAAACGATACCCTTAAGCCAAAGGGAGTAGCCGTGGTGATTGAAGCATCACATATGTGCATGATGATGCGTGGCGTGCAAAAACAAAATTCAGTTACTACAACTTCGGGGTTTAGGGGACAGTTTGAGAAAATTGAAACTAGAAACGAATTTTTAAAATTAATAAGCTCTAATTTATCTTAGTTTTCAATTCAGGCACCTTTATTGTTTTCTTTGAAAAAGAATATTTAAATTACCGCCATGTCCAAACTAAAAGATAAAAAAATACGAAACCTTTTTTTAGGATTACTTTTTGATTCCCTAGGAATGTTATCCTTTGTAATTCCTGGTATTGGGGAGTTCTCAGATATTATATGGGCACCATTATCTGCATGGTTAATGACCAGAATGTATAAAGGAAAAATTGGACAAGCCGCTGGTTTGGTCACTTTTGTTGAAGAATTAATTCCAGGGACAGATTTTATACCTTCTTTTACCATTATGTGGTTGTATACTTATGTGATTAAAGGAAATAAGAAAAAAGGAAACGTATTGGAAATAGATTAGTATCTATAAATATTGAAGCACCTAATCTTAAAAGACTACTACAAAGGCAAACTTAGCCCTATATTAATGTTTCTTCCAATATTGGGTATACCATTAGTTTTTAATCTGGATAAGTGTGATACATAACTTTTATCCAAAATATTATTACCACTGATATGAACATTCATTTTCTGTCCAAAAACTTGTAAATGTCCACCTAGCCCCATATTCAATATGGTATAACCATCAGTCTCATCTTCAAAAGCATTCACATTGTTTTGGTTAAACACTGATTTTAATGTGATAAAAGCATAACCATCACGAAAACTGCTTTCTTTATCATTGTTGAACTCTACCCTTAAAGTATTGGTTAGGTTATTTGCTGGAATCAATGGTAAATATTGATCTCCTTTTAGCTTTCCGGTTACAGTTTCATAACTACTTTTTATATGCAACCAATCTAATGGATGTGGGTGTAAATGAAAACCGATTTCTCCACCATAAAGTTTTGCATCTTGCTGATTATATATAAATACAACATTTTCACCTATAAATTCCCCATTGGGTTCAATGTAAATAAAATCATTTATACTATTATGAAACCCATTTATGAAAAATTCAATATGCTCAGCTTTATACTCTAGACCAATATCTGTTTGTAAGTTCTGCTCATTACTTAAGTTTGGGTTACCAATTTCATATCTATTAGTACCCTCATGTACCCCATTAGATGTTAGCTCGGCCAAGTTAGGCGCTCTAAATCCAGTTGCAACGTTTAGTCTTGCAACCAAATCTGACATGATATTAAACTTATAACCGACAGCGGCATTAAGGCTTTCAAAATTTCTATTTATTTCAGGAATATACCCTTCATCATTAAAAATACCATTTGCTTCTCCATCAATTGTTCTGTGGTCATAACGTAGCCCAATTTGAACATCACTCTTATTTATATGTACATGTGATGTAACAAGAAGGCCAATATCATTGGTGATGGCATTGGGTATCAATACTTCTTCGCCAAAGTTTTCATTGCTTTGTCTCATACCCTGTACACCCGTAATAATTTCCCATTTTCCCCATTTTGGAAGATGGTATTGTAAATTATAACTTAACGTAGCCAATTCCATATGAAGGGCTGCGAATTCTTCACCATCCTCAAACTCTTTACGGACATTAAAAGTATAGCCAATGGTCGTTTCTAAACTAGAACTATTGAAAAACAAATTGGTTTTTGAGCTTAAAATATGATTGTCTATTTGCTGATAAGGTAAATCTGGTGAACGCTTTTTAGTTTGCTCTCCAATTTCTTCAGGTATACCCAAATCTGCATTATTGTAATTGTAACGGAGTTCTGTTTTAAAATTAGAAACTTGATATCCAATACCTGTTTTAAGATCGTATTCCTGAAATCTTGAATTGGTCACTCTAAGATCGTCCCCAGTATTATAATCTGCATGTGTGGTAATACCTCCACGTATTAAAAATTTGAATGCATTGCCAGAAGATTTAAAACCAGCATTTGCATTTACACCTTCTGTATTGGTGAAATAATCTAAATTCACATCACCTTCCATAGTGTTTGTCATGCTAAATTTTTCTGGGTTAATATAGAGCACACCTCCCATTGCATCAGAACCATAAAGTAGGGAAGCAGGACCTTTTATGACTTCAACGCTTTCAACTCCAGCATCGTTGATACCCAAACCATGTTCATCTCCAAATTGTTGGTTTTCTATCCGAATTCCTTGGCTATAGACCAAAACCCTATTGGAACTGAGTCCCCGTATAACAAGTTTTCCAATTCCCATACCTGTGGAAACGCTTTCCACTCCAGGAATAGTAGTAATTCCTTGAGCTAAAGTTGTTGAACCCATGGCTTTTAAATCTGTTACTTTTGCTGTCTCCACCTTCATTACATTATCGCTTTGGAGTTTATGAAATGGAGTAGATAAAATAACTTCTTCCATTTCTATGACACTTGGTGTCAATTCAACATCTAAAGCATTGGATCCGGAAACAATTGTAATTGATTTGGAATAGGTTTGATATCCTAAATAGGATACCACAACATTATATTCTCCATTGGGTAGGTGGGTAATACTATATTCTCCTTTTACGTTGGTTACCGCACCTTTTTCCAATTGAGGAAAGTAAACGGTTACTTGTTCTAGGGGATTGTTGTCATTGGCGTCGGATATAATTCCAGACAAGGTATTATGTGAATAACTAAAAGAAACATGCATAAAAACCATTGCATAGAGCAATGAATAAAATAATTTTTTCATAACTATAATAATAAATAATTAAATAATTGATTTTCAATAAACTAGTTATGAAATAGAAGGAGGGCCTCTAAGAGAGAAATGTAATTTTTGGTAGTTACTCAAAAAGAAATAATGATTATTATTTTCTTTTTTGATTATTCTAGGAGGGTGTAACGTATAATCCTGTAATTGAGGATAGAATTGGGAAGACAGATTAAATTTTTGAAAGTCACAATCCAGTTCTGCTTCGTGAATGTGTAATGAACCCTGTTCTTCACATGTTTGTTCTGTATGTTCAAAAAGAGCGTGGGAAAGTTTTACAAAAGAGGGCAGGTTTATAGCTCCAATTAAAAGTATGGAGGTAAAAGAAAGTAATATTTTCTTAAAATTGTTCAAATATCTTTTTATAAAAACCTTTTAAAACCTAAACGAACAAGCATTTTCTTTTCAAAAGTCCAGAAAAATTTAAATTGCCCAAATAACCACCCAAAGGCAACCAACAATACTTGATATATTGGAAAAATCAATAGTATGCGTACTGTCCAGTATAACCAAGAATTAGTAGTTTCTCTATCCAAACCAATAAAACTGGTTAAAGGAGATGCTAATTTAGTAGCGGTGGATCCTGTTATCGCAAAAACAATACAAATGATAATAATTTGAAAGTTGGATGTAACGCCCCAACGTTGTTTTAATTTTTCCATGCTTATATATTACTAACAAAGATACTTCATTAAATTCTTGGCACAAAGGCACCCAAACGTTGATTGTATTTTCTTTGAAAGTAAATAAAGTAATTGTATAACTGATAATTTACATCATATCCATAATCAATGTTTGCATCATAACTTATTTGTAGCTCATACAAGTTTGGATCATAACGCAGAGGTTGTAATACCCTATTGTTCCATTCCGTTACATAAATGGCATTTCTACTTTCTAAATATGATTGGGAATAATAACCTTCTGGTTTTGCAATGCTTCTGAGCCATGTATTAAATCCAGGGTCAATTATTGTTATTTCATATTCTACTTCATCGTTATCAATGGTATGTGCGCTCCCTTCTTTTTGATTGAATATTTCTTTCTCTTCATCAGTAATAGTAACCGCTTCTTTTGTGCTTTTACAACCAATGGACAATAGCATCAAGGCAATGGAGACAAATAAAAACTTGTTTATGAAAATTTTCATAACTAAAAGGTACAAAAAAAAGCCGTTTGTAAGAACAAACGGCTCTGTTAAAATAAGTTAAGGTATTTTATTTTCCAAATAAACCTCCAAGAAGGCCACCTAGACCACTACTGTTTTTGTTTCCTCCTCCAAGTACCATTCCTGCTACATCGTCTAAAATACTGCCATCTCCATCAGAATCAAGGAAAGACTCTATTAAAGACTGTTGTTTTCCTGCATTGCTTCCGCCACCTAAAAGGCCACCAAGCATGTCTCCAAGTCCACTGGAATCACTTACATTTTGTTGCCTGCTTTGTTTTCCCAACATACCCATTAAAAGAGGTGCTGCGACTTTTAAAATGGTACTGATAGTACCCATATCCATCCCCGATTTTTGGCTTAAAGCATTTTCAACACCTGCTTGTTTTCCTCCAAAAATATGACCCAAAATACCAGCACCGTCATCCATTACAGATTGGTCAACACCACCGCCAAAAAATCCACCAAGGTTATCTAAAATCCCTCCATCATGCTTACCCGAAAGAGCGCTCATTAAACCTTGGGCTCCTTCTGGTGTTGAAGCGTTTCTTTTCATTGCTCCCAATATCAATGGCATGGCCATACCTAATAGATTGGAAGTATTACTTTCTGACTGACCTGTTTGACCAGCCACTCCTTGAATTAATTGTTTGCCCATTGGGCTACCTAGTAAATCTAATAATCCTGACATTTTATATTTTATTAGTTAATGTTTGCTGTAATGTATCAAAAAAAAAGTGACAGTATTGTTTATTAGCTAAAAAATTACTTTAATAGTGTCATTATTTGGGATGCAAGTTCTGTTCCTATTCTGTCTTGGGCTTCTTTGGTAGCTGCACCAATATGTGGGGTCAATGAGATTTGTGGATGCATTAAAATTTTAATTTCTGGAGTGGGTTCAGACTCAAACACGTCCAAAGCTGCAAATGCTACCTTATTACTTTCCAAGGCATCTATTAAGGCTACTTCATCCAAAACTCCGCCTCTTGCTGCATTAACTATTCCAACATCATTTTTCATTAGTTCAAATTCCTTTTTTCCAATAACATATTCTTTTTGTGCGGGAACATGTACCGTAATAAAATCTGAAGTCTTTAAAAGGTTATCCTTAGTGGTACTTTTCATAGGGAAAGACACCATTTGCCCATCAAAAAAGGGAACATCTATAGTGGTCTCTTCCAAGAATGGGTCAAAGTAAATGACTTTCATACCAATACCAAGGGCTATTTTTGCAGTAGCCTGCCCAATACGTCCAAAACCAATGACACCCAATGTTTTTCCACGTAATTCTATACCGCTGGCATATGCCTTTTTTAATGCTTTGAATTTACTGTCGCCATCCAAGGGCATGTTTCTATTGGAATCATGTAAAAACCGTACTCCTCCAAATAAATGTGCAAATACCAATTCAGCTACGGATTCTGATGAAGCTGCGGGTGTATTGATAACATGAAGCCCTTTTTCTTTGGCATAAACAACATCAATATTATCCATCCCTACGCCACCACGGCCAATTAATTTTAGGGTAGGGCAGTTGTCTATAATATCTTTTCTTACCTGTGTGGCACTACGAACAAGTATGGCATCAATTTTATTCTCATTGATGTAATTTATCAATTGTTCTTGAGCTACTTTTGTGGTAATGACCTCAAAACCACCATTTTCCATTGCAGTAATTCCTGATTGTGCTATTCCGTCGTTCGCAAGTATTTTCATATTTCTGTTTTTGGTTGTTTGTTATAGATTTTTGGTTGACAACGTATTAAAAAACATAATTCTCTAACAACAAACAACTAAAAACCATTAACTATAATTATGCTTTTCTTTCCAATTCACTCATAACATCTACCAATGCCCCAACGCTGTCCATTGTCAATGCATTGTACATAGATGCTCTATAACCACCAACTGACCTGTGACCAGTGATCCCATTTATTCCAGCTTCTTTGCACATGGCATCAAAAGTATCTTTTAGGGAGTCATCAGTAAGGTTAAAAGTTGCATTCATATTAGAACGGTCTTCCACAGCGGCAAAACCTTTGAACAATGGATTAAGTTCTACTTCAGAGTAAATCAACCTTGCTTTTTTATCATTTATTTCCTCAATAGCAGCAATTCCACCTAAATCTTTTAACCATTGCAAAGTCAACATAGTTACATAGATAGGGAAAACTGGAGGGGTATTGAACATACTGTCTTTCCCTATGTGTACTTTATAATCTAACATAGATGGTATTTGGCGAGATACTTTTCCTAAAATATCTTCTTTTACCACAACTAGGGTAGTGCCAGCTGGTCCCATATTCTTTTGGGCACCTGCATAGATTAAATCAAACTGAGAAAAATCCAATTGTCTTGAAAAAATATCAGAACTCATATCACACACCAAAGGAACATTGGTCTTTGGGAATTTTTTTATTTGAGTTCCAAAAATGGTGTTGTTGGATGTGATGTGCAAATAATCTAAATCCGTAGGAATATCATACCCTTTTGGGATATAATTGAAATTTTTGTCTTTTGATGATGCCAATTCTACTACTTCACCAAACAATTTTGCTTCTTTTATAGCTTTGGCGCTCCAAGCACCTGTATTAACATAACCAGCTTTTTTTTCCAATAGGTTATAGGCCGTCATAAGGAATTCCATACTGGCACCTCCTTGTAAAAAAAGTGCTTGGTATCCTTTTCCTTCCAATCCCATTAGTTCCAATGCCAATGAACGTGCATTTTCCATAATAGCAACAAATTCTTTACTTCGGTGAGAGATTTCTATCAAAGAAAGTCCAATGCCATCTAATTCAATAACAGCATCTGAGGCTTTTTTCATTACTTCTTGGGGCAATACACATGGACCTGCACTAAAATTATGTTTTTTCATTTTTTTTCTTTTTTATTGGAATGAAATTCAGCTGCTAAAGGTCATAAATTTAGTTGAAAGATTATAGCGGAATCTTAACTAATTCTGTTATGTTTTTAACAAGAATTCAACAGTATCCACTCCATCTGCATAATCTGTCAAAGTTGGCGTCTGTGTTTGCCCAAACGGAATTTCATTTTCGCATATTCCACTAGCTACAATGCAT
>Ga0256845_1000140_pt1 | contig 64728 bp, 48 predicted proteins | sample RiftiametaG_FD_189101 | JGI IMG/M metagenome (GOLD analysis project Ga0256845, IMG submission 189101) | Tube worm associated microbial communities from hydrothermal vent at the East Pacific Rise, Pacific Ocean - Riftia | ecosystem: Host-associated > Annelida > Integument > Unclassified ...
CTATATCAATTCCTAAAGAGATAAAAAAAGTAGGTGTTTTTGTTAATAAAGACAACGAATTTATAGCCAAAAAAGTAACCGATTTTGGATTAGATTTCGTTCAGCTTCACGGAAACGAAAGCTCTAAATTTTGTTCGGAACTAATTCCCCCTCTCGAGAGGGGATTAAGGGGTGTGTTTAAAATTATCAAGGCATTTAACATCCATGAGAATTTTGATTTTAAACAATTAGCAGCTTATGAACCCTATTGTAGTTATTTTTTGTTTGATGCTTCGGGGAAAAATGCTGGAGGAAATGGGGTAACATTTAATTGGGAACTACTAAATAATTACAAAGGAAAAACACCTTTTTTACTAAGCGGAGGCATAGATGAAACAATGGTTAAAACAATCCAACAAATTAATCATCCCCAATTTATTGGCATTGATATTAATAGTGGTTTTGAGATAGCACCTGCTTTAAAAGATGTAGATAAAATAAAAGAATTTAAAATAAAAATATAACCCGATTGTCATTCCGACTGGAGTGACAAAGGAACGGAACAGAGAAATCCTTTTACATTAGAAGTAAAAAGATACCTCGGCTTCGCTCGGTATGACAAAATAAAGAAATGAATTACACAGCAAACGAAAACGGATTTTACGGTGATTTTGGAGGAGCATTTATCCCTGAAATGCTTTACCATAACGTAAACGAATTAAAAGAAAACTACATTCAAATTATAGAATCTGAAGAGTTTCAGAAAGAATTTAAAGGGTTGTTAAAGGATTATGTAGGCAGACCAACACCTTTGTATTTAGCAAAGCGTTTATCACAAAAATATGGAGCAACAATCTACCTTAAACGAGAAGATTTAAACCATACCGGAGCACATAAAATAAACAACACTGTTGGTCAGATTTTATTGGCTCAAAAAATGGGTAAAAAGCGAATTATTGCAGAAACAGGTGCTGGTCAGCACGGTGTTGCAACGGCTACCGTTTGTGCTTTAATGAATTTAGAATGCATCGTTTACATGGGCGAAATTGATATTAAAAGACAAGCCCCAAATGTTGCTCGTATGAAAATGCTTGGTGCCGAAGTAAGGCCTGCAACTTCGGGCAGCAAAACCTTAAAAGATGCTACTAATGAAGCCATTAGAGACTGGATTGCCAATCCTGAAAACACTTATTACTTGATAGGTTCTGTGGTTGGACCTCACCCTTATCCTGATATGGTGGCAAGGTTTCAGTCCGTAATTAGTAAAGAAATGAAAGTGCAATTAACCGAAAAAACAGGAAAAGATTATCCTGATAAAATTATTGCCTGTGTTGGCGGAGGAAGTAATGCTGCTGGTGCTTTTTATCATTATTTAGATAATGAAAAGGTAGAACTTATTGCTGTTGAGGCTGATGGTTTAGGTGTTGATTCTGGAAAAACCGCTGCAACTACACAGGTGGGTACCGAAGGTATTATCCACGGAAGTAAAACCTTATTAATGCAAAATAGCGAAGGACAAATAACAGAGCCTTATTCTATTTCTGCAGGCTTAGATTATCCTGGGGTTGGGCCATTACACGCTCATTTATTTAAAAGTGGACGAGGAACTTTTTTAGGCGCTACAGATAAAGAAGCTTTGGCTGCGGCTTATCAACTAACCAAATTAGAAGGTATTATTCCTGCTTTAGAATCTTCTCACGCATTGGCTGCCTTAGATAAATTAGATTTAAAGCCAACCGACTGCGTAGTAGTAAACCTTTCGGGAAGAGGAGATAAAGACATGGAAACTTATATTCAGGAAATGTAAAATAGCCACAAGTGAATAGCCAAAAAGGAAATAGGGATATAAACTAATGACTATTGCCTATTTACTAAAAGTTAAAAAAATGAAAAGACTAGAAAATACATTTAAAGAACAAAAAAACGTTCTCAACATATACCTTACTGCAGGTTACCCGAGCTTAAACGATACGGTTACTATTGTTCAGGAATTGGCAAATAATGGCGTTGATATGGTAGAAATAGGAATGCCTTTTTCTGACCCACTAGCTGATGGCCCAACGATACAAAACAGCAGTGAAATAGCAATTAAAAACGGGATTACATTAGCCCTTATTTTTGATCAAATAGAAGAAATTCGTAAAACGGTTAACATCCCCATAATAATGATGGGGTATTACAATCAGCTATTACAATATGGTGTTTTTGATTTCTTTAAAAAAGCAAAAGCTGTTGGTGTAGATGGGTTTATTATTCCTGATTTACCGTTAGATATTTATCAAAAAGAATACAAAACCGTTTTATCAGAATTAGCGTTGGATATGATTTTCTTAATCACACCACAAACAACTGATGAACGAATTCAATTAATTGATACTGAAAGTTCTGGATTTTTATACATGGTTTCTTCTTTTGCCATTACAGGCTCTAAAAGTGACATTCAGCAAAATCAGATTGATTATTTTAAACACATTAATCAACTAAATTTAAACAATCCTAAGCTCATCGGTTTTGGTATCTCAGACAAAAAAACATTTGATACCGCTTGTCAACATGCCGAAGGTGCAATTATTGGAAGCGCTTTTATCAAGGCTTTAGAAGGAAGTACACATCTAAAAACAACAGTTAACGAATTTATTAATGGAGTAAAGAGTGGTGAGCCCAGAGTGATGGGTGCACACAACTCATAACCTATCACACATAACTCATTTATCATGATTATACACTTAGAAAATAACATCACCAACGAAGAGCAAAACTTGCTAATAAGCAAATTGTCAGATTTAGGGATTAAATCAAACTTGGTTTCTACTCAATTTATGAACTACATTGTTGGTATACCGAAAGCTGATTTTGATATCCGAACAATTGGAAATATGAATGGTATTGCAGATATCCACCGTGTTTCTGATGCCTACAAATTGGTAAGTAAAAAATGGAAAATAAACAATACCATTATCAATTTAGGAGATGGTGTAACTATTGGCGGTAAAGACCTGTCTATTATGGCAGGTCCTTGCTCTATTGAGGGAGAAAAGCAGATAGAAGAAACGGTACAACACCTCTTAAAAAACAATATTAAAGTTATGCGTGGTGGCGTTTACAAGCCCCGAAGTTCTCCTTATGCATTTAGAGGGATGGGTATGGATGGCTTAAAAATGTTTTACAAACATTGTTCTGAAAACGGTATAAAAGTAATAACTGAAGTAATGCAAGTTTCGCAAGTAGAAGAAATGTTGGATTATGTAGATATTTTTCAGGTAGGAGCACGTAATTCTCAAAACTTTAACTTGTTAGATGTTTTAGGAAAAGTGGATAAACCTGTAATGATAAAACGTGGTATGTCGGGAACTATTGATGAATTATTAGCTTCGGCAGAATATGTTTTTTCTAACGGAAATGAAAAAATATTGCTCTGCGAAAGAGGAATTAGAACTTACGAAAATGCTTACCGAAACACCTTAGATTTGAATGCTGTTCCTATCTTAAAAGAAAAATCGCATTTACCTGTTATTGTAGATCCTTCGCATGGTATTGGTTTGCGACAACATGTTGCAACAATGGCGTTAGCCGGTGTAATGTGTGGCGCTGATGGTATTATTGTAGAGGTTCACGAAAACCCTGAAGTAGCTTTTTCTGATGGACAACAAACCCTATACAACCAACAAGCAGAAAAATTATATCAACAGCTTTTGGCTACTAAAGAGTTAGTGAGTGGGTTTTAACATAAAAAAATTTTAATAATTAGCTCTCGAACGTTTCAGCTTAACACCTTTTAACACAAATTTATACACTGATGTTAAAGCTTCGCTGCTTTTAATTATATTTACAACCTTGCAGATAAAGCATTATGTCAGACAGCATTGTAATCATACCAACCTACAACGAAAAGGAGAACCTCGAAAAGATGGTACGTAAAGTATTTTCTTTAGAGAAAACTTTCCATATTTTGATTGTAGATGACGGTTCTCCTGATGGAACTGGTGACATTGTAAAAATGCTACAAAAAGAATTTCCTAAAAACTTACACTTAGAAGAACGTAAAGGAAAACTAGGTTTAGGTACTGCTTATATTCATGGCTTTAACTGGTCGTTGCAACGAGATTACGGTTATATTTTTGAGATGGATTGCGATTTTTCGCACAACCCCGAAGATTTAATTAAACTATACAACTCTTGCGCTAAAGAAGGAGCCGATTTATCTATTGGTTCTCGTTACAAGTCTGGAGTAAATGTGGTTAATTGGCCAATGGGAAGAGTATTGATGTCTTATTATGCTTCTGCTTATGTTCGTGTAATTACCGGAATGGACATTAGAGATACTACTTCTGGATTTAAATGTTACACCCGAAAAGTGTTAGAAACGATAGATTTAAATGCCATAAAATTTAAAGGTTATGCCTTTCAGATTGAAATGAAATTTACCGCTTGGAAATTTGGTTTTAATGTAGTAGAAATCCCAATTATTTTTACCGACAGACAAGAAGGAACTTCTAAAATGAGTGGCGGTATTTTTAAAGAAGCCATTTTTGGAGTAATCCAAATGAAAATAAAAAGTTGGTTTAGAAAATACGAAAGATAGTTTCCTTTTGTCATTTTTAACGGTTACGCTGTTTACACTAATTTTTATTTATCCCAAACCCTAAAAGCAGTTTTAAAGTCAGCCTCTAATAAAATACTCTTTCATAAAAATGGGTATAAAAAAAAGAGCTGCGTTAAACAAAGCAGCTCCTTGAACCATATTAAGTTATGTTGATAGTTATTTAATAATAACTATCTTTTTTGCTTTAGATCTATTCTCTCCCACTATTGATAGGAAATAATATCCGTTATTTAATTTAGATACATCTAATTTATTTGTACCGTTAGCTAATCCTCCTTTTTTAACTACTTCTCCATAAATATTCGTTATTATATACTGATCTGTTTTTAATGTTTTATTAGATAGCGTAACGTATAAAATATTTGATGTTGGTGTAGGATTAATTTCAAAATGAGACCCTTCAACAGTAGAAATACCTAGAATAATATCTTTTAATGAAATCTTTTCGGTTTGATAAACTTTTTTTTCATGAATAGACTCTACAAAAACAACAATTTCACAACTGTCAGCAATAGATATTACTGGGCTTGATATCGTTGGGTTGGTTTCTAAATTAACGGTAATTGTTTTAGTTACTGTAGTATTGTTTTTTAAATCTACAGTTGTTCCATTTTCATCTGGCATAAACCCTCTGTTAACAAAATCTAAGTGATCTAAAGGAGGAGATGTTCCCCAGTTTTCTTGAATATGACTTTCGGTTAAGACAACTTGTAATCTTAAATCATCTTCTGAAATAGGATTAAGCTTGTCTATTACAACAGTTACATCATATGTGTTAGGTAGCGAGCCTAAAACAGCTGTTACATTTAAAGTAATAGGGCATCTAATTAATTTTGCTTCATCAACTATAAAAGTGTATTCATTTGTACAATCTAAACTAGGACATCCTCCACTTTTATTTCTGTCCGTATCAAAATAAGCATCAGGATAGCCATTAATTCCTAAATAATTTATTCTATTTTCTCCCGAAGAGTATGCGTAATTATCTGATTTATGATGTTCAACCACAGCCACAGGTTCATTATTATGAACCAATCCTTCTGCACCTATTGCTGAAGGAGGACATGCTCCACACCATGTTCCTGTTCCAATCTCTACCAATACCTTCTGTCTTGGCACTGTGTATGTGTTTAATGACTTTATTATGCTGTTATTGCTTATATTAATTTCTCCAGTCATAGACACATCAAGCTTTGCTTCATAAAGATTTCCGTCTGTTGGAAAAGTGAAATCAGGAAATAACACCTCTTTTAACTCCCCTCCGTTTGTTAAAACTTGCATCGTTTCAGAATAAATGGAATTATTTGTTACATAGTCTGTAATTGTAAATGTTGCATCTATTGTTCCTTGATCTACACCTATATTTTGAATATCAACTGTTGGTGTATAAATATCTCCTTGTTGAAACTGTCTGTCTCCTTTTATAATAACAGCATTAGCATCTACACTCACTGGTGTACTAATTACAATATCATCAAAATACCATCCTTTTGTGTTTTCACATGGACCATCAAAAAATAAACAAAATTGAAATGTAGCTGAATTAACATCTGTATTACTAATGTTAAAAGTGACATTTTCTTGTGGCAAATTTGAATTCAGCGTTTTATCCCACACAATATTCCAAGGAGAATTAGCATCTTGTCTAGTAGCAATTCCTATTTGAAAAGATCCTTGTCCTGCCGAGTGTTTAGCCGCATGATTAAATGAAAAGGTAATTTCAGATTTTCCAGTAAAATTTATTTCTGGAGAAATATATCGAGCCATTCCATTGTCGGCATACGGGTACCAATCAAATGTAATTTCGTATGAACCTCCACCTGCTTCATTTGCACTTGCATTAATATGCCAATGCTGATAAGTAAAATCAACTGTAGACCACCCTGTTGTAATGTCATCCCACGTGTTAAAATGTTCTTCAAAAAGAATTTGAGCGTTAACACTAAAAAGTGAAACCATCGCTAAGACTAAAAAATAAAACTTTTTCATAATAAATGTTATTGGTGTAGTTCAAAACTATACAAACTCTATACTATTAAGAAAAAATCTAATATGACAATCAATGACAGGCAGCAATCATAATTTAATCAGTCTAAGGCAAGTTTAGTGTACCGTTAATAAGATTATATTTGCAGTATGGGAACACTACTAAAAAACGCTACAATTGTTAACGAAGGTCAAATTTTTAAAGGACACGTTATCATTGAAAATAAACGAATTGCTAAAATTTTAAAAGCTTCAGAAAATATTACTGAACTAGAAAAAACACACGAAGTAATTGATGTAAATGGCAACTATTTGTTACCTGGTGTTATTGATGATCAAGTACATTTTAGAGAGCCCGGCTTAACACATAAAGCTGATATTCATACAGAATCTAGAGCTGCTGTTGCTGGTGGTATTACTTCTTTTATGGAAATGCCCAACACTGTTCCTAACACACTAACACAAGAGTTGTTGCAAGATAAATATGACATTGCAGAAAAAAACTCTTTTGCCAATTACTCATTTTATATGGGAGCTTCTAATGATAATATCGAAGAGGTTTTAAAAACAGATCCCAAAACTGTTTGTGGTGTAAAAGTTTTTATGGGTTCTTCTACCGGAAATATGTTGGTTGACAACAAAGAAACATTGGAAGAATTGTTTTCTAAATGTAAACTATTGATTGCTGCACATTGCGAAGATGAAACAACCATTAGAAACAACATGTCCATTTATAAAGAAAAATATGGAGAAGATGTTCCTGTTGCTTGTCATCCAGAAATAAGAAGCGAAGAGGCTTGTTATCTTTCTTCATCTATGGCAATAGAATTAGCAAAAAAACACAATACAAGATTTCATTTATTTCACCTTTCTACAGCAAAAGAAATTGGTTTATTAGAAAATAAAACACCTCTTAAAGAAAAAAGAATTACTGCTGAAGCCTGTATCCACCACATGTGGTTTTCTGATGAAGATTATGAAGAAAAAGGAGCTTTAATAAAATGGAACCCTGCAGTAAAAAAAGCAAGTGATAGAGATGCCATTTTAGCTGCAGTAGTTGATGGAACTATTGATGTGATTGCTACAGATCACGCTCCGCATACATTAGATGAAAAATTAGGTACTTATTTTAACTCGGCTTCTGGCGGACCAATGGTACAACATGCTTTAGTAAGTATGTTAGAGCATTACCACAACGGGAAAATTACCCTAGAAAAAATGGTGGAAAGAATGAGCCATGCCGTAGCTGATTGTTTTAGAATTGAAGAAAGAGGATTTATTAAAGAAGGATATTTTGCTGATTTAGTAATTGTTGATTTAGACAATCCTTGGACAGTAGAAAAAGAGAATCTTTTTTACAAATGTGGATGGTCGCCAATGGAAGGACAAACCTATAAATCTAAGGTAATGCAAACCTTTGTTAACGGGCATTTAGTTTTTGATATGGGAGAAGTTGATGAAAATTACAGAGGACAACGAATGAGTTTTGATTTTTAAAACTGTCCCACTCATCTGACCGCTTTTATAGGCAGTTTAAAGCGGTCAGATGAGTCATTTCTTCACAAAATTTACTTCTTGTGTAACTAATTAAACTTTTTAATTGTTCGGTATATTTTCTTATTAAAACTAAAATTTAACCCTACCTGATGCCTTGTGCTAATCACCATATCATCAGTTATTTTAGCAAGGTTTACCCCATACTCAATAGTTAGCACATCTAAAAAGCTTAACCCTAATTTTAAGGGAATATAATATTCGCTTCCCTTTTCAAAAAACAAGTATTTAGTTTCTATTCCCCACATAAAAATCCCCCAAGAGGATTGAAACCCAACTTTAAACCCATAAGTATCAAAAGAGGAATTTTTTGTTGTTTGGTGAAAAATCATAGCCCCATAAACACTTGTAGCATTAAATTCAAGGTGATGCACATCAATGTGTATTACAGATGCTCCCACTTCAAAAAAAGGATTATGATGAATACCAATACCTAGCCGAGGGGCTAAAGTAAAAAACATTTCATCTTTAATATCAACTATTTTAGCTGTGTCAATTTTAGATTTCACAGCTAAACTATCTTGCCCAAAAACACTTATTGAACAGAATAAAAGAAAAACAAGAAACATCTTACGCATATTGCTAAAGTACAAAAAATTACTTTTTATTTTCCAAGATTAGATCTAAAAAAGTGTTTATTAAGTGTGCTTTTACTCGCTTTTGTCAGTTCGAGTGTCTCGAATTTTCTTCGAGATGTATCGAGAACAAAAAAGCTTGTTCTCGATACATTTTTCACTTCGGGGTTTTTGCTTTGGCAAAACGTGCTCAGTGTAAACTCAGCTCAAAACACTCGAACTGACAGCTTTTACTCTTTCACCCCATTTATTGTTTAAGAAAATAAGTGAACGTTTTCCCTGCCATTCATCACACGCCATTTGATTGCCCCACTTTTTTTAAGCATCTTTGTCGATTCCTAACAAAAAATGACTTTCATGTTTAAAAAAAATATTTTTATCCTATTAGGATTAAGCACTTTATTGGCGTGTAACACTTCCAAAGTAATTAATCTTCCTGAGCAAACAATTGTTATTAACGATCCCAATAAAATTCCAGTAAGAGAAATTTATAATGCTTCTAATACAAGAACTTTTGATTTGCTACACACTAAATTAGACGTTCGTTTTAATTGGGAAAAACAACACATGTATGGTAAAGCAGAACTAACGTTAGTGCCTTATTTTTATACTACCTCAACATTGGTGTTAGATGCAAGAGGGATGGATATTAATAAATTAGCTCTTTTATCTAATGATGGTTTAACGGATTTAAATTTTGAATACGACTCATTAAAATTAACCATTGATTTAGGCAAAGAATATACTAGAAAAGATACCTTTAAAATATTTATTGATTATACATCAAGACCAAACGACCTAAAAGAAGGTGGTAGTGATGCAATTACAGAAGATAAAGGTCTTTATTTTATTAACCCTAAAGGTGAAGTAAAAGATAAGCCAATGCAAATTTGGACACAAGGAGAAACGCAATCTAACTCCTCTTGGTTTCCAACAATAGATTCTCCCAACGAAAAGCAGACACAAGAAATAGCAATAACTGTTGAAGAAAAACACAAAACACTTTCTAACGGAACTCTTTCTCATTCTGAACTAAATGGTGACGGAACAAGAACTGATTTTTGGGAAATGACACAACTTAATACTCCTTATTTATTTATGATGGCTGTTGGAGATTTTGCTGTTGTAAAAGACAAATGGAGAGATATTGATGTTGATTATTATGTAGAAAAAGAATACGAACAATATGCCAAAGATATTTTTGGATTAACCCCAGAAATGCTAGAGTTTTATTCTACCCGATTAGGTGTAGATTACCCTTGGGCAAAATACAGCCAGATAATTGTTAGAGATTATGTTTCTGGCGCAATGGAAAATACCTCAGCAGTAATTCATGGAGATTTTGTACAACAAACGCGCAGAGAATTACTTGATGGAAGTGCTGGAGAAGATGTTATCGCTCACGAATTATTTCACCATTGGTTTGGTGATTACGTGACCTGCGAATCTTGGGCAAACTTGCCTTTAAATGAATCTTTTGCTACTTATGGCGAATATTTATGGCGAGCATATAAATATGGGGATGACAAAGGAGCACATGGTTTACAGTCTGATTTAAACGAATATTTACAAACGGCTGAACAAGGTTATGTTGATATGGTTCGTTTTAATTACCCTCACAGAGAAGCTATGTTTGATGGAAATACCTACCAAAAAGGTGGTAGAATTTTACACATGCTGAGAAATTACATTGGTGATGATGCTTTTTTTGAGACCTTAAAAATATATTTATCAGAAAATAAATATACTGCAGTAGAAATGCACCAATTAAGGTTGGCTTGCGAAAAAGTTACTGGCGAAGATTTAAACTGGTTTTTTAACCAATGGTTTTATGCTAAAGGACACCCTGTTTTAAATATAGATTATGCTTACAACGACTCGTTAAAAACACAAACAGTTGTTGTAGAGCAAAAACAAAATTTTAGCGAAGGAATTCCTGTTTACTATTTACCGGTTAAAATCGACATCTATATAAATGGAACAAAAGAAACTAAAGAGGTGGTAATTGATTCGGTAAGCAACACCTTTACTTTTAACGTTGCATCAAAACCAGATTTAGTAAATTTTGATGCAGATAAGATGTTGTTGTGCGAAAAAATTGACAACCATAAAACAATTGAAGAATGGGTGTTTATGTACAACAGTGCTGGACTCTATTTAGATAGATATGAGGCTTTACGAAAGCTTTCTAAAGCTAGTGATCAAATTGCTGTAAATACAGTTATAAAAGCTCTAGATGATAATTATTATTATTTGAGAAGAATAGCAATTAAAAGCCTTAAAAAAGCGATTAAAAACAATAGCGATGAAGTAAAACAAAAATTAATAAACCTTGCAAAAAACGATAGCAATACTAAAGTTAGAGGTGATGCTATTTTTGCGTTGGCAAAATATTATAAAACGGATGATGATGCTAAAAGTGTTATGATTGCAGGAGTTTCTGAAGAGTCTTATTATATCATTGGAAAATCGTTAAAAGCTTTATCTAAGGCGCACCCTGAAGATGCAATGAAATTTGCTAAAACCTTAGAAAAAGAAGACAATTCGCGCATATTAGGAAACGTTGCTGCTATTTATGCTGAACATGGTGATGCTTCAGAAAACGAGTTTTTCATCAACGCATCAAAACACATGGAAGGTGTAGAGATGTATGGTTTTATTATGACCTACAACAAATACCTTAAAAAACAAAGCCCCGAAACAGTAGAGGCTGCATTGCCTGTTTTAACTGATGTTGCTAAAAATGGGACTCCTTGGTGGATAAGAATGACTGGAATTAACTCGTTAATTGATTTAGAAAATAAATACGGGAATCAAATTCATGTTGCCGAAACAGAGTTAAAAGAGTTAAAACCTGGTGATGATAATGAGTTAGACATTAGAAACAGTATTGACAAAGAAAAAGCACTCTTAAAGAAAATAGAAGCTATTATCACCGATATTGAGGCCAACGAAACAAACCCTCGTTTAAGAAAAATTTTAGGGATAAAAGATTAATTTATAAATAATTAGCACCAAAAATATTACCCCACTTTACTGTTAAAAACCCATATTTCATAGATGAATTTGGTTATTTACCCGTTTTTTGTATCTTTGCAGCTGTATTGTGGAGTCCAGAACCCACATAAAAAAACGGGGCGGTTCTGAAAAGCCTTATGAGTAGGAAAAAAAACAAGAAATATGAAAACTTTAAAAATTTCAGCATTATTATTTGCAGGTTTATTGTGTGCAAACACAATGTCAGCACAAAAGGGAGCTTATGCTAAGTTTAACTTAGGATATAACTTTAGTTTAAATTCTGATAACATTACAACAGAAAGCACAACTACTGACGGAGTAACTTTATCAGAAAAAAATATAACAGGTTCTTTTGGTAAAGGTTTAGCTCTTGGTGGTACTTTTGGTTATATGTTTAGCGATAATATTGGTGCAGAATTAGGTTTAAACTATTTATTAGGAGGAACTTTTGAGTCAGAAGATAAATCAACAGGAACAACAACAGGATTTGAGTATGTTAGCACTCTTAACCAAAAGTTTTCTGCAAAAATGTTTCAAATTAACCCATCTATTGTTCTTTCTGCAGGTAAAACAAAAGGTTTAAACCCTTACGCAAGATTTGGTATTGTTTTAGGTATGGCAGGAAAAATCACAAACGAAAACGACAGAGTACAAACAGGTCTTGGTGCTTATACATCTAAAAGTGTAAACGAACTTTCTGGAGGAATGGCTTTAGGATGGAGTGCTGCTTTTGGTGCAACATATAACTTTAGTGAAAAACTAGGATTATTTGGAGAAATGAATATGATTAACATGTCATGGGCTCCAACATCTATGACAGTAACAGAGTCAACAACTGATGGAGTTGATAACTTACCAACAATGGATGTAAACCAAAAAGAAACAGAATTTGTTGATGAAGTAAAATCTACAGATAATGTAAGCAATACAGTAGCTTCTACAGCTCTTAAAAACAACTTTTCTTTTAGTTCTTTAGGAATTCAAATTGGATTAAGATTCCAATTCTAATTTATAATTATTTTAGTTGAAACCCCCTTTCCCAATTATATTTTTTTAACATTTGCTCAAAAAAGGATTCTTTACCTTTGTGCTGTGAAAACATTCATCATTAGCATATTAACTTGTTTTTTTGTTTTAGGAGTTTTGAGCACTACAGCCCAAAACCGAAACATGCTTACTAAAACTATTTTAAACGCTAGCGATTCTACCCCTATTGTTGGCGCTCATATTATTAATATGAACATTAGAATGGGTTCGGTGAGCAATATAAATGGTGAATTTTCTATTTTAGCTCAAGATTCAGACAGTTTACAGTTTAGCGCTATTAACTACGAGTTCATTAAAAAAAGCGTTAGCAATGTTTCCAATATTATCTATTTAAAACATGTTGAATATAATTTAGAGGTTTTTAATGTATTACCCTATAAAAACTACGCAGAATTTAGAAGAGCTTTTATCGATTTAGAGCTTCCTGACACCAACTATACCGTTAACAACAATATTTACCTTTCTAAAGATGAATTGATTAGTGCAGCTCCTCGTGGAACAGGAATAATTTTTAAAGGTGTTATTTCTGGAATATTAGGAAACTTTAATAAACACATGAAAGACAGGGCTAAATACGAAGGCTTAATGCGTGCACAAGACATTGAATTTGCTATGATAGTTGCCAAGTTTAATTCTACTATAGTCAGAAGCATTACCCACTTATCCGACCCTAAAGAGATTAAATTCTTTATGTATTATTGCGATTTTTCTCCCGACCACATCAAGTATACCTATACTGTAAAGCTAGAAGAAGAAATAGATTTGTGCTATAAAGAATACATGTCGTTGCCTTTAGCAAGTAGGTAAACCGTAGCAAAAAATTTAATTCTCACTCTCAGGTTTGTTAACATAAGCTTAACATTGAAATAAATATACCGTAACATCTCCCCTTGTTATCTCCCCTATTTTTGTCAAAAAATTAACATACGCCAGAAATTAGGTAACAATAAATAAACAGATGAAAAAAATTAAATTTTTGTTAAGTGCAGCTTCTTTAAGCTTATTGGTTTTAAGTGCAAATGCACAAGATTCAACACAGGTTGCTAAATCAAATTCAACAATTAAAAATTCTAAAACAGACGTTACAGATCGTCCTTTTGGAAAAGGAATAATTAACTATACCGCTAAAGATGGTTCTTGGAGTACAAAAATGACCATGCGTTTTCAAACACTTTATACTTATGGTCATAATGTTAGCGAGAACCTAGGTATTACAGGCTCCTACTCTAATTTTATGATTAGAAGAGCTCGTTTAAAATTTACAGGTCATGCTTACAGTCCTAAATTAAAATATAAATTAGAGTTAGGACAGTCCAGTAGAGATGTTGGTGGCTTTACAACAAAATCAGAAAATAAAAATGCACCAGGGTTAGTTTTTGATGCGGTAGTAAAATGGAATTTTGCTAAAGGCTTATACTTTTGGGCAGGTCAAACAAAATTACCAGGAAACAGAGAGCGTGTTATTTCTTCGGGAAGTTTACAATTGGTTGATCGTTCTTTACTGAACAGTAACTTTAATGTAGATAGAGACATGGGTATTCAATTACACCACAAATGGAAAATTGGTAACATGGTAATTAAAGAGAAAGTTGCTTTAAGTCAAGGTGAAGGTAGAGACATTGTAATTAACAACTTAGGAGGTTACAGCTATACTCCACGTGTAGAGATTTTACCTTTTGGAGAGTTTGATAGCAAAGGTAAAGATGACTATTCTGGGTCTTCTTTAAAAAGAACAAAAAAATACAAATTAGCTTTAGCAGGTGGTTTTGATTGGAATGATAGAGCTGCCAGAACAGGCGGTCATGGTGGTTCTTTTTTAGTAAACGATAGCAAGCTTGGGTATCACACCTCTAATATTACAACTATTTTTATTGATATGATTATGAAATACAAAGGATGGTCGTTAATGGCAGAATATGCAAACAGAACAGCAGAAAATGCTATTGCAAAAAACATTGACGGATCTAAAACAGGAAAAGTGGTAATGGAAGGGTTATCTTATAATGTTATGGGAGGTTATTTATTTTCTAGAAATTGGGAGATTACAGGAAGATATACCACTGTTGATTATGCTAATCAATACACCCTTGAAACAGGAAAAACTGATGTTACACAATATACTGTAGGCCTTTCTAAATATTTAGCAGGACACAAATTAAAAGTACAAGCAGATGTTAGTTTAAAACAAACATTAAATAAAGATGATGGTTATTTAGGAAGAATCCATATGGAATTACAATTCTAAAACACATCCAACAACAATTTAAAAGGGCTTCTAAATTTAGAAGCCCTTTTTGTTTTTATGCGCTACCGCAGATGTTTAGTAGTTCCTACTTATTAGGATTTTCTAATTTAAAATGCTGAATAGGCATTTCCTCTTTATTTTTATGTAAGTCTATAGTTGTTACTTTGATGTTTCTTGTTGTTGCATTAATTTTAAAATCCTCAATAATTTCTATTACATCAAAATGAATAAACCGAGTATTGGCAGCATTAATTTCTACCACCGCATCATTAGGGATTTGATTTAGCATTTTTAAAATGGATGCTTTATTTAAAAAGGTAACATCTTCCGAAAGCACAATTTTAAAATTACTGTTTTCCGAATCTGCCTCTTTTAATAGGTGAAAAGGAGTTACAAAGTTGTTTCTTAAAATGATAAAAATAGCCACCACTAAACCTAAACCAATTCCCATCAATAAATCAGTAAAAACAATACCAACAATAGTTACTACAAAAGGAACAAACTGACCTAAACCCTCGTGATACATTTTTTTAAATAACGCAGGTTTTGCCAATTTATATCCTACCACCAATAAAATTGCGGCTAAAACGCCAAGCGGTATTAAGTTTAAAACCTTTGGCATAGCCACAACACTTAATAATAATAATACCCCGTGTAAAATTGTAGCCGTTTTGGTTTTTCCTCCAGATTGTTGGTTGGCAGAACTTCTTACAATTACCTGTGTAATAGGTAACCCTCCAATAAACCCTGCAATTATATTCCCTATCCCTTGCGCTTTAAGCTCTCTATTGGTTGGTGTAATTCTTTTTAAATCATCTTGTTTATCTGATGCTTCTACACAAAGCAATGTTTCTAAACTTGCTACAACAGCAATTACTATTGCTGTAATATAAACCTTCGGATTACTTAATGCAGCAAAATTAGGCAGCGTAAAGTTGCTAAAAAACCCACTTACACTTTCGGGTATAGGCACTTTAACTAAATGGTCGGCACTAATTTGTAATGCTGGTATTGTTTGAAAAACAAGGTTTAAAACAATTCCTAAAACAACAGCAACCAAAGGGCCTTGAACAAGCTTGGTGAATTTCAGCTTCTTAAAAAAAGGCGTATCCCATAATATTAAAATAAATAATGAAATAGCAGATATCACTAAAACCCCAGGACTAATAAAATTCGTCATGTGTATCAGTTCATCAAATGTATTGTACCCATCTACTTGAAAAAATTCAAAATCTCCTTCAGGATCTTTATCATAACCAAAAGCATGTGGAATTTGTTTAAGAAAAATGATAATTCCGATACCGGCTAACATCCCATGAATTACTGAAGTAGGAAAAAAGTACGCAATGATTCCTGCCTTAGCAAAGCCCATTACCAGTTGGATAACCCCTGCTAAAATGAGGGCCACTAAAAAGATTTCAAAACCTCCTAAATCTGTTATTGCATTCAATACAATTACTGCTAAACCTGCAGCCGGGCCACTAACACCTAATGGAGAACCACTTAAAGCTCCCACAATAATTCCGCCTATTATTCCACTTATTAAACCCGCAAACAAAGGGGCTCCAGATGCAAGGGCAATTCCTAAACATAAAGGCATTGCTACCAAAAAGACAACAATACTTGCAGGAATATCATCTTTAAAGTTTTTAAAAGGACTTAATTTATTTTTCATAATTATATTTTTATTAGAACTTAATCGTTATCAAAAAATGATTGATAACGATTAGAAGTTTACAGGGCGTGATACTGATTTTTAATGCACAAAAAGTGCTTTTTTTGATAATATAATACTATCCCTACCCACTGATTAACAGTCGGTACAATAGTAAAAAGGAAATTGTTTTATATTAACTCCGGAGGAGGTGTCCACACGTCTGTATTAACGGTGGTAAAAGTTTCTTTTTTAGAAACGTAATAGATGTCTTTTTTTGAGAATAAATGTGATGCAAAACTATTGTACAAAATAAATTCGCTTGAAGTTTCTGACTCTTTTTCTTCTTCCGCTTCTTTCTCTTCGTTTTGTTCTTCTTCTGAAGATTTTTCATACAACTCAGATTTTACATCATTATCATCTAGCTGATTAAATGAAGTTATAATTAATGGCGTTATTAATATTAACACCAAAAACAAAACTTGAAATTGTACTTTTTTCATCGCGACAAAACTACGAACGAAAGTGTTCGTTTACAAAAAACAGCAGCGATTAGCTCCTTTTCTCCCAAAAAACTAAATCACCATCATTTAAAATTTCTACAGCAAAATAGCTCTCTGGCAAATTAAAAATCGCAGAAAGATAGGTCACCACTTTTGTTCCTTTTTCTTTTTTAGCCAACTCATCATAAATGTGGTTTTCATATTCCGCTAACTTTTCTAAAGAAAGGTCTGTTTTTTTATCTATCCAATCTGCAACAGCAGCATGCTCACAAAAAGGGTTATAAAAGTAAAAAGCATCATATTCTTTAAAAGAAACTGTAGTAATATTTTGATTGAGAAAAGAAACTTTTTTTAAACCTAACTCCTCTTTAATTTTATTGGCCTCATCAACCAAGTTTTTTCTTAATTCAACCCCAGTAAAACGAGCCTCAGAAACCCCTGCTCCAACCATACAAAACTTGCCTACTCCGGATCCAATGTCTAAAATTTTAGATTTACCATTTTCTCCTAACCATTTAGCAGCTTTTACAACAATGGTTGTTGGTGTCCAGTGAATATCTGCTACTTTTTTAAAAGCAGGAGAAAGTAGTTGGTCAAACTCTTTATTAATATTTGATTGCTGCATTTTTAACCTGGGCTTTTGTTCTACTTCAAAAATAACATTTTTAGAAGCTTATTCTAACTTTTGTCAGTTCGAGTGTTTCGATTTTTTATCGAAATGTATCGAGAACAAAAAAAGCTTATTCTCGATACATTTTTCGTTCCTCAAAACACTCGAACTGACAGCTTTTTCTCTTTTCCTCCAAGTTATTGTTTAGAAAAGTACCTCTTAACATTAAATTAATATAACTAACAATAAATTAATATAGCCTTAATCAGGCTTTAACCCGCTTACTCTTCTTGTAAATTACTTTTGCTTCATCATAAATTTAACAAAAAGAAAAAATGAATAAAAGAACAATAAGAATTTCAAAAATAGTTTTAGGAGCTGCAGTCGTTTTCGGTTTAGCATCTTGTGGTGGAGCTGAAAAATCAGCAGGAGAAAAAGTATTATCAGGAAGTATTAAAATTGATGGATCAAGTACTGTTTACCCTATTACCGAAGCAATAGCTGAAGAATTTAGAGCTGAAGCTCCAGAAGTTAAAGTAACAGTTGGTGTTTCAGGAACTGGTGGTGGATTTAAAAAATTCTCTAGAGGAGAAACCGCAATTAGCGATGCATCAAGACCAATAAAAGACAAAGAAAAAGTAGCCTGTGAAGAAAACGGAATTAGTTATGTTGAGTTAGAAGTAGCTTACGATGGTTTAGCAGTTTTAATTAACCCTGCTAATGATTGGGTAGATCACTTAACTGTTGCTGAATTAAAAATGATTTGGGAGCCTACTGCTCAGGGTGTAATTATGAAATGGAATCAAATTAGACCAGAATGGCCTAACGAAGAAATTCACTTATTTGGACCTGGAGTTGCTTCTGGTACTTATGATTATTTTACCAAAGCTATTTGTGGTAAAGAAGGAGCAAGTAGAGGTGACTATACAGCTAGTGAAGATGATAACGTGTTAGTTCAAGGAATTTCTACCGATAAATTTGGTTTAGGTTTTTTCGGATTAGCTTATTATGAAGAAAATAAAGATAAATTAAAATTAGTTGGTGTTGATGGTGGTAATGGAGTTGTTACTCCAACACAAACAACTGTTGCTGATGGTACTTACCAACCTTTATCTCGCCCAATATTTATTTATGTAAACAATAAAGCTGCTGCTAGAGAAGAGGTAGTAACTTTCGTTAACTTTTACTTAGAATTGGTTCCTGAAATTGCTCAAGAAGTTGGGTACATTGCTTTACCAGCAGATGCTTATGCAAAACAAGTAGAAAAATTTCAAGCTTTTATTAAGAAATAAAAACCAAAAGCCTTGTGAGGAGGGATCTCCCTTAGAAAAGGGAGAGAAAGAGGGATTGATAATACTCATCAACCTCCCTAACCCTTACCGAAATAAATTCGGCACAGGCTTTCCCGAGGGAATTTTATGAAAACACGAGAATACATAATTGTTACCTTATTAAAGCTTGCTGCTTCGATAACCATCTTGACTACCGTTGGTATTATTATGGTCTTATTATTCGAAACAGTAGCTTTTTTTAAAGAAGTTTCTTTTTTAGACTTTATTACAGATAAAGAGTGGACACCATTATTTGCTCAAAAGCATTTTGGTATTTTACCATTAGTTTCAGGAACATTACTAACAACATTAATTGCAATATCTGTTGCTTTACCTATTGGACTAACCATAGCTGTTTATTTAAATATGTATGCTCCAAAAGGGTTTAGAAAAACATTTAAACCTTTATTAGAAATTTTAGCAGCTGTACCAACAGTTGTTTATGGATTTTTTGCACTTTCTGTAGTTACCCCATTTTTACAATCCATTTATCCCGATTTAGCAGGTTTTAATGCTTTATCAGCAGGTATTGTTATGGGAATAATGATCATTCCTTTTATTTCTTCTTTAAGTGAGGATGCGCTTTATGCTGTTCCAAAAAGATTAAAAGAAGCTTCTTTTGGAATGGGAGCAACTCGTTTTCAAACATCTTTTAAGGTGATGATTCCGGCTGCTTCTTCAGGAATTGTAGTTTCTATTATTTTGGCCATTTCTAGAGCCATTGGAGAAACCATGATTGTAGCTATTGCTGCAGGGCAACAACCTCGCTTTGGTTTTGACCCTACCGTACCAATAGAAACCATTACAGCTTATATCGTTCAAGTAAGTATGGGAGATGTGCCTCATGGCTCCTTAGAGTACAGAACTATTTTTGCTGCAGGAATTACCTTGTTTGTATTCACCTTTGTTTTAAACACAGTAAGTTTTTGGATCAAGAAAAAATACCAAGAGAAATATGACTAACGCACAAAAAAATAAACTGATAGATCGATCATTTCAAGTGTTTGGAATCGTTTGCACCTTTTTTGGTTTAGCCATTTTAGCTGTTTTAATCTACAATATTTTATTGGAAGGATTAACACGAATTGATTGGAGCTTTATGACTAGCCTTCCATCAAGACGCCCACAAAAAGCAGGTATTTATACCGCAATTATGGGTACTGTTTGGATTTTAGGATTAACCACCATCATTGCTTTTCCTATTGGTGTAGGTGCAGGTGTATATTTAGAAGAGTATGCTAAAAAAACCAAACTAGCTAATTTATTAGAAATTAACATTGCCAACCTAGCAGGTGTACCATCAATTATTTATGGTTTATTAGGGTTAGAGGTTTTTGTTCGGATTTTTGGTTTAGGAGGAAGTGTTTTAGCAGGAAGTTTAACCCTTTCATTATTAATACTTCCCATTATTATTGTTGCAACAAGAGAAGCATTAAAAGCTGTACCAAGCTCTATTAAAGATGCATCAATGGCTTTGGGAGCAAGTAAATGGCAAACCATTTGGCACCAAACACTACCTGCTTCGGTTGGTGGAGTTTTAACGGGTGTTATTTTGGCAATTTCGCGAGCAATTGGAGAAACAGCTCCTTTAATTGTTGTTGGTGCATTGGCTTATGTTCCTTTTGCACCAAGCAGCCCAATGGACGAATTTACAGTTATGCCCATCCAAATATTTAACTGGGTATCACGACCACAACATGGCTTTGCAGTAAATGCCTCTGCAGCAATTATTGTACTCTTACTCATTACTTTTATGATGAATGGTGTAGCAGTATATTTTAGAAACAAATGGCAGAAAAAAATTAAATGGTAAAAGCGTCATTGCGAATTTCGAGAGGGACGAAACGAAATGAAGCAATCTGCTTTTAAAATGAGATTGCTTCGCTTCACTGCGTTGCACTCGCAATGACGAAAAAAAGAAAACTATGATAGCAACAGAACAATTACATACTCTTTCTGAAACAATGGACAACTTAACACCTAAAAAAACTCTTATTGAAGCAAGAAATGTTGATGTTTTTTATGGAAATTTTCAAGCCTTAAAAAACATTAATATCGCTATGGAAGAAAATAGCGTTACTGCTTTTATTGGTCCATCGGGATGTGGAAAATCTACTTTTTTAAGGTGCTTTAATCGCATGAACGATTACATTGACGAGTTTTCTATTAAAGGAGAGGTTTTAATAGACAATAAAAAAGTGTATTGGAAAAATGTAGCTGTTGAAGAGTTACGAAAAGATGTTGGAATGGTATTTCAGAAACCCAACCCTTTTCCAAAATCAATTTTTGAAAATGTTGCCTATGGATTAAACATACAAGGAATTAAGGATAAAACTTTTGTAGAAGAACGTGTTATCAAATCTTTAAAAGATGTGGCTTTATGGGATGAAGTAAAAGATGATTTAAAAAAATCTGCTTTAGCATTATCTGGTGGTCAGCAACAACGTTTATGCATTGCAAGAACCTTGGCTGTAGAACCTAAAATTATTCTAATGGACGAACCAACATCGGCATTAGATCCAATTTCTACTGCTAAAATTGAAGAGTTGATGTTTGAATTAAAAAAACAATATACTATAGTAATTGTTACTCATAACATGCAGCAAGCAGCTCGTATTAGCGATAAAACAGCTTTCTTTTATATGGGAGATATGGTAGAGTATGGCGATACTAAACAAATTTTTACCAATCCAAAAAAAGAAAGAACACAAAATTATATAACGGGTAGGTTTGGATAAGAAAAACTGTCATTTCGAGTGTTTTGAGGAACGAAAAATGTATCGAGAAAAAAGTTTTTCTTAAAATTATTTGTTCTCGATACTCTCCGAAAAAATCGGAGCACTCGAACTGACATAATTTATTATTCAATAAACCAACACTTAACATTTCTACTATGACACATTTAGACACAGAACTCAATCAAATAAAACAACAAGTTATCGAAATGATGAGCTTGGTAAAAAGTCAGCTAGCAAAAGGGAAAGATGCTGTATTAACATTTGATAAAGACTTGGTGCACGAAATTAATGCCAACGAAAACCGGGTAAACTCAATGGAGTTAGGCATTGATAGAGCTGTAGAAAATGCGTTAGCGTTGTACAGCCCTGTAGCAGTAGATTTACGTTTTGTAATGGCTGCATTTAAAATTAGTGCAGATTTAGAGCGCTTGGGAGATAATGCTGTAGGTATTGCCAAATACATTAACCATGTAGATTGTCAATTAGAACAAGGAAATTTAGATAAAATACGTTTTGAAGAAATATATGAAAATGCAATTGCCATGTTAGATGATGTTTTTGAAGCTTTTGAAAAAGAAGATACCAAACTAGCTAGAAAGGTATTTATTAAAGATGCTGTGCTGAATGAAATTAACAGTAATGCTGCCAATATTGCTATTGAATTAATTAAAAAAAATCCTGAAAAAATTCACAACTACCTTTATTTACTTTCTATTATTAGAAAATTAGAGCGTGTGGGTGATTTAACAAAGAACATTGCTGAAGAACTTATCTTTTATATAGAGGCGAAAGTGCTAAAACATAAAAAGAAGAAGTAATATTCCTTTTTTTATTGATAATATACTACACCTGTCAGGTTTTAAAAACCTGACAGGTGTAGTTATATCTAATTATCTCTTTTGCGTTAAGGATATGATATTTAGAGGAGGATGCCTTTTTAGGCATCAGGTATTTTATGCGTTAAGGATAGTAACGCCATCCTTTTTATTTTTGCATTTCGACTCCGCTCAATGAGCAAAAATTAAAAAGATAAAGTGAATAGCCTGTTAAAACGCCCAAAAACAAAAACCTTTTTACTCTTTCCTAATCACTATTGGCTTTTGGCTAATTAACATTAAACTTAACATTAACTTAACATTGGTTTTTAGTTGTTTTTGAATTGACAACACTAGATTTGCCGTTAGTAATATTTACTTAACAATAAATTAATATGGATTTTGGCTTTATAGACGCATTAAAACTAATTGGAGCACTTGGATTTTTTATCTATGGGATGAAAATAATGAGTGAAGGTATTCAGAAAGCTGCTGGTAGCGGACTTAGAAGAATATTGAGTATGATGACGCGTAACCGTTATATGGGCGTATTAACTGGTTTTTTAGTAACCTGTTTAGTACAATCTTCATCGGCAAGTACAGTAATGGCAGTAAGTTTTGTAAATGCTGGATTACTTTCTTTAGTAGAATCTGCCGGTATTATGTTAGGTGCAAATATTGGAACAACAATTACAGGTTGGTTAGTTGCCGTTTTAGGCTTTAAAGTAAAAATGGCAGCAATGGCATTACCTCTTTTAGCTGTAGGTGTACCAATGTTGTTTATGAAAAAAAACAAAATAAAATATATTGGTGAATTCATTGTTGGATTCGCTATTTTATTTTGGGGTTTATCGGAATTAAAGCACGCTGTACCAGATGTAAAAAATAATCCTGAAATATTAAACTTTTTAGGAGCTTATGCTGATATGGGCTTATTAAGTAACTTGTTTTTTATCTTAGTAGGAACAATTTTAACCATTGTTGTACAATCATCAAGTGCATCGATGGCATTAACCCAAACTTTATGTTTTAGTGGTATTATTCCTTTTGAGGTTGCTGCGGCAATGATTTTAGGAGAAAATATTGGAACAACAATTACTGCAGAGCTGGCTTCTTTACCTGCAAATGTTCATGCAAAACGTGCAGCACGTATCCACTCTATGTTTAACATTATAGGTGTTACTTGGATGGTTCTATTAATTTCTTTTACGCCTGTTTTACACGCTGTAAGTTGGGTAGCAACAGATCTTTTAGGTGTTCCGGATCCTTATACTGCTGAAGGTGCTCCAATGGGATTAGCAATTTTCCATACTGGTTTTAACTTCTTAAATGTTGCCATTATGATTTGGTTTGTTCCTCAGTTAGTTAAAATAGCGATTAAAGGTGTTAAATCTAAAGGAGAAATGGATGAAGAATATCATTTAGAATACATTAGTACTGGTATAATGGCTACTCCTGATATGTCTATTTTAGAAGCTCAAAAAGAGGTTGCTAAATTTGGAACTGTAGTTAAACGAATGAATGGTTTTGTAAAAGGTTTAATTACCGAACAAGACAATAAAGTAATTAGTAAAACCTTAGCAAAAGTTAAAAAATACGAAGACATTACCGATAGAATTGAAATGGATGTTGCTGATTATTTAGCGAAAATTTCTGAAAATGAAATGAGTGAAGATTCTTCTTTGAAAATTAGAGGAATGTTAAGTATTGTTGGAGATTTAGAGCGTATTGGAGATATATATTACCAAATGTCTAAAGGTATTGAACGTAAAATTGAAAAGAAAATTTGGTTTACTCCTGAGCAACGTAAAAATATTTTAGACATGTTTGAAATGGTAGAATCATCATTAGATACCATGAACACCAACCTTGCATCTAGCTACAGTGCTGTTAGTCTTGATAATGCAAAAGAACATGAAAATGCTTTAAATAAATTTAGAAAAGCAATTAGAAAAGAGCATTTTGTAAGTGTAGAAAAAGGAGATTATAATTTTGATTCTGCAACAATTTATTCAGACTTATTTAACTCTTTAGAAAAAGTTGGAGATCATATAATTAATGTAACTGAAGGTATTACAGGAGAACATTAATAAATAACTATTACAGTATTAAAAAGGCTAACCAATGGTTAGCCTTTTTTTTGTTTTATACCATTACCAACTAAAATGATCTACAATTGTGGCTTTGAATAAGAAATCTTCAATTTCTGGTCCATTTCCAATATTATGAACAATGAAGTATCTATTTGTATTGGGTACTTTTTTATCAATTACTATTCCAACATGTCCGTTTGCAATATCCCAAAAAACAATATCTCCTGGTTTATAATCGACTGAATTATTAGTGATAGGAATAGCTGTTTTTTTTCGGTGTAAAAAGGTTTGAATATTTTGTGTTCTGCGATGATCTATATTCTTATCAATATTTTTAGTAAAATACCTTTTATTATATGTTTTATGAGCTAGCAACATATCCTCATGTATTAATTGTTGTAAATCAATATGAATAGCTCTGTATGCTCTAATAATTACATCAGTACAAACACCAATATTTGAAGGAACATCACCATTAGGATAAGCTATACTAATATACCTTCCATCATAAGTAACATTTTGTGTGCTTTGCCATTTGGCATGGTTAATTATTTGCTGCTTTTGTGTAGGGGTAAATCCTACACAAAAAACAACAAATATGATAATAAAAATTTTCTTCATACATATATAATACATGATGAAAAAAAAGATACAATTCTATACCTTAACAGCTAATTTTATGTACTCTATCAGTATGTCTCCCACCCTCAAAATCTGTAGTTAAAAAAACATCAACACATTTTAAAGCTTCATCAAAATCAATATACCTTCCTGGCATTGCTAAAATATTTGCATCATTATGTAAACGAGCCATTTCAGCAATATCTTTATTCCAACATAAAGCAGAACGAATACCTGCATGTTTATTTGCCGACATATTTATACCATTACCACTACCACAAATTAAGATACCTAACTCAAATTCTTTATTTTCTATTGCTTTTGCAACTGGATGAGCAAAATCTGGATAATCTACTCTATCTTCACTAAAAGGACCATAATCTTTATAAGCAACATTAATTTTTTCTAAATGTTTTTTTACAGCTTCTTTTAGTTCAAAACCCGCGTGGTCACTACCTATTGCAATTTCATTTACCTTCATATTTTGTAATTTTATAGTTATCAACACCCATATTTCTATTATTTTTTAAAACACTGAATGTTAAGGGTATAAAATTAACCATTCAACTGTTGAAAACTATAATCTCTTGTTGTAAAATTTTATATTTTTAATTAGGTAAATCCATTTAAAATTTCAATCAAATATTAGGATGATATAACCTAATTATTTAGCCTTAAAAAAAAGGCGACTTGTAAACAAATTATAAGCTCTTTTTAAGGTTACTTTTTGAAAGTATTTATAAAATATTTTTTAATTAACAGTTGTTAATTAAAACCATAAATAAATACAAATCAACCTTTTAATATGTAACAAACAACTAACAGCTTTTCATAACTTTTAATAAATGGATAAAGCAAGTAAACAATTGTTTAATTTTAAACCAAATTAACCGCTATATAGTAATAGTAAATCTTTTTAAATTTTAATTAAAGAATATATTATATATATATAATAAGATGATAACTAAAATTCAAATATTACTTTTTTCAATTTTATTTCCTTTTGTTTTATTTTCTCAAAATAGAATAGAAGATGGAATAAAAAAATTCTATTATGAAAATGGTCAAATATCTAGCGAAGGTAATATTATTAATGGTTTGCCTGAAGGGTATTGGACAACTTATTACCCTAATGGCTTAATTAAAGCTGAAGGGAATAGAGTTAATAGTTTATTGGATAGTACTTGGATTTTTTATGGTAATGAAGGTAATATCAATTCAAAAATAAATTATAGAAAAGGTAAAAAAAGTGGTTTTAAAATAACTTATAGCGATACTTGTAATATAATTTTAAAAGAAAATTATGAAGATGATTTAAAGCAAGGTGTTTCTACTAGTTATTATGATAATGAAAATAAACAACGAAAAATTGAAATTAATTATATTGATGGTATAGAAAATGGTAGTGCTTTTGAATATGGCGAAGATGGTAGATTAATATCTCTTATTAAATATAAAAAAGGAGTAATGATGGGTAAAGAAAAAATCAATCGTTATGATAAAAAAGATAAAAAAACTGCCGTATGGAAAAAGTTTTATGATAATGGAAGATTAGAAGAAGAAGCCACTTATAAAAATGATTTATTAAATGGTTATTTAAAAGAATATGATAGAAAAGGTAGATTAGTTAATGCAACATTATACATTGATGGTGAACCTCAATTATTAGTTGATGAATTATCTAGCTTAAATATTACTAAAGAATATTACAATGATGGTATTATTAAAAGTGAAGGAGTATATGATGTTAATGGAAAAGAAAACGGTACATTTAAATATTTTGATAAAAATGGAGAAATTGAAAGTGTAGCCATATATAACCATGGTTTTTTATTAGCTAGAGGTTTATTAGATAAAGCTGGACAAAGACAAGGTTATTGGGAAGAGTTTTATTTGAATGAACAATTAAGATCTAAGGGAAATTATAAAGATGGAAAAAAGATTGAAACTTGGGAATACTTTTTTGAAACAGGTAAGGTTGAACAGAAAGGAAAATATACTAAAAAAGGTAAATTAAAAGGTTTATGGACTTGGTATTATAAAAACGGAGAAATTTTAAGAGAAGAAAATTTTAGAAAAGGATTAGAGGATGGAATGTTATATGAATATTATGATGATGGAACTTTAATAACCAAAGGTGAATTTATAGACGGTTTAAAGGATGGAATATGGTTTTATGAAATGGGAGATCATAAAGAAGAAGGAAGTTATAGAGATGACTTAAAAAATGGTGTATGGAATTATACCTACCCTAATGGAAAGAAAAATTTTGTAGGTAATTTTATTGATGGAGAAAAAGATGGTAAACACAAATTTTATTATTCATCTGGTAAAATTAAAAGAGAAGAATATTATACGATGAGTATTAAATCTGGTACTTGGAAAAGTTATAATGAATATGGTGAATTAAAACTTACTGTAGATTATAAAGATGGGCAAGAGTATAAAATTGATGGAACTAAATTAAAAGATTAAAAAGTGGATTATTCCAATAAATCAAAAGAAGAATTAATAAAAGAAATAGAGCTTCTTAAACAGAAAGAAGATATTATTTCTATTGTTTTAAATAATATAAATGAAATTATTTTTCATTTATCTTTTGATGAAAAAGGAAATAAAAAATTTGAATATTTAAGTGTTCAAACTGAAAAAATAATTGGGTTAACACCAGAAGAATATATTAAAATTAATATAGAAGGAACTACCTTAGATCATGTTCATCCTGATGATAAAGAAAGATTAGTTGATGAATCTAAAAAAGTAAAAGTTAATAATAAAAAATACATTTTTACATATCGTTTTTTTAATAAAATTTTAGATAAATATATTTGGGTTGAAGAAACTCTTATTCCTAATTTTAATGAGAAAAATAAGCTTATAGCCTTATTTGGAACAGCAATTGATGTAACAAAAAAAATAGAAGGAGAAGAACAGTTATCTTTTTTAATTAACAATATTGAAGAGAGTATTTATAATGTAAAATTTACAGAAAACGATAAGAAATTAACTTTTGTAAGTCCTCATATTTTTAAATTAACTGGTTTAACAGTTAAAGAATTTCATGAAGAAGGAAATAAAGGAACATTATTAGATAGAGTACATCCTGATGATAAAGATGTTATTATGAAAACTCATAAAGATCTTTATGATAATAATAAAAAGCAAGTTAAATCTATTTTTAGATTAAAACCAAAAGGAAAAGATAATTACTTATGGATTGAAGAAGATTTATATGCTATTTATGATAAAAAAGGTGAATTAATTGAAACAACAACAGTTTTAAGAGATATTACGTATCAAAAAGAATTTGATGAAAAATTAAAATTTTCAAAAGACAGATTTAACCTATTATCTGATGCTACTAATGAGGTAGTTTTAATACATGATAAAGGAATAATTTTAGATGTAAATAAATCTGTGAAGAAAAAATTTGGTTATGAACCAGAAGAATTAATAGGTAAAAGTGTATTAAAATTAACTACTAATAAAACTACTGATAAAGTAAAAAACAATGGAAATAGTAGTGATAATATAACTTATGAAGCAGAAGGTTTAAGAAAAGATGGTTATACATTTTATGGTGAAGTAACATCTAAAGCTATAACTTTTAAAGGAAAAACAATTAAAGTTGTAACGATTAGAGATATATCAGAGAAAAAAGCTGCTATTTCTTATTTAAAAGAAAATGAAGAAAAATATAGAACAATTTTTACTAAAAATTTAGCGGGTGTTTTTATTACAAAAGATGATATAATTATTGATTGTAATAATTCTTTTGCTAAAATATTTGGATTTAAATCAAGGGTAGAATTGATAGGTAAACCTGTTTTAAATTTATATTTTAATGAAGCTGATAGAAAAATTTATATTAAAGAATTAAAAGAAAAAGGTATACTAACTAATTATAGAATACGTCATAAAAATAAAAATGGTGATGAAATATGGATATTAACTAATGTTCATATTAAAAAAGATGGTAAAATTGAAGGAACATTAATAGATATTACTAAACAAATAAAAGTTGAACAAAAATTAATAGAAAGTGAAAAAGGATATAAACAATTAATTAATAAATCACCTTATGGTACTTTAATACATGTTGATGGAAAAATAATTTTTGCTAACGAAAAAGCTTTTGATTTATTAGGTATAAACTGTTTTGATGATTTAAAAGGTAATTTAAATATGTTTGATTATTTACTTAATGAATACAAAGAAGAATCATTAAATAGAAGAAAATTAGTTTTAGAAGGTAAAGAAGTTCCTTATACAGAAATAAAAGTTAAAAAACCTTTAACAGGAGAAATTATAACTTTTGAAACCAAAGCTATGTTAACTGATTTTCAAGGGGTACAAGCAATTCAAGTCGTTTTTCAAGATATATCAGATAGAATAAAATTAACTAAACAAAATTTAAAATTAAAAATAATTGAAGAATCTAATAAATTATTACAAAATGAAATAAAAGAAAGAGAAAAAGCTGAACAAAAACTAAAAGATAATGAAAAATACTTAAGTAGTATTATTAATAGTTCATTAGATATAATATGTACATCTGATTGTAAAGGAAATATTATTGAATTTAATAAAGCTGCAGAATTAGCTTTTGGTTATAAACAAAAAGATATTATGCATACTAGTATTAGTAAAATATATGCATATAAAAAAGATTATGTTTTAGTTAGTAAATCTTTAAAAGAAAAAAATAATTTTATTGGTGAAATATGTAACATAAGAAAAGATGGAAGCATTTTTACTTCTTTTTTATCAGCATCGGTTTTATTTAATGATAAAGGAGAAGAAATAGGTACTATGGGAGTATCTAGAGATATTACAGAATTAAAAGAAGCAGAAAATCAATTAATAGATTCTTTAAAAGAAAAAGAAATTTTATTAAAAGAAGTACACCATAGAGTTAAAAATAATTTACAAGTAATTTCTAGTATTTTAAACCTTCAATCATCATACGTAAAAGATGAAAATACGCTTAATATTCTTAAAGAAAGTCAGAATAGAATTAAGTCAATGTCTTTCATTCATGAAAGTTTATATCAAACAAATGATTTTTCTAGTATCAACTTTTCAGAATATATCGTAAGTTTGTCTAAAAATTTAGTACATTCATACGGTCTTTATGATGATTTAATAGAATTAAATTTTATTATTGATGAAGTTCAATTGAATTTAGATGATTCAATACCGTGTGGTTTAATAGTTAATGAGCTAGTTTCTAACGCTTTAAAATATGCTTTTAAAGAATTTGAAGAAGGAATAATAACTATTCAACTTTTTGTAAAAAATGAAAATGTTCATTTAATTGTTAAAGATAATGGAATAGGATTACCAAAAGATATAGATTTTAGAGATACAGAAACTCTAGGTTTACAATTGGTAACATCATTAATTGAACAATTAGAGGGTACAATAGAATTAAACACAAATAAAGGAACAGAGTATACCATAATATTTAAACATAATTAAAAATGTTAAAAAACAATATTTTAGTAATAGAAGATGAAGCAATAGTTTCAAAAGATATACAACAAAGCCTAAAAAAATTAGGATATAACATTGTTGGATCTGCTGCTACTGGAGAAAAGGCTGTTATATTAGCTGAAGAAACTATACCTGATTTAGTATTAATGGATATTATGCTAAAAGGTGAAATGAGTGGTATTGATGCTGCTGAAAAAATTAAAGAAAAATTAAATATTCCTGTTATTTATTTAACAGCTTATGCTGATGAAAATACATTGGCTAAAGCTAAAGTAACAGAACCTTACGGTTATATTATTAAACCCTTTAAAGAAATTGATTTACATACATCAATTGAAATGGCATTATACAAACATGCTAAAGAAAGAGATGTAATTAAAGAAAGAGATTTTTTATATTCTTTAGTAGAAAGTGGAAAAGAAAATAGTGGTGATGAATCAGAAATTTTTGTAAAATCAAATTCTAGATTAGTTAAAGTGCAAACAAAAAATATAATGTTTGTAGAAGCTTTAAAAGATTATGTTGTTATCAATACTAATAAAGCTAAATATACCATTCATTCTACAATGAAGGATATTGAAAAAAAATTACCTCATGCTGAATTTCAAAGAATACACAGATCTTATATTGTACGTTTAGATAAAATTATTGCAATAGAACAACCAAATATTGTTATTGAAGGTGGTAAAAAATTATTACCAATAGGAGGTTCTTATAAAGAAGAATTATTTAAAAGAATAAACTTGATTTAAGTTTATTAATCAAACATAAAAAAACCAGCTATTAAGCTGGTTTTTTTGTTTTACAATGTTTTGTTGGTATAGTGGCTATTAGCTTGTGCTAATGATGTAACTACCAAATCATTAATACATAAATTATCAGGTAATGTTGTTACATAATAAATAATTGAAGCAACATCTTCAGCTGTCATAGGTTGATATCCATTATAAACTGCTTTAGCTTTTTCTTTATCTCCATGTAAACGAACTTCAGAAAATTCTGTTTCTGCTGCTCCAGGGCATATTTGAGATACTTTAATACCATATTCTAATAAATCTATTCGCATAGATTTAGAAATAGCATCAACAGCATGTTTGGTACCGCAATAAACATTACCATTTAAATATGCTTCTTTACCAGCAGTAGAACCAATATTAATAATATGACCTTTTTGTTGTTTAATCATTAATGGCATTACTGCTTTAGAAACATACAATAAACCTTTAATATTGGTATCAATCATTTTTTCCCAATCCTCAATATTTCCATCTTGTATTTTATTAATGCCACTTGCCAATCCAGCATTATTAATTAATACATCTATTTTACGATTTCCAATACTTTTTATAGCTGCAGAAACTGCTTTAGCATCTCTAACATCAAAACAGAGATAATCAACGCTTACACCGTGTTTTTTAGATAGTGTATTTTGTATTTCTTTTAATCTATCTTCTCTCCTACCAGTAATAATTAAATTATTTCCATTTTTTGCAAAAATTGCAGCAGCAGCTTTACCAAAACCAGAAGTTGCACCAGTAATTAATATTGTTTTACTCATTTATTTTATTTCTTTAAGCGTATTGTTTATTAGTATTGTTAAATGTGATTTATGAGCTTTACTCGAAATATCTCCAGCAGAATTACTAGCCATTTTTTTAATCTCTTTTAAATTATAAATTGCCATAGATTTAGATGCATAAATGTAATTTTTACTGTTAGCACCATTTATCATTTCTATTAACATTTTAGTGTATTCTAATTGTAAATTTTGTCTAAAAGAATTAACTGTTCCAGTAATATCAGCTTTAAAAATTGCATTGTTTAAATCTGTCATCATTTTACCTAAAACATATTTATTTCCATATAATTCAGCATCTACAATACGTTGCTGTGTATTACGATGTAATAAATGACGCAATACATTTTTTTGATTGGTTAATACTGTTTTATGAATTTTAGGATCTTCAGTTCCTCTAAAAAAGTTATAACCTCTACGTTGCATGGCTAAATAATTATATAAATCATTTGGTGCAGCATAAGCGTTTGGAGCAAAAACATATTTTTCTAAGGTGTTCATAGCTCTTTTTTGATCCACTAAACTTACTGGAGTATAAGGCTGTGTTTCTCCTTGTTGTCCAACCATTGCTCTATCAACATAAACCCCACCAATAAAACGAGAAGTAACATTACCTGCTTGTGCTCGTTGTCTATTTAAAACAGCATATACTCTTCTTAACTCTTGATAAGATTCTCCTTTTTTAGAAAATTTAGTTTTAATTTCCTTCATCATATCATCTGTTAACTCAAAAACTTGATTAGAATAAGCAATTTGATCATTAGATAAATCTCCTACCATAACTCTTGGATCAATTGCTTTTCCAGGAGCTCTCATATCATCAGCATCATTACCAAAAATTAATTGAGGTTCTGTAGACCTATTTAATAAATCATTTTTTTCAGTATCAGAAGCAAATTTAGTGTAAGCAAATTGTATTGCCCAAATATCATAAGGACCAATAGCAACATCATAATATTGACCTTGTTTACTTCTATCTTTTGTTAAATTAATGGCTGCATAATCCATAACAGAACCTGTTAAACATTTTCCTTTAATAAAATCAGCATCAGCTAATTGTTCAGGAGAAAATAATTGACTTGCTTTCATATTATGATTTAAACCTAAAGTATGACCAACTTCATGCATAATTAAAGCAGTCATAGATTCTTTTTTCATTCTTTCCATTTCTAAATCAGAAGCATCAGAAGCTAATAAAACAGCATTACCAAAAAGATTATTATAATGAACAGTATGTCCCATAGAACAAGTTGTTGTGTTGTATTCTTTTTCAAATTCAGGATTTTCAAACTCTTTATTATAAGCTGATAAACTAAAAATCTTATCATACATTACTCTATTGGTAAAATGTATGAATTCTAACATGACATCAGCACCCATAATTTGACCTGTTTTTGGATTAACAAAACTTGGTCCGTATCCACCAAAAGGAGGTTTAGGAGAAGAAGTCCATCTTAATACATTGTATCTAATATCGCCAGCATTCCAAGTGGCATCATCAGGTTGCATTTTAACCACCATTGCATTTTTAAAACCTGCTTTTTCAAAAGCTACATTCCATTGTAAAACAGCATCTTTTATGGTTTCTCTCCATTCTTTTGGAGTAGTATTTTCCATCCACCAAACAATAGGTTCTACAGGTTCAGAAATTGCTGCACCAGGGTTTTTCTTTACTAAATTCCATCGATGTACTAAATCACGATAAGGAACAGAACCTGTTGAAGTCATATCATTTACTTGAGTAGTAAAATAACCCACACGAGGATCATCAATTAAAATTTCGTAATCATTATCAGGCATTGCTATTAAACTTTGATAAACTTTAATGGTAACATTTCTACCATCAGCAACAGCTTTAGAGCCTCCGTTTAATACACTCTTTTTAGAATAAACATAAGAAACTGATAAATCTGTATTTTCAGGATAATTTTGAATGTAATTAACCTTTGTTTTTGAAGCATCTAAATTACCTAAGGTAAAAGCCATTGGCGATTGTTTAGGATGTCTAGGAGACTTAATTTGTGATAATGTTTCTTTTAAAAATAAGCTGTTACCATCTATTAAGTAAAGACCATTTTTTTTGTCAATTCCTTCAATTTTTAAACTTGCCATTACACCTTCACTCATATTGGCACTAGCTGCTTTTGATATCGGATTATTAGGATCAAAATAAAAAGAAGTGTTTTGAGTAACAAACTCTATTTTATTAAAATATTTTTTGATTTTAAAAACTTTAGAAGAACGATACGAACCCTTAAAAGAGCCTGCATCTGTAACTCCATTTTCTATTTGACTAAAATAGATAAACTCGTTATTCAGTTGGTTTTCATTAATTACAATTTTAATATTTCCATTGGTAGTATCTTGATAAATAGGAAATAAACCATCTATTTTTTTTGATTTTTTTACCAACTCACTAATTTTTTTAGGAGCATCTTTGTCTGCTTTAGCCTTTGTTTCAGTAGCGTTTTTTTTGTTTTTCTTCTTTTTTTGAGCAAAAGTATCTTGCTGAACAAATAAAAATGAGAGAAGAAGCACTGCTGTTAAAATGTTTTGTTTTTTTGTAAAAGGTAGAAGCATAGTTCGTTTGGTTAGTTTTTAACTTTTAAAAATACGAATGTTTTAGTAGGTATTTAAAATATTTTTTTAGTGTAACTTTTCAAAGACTTCACCGTCTCATTAAAAACAACGATAATTTATGACCCTAAATCAGTATAATGAAAATGTAGATTTGTATGCTGATAATCTGTATCGTTTTGTTTTAAAAAACATTAAAAACGAAGAGAAAGCTAAAGATATTATTCAAGATACTTTTGTTAAGTTTTGGGAGAAAAAGAACACTGTTAATCCTTCAAAAATTAAATCTTATTTATTTACTACTGCTTACCATACGTTAATTGATGTGGTAAGAAAAGAAAAAAAACAAGGATCTTTTGATGAAGTTAATCAAGAAGAGTTAAGCGTTGATAAAGGATATTCTGATTTACAAGAATTGCTGCACGAAGCATTGGATAGATTACCCGAAGACCAAAAAGCAGTAATATTATTAAGAGATTATGAGGGTTATTCTTATGCAGAAATAGCAGAGATAACTAATATGAATGAAGCGCAGGTTAAAGTTTATATTTTTAGAGGAAGAAAGGCATTAAAAAATTATTTAGTAAGTGTTGAAACAGTTTTATGAGTAAAATAACGATACATAATTATGAGGCATTTTTGCTAGATTCAATGGAAGGAAACCTTTCTACTGAAATGGCTGCTGAACTACTGTTGTTTTTTGAAAATCATCCTGATTTAAAAGAAGATTTTAATGATTTTGAATTGTTGGAATTAACAGCCCCAAAAACTGTTTTAATAAATAAAGAGGAACTTAAAAAAGGAATAATTACTTCAGAAAATTGCGAAGAATTTATTATTGCTGAAATAGAAAAAGAAAATACTGCAGCAGAAAGTGCTGAATTAACTGCTTTCATATCAAAAAATAAAAAGCATCAAAAAGAGTTTGTCTTTTATCAAAAAACGAAACTTGTTGCACCAACAGTTATTTTTGAAAACAAAGAACAACTAAAAAGGAAAGAACGAAAAATCATTCCTATTTATTGGTGGATGAGCTCTGCTGCTGCAATATTGTTAGCATTGTTTTTATTGAGAGGTATTTTTGATAATAAAATTCCGGAAACAAAAAAGTTAGTTCATCAAAACGAAACAAACGTTATACTTCCTCAAAAAAAGGAAATTAAAAATGAAAAAGAAGCTGAACCAAAAAAAACTTTAGCAACTCAGGTAAATAATAAAAAGTTAACAGCAAAAGTTAAAAAAGAGTTGATAAAAGAGAATGAACAGCCCTTAATTGCAACGGAAGAGTTTCAGCAAAAAGAAGACAGCGTAATTGTTCCACAAGTAAAAGAAGAAGAACCCATTTTATACGCCAATAATGTTAAAATAACGTTTGAAGAAGAACCTGTTTTAGAGGATCATAATCCAATAGTTAAACCTCAAAAAAAGAAGAAAAAGAGTTTGTTAAAAAAATTATTTAACAGCCAAGTTAGAGACAAAGTAATGCATAAAGAAGTAAACCAACAAGGTGAAATTGTTGCTTATGCATTGGTTGTAGGCAAGGTTAATTTGTATAGAAAAGAAGTAAAATAAAATTAAGCTGTAACAAAATATACTTTGTATTCGTCACAAAATAAAACAACAATTATGAAAACATTAATTACTTTATTTATTTCCATTTTAATTACTATAAATGGTTTCGGACAAGAAAAAATTATACCTGTAGGAACTTTTTCTGCTATAAAGGTTCAAAGTACATTAGAGGTAGTTTTAACTAAAGGCGATAAAAACGAAGTGAAGATAGTATCTGGCGATTCTTCTATTTTTGATCACGTAGTAGTTGAGCTTAAAGTAAATAAATTAAACCTTTTTTTACAAGGAAAATTTAAAACTAAACATGCTATTAAAGTTTATGTTACCTACATTAAAATTAATGAAATAGAACTGAGTGGTGCTTCTGAAATAGCAACAACGAATACAATAAAAACTGAAAAGCTTAACATTAAAGGAAGTGGTGCAATGGAAGGAAACCTTGATGTAGAAGTTAACGAATTAACGTTAGATTTTTCTGGTGCTAGTGAAATAAAACTTTTAGGAACTACGGATATTTTTAATGTAAAACTGAGCGGAGCTTCAGAATTAAAAGCAGGCAATTTAATTGCTAAAAAAGTAAATTTAGATATATCTGGAGCTTCAGATGTTAGCGTTTATGCATCAGAATCTATTTCTGGAGAAGTTTCAGGAGCGTCAGATGTTAAGGTAAAAGGAAGCCCTTCTATTCGTATGATTAATGCTAGCGGAGCCTCATCTACACAATATGGTAGCACCAGTACTAATACTTACCAATTTGATGATGATGTTAGTATTGTTATGGGAAACAATAAAGTTATTGTAAAAGATGATGATGATGTTACCGTTGTTATTGCTGGTGCAGGAGTTCAGGTAATAGATGATACCACTAAAATTAAATTAGGAGGTTCTTATATTTTGGTAATGGATGACTCCATTTATTATCACAAAAAAAAGAAAATGAGAAGAAACCATTGGGCAGGATTAGATTTAGGAATTAATGGTTTTGTTAATAATAAAGGTAGTTTTAATTTAAATCATGCTGCATCTTTAGCAAAAACAAATCCTAAAGAAGTTACGCAGTTTATGGAGTTAGATTATGCTGATTCATGGACTTTTAGTCTCAACTTTATGGAGTTTTTTATTCCAATACACCAACATCATTTTGGTTTAATATTAGGAATGGGAACAGAGTGGAATAATTACGAATTAAAACATAATATTAAACTAAACGCCAATGGAGGTAAGTATGTTTTTGATGATGTAAATGAGTTTAACCAAGGTTATACTTGGGGTGAAGTAGATACTGTGTTAAGCTATTCTAAAAATAGGTTTAAAACATGGTTTGTAAATGTTCCTGTTATGTTAGAATGGAATGCTGGTAACCACAAGAATAGATCTTTTCATATTTCTGCAGGAGCAATATTTGGATTAAACCTTCAAACAAAAATAAAATATAAATACAATTTTGAGGGAGATGATAAAAAAGTAAAAGACAAACAAAGTTTTAATACTCGCCCTTTTAGAACGAGTTTAACCACAAGGGTTGGAATAGGTTGGTTTACTTTATTTGGAACTTATAGTGTTACTTCTTTATTCGAAAAAGATAGAGGTCCCGAACTTTATCCTTTTACTGTTGGTGTAACTATATTACCTTTTTAAAATTTACCTCCTTACTATATGTCAATAATTTGGCAACCCACCTGTTTAGTTAGTGCAAATGGTCTCGTGTTTTTTAGCGAGGCCATTCTTTTTTCTCATTTTTAGATTTTAAAATAAGTAGTTTTGAAACTTATTAAATAAAATAAACATGAAAAAATCAATTTATTCAATAGTACTAGGCTCTTTAGTCTTATTAAGCTCTTGTACTCCAAGTTCAAAATTAATGAGCTCATGGAAACCTGAAGAATCTAAAGCTAAAAATTATAGTAAAATTGGTGTTATGGTTTTATCGCCAAAAACAACAAATAGACTTGCAGCTGAAGATGTAATTGTTAATCATTTTAAAGAAAAAAATGTTTCTGCAGTTCCAACTTATGATGTTTTTCCTTTAGCAGGAAAAATGGAAATGCCTGTTGATACTTCTGCTGCATCAAAAGAGTTTATGGAAGGATTTAAACAAAAAGTTAGAAAGAACAAGTATGATGCGTTGATGTTGGTAACACTAATTGACAAACAAAAAGAGCAGCGTTATGTTGAAGGTATGTCTGTTGGTGTTGGAGTTGGCGGATATTATGGTGGTGGTTACTATGGTGGCGGAAGCTATTCTGGAAGTAACTATTACGGTAACAATACGCCTTATGCTGGTTCTGGTTATGCTGGTCAGCCAGGTTATGCAAGTTATTACTCTTACAATATGGGACATATGTATGAGCCTGGTTATTATGTAGAAGATGTAACTTACTACATTGAATTTACATTGTATGATGTGGAAACAGAAAAATTACTTTGGGCAGGACAAACTAAAACAGTAAACTACTCTTCTATTAATAGAGAAAGAGATTTATTAGCAGGTATTGCTGTTAATGAAATTATGAAAAGAGAAATTGTTATTCCTAATGTTGTTGAGGATAAAAAATAAAGCTTAAACAGTTTAATATACAGCCCTTTTAACAACTTGTTAAAAGGGCTTTTTTATTTATGATGAAACAATCTGCTGTGTTAACTAACTCCGTATTTATATAAATACGATATTTATAGGTTCGTAAAACAACTCTTAAAGTTTTTCGTTTAAATATTACATGAATAATAACTATCAAATATTAATTGCCAAGCTAGATGCTTTTGTACGGAAGTACTATAAAAACAGGCTGCTAAAAGGAGGTATTTATACTTTTGGATTGTTGCTGGCTGCTTTTATAGTTTTTTCTTCGGTAGAGTATTTTGGAGAATTTAATACCACTGGTAGAACAGTTATTTTTTATTCTTTTATTTCGATAACTATTTATCTTTTAGCTTATTATGTTTTTATTCCTTTGTCTAAATTGTATCAATTTGGTAAAGTGATTAACCACGGACAAGCAGCAGAAATTATTGGAAATCATTTTGATGAAGTTAAGGATAAGTTGCTGAATGTGTTGCAGTTAGAAAAACTTTCTTTAAACTCTACTGACAATTTACTATTAGCAAGTATTGATCAAAAAGCATTAGAACTCGAACCTGTTCCTTTTGTAAATGCAGTAGATTTATCAGAAAATAGAAAACATTTAAAATATTTATTAATTCCTTTATTATTGTTGATGACGATTGGAGTTGTTGCCCCTAAAGTTTTTACGGTTGGAACGCAACGTTTGGTTAATCATGCTATTTATATCGCTCCAATTGCTCCTTTCCAAATGAACATCAACAATAAAAACTTATCGGTTTTAAAAAATCAAGATTTTGAGTTAGAGGTTGTTTTGAGTGGAGGAGAAATACCAAATAAAATTTACATTGAACGAGAAGGAACTAAATACCCACTAAGTAAAATTGACAAAAGAACTTTTGCTTATACTTTTAAAAATGTTCAAGAAAATCAAAATTTTAAAGTTTACGCTTCAGGTTTTTATTCTGATAAATATGAACTAGCTGTTATTCCTAATCCTTTATTGTCTGATTTTACAATTGATTTAAAATATCCTAAATACATACAAAAACCTGATGAAACATTAAAAAATATCGGTGATTTATTATTGCCCGAAGGCACAAAAATTAGTTGGAACATTGCTGCAGAAGAAGCCGATTTTATTTATTTTATTGATGGAGATAGCTCCAATCAATTAATTAGTAAAGGAAGTAGTTTCCATTTTTCTAAAATTGCAAAAACTAATCAGGGCTATGCAATCATCCCTTCCAACAGTTATGTGGAATTTGGCGATACCGTTCAATATAGTTTGCAAGTTATACCTGATAAATACCCTACAATTGTTGTCACAGAAAAAAGAGATTCCTTGGATGAAAACAAAGTTTATTTTAAAGGAGAAATTGCGGATGATTATGGCTTTACAGCGCTAACCTTTGTTTATCAAATAAAAACTGTAATTGATTCTATTCCTAATAGAAATAAAGAGCAACGAATTTCCATTCCGTTTAATAAGTCAATTAATTTAGATGAGTTTTTTCATTATTGGAATTTATCGATGTTAAACATGTTTCCTGGTGACGAAATGAGCTATTATTTTGAGGTTTCGGATAATGATGGTGTAAATGGACGAAAAACTAGTAAAACAGCTTTAAAAACCATTAAAACTAAAACTATTAAAGAACGAAACTCTGCTACAGATTCTAATAATAAAAACATCAAAAAAGATTTATCCGAAAGCATTAAAGAAGCTAAAGACATCCAAAAAGATTTAGAAAAACTAAGAAAAAAACTAGCAGAGAAAAAACAAATGGGTTGGGAAGAGAAAGAAAAACTCAAAGACCTAATGGAAAAACAAAAAGAGCTAGAAAAGAAAGTAAAAGAAATTCAAAAAGAAAACGAAAAGAATAATGATCAACAAAATGAATACAAAAAATACAATGAAAAGATTCTAAAAAAACAAGAACAACTACAGAAATTATTTGACGAGTTGATGACGGATGAGATGAAAGAAATGATGGAAAAGCTGCAGGAAATGATGGACAAATTAGATAAATCTATGCTAGAGGAAGAGTTAGAAAAAATGGACGAAAACAGTAAGGATTTAGAAAAGGAATTAGATCGTTCTTTAGAGTTGTTTAAACAAATGGAGTTTGAGCAAAAGTTAGATGAAGTAAAAACAAAGATGGAAGAGTTAGCAGAAAAACAAAATGATTTAGCTGACGAAACCAAAGATAAAAAAGAAAGTCCAGAAGCATTAAAAGAAAAACAAGATGAACTAAATAAGGAGTTTGATGAGCTTAAAAAAGAACTGGACAATCTTGAAAAAATGGATGAGGATTTAGAAAATCCAAACGGAATGGAGGATACTAAAAAAGAGCAAGAAGATATTTCTAATGACATGCAAGAGAGTTCTGATCAATTGGATAAAAAGAAAAATAAAAAATCTTCTGAAGCACAAAAAAGTGCTGCTGATAAGATGAAGGAAATGGCTCAAAAAATGGGTGCAATGCAACAGTCTGCCGAGCAAGATGGGGAAGATATGGATGCGTTAAGACAGTTGTTAGATAATTTGATACACCTTTCTTTTGAGCAAGAAGACTTGATGGAGCGATTTAAAGGTATGAGTCAAAGAGATCCTGATTACGTTAAGATGGCTCAAGAACAAAAGAAGTTAAAAGATGATGCTATGATGATTGAAGATTCTCTTTTTGCGTTGAGTAAACGAGTGGTTCAGTTACAGTCAACGATCAATAAAGAAATTAGCTCAATTAATAGCAATATGGATAAAACCTTAGGCTATATGCAAGAAAGACAAACGGGAATGGCTGTTGCAAGACAACAATATGTGATGACATCTATTAATAATTTAGCATTACTTTTTGATGAGGCTTTACAGCAAATGCAACAACAAGCTCAACAAAAGCCTGGTGAAGGAAGTTGCGATAAACCTGGTGGAAATGGAAAGCCTAAACCCGGAATGGGTTCTATTAAAAAGATGCAAAAATCATTGCAAAAGCAAATGGAAGACATGAAAAAAGCAATGGAAGAAGGGAATAAACCTGGCGGTAAAAAACCTGGAGATCAACCTGGAACAATGCCTGGGAAAAAAGGTAAGGGAGGAACTATGCCTGGAGGAGGCGGTCAAAGTGAATCATTAGCAAAAATGGCTGCACAGCAAGCTAAAATTCGTAAAGAATTAAACCGATTAAAAGGAGAAAACGGTTATAAAGGCTTGGATGGTATTTCTAAAATGATGGAAGAAAATGAAACCGACATTGTAAATAAACGTATTACTCAACAAACAATAAATAGACAGCAAGAAATTTTATCCCGCTTATTAGAATCTGAAAAAGCTCAACGCGAACGTGAATGGGATGATAAAAGAGAGTCTAAGGAGGGTGAAGCGAAGCAAAAGGGTAACCCTGAACTATATTTTGAGTATAATAAAGAAAAAGAGCAAGAGGTAGAACTGATAAAAACAACTCCTCCAAATCTTAATATATTTTATAAGAAAAAGGTAACACAATATTTTCAAAACATTAACCAATGATTGAAGAAAACACAATCCAACACATTGAACTTCCCTCTAAAATAGAAAGTATTTCTAAAATAGAAAACTTTATAGATGACATCTGCGAACAGCATACAATAGGTGAAGACCAATATGGCAATATTTTAATTGCGCTCACTGAAGCTATTAATAATGCCATTACACATGGCAATAAGTGTAACGCTGATAAGGTTGTTAGACTTGATATGGAAACAGGAGCTCAAGAAATTTGTTTTACTGTTTGTGACGAAGGTGTTGGTTTTGATTTTGACAATATACCCGATCCAACTTTGCCTGAAAATTTGACTAAAATTAATGGTAGAGGTGTGTTTTTGATGAAGAGCTTAGCAGATGAAGTTCTATTTGAAGAAAACGGCTCTAAAGCAATATTAAAGTTCTCATTACTAGCTAATTAACAAATTATTTTGATTTTATTTAATTCTGAAGAAATTGATTTTTCTTTACCAAACGAACAATCTATTATTAAATGGGTTGAGTCTACAATTGATGCTGAGGGTAAAATTTTGGGCGAAATTTCTTATATTTTTTGTGATGATAAATACCTTCACAATATCAATTTAGAATATCTCCAGCATGATACTTATACAGATATTATCACTTTTGATTATACTGAAATGAATATTATTAGTAGTGATATTTTTATAAGTATTGATCGTATAAAAGAAAACGCTAAAACTTTTAGCAACAGTTTTGACAACGAATTACACCGTGTAATTATTCATGGTGTTTTACATCTGCTGGGCTACAAAGATAAGTCAGTAGCTGACGCTAAAATGATGAGAGCAAAGGAAGATTTTTACCTAACTTTGCTTTCATAAAAACATCATTGTTCCACGTGAAACATTTTTTAAATTACCATGAATAATCAATACGATATTATTGTTGTAGGAGCTGGCCATGCAGGCTGTGAAGCTGCTGCTGCCGCAGCCAATTTAGGTTCTAAAGCATTGTTAATTACAATGAATATGGATTCTATTGCTCAAATGAGCTGTAATCCTGCTATGGGTGGTGTTGCTAAAGGGCAAATAGTTAGAGAGATTGATGCTTTGGGTGGTTATTCAGGAATTGTTAGCGATAAAAGTGCGATACAGTTTAAAATGTTAAATCAATCGAAAGGGCCTGCAATGTGGAGTCCGAGAACACAAAACGACAGAATGTTGTTTTCTAGAGAGTGGAGATTGATGTTGGAGCAAACGCCTAATCTTGATTTTTGGCAAGATATGGTTACTGAAATGATTGTTGAAGATGGTGTTTGTGTGGGTGTAAAAACACAAATTGGAGTTGAATTTAAAGCTAAGGCTGTGATTCTTACCAATGGTACTTTTTTAAATGGATTAATCCATATTGGAGATAAACAATTTGGAGGGGGAAGAGCTGGAGAAAGAGCTTCTGTTGGCATTACAAAACAGTTGGTTGATTTAGGTTTTGAGTCTGCAAGAATGAAGACGGGCACTCCTCCAAGAGTTGATGGAAGATCACTAGATTTTTCTAAAATGGAAGAGCAGCCTGGTGATGAAAATCCTTCTAAATTTTCTTATTCAGATACTAAAAATTTAGGCAAACAAAGAAGTTGCCACATTACCTATACCAATACCGATGTGCATGAGATCTTACAAACAGGGTTTGAAAAATCACCCATGTTTACAGGAAGAATTAAAGGGTTAGGCCCCAGGTATTGCCCATCTATTGAAGATAAGATTGTGCGTTTTAAAGAGCGTACACGTCATCAAATATTTGTTGAACCTGAAGGGTGGGATACTTGTGAGATTTATGTAAATGGTTTCTCTACTTCTTTGCCTGAAGATGTGCAACAAAAAGCATTAAACTTAATTCCTGGTTTTGAAAAAGCAAAAATGTTTAGGCCAGGTTATGCTATTGAGTATGACTTTTTTCAGCCAACACAATTAAGTATAACGCTCGAAACTAAGCGTGTTCCAGGTCTTTATTTTGCTGGGCAAATTAATGGAACTACTGGTTATGAAGAGGCGGGTGGACAAGGTTTGATGGCAGGTATAAATGCACACTTAAAAATTAATAATAAGGAGCCTTTTGTTCTAAAGCGCGATGAAGCTTATATCGGTGTTTTGTTAGATGATTTGGTTACTAAAGGAACTACAGAGCCTTATAGAATGTTTACTTCTCGCGCTGAATATCGTATCTTATTAAGGCAAGATAATGCTGATGTTAGGTTGACTGAAAAGTCGTTTAAACTTGGATTGGCATCTGAAAATCGTTTAAAAGCTGTTGTTAAAAAGCAAGAGGGGATTTCAAAAATTATAACACTTTTTGATAAAACAAGTTTAGTTCCCGAAGAGGTAAACCCTTATTTAGAAACTCAAAAATCTTCACCAATTAAACAAAAAGTAAAAGCAGCATCTGTAATTACTCGTCCTAATATTTCGGTTTTAGATCTTCAAAAAGTTAACGAAAAATTAGCTTTTGAATTAAAAGAAAGAACGGTTTTAGAAATTGAAAGTGCAGAAATCTTAATGAAATATAGCGGGTATATTAAAAGAGAAAAAGAGGTTGCTGATAAATTAATGCGCTTAGAGAATATTAAAATTTACGATGATATTGATTACTCGTCTTTAAGTTCTTTATCATCTGAAGCCGTTGAAAAGCTTTCTAAAATTAAGCCAACTACTGTTGGTCAGGCATCTCGAATTAGCGGAATATCTCCTTCTGATGTTTCTGTTTTAATGGTTTTTATGGGGAGATAAAACCTAAATGTTTCACGTGGAACATAAAACAATGCTTTTAATTTATTCAAGTATTTTGCTAGCTTAAGGATAATCCTTTCCTGTTCTTTTGTGTTTTGTAAATCTATTTTTATGGAGATTCTTAGTGTTCTTTTTTGAATAATCAAATTAATTTTATCGGTACCGAACACCTTTATCTTCGTCCTTTTTCCGAGAAGACGGGAATCCAGAAACAATAAGTTTAGCAGGACTGAGTGTTGGAGCAACAAAAAAAGAATTTTCCTACTGCAGATTAAAATTTCAGCTTCTCAAAACCTAGAAAATTTTCTTTTAAAAGAATACTATTTCATAAATGGGTTTTTACTTGAAAAGCTCACTAAATACTCTTTTTGATTAAAAGATATTCATAAACATTCTTTAGGTTGTAGAATGGTTGTAAAACGAGCTTAAAACTCATTTTAAGACGTTTTAATGAGTTTTCTTGCCGCGAATGAATCTTAGTGTTGTTTTTAACGCAAAAACAAAATTGACGAATCGTTTTTAATGCGCTGATTTACAGGTGGTTGTAATTATTATTATGTTTATCTTGTTGTTTTTCAGTTGTTTATGGGTTTTTTGTTTTAAAAGATTAAATACCTCTATAATTTGTATTTTCGCGTAATCTCTTTATACAGAAAAAAATGAGTTTCAAATTATCAATATTAATTCCTGCGTACAACGAGGAAAAAACAATTCACTTAATTTTGGACAAAGTAAAAGCTGTCCAATTATTAGAGGGAGTAACAAAAGAAATTATTATTGTAAATGATTGTTCTTCTGATAAAACAGTTGATGCGGTAGAAAAGTATATGTCAGCAAATACAGACATTAATATCTCTTTACATAGCCAGCCTGTTAATATGGGAAAAGGGGCAGCAATACACAAAGCTATTGAGTTAGCAACAGGTGAATATTTAATTGTACAAGATGCCGATTTAGAATATGATCCTGAAGAGTATAATTATTTATTGAAGCCTGTTTTATCTGGTTTTGCTGATGTGGTTTATGGTTCTCGTTTTATTGGTGGTAATCCTCATCGAATTTTATTCTTTTGGCACTCTATAGGAAATAAATTTCTAACTAACCTTTCTAATATGTTTAGCAACTTAAATTTAACAGATATGGAAACCTGTTACAAGCTAATAAGAAGCGACATTGCCAAGAGTCTGAATTTAAAAGAAAACCGTTTTGGTTTTGAACCAGAATTAACAGCAAAACTTTCTCGTATTCCAAAAATTAGAATTTATGAAGTAGGGATTTCTTATTATGGAAGGACTTATGAAGAAGGTAAAAAAATAGGATGGAAAGATGGCGTAAGAGCAATTTATTGTATCGTAAAATACGGGCTGTTTAAATCAAAATAATGTTTATGATTAAAAGAATAAACGTTATAGGTGCTGGAGTAATTTTTTTGCTATCAACAATTTTTATTGTTTACATAATAGACTTAGGAGATAATATTTTAGACCCTGGGGACGGTTTAAAGCATTTTTTAATCTCAAAATACGCATGGCAATACCCAAATTTATTTTTTGATCATTGGGGCAAACCATTGTTTACGTTATTAAGTTCTCCTTTTGCTCAGTTTGGCTTTAAAGGAATGGTTTTTTTTAATTTATTATTATTTGTTATAACAGGTTTTTTAATTTTAAAAATTAGTAAAATTCTTTCTTTAAAAAACGGATGGTTAGCTGTTTTGTTTTGTTTTTCTGCTCCAATTTATTTCAGCATTGTTTTATCTGGATTAACTGAAATTCTTTTTGCAACACTTGTTGTTTCAGCTTTATATTTTTTCTTAAAAGAGCAATATTTTTGGGGTTGTTTAGTGCTTTCCTTTTCATACTTTTCAAGGCCCGAAAGCATATTTGTGATTATGTGGTTTGTTACCTATTTAGTTTTTATTAAAAAATATAAATACATCCCTATTCTCGGTATATCAGTTATATTATATAGTCTCGCTGGATATTTTTATTATAACGACATTTTATGGGTTTTTACAAAAAGACCGTACTCATCAACTGGTACTTACGGATCTGGAGATGTTTTTCACTTTATTACTAGTTACAAGCATACTTTTGGTTCTGTTATTTCATTTCTTTTTCTATCAGGATCATTATTAATAAGTATAAATTTTATGAAAAAAAAGTTTGTAAATATCGAAAAAGATTTAAAGTGGATTTTATTAGTTTTAATTCCAATAATATCTGTTGTTGGCGTACACTCAATATTGTGGTGGAAAGGTTTACAAGGCTCTGCAGGTCTTTTAAGAATTTTAGCGACAATAGCTCCTCTTGTTGCATTAATCGCCTTATATTCACTTGATGTGGGGCAGAAAATAATAATGAAAAAAGCCAGCGCTATTAAGGTGAAATATATTTCGGGTTTATTATTCTTTGTAGGGATAATATTGGCAGGATATACGGCTTCTAATCTATTTATAGATGCAAGAATGATTAGTTCTGAAGAGGTGCTAAGAGATGCTGCTAGCTGGTATAAAAAAAATAACAAAGGAATAAAAATTTATTATATGCCACCTTATTTTTCCTATGCTGCTGAAATAAATCCTTTTGGAGAAGACTCCAATATGGAAATGTTTAAAAAATTTAAGGATAAAAAAACACCATCAAACAATATGAAAAATGAAGAACTTGTTTTGTGGGAGGGTCAATTTTCAAAAATAGAAGGTAAAATTTCTTTAGAAATGATGTTTTCAGACCCTAATCTATTGCTTTTAAAAACATTTTCACCTAAAAAAGAGTTTATGGTTTATGGCGAAAAATACGGGGTTTATATTTTTAAAAAAGTTAAAAACAAGCAAGAATTTGAGATTAATACTGTTATTAATAGAATAAAAAAAAATAAAGAATGGTTTAGTAAGGTTAGGGGTCAGGCAAAAGACAGGGAGATAACTATTGATGAAATGTTGATAATATCTGCTAAATATGTTTTAAAAAATAGAAATAGATAATATGTACGGATTGTTATCATATGCAAAGAAAAATAAAGGGGTAATAATTATAACTTTATTTTTTGGAATCATTTATAGCTTAATATCGTTAGTAAACCATTATAATTTCAGAACAAATGCTGGAGATTTGGGCATTTACAATCAAGCTATTTATGATTATGCGCATTTTCGGTTTAATTACAATACTGTTTGGTATGGAAATAGGCTCAGTAATATTTTAAGCGACCACTTCTCTTTGTTTCAAATTTTAATTTCACCGTTATATTGGGTTTTTAAATCATACACACTACTAGTTGTACAAATTGCAAGTATTTTGTTTGGTGGTGTTGGAATATATAAATACATCAAGTTAATTTCCAAAAATGAAAAACTGAGCCTATTAGCTTTATTTCATTTTTACGCTATTTGGGGTGTTTACTCTGCGTTAAATTTTGATTATCACGATAATGTTGTTGCTACAATGTTTATCCCATGGATAGTTTTATCGTTAAAAAAAGAGAATTATATTAAGTTAGTATTGTTTTTTACACTTCTAATTATAAGTAGAGAAAATATGATAATTTGGGCTATATTTTTAGCTCTAGGCTTATTGTTTGTAAACTTTAGGGACAAAACAAAAAGGAAGTGGTTACTAATAATGTTGCTATATTCTACTAGCTTTTTAGTGTTAACTTTTTTGTATTTTATGCCATCTTTTACACAGGAAGTTGAAGGGTATACACATTTCTCATTTTCCATTTTAGGTACGTCTGCGAAAGAGGCTATATTTAATATCTTTCAACATCCAGTTGACGTTTTAATATCTCTTTTTACCAACCACCTAAACAGCATTGCAGGAATAGGTCTTAAAAACGAGTTTTTTTTAACAATAATCTTATCTGGAGGATTGATATTATTGCGTAAACCTCAATATTTATTTATTTTGCTTCCAATATTTGGACAAAAATTGTTTCATGACACCTTTACTCATTGGGGAATATCAGCCCATTACTCTATTGAGTTTGCTCCTATTTTAACAATTGCTCTATTTGAATATTTTTCTGAACATCAAAATAAACATACTTTAAAAATTGCTTTTCTTGTTGTTGTTTCAACATTCACAATTAACTATATTAAAATTGAAGAAAGATTGCCTATTTGGGAAACAAATGTTGGTCTTAAATTTTATGCTAAAGAGCATTATGATACGCCTTATAATGTGTCAGAAATAAATAAGGTATTAAAAACAATACCAAAAGAGGCTGTTGTTTCTGCGGAGTCAAGTTTAGTCCCTCATTTGGCTGCAAGAAAATATATCTATGTATTTCCAAGGCTTGGAGACGCAGAATATATAGCTTTAAGCCCAAAAGACAGTGTTACATTTCCTGTTAATTTGATGGAGTATGAATTGTTAATTAAAAGATTAGATAACTCTTATTTATATAAAAAGCTAAGCAACAATGATTGTTTTTTGTATCAAAAACAAAAAAATGCAACACCAACCAAACCTCAGGTTTTAAAAGTGGTGCAAAATATTTATGAAGACTCTGTTTGGGTTAACTATCTTAGTCTGGATAAAGGGGGGGGTAAAACTCTTCAGCAAAAGGTTGATGCTTACGCAAAAACAATTTTACAACAACAAAACACATTCATTACTAGGAAATTATATACCGCTGAAAATGAAAAAATCAGTGAATTAACTTTTCAAATTGATGTGGATAGGCTAGTGATTATTGCGGTTAAAGATGAGGCTACAAAAAAATTATCAGACTCTTTTAAATCAACATTTGATAATAAATATAAAACCCATTTAACCGACCTAAAGTTTCGAGGATCTTACATTGCAATCTTTAATAAAGGAGAGCTCGTTTATGAAGCTATTGATAATAAGAAAATTGTTTTTACTTCGGATTTTAATAACCATTTTGTAGAGGTTGCAAGTTGTGGTGGGGATGATTTTAAGAATATTTGTGCTGTAATAAAAATAAACGGAACTGATTTTTCCTTAAACAAACGGGGAATTAACGTAGTATCTTTAGATGCTTTTGAAAATATTAGAGCTTTTAATTTTGATACTTTTAAAGTAGCGTATTAGCATTTTATTTTAAAAGTATCATCAAAAAATTAACTGACTCTCTAGCTAATATTTTATAATCCATTTTGCTAAAAACAACATTATCTTTTAATAGAACAGGTACAGCTTTAATGGAAATGTTTTTATTTTGACTGCATTTTTTTACAAATTCCAAATCAAATAAAAATCGATTAATAGTTGTTGATAAAAACTCGTTTTTTCCTGTTTTGTTAAACCCTTTTAATCCGCACTGAGTATCAGTTACTTTAAGCTGTAAAAATAGCTTTATAAACGATTTAAATGTTTTAGAAATAAGAGCTCTAATAAAGGGTGTTTTTTCGTAATAATCAATATCCCTATTCCCTATTGCCGCATCTGTACCTTTTTGGAGTTCTTCAAATACCTTTACAATGCTTTCTATTTGGTATGGAAAATCAACATCTGTAAAAATGATAAACTCAGCGTTACTTCTTGCAACACCTTTTCGTAAAGCATATCCTTTCCCTTTATTTATAGCGTATTTTAAGTAGTTAAAATTAGTTACGTTGCTCTCTAGATAGGATATGGTTTCTGTATTTATTCCTGTTTCCGACCCATCGTTAATTAAGGTTAGACTTAGGTTAATGTTTGTTAATTGCTTTTTTAATAAAGTGAAATTAGTGTACAATTCTTTTTCCCAACCTTTAATAGGGTTGTAACAAGGAACAATAATATCTAATGTTGTTGAATTCACTGTTTTATTTAACAAAACCTAAAAGTAATTTAATAAACGCTATAAATCTTAATGTTGTTTTAAAATCTCACTATCTAAAAACACCAAGCGCTTTTCGCTCCATTGTTTAATGTAGTTTATTTCGTCTTCGTAGGTTTCTCCATTGTAATAGTTAGGCCAAAAATCTGTTGAATTAAGTACGGGCCATTTTTTAAAATTATATTTAGCAGCGGGAGAGGTAATTTGATAAAGGGAATCAATCTGTTGGTTAATATTTTGAGTACTTAAAACTGTTTTTCTTAATTCGGTGTATCTTGTTTTAAGGGTGTGTTTAAATGTGCTGTCTTTCATTAATTTTTCCCACCAAAAAGGAATAAACTTGGTAGATGTGTAAACAAAACCTTCAGGCTTATAGCCTTCATTATAATCTGTTAATCCAAAAGAAAAATTATAATCCCAAATAGGATCAATATAAAATTTAGGAATGCTTGAGTTGATGTCTTTATTATACAAAAAAGTACTTAGTCTGTAAGCATCAATATTTTTTGTAAATTCTGAAATAATAAAATAATCTACAAAAGAATTAACATCAAAGTAATCATATTTGTTTGGGCTATTTTCATAAACCTGCTTTTCAAAACGATTGTACTGTTCTTTTATTTTTAGCTGTATTGCTTCGGGTAATTTTTTTACTTTAGGAGAATAAACGGAATACGCTGCAGGAATAGATGTGGTGTCGTTTAATGGAGGATAGATTGCGTGCCAAGTATTCCTGTCAATTTCTAGTAAATAGCCTCCCTGAGCGTTGTTTTTGCCTTTAAGTGTAAACTTAGGTAGGTTTAAATGGTTTTTATCAGTGTTAATTTTTTCTGTAAGTAAATAAATACCTTGGTAGTTATTGTTGACAATTAGGTTAATGAATTTGGTGTTAGGAGCATAGTGTCCCATTTTTCGATATAACGAATATGTTAAGGCGTTTCTAATTAGCGATTTATCGGCAAAAGGACCATAGAGCACCCATTTTTTTGCTGTTGCTAACCCGCAAAGTGGGGTAGACTTTTTTGATTTGTTTTCGTAAATGGTAAATCCGTAAGATTTTTTAGCAAAAGATTGGCTGGTAAAACCCCTTCTTTCAATTTTAATTTGATATTGAACAGCTGAATCTGCTAGGTTATTTATCTTCCCGTTATCATACAATTTTAAAATTGAACTTATTTTTGGTTCATCAGGAATTACCTTGTGATTAGTATTTATTGAGAATATTGGTAATTGAGATTCGCTAAATACAGTGTTGGGTTTTGCAGCCTTAATAAAGGCCGATTTGTTGGGTTTAATTTTATTAGAAAGAATAGAAACTTTAATGTTTGTTGGTTTAATTGATTTCAGTTTCTCTAAATTATAAACCAGCACAATTAGGGTGTTTTTTCCTGTTTTTAGTAGTGGGTAAAAATTATCCTTTGGAAGAAATGCTTTGGTTGCTCGCCAATATTCTTCAACATTAATTTCTGATATAGGGCTGGTTGTTTCGGTAAAAATAATGGGGCTAATTAAGTTTCTATCTTTTGTATAACAAAGCGTATTGTTTATATAAATTTTAGTGGAATATTTATAATCATATTCAACCAAAACAGACTCAATATTTTTCAAATCAGCTAACTCAAAAGATGTTTTCAATAAAAAAACAGACTCTTCAGTTTTTTCTGTGATGCTTATTTTTTCATCTTTTTTTGGTGTATTCCAATTAATTTCGGCTAGGGTTTTGTTGTTAAAAGTAGAGGTAGTATTTTTTACTATGGCATAGTTCCAAGTGTTTTTGGCTCCAACTACTTCCGACCAAAATTTAACCCCAGATATCCATTTAGAAAATAAAAAACCTACAACTGTAATCAATAGAATGGTAACTAATATTTTAGTAATATTTTTCATTTACTAATAACTGTTTCCCACTTTTTAAGGCTGATATCGTTTAATTGGTTCGCATTAAAAGTTATATTTTCATCACTGTTACATAATGCTTTTTTAAAGCTAAAAACATCAATAATAATGCCTGAAGCATTAACTAACTGTAATGTAGTTTCTGTGTTTTTAATTTTAGGTAAGTCGCCAACAACGTGAACTTTTTTTATGTTTTGTGCAATAAATTTTTGATAATTATTGGTAATGTAAATATTTTCTAATCGGTTAAGACTAGTTCCAATAGGAAAAATAAATTCTTTTTGTTTATCGCCAGTTGTCATAATTATTTTATACAGCGACAAGTCTATCGGCATGTTGTAATTGTTGGTAAGCATTATCCAGTTGCTGTTTGCTTTCTTTTCTTTAGACCTTAAGTAAACTTGGCTAAAGCTAATTGTTGTCGCGTTGGAGCTAAAAGCTCCGATATCGTTATTGTCATCGCCCTTATTTTTTGCAGGTGACCCATCTCTTAAATGGAAATTGTTATTACTTGCGTTTATAAATTTAGGATCTCCTTTAAAGTTGTTTTTACCACCCAAAACCTTATTGTGTACCATCGTGTTGTTAACTTCTACTTTAGAGTACTCATCACCGTAAGCATTGACTTTTTCATTTTTTTCTAAGATGGTATTTTTAACATAAGCGATTCCGCCAAGTTTATAATCTTCTCTTTTTTTGTAGGCATAGATTCCGTTTTTGTTTTTAAATAAGGTGTTGTTGCTAATGTGTGCTACCGAACTGTCTTTAATCGCTATTCCTGTTTTATTGCCAACTATCAAGTTGTTTTTTATTTGAATGTTTTTTAACGATGCTCCATATTGTTCTGTTCCAATTGATATGGCTTTATCTATACTGTTAAATAGAAAATTACCTTCAATTAACACATTGTTACAAGCATTTAAATCTATGGCATCATCTGGCGAATTCGTAACATAATTATTTCGAATTATTCCTTTATTAACTCCGATGTACTCTATTGCATCTGGGGTATTATCAAAATAGCAATTTTCAGTAACTATTTCTGAATAAAATAAGACCATACCCTCACCAAAACCATTGCTTTTAAATGCACTGTTTTTGATGTTTACAATACCTTTGTTGGTGTAAATCAGAACGTTTCTGCTAACGTTTTCTCCAATATCTTTTTTGTCAATTAGCATAGAGCAGCTATCAAGTGTTAGCTTTTCTGCTTTACAGTTTATGGTGCCTTCTTTAAAGTTTACATGCTTAAAATAACCTGTTTTTGTGGATTGATATAAATAAATATAATTCCAATCATTTGTTGCATTATTGGGGATAAATAAAATCGGTTCGGTAACTGTTCCGTTTGCAATAATATCTCCAGAACATTCAATTACAGCGTCTTGTCCTAAATGAATTTCAACCCCTTTTTCTATGGTTAAAGTAACTCCTTTTTTAATGGTTAAAATTTTATCGATACCATAAGGAGAGTTGTTTTTGGTTAGGGTTAAATTACTGTTGAGCACCTCTGCTAGTTTGGTAGCGTTTTTTACGGTAAATTCATTTTTAGTATTAAATCCATCAGTATAAAACTTGCCATCAAAAGCGGTAATTTTCCAAAAATACTTTCCTTCTGGTAACATTTTATCCATTACAAAAAAGGTGTCCGTTAGCTGTTTTATGTAAGTTGTTTTTGAACTGTCTGTAAGTAAAAAATCTGTTCCGTAGGTTAAAATATAAGTGATTGGTTTTTTGTTTGGAGAAATGGACTTATTCCATGTAAAGGTTATTTTTTTTGTTTGAAGTTGTTTAAACCTACTAACAGCAAAACTTTGAGGTTGCTCATTAAACTGTTTTTGTAACAGTGTGTAATGCTTGTCAAAATATTCACTTTCTTTTTTAGCCAGTTTTTTCCAGCCTTCAATATCCGTTATTTTATCTAAGGTGTCTAAGGGAACAATATCTTGTAAATCGGCAATTAAATTATTAATAATTGGAGCTATAAATTGGTTGTTCATGTGTGTATTGTGTAGTTCGTCAATTCTATTTTTGATATCTTTAAAAATAGGCTTACACAAAAATGATCGTTCTACTAAAGGGTTGTCAGATTCCCATTCGCTAGATGTTCTGTGGTAAGTGTATGGCATCCAATTGTAGTATGATAGAGTTTTGTCCATATCCCAAGGTAACATTTGCCATTTGCCAGTTCCATATAAATCATGGTACAGATAATAATTATGGTAATAAGTACTGCTATTGGATAAGAACATGTTTAAGGCCAACAAGTTGATCAATTTATCATATTCAAATGTTTTTTTAATATAGCTTTCAAACTCGTTATCAGGAATGTTGTTTAGCTCTTTAGTAAGTTGAGTAAGGTCGTTATGATCACTTTTTTTGTTGGTTTTCTTTTCCCATTTTTTATCAAAATCATCAAAAATACTGAGGCAAGCCCCATCTTTTGTTGCTTTGTATAAATTTCCTTTTTTAGAAAGCTTATTCCTTTCTAAAAATTTTTTATCCATATTTTCTACCTGAAGAAATAGACCAAAGAATTTATCATTAATAAATAGCTTTATGTATTCTACATTATACGCTGTTTGACCAGATTTTTGCATCATTTTGCTAGAAAGATATTGCCTGATATAGGTTTTATCAGCATATTCTGCATTTAAATTTATAATGGCAGGAACTCCTTCTAATGCTAATGAGTCAAACTTTATTTTTAGTGATTTTTTAGGATCTTTTCTAGATGTATCGCCCCTAACACGCATTTTTCCGGTGCTAGTTTTTCCTTTGTACGTTATTGTTATGGGAATATAGATGTTTTCCCTATAATTCTCATAGATGTTTTTTAACTCAGAATTATTGCAAGATATATGGTATTCTTTAATGTTGCCCACTTCAAAAGATACTGGGATTTCCTTAGCTTCTTCCGTAGGTTTTTGTGTTCCACAAGAAAAAAGCAAGGTAATAAAGCATAATATTAAAGCAATTTTTTTCATTATCAGCCTATTTACTTTTCAATGGGTTTTCATTAATTTCAGTATCTAATAATCTACTTTTATAAATATCACAAGCCTGGTAAATGGCTGCTCTAAAAGAGCTTTCTGAAGCTTCATTTTTTCCTGCAATTTCATAGGCAACACCATGATCTGGCGATGTTCTGATAATGTTTAAACCAGCAGTAAAATTAACGCCTTCACCAAATGCTAGCGACTTAAAAGGAATTAACCCTTGGTCGTGATACATTGCTAAAACAGCATCAAATTTCTTATAGTTGCCTGAACCAAAAAAGCCATCAGCAGGATAAGGACCAAAGGCATTAATACCTATGTTTTTAGCATTGCTAATAGCAGGCATTATAATGTTAGTTTCTTCTTTGCCAATTAATCCATTATCGCCTGCATGTGGGTTTAACCCTAATACGGCAATACGAGGATTGGTACAGCTAAAATCTTTAATTAAGGTGTTGTTTAATACCTTCAGTTTAGAAAAAATATTGTCTGCAGTTAAGGTGTTGGCAACAGCAGATAACGGTAAATGGTTGGTTGCTAATCCTACTTTAAGATTGTCGCTAACCATTAGCATTAAAGAATTTCCTTCAAACTTATTATCTAAATATTCTGTGTGTCCTTTAAAATCAAATTCATCCGATTGAATGTTGTCTTTATTAATTGGAGCAGTAACCAAGGCGTCAATATGCCCATCAAACAAATCTTTAGAGGCTTGCTCTAATGATTGAAATGCATATTTACCACCATCAGCATTGGATTCTCCTAAAGCAAGGGTAATATCATCACTCCAACATTCTAATAAGTTGGCTTTTTTGTGATTTACCTCTTTTAAGTCTTTGATGCGATGAAAGCTAAAATCATTAATGTGTAATGCTTTACGATAATCGGCAGCTAATTTAGCCGAACCATAAACTATTGGGGTACACAAATCCATCATACGGTTGTCCATAAAGGTTTTAATAATAACCTCTAATCCAATTCCGTTAAGATCTCCTATTGATATTCCTATTTTTATTTTTTTGCTCATTGTTCTTTTTTGATAATTAGTTATTGAGAGGCTTCCCTCTTGGAGAAGAGGGTTAGGGAGATTGACTTTATTCAATCCCTCTCACTCTCCCTTTTCTAAGGGAGAAATCCCAGCACGCAATGGCTAGTAATTTTTCACAAAGTCATAAAATAACCTAACTCCAACACCGGTTCCACCTTGCGAAACATAACCTATTGGTTTTTTTAAGAAAGCAGGACCAGCAATATCCAAATGTATGTAAGGATAATTGGTGAAGTTTTCTAAAAATTTACCAGCAGTAATAGAACCTCCAGCGCCATTACCTAAATTGGTTAAATCTGCAATAGGAGATTTTAATTGTTCGTTAAATTCATCCCAAAAAGGAAACTCAACGATTCTTTCGTAAGTATTATTGCCACTAACTTTTAAATCAGCCATTATTTTTTCATCAGCATTACCCATTCCAACAACACCATAATGACCAATTGCAGCAGCAGCAGCACCTGTTAAGGTTGCAATATCTAATACTAATTCAGGATCATATTTTTGAGCATAACTTAATGCATCACCTAAAATTAAACGGCCTTCAGCATCTGTATTTAATACTTCAACCGTTTTTCCGTTGTGCATAGTAATTACATCTCCAGGTGCATAAGCATTACCACTAGGTCTGTTGTCTGTTGCTGGCACTAAACCAATAACGTGGTAAGGCAGTTTGTTTTTTGCAATAGCGTATAAACCACCAATAACTGCAGCAGCTCCACCCATATCACATTTCATAAAATCCATAGAGTTGGCTGTAGGTTTTAAACTTAAACCACCAGTATCATAAACTACTCCTTTACCTACTAAAATAATAGGTTTTTTGTTTTTTGCATTTTTTGGTTTCCACTCTAAAATAGAAAATGTTGGAGGCTCAATACTTCCTTGATTTACCGCTAATAAACCACCCATTTTTAAGCTTTCAATTTTTTTCTTGCTAAAAACATCAACACTAAAACCAGCTTCTTTACCTAACTGTTGGATATCTTTACCCAATTGAGTAGCTGTTTGGTAAGATTGTGGCTCGTTTACTAAATCTTTAGCGTAATTGGTTCCTTTAACTGTAGCATCAATTTCTTCTAAATCACTTTTAGATAATTTTCCAAGAACAGAAACAGCGGATAAGGTATTTTCTTTTTTATCAGAAAAATATTTTAAAAATTGATAATTGATTAATGCCATTCCTTCTATAAAAGCAGCAGTAATCGCTAACTCAGAAACAACAGTTATTGCTTTTGTTTTTTTAGCATTTAATGTGTTTAGTAGGCTAGCAGCAGCAAGGCGAGTTTTTTCGTCAGCTTTGTAATCATTATCTTTAGTTAAAACAACAACAAAAATACTGTTAGTTAAACGGTTAATTTCTATTGTTTTTTGCTCGGCTTTTATTTCTTTTTTGATGTACGTTAACTCTTCTTTAGAAAAATCTTTAACCGATAAATCTTTATCAGAGGCAATTAAATAAACAACGTTATCTTTTGCTCCTATTTTACTTGCTTTTTTTATATCCATGGTATTTTTTGTTGTATTTTTGAAAAAGCGAATTTACGCATTATAATAAACATTCCATGGAAGTAGAATCATTATTAAAAAGAGCCTTAAACTTTGAGTTTTTAAGTGCCGAAGAGGGAGAGTTTTTGTTTGATAACGCACCAACAGCAGAGCTGATGATGGTAGCTAATGAGTTAAAAAAAGAGCAAAAAAAGAGTAATAAAGTAACGTGGATTATTGATCGTAATTTGAACACTACGAATGTTTGTATTGCGAATTGTAAGTTTTGTAATTTTTTCAGAATTCCAGGGCATGAGGAAGCTTATGTTACTACAATGGAAGAATATCGTGTTAAAATTGAAGAAACGATAAAGTATGGTGGAAATCAATTGTTATTACAAGGTGGGCATCACCCTGATTTAGGTTTACAATTTTATGTAGATACTTTTAAGGGAATAAAAGAGATGTTTCCGGATATTAAAATCCACGCACTTGGGCCACCAGAAATAGCACACATTGCTAAATTAGAAAGCCTAACGCATACTGAAGTATTAATTGCTTTACGCGATGCTGGATTAGATTCTTTGCCTGGGGCAGGAGCAGAAATTTTAAATGATAGAGTAAGAAGACTCATTTCAAAAGGAAAATGCCCAGGAAGAGAGTGGTTGGATGTAATGCGAGCGGCACACAAATTAAACATAACTACATCTGCAACAATGATGTTTGGTCATATTGAAACCATTGCCGAACGTTTTGAGCATTTGGTATTAATGAGAGAAGTTCAGGCAGAAAAACCTAAAGACTCGAAAGGGTTTTTAGCATTTATTCCTTGGCCATTTATGGATGATGGAACGTTATTAAAAAGAGTTAAAGGTGTTTCTAATAATGTAACTGCGGATGAATACATTAGAATGATTGCTTTGAGTAGAATAATGTTGCCAAACATTATTAATATCCAAGCATCATGGTTAACCGTTGGTAAAGATACAGCGCAAGCTTGTTTACATGCAGGAGCTAATGATTTTGGTTCTATTATGATTGAAGAAAATGTAGTTTCGGCTGCAGGAGCACCACATCGTTTTACAGCTTCGGGTATTCAACAAGCAATTAAAGATGCTGGTTTTGAGCCTCAATTAAGAACTCAAGAGTATGAAGAAAGAGCCTTGCCAGAAGATATGGTAGAGCAAGAAATTAACTATTAATTTTACACCTTTTAGATAAATTTTACGTCTTGGTTTTGTTTAAGAGGTTTATGATTTGATAAACGGAAATTATAAGTCCTTAAAAAGCCGTAATTTTATAGGTTCACGATGTTAAAAAATTTAATTTACATAATTGTATTCTTGTTTACTACAAGTGCTTTTGCTACTCATAATAGAGCAGGAGAAATTACATTTAGACATATTTCTGGGTTAACTTACGAGATTACCGTAACAACTTACACCAAAGATTCAAGCCCTGCCGATAGGCCTGAATTAGAAATTAATTGGGGAGACAGCAGTCCTTTAGATTCTATTCCTCGAATAAATGGAAACGGACAAATATTAGGGAATGATATTAAAAAAAATGTTTATCAAAAACTACATACTTACCCTGGGCCAAACCCTGCGCCTTATACCATTAGTATAGAAGATCCGAATAGAAATGCTGATGTATTAAACATTCCTAATTCTGTTAATGTTGTTTTTTATTTAGAAACAAAACTTTGGATAAACCCATTTTTGGGGATTAATAACTCTCCAATTCTGTTAAACCCACCAATTGATAATGCTTGTGTTGGAGAAATTTACATCCACAACCCCGGAGCAGTTGATGCTGATGGGGATAGTTTGTATTATACACTGCATGTAAGTTTAAGAGAGGGCGGGCAACTTATTCCAGGTTATCAATACCCTCCAGCATCTAGTTTTTTAACGATAAATAATTTTACAGGAGATTTGGTATGGGATTCTCCAATTAATGTTGGAGAATACAATGTTGCTATTTTAATAGAAGAATTTAGAGATGGTGTTAAAATTGGAAGCATTTTAAGAGATATGCAAATTACTGTAGTTCCCAATTGTTTACCTTCTCCAAATATTACAGGAGTTAATGATACTTGTATTATTGCTGGAGAAGTATTAAATATAAATTATGCTGCAACAGGCAGTTATGGAGTAACACTTACCGCAACAGGAATACCTTTTGATATTGCGAATCCAGCTATATTCCAACAAACTACAGCCCCTGCAACAAGTACTTCGGCCCAGTTATATTGGGAATCTAAATGTAACCATGTACGAAATAGCCAATATTTTGTATCGATAAAAGCAGTACAAGCAGGGCCATATAATTTAGCCGATTTTTTTACAACAACAATTACTGTAATTGGACCTAAGCCAACTAATTTTATGGCCACAGTTCAATCTAATGCTATTCATCTAATTTGGAATCAAACAGAATGTAGCCAAGTTACCAACTATAAAGTTTATAGAAGACAAGGGCCTTCGGGTTGGACTCCTGCAAGGTGTGAAACAGGGGTGCCTGCATATACAGGTTTTCAATTAATAGGGACAACAACTGCGCTTAATGATACTACATTTACTGATAATAATAATGGGTCAGGTTTAATAAATGGAGAAGATTATTGCTATAGAGTTGTGGCGTGCTATCCTGATGGTTCAGAAAGTATAGCGTCTGATGAAGTTTGTGAGCAATTAAAAAAGGATGTGCCTATTATTACCAATGTTAGTGTAAATACTACTTCTCCTAATTTTGGGAGTATGTATATTGCTTGGTCTAAACCAACAGAGCATGATGTTACTCAATACCCAGGACCATATCGTTATTTAATTTATAGGGGAGAGCAAAACACAAGCAATATGATATTAGTAGATTCTACAGCAACAATTAATGATACTACATTTACAGATACATTGCTTAATACACAAGATTTTATATATTATTATCGAGTAGACATTTACAGTGTTCCTAATTCATCTACTAGAGATTTAATGGGTAAATCTACCATTGCATCATCTGTATATTTACAGTTATCCCCAACAGATAATAGTGTATTGTTAAACTGGCTGGAAGATGTACCTTGGAATGTTAATGAGCATGTAGTTTACAGACAAAATTCTAGCACATTGCTTTTTGATTCGATAGGGATTACCACTAATAATTTTTATTTAGATACAGGGTTAGTAAACCAACGAGAGTATTGTTATAAAATTAAAAGTATAGGAAATTATACAGCAACAAATGTTATCAGTCCAATTATAAATTATTCTCAAGAAACGTGTGCTACACCAATTGATAATATCCCTCCTTGTCCACCAACATTGTGTGTTGAGGTAGATTGTGAAAAAGGAGAAAACACCTTACATTGGAAAAATCGAACTACAGGCTGTGCAGACGATGTTTTACAATATAATATTTACAAAAAAGACTCTATAACTGGCGAATATGTTTTACTTATCAATATGCCAAACGCGTCAGATTCTATTTTTATAGATGATGATATTTTGAGTGTTGTAGGCTGTTATGTAATTACAAGTTTAGATTCTGTTGGTAACGAAAGTATTTATAGTGATTCTGTTTGTGTAGATAATCCTAATGGTGGTTGTGAGGGAAATAAAGGATGTGTGTATAACGTAAATGATGCGCCAGATGCAGCTTGTTTTAAATATCGTTTACCAAATGTATTTACACCAGGTAATGATGGTTTAAATGATGTTTTTCAACCTTTTCCATATCGTTTTATAGAAACAATACACATTGAAATATTTAACCGTTGGGGTAATTTAGTTTACGAAACTACTGATCCTGATATTTTGTGGGATGGGAATAGTTTTGAGTCAAAACAACCTTGTGGTGATGGTACTTATTTTTATGTATGTACTGTTAATGAGCACTGTTTGGCCGGAATAACTCCTCGTATTTTAAAAGGTTATATTACTTTAATTCGCAATAAAAATTAACAATGTTTACAGGAATAATTGAAGGTTTGGGAGAGGTTACTTCCATAAAAAAGGAAGGAGAAAATGTACATTTTTCTGTAAAATGTGATTTTACTAGTGAAATGAAAATTGACCAAAGCTTAGCGCACAATGGCGTTTGCTTAACTATTATTGACATTAAAAATGATGTTTATACGGTAACAGCCATTAAAGAGACTTTAGAAAAATCAAGCTTAGGAAGTTTAGTTGTTGGAAGTACAGTAAATTTAGAAAGAGCGATGTTGGCTAATGGTCGTTTTGATGGGCATGTAGTTCAAGGACATGTAGACCAAACAGCTATTTGTAAATCTATAAAAGAAGAAGACGGGAGTTGGACTTTTACTTTTGAGTATGATAATAACATTGGTAATACTACAGTAGAAAAAGGTTCTATAACGGTTAATGGAGTTAGTTTAACGGTGGTAAACTCTCTATCCAACCAATTTTCTGTTTGCATCATTCCTTACACTAAAGAGCACACTACTTTTAATACGTTAACTGTTGGAGATAAGATCAATTTAGAGTTTGATATTATTGGAAAATATGTTGCTAAATTGATGGGAAAGGGTTAATTCTATTACTTTTTGTTGGTTCTCATTTTACCCAATTTATTGCAAACTTTAAAACATTACTATTTACTTCTACATCTGGGTAAACAGGTTCAAAAATAGTTTTATCTCCATTTGCACCAATATCATAGGTTGAGCTAATATATATATTACACTCGGAGTTCTTAAGCGAAAAGCTTATTTGTTCTCCAAAGTCATTTGTATACTCACCAGTAGCAGTACCAATTAAAGTGCTTATTTTATACGTTTTAACTGCATCGGCTAAGAAGTTAGCACTAGAAAATGTGTTAGGACCTATCAAAAAACAAGTTTTACCATTAAAGTAATTTTTTGGAGAAACAGGGTGTGTGAGTGCATCATTAAAATCTTTTATTATTTCTTGATTTGGTGTATTCATGTATTCTTTCATAAAATCATCACCTTCATTTTCTTTATACACTGGGTTTGAAGCGTATGCCTCTTTTGCTTCTTTACTAACTTTCCAAAACCTACCAGCAGATTGGCGATAAGGATTAGTTGTGATGTAAGCTAAAAGCAAATCGTTTAAATCAGAATTTCCTCCTAAATTCTCTCTAATATCAATAATTAAGCTTGTAATTTTTTTCTTTTTTATTTCTTTAAATGTTGTTTTAAGAAATTGCTTAAATTCTTTATATCCTGTACAGCTGTTATAACTTATTAAGCCTACTTCATTATCCATTATCTCAAAGCTATAGTTCTCTTTTAGAGCGTAATTGTTATTAATAAATGGTATTAGCTCATTAATGGATAAACCAGGAGTTTCAATTACTTCTTTAGTCTCACACAAAATGCTGTAAGGGGTCTTTAATTTATCATTGAAAAATAAATAAAGAGGGAAAACTTTTTCGCAGTTAGAATTTTTAAAAGTTTCTATACCTCCAATATATGAAGCAGATTGATTAAACAGCTCAATGATATTTATTCCATTTATTGATGAAATTTGCATTCCTACTGAAATTTGTGGATGAATAGATTTTGTTACAATAAAAGTTTTACCGTTAGCTGAAAGCTTACCTGTAAATGGGATATAATGGTATGATGCTATTAAAGGCATTATTTTAGGGTTTTGCCAATCCATAGCCGAATGACCTCCGCTAAGTAATGCTGAAAGTTTCATTCCTGTTGCTATAAACTCTTTAAGTGGAATTGAATCAAGTATCCAAGAACTGTAACTTTTTAATTTAAAAGCCTCAAAATCTGATGGACTTGTTTTAAAATAAGGGTTGTAATGAATTTTTTCAAATTTAGACACCATATCTTCAATAGCCTTGTCCGTTTTTATAAAAGGCATTTTTTGGCCATACGAATAAAAAGTTATCGAAATAATGAAAGAAAAAAATAGTGTTTTTAGCATGGTGTTAATTTATTAAATAAGTAGGGGACTTAAAAATACAAGCCCCCCTTTTATTAATATTATAAGACCGTTGCACGGTAAATTATTTATAAATTGGTTTGTTTTAATTATGTAATCATTTAATTATCAGCATTATAGTTGTTATATTTGTATATGAAAA
>Ga0256845_1000141_pt1 | contig 64699 bp, 89 predicted proteins | sample RiftiametaG_FD_189101 | JGI IMG/M metagenome (GOLD analysis project Ga0256845, IMG submission 189101) | Tube worm associated microbial communities from hydrothermal vent at the East Pacific Rise, Pacific Ocean - Riftia | ecosystem: Host-associated > Annelida > Integument > Unclassified ...
AAGAGAAAGTAATTGAAAAAGAGACCGTTAAGAATCGGGGAGAACGGGAACATAGTATTACTTTGGAGGAATCAGCAATTAATTTTGCTAAAGATCAAGAAGAGAATAACGAAACCTTTAAAGAAGTACTAGAAGAAACTCCACCACTTCCAATTGACGGCACAAAATACATCAAAGAGCTAAAACTAGTCGATACTCAATTAGGGCTATCGGCAGTCAATGTTAAAAACAAGGGAGTACTATTTGTCTCGAAAGTAGGTACTGTAAGCTTTATAAAGGCTATTAGAGTTTCCATCAATGGGAAAGAAACAATATTTAAATAAGCATTTCTGTTATGGTGATTGTATTGCTTATTTTAAGAGTGTAGACCAAACTCCTTCCGTTTGGTCTACACTTGTTTTATAAGCTCTCTTAAAAGTACCACACTTATATAAATCTTATTGTATATTACTGTTATAATTATTATTTAATACCGTTGAAAGCGGTGGAAGGATTTTATATGATTATCAAAGAAGTTGTCTTGAAGAATTTCAAGATGCACAAAGACCTAACAGTTAAGTTGGGTAAAACCACTCTTATTAGTGGTGGTAATGGTGTTGGGAAAAGCACTATTTACGATGCAGTTCAATTTTGTTTCTTCGGTGAAGATTTAGCAGGTCATAGCTCTGCTGAACATTTTAAGCCTATTATTGACAAGGTTCAAATAACAGGGGTAAACACCTCTATTAAAGTTGTTACAGATGTAGGTTCTTTTACACGAGGTTTTAAAGAAACCTATACTACTAAAGATGGAGAAATTGAAAGAACTCTTACGGGACACAAAGGTTTTTTTAAAATTAATAATGTGGAATGTAATAAAAGCAAATTTGAGATGAAGATTAATTCTCTCATTGGCGATATGGATTCTTTCTCTTACATTTCCAATCCACAAATATTTTTAAATGACAAAAAAAATCCTTGGAAAAAGAGAAGAGCTTATCTTCTTGGTGATGCAGGTAATCTTAATGAATTAGAGGATAACCTTGCAGAGATTAAGAGTGGTATCAAAAGTATAGATAAGTCTCTTGTGGAGTTGCCAATCAGAATTGACGAGGTTTATAAGGGTATTATTGAAGTAGATAGCTCTAAAGAAGATGTTGAAAAAGAAAGTGATGTTATTAAATCTAATATTACAACTCTAAAAGAAAAGATTGCTAATTTAAACAGTAAATCCTCAACATTAACACTTAAAGAAGAGCTGTTAAATAAGAAAAGTACTCTTAGCGAATTAGAAAGTGAAGCACGCATTAAGTATGAAGAGAATCTTAAAATTGCAACTGCAAATCTTGGAAGTGCAAGAGATGAATTTGGAGAGTTGGAAAATATTCATAATAAAAAATTTAAGGATCAAAACCAAGAGTACCAGTCAAGCCTTTTTGCTCTTCATCTTGATAAGAATGAACTTGGAAAAGATATTGCTATTCTTATGGATAGGAAATTAGAAGCTGAATCTATTATAGAAAGTTTCCGTGAGCAGTGGCTTAAAGAGGATAAGAAAGGTTTTATGCAAGATGACAAATGTCATGCTTGTGGACAAGATTTACCGGATGAGTTGCTTGAAGCTAATATGAAGAGTTTTAAGCTCCAAAAAGCAAATACTAAAAAGGAAATTGAAGAGAGTGCTGATAAGGCTAAAGCTGATTTAGCTGAAATCTTAGAATCAATTTCAGAAATGCAAAAATCACTTGTTACTTGTAATACCAAAATTAAAGAAACTGTAAAATTAAAAAATGAACTTGAAAAAGATTATATTGATAATATTTACAGAAATCCAAAGCTTGAAGCTACAATAAAAGTACTCTCAGAAGAGGTTGATAATCTTAGCCTTGAAACTTCACCAAAACAAACTACCTTAGAGGGTGAAATCGCAAAGCTTGAAATGGATTTATTAAAAGAAAATTCAAGTAGTACTACGGAAACGCTTGAAAAAGAAGTTAAAAGGTTGGAATTTGATTTAGAGAAAGTATATGAGACTCTTGCAATTTTTGAGCAAAACGAAAAGAAAAATGAATTGATAGAGGAGTACCGAAAACAAATGCTTGGAAAAAAGAAAGAAATTGCCAAACTTAAAAAACAAAAGTTAGAAGCTGAAACGGCAATTGGGAATGAAATCGGTAGGGTAGAGGGAAATGTAAACAAGAATTTTGAGAAAATAAACTTTGAGTTCTTTAAAAAGAAATTAAACGGTAATACGGAATCAGTTTGTATACTTAAAATGGATGGTATACCTTACGAGATACTAAACACTGCTTCACAGATGAATGCTTGTGTAGACCTTGCAAGAGGCTTATCTAAAATGGCAAATAAAGAATATCCTATTTGGGTAGATAGAATGGAAAGTGTGCAAGACTTAATCCCTGTAGATACTCAAATGATTCAGATTGAAGTTAATAAAAATAAGAATGGGAAAATTAACCCTTTAAAAGTTGAGGTAATTGATGAATAAAAAAAATGCACTAACGGTTGTTCCAGAGTTAAAAGCTCTAATTAAGAAAGATAAGATTATAGCCCGTTATCAAGAGTTTTTTAAAGATGGCTCTATGTTTTTAGAGGGTGTTTTAAGTGCTGTTGTTCAGTCTAAGAAGTTGCAAGAATGCTCCCTTGAGAGCATTATGAACGCTGCTATGGAATCGGCAAAGTTAGGTTTACCAGTAAATAGCCAATTGGGTTATAGTTACCTAGTTCCTTACAAAGGTGCTGCAAGTTTTCAAATAGGTTACAAGGGGGTGCTACAGCTTGCAATAGAGACAGGGGAGTATCTAAATATTATAGGTTCACCTGTTTATAAGGATGAATTTGTAAAGTATGATCCTTTTTCAGGTAAACTCTATTACAATGTCCACGAGGGGCATGATTGTGATAGGTACAATAATGGGGATATTGTTGGGTATTATGTAAAATTTACACTGAAAAATGGCTTTTCAGCAGAGTTATACGCAAGTGAAAAAAGTTTAATTGAATTTGCAGAGGAATATTCGGAAGCTTATAAATATGATCTAAGGGAGGGTTATAAATATTCCCCTTGGTCAACAAATAAGTCCTCAATGTGCATAAAAACATTGCTTAAAAGATTAATTAAAACTTTTGGGATAATGTCCCCTAGGCTTATAAAAGCTTTATCATCAGAAGAGATGCCAGTTGAAGAAATTGAACCCGAAATAATTAAGCCTTTAGGTGAAGAGGTTAAAGAAGCTGATAAAGGTAATTGTCCCATCTAATGGACATCTTACGAACAATTGGTAGTGGTAGTTCCGGCAATGCTTATTTAATTGAGGTTGCCGGATTAAAAATTCTTTTAGAATGTGGTTTCGTGTATGATAAAGTCTTGAAAGGTTTAGATTTTATCATACCGGATTTAATAGTAGTAACACATGAGCATAACGACCATGCAAAGAGCTTAAAAGAGTTTGCTGATAATGGTGTGCCTGTAATCTGCTCTAATGGAACTGCAAAGGCTAAAGGATTAATGCCCTACCAATACAAAACAGAGTATAAGAGTAAAAGTATTAATATTAGGCTTTTAGATGCTGTTCATGATGCAGTAGAGCCTAAAATGATATTGATTGATGAATTAGAAAGTAATAAAAGGCTATTCTTTGCGACAGATGTTTCAGAGGTTAATGTAATAATTAATGATATTACTATACTAATGATAGAGGCAAATTGGAGTAAAGAAACTTTAAATGAAGATTTAATATATTCTAAAAGAAGTGTGCACACTCATTTCTCTTTAGAAAAAGTAGTAAAATTTCTTGATACTATAAATGTTAAATCGATCTCAAATATCTATCTAGTTCATTTATCAAAAGAAAACTCAAACAGTGAGTATTTCACTAAAACTATAATGGAGCATACAGGAATTAATACTGTAGCGTTGAAAGGAAAGTAAAATGTTAAAAGAAATACGAAACGGAAATACACATAAAATAATTTTTAAAGGTGACTATCCTACTGACAAGGAATGTGTGGAAGATGCTATTAAAAAAGGTATAGACCTTAGAGGGGCTAGTCTTTTGAACAAAATTCTTTGTGGAATAGACTTTAGCGGGATAGACCTTTCGCAAGTAATGTTTAGAGGTTCAGACCTTAGAGATTCAATATTTTGTGGGGCAAAATTCGGAGGCACAAATTTCATGTTTACGACATTGGGTAACACAAATTTCAACAATACAAACCTTGAAAAGGGTAGGTTTTTTGGTGCAGATTTTAATAATGTTATTGGTATTATAGCAGGTTATTATGGAAAGAATCACAAGCTATTAATGTACTCTAAGAGTAAAAAGGTTGTAATTATTAATTTTAAAGCAATTCCCCCCTTAGATTTTAAGGTGGTAGTACAGAGGAAATATGGCACATTAAACAGTACTGATTATATATTCTTCGCAAATAGATGTGAATGGTTTGAAGAGAAAGGAAAGTAAGATGCAAGATGAAGTTTTAGAGATTCCGATAACTACACAGAGAAGAGAAATATTAAAACACCTTAAAAAAGGTAAAACAATAACCCAATTAGAAGCATTGAAACAATTTGGTTGTATGAGATTAAGTGCTAGAATTTGGGATTTGAAAGATTTAGGTTTTAATATTGGAAAGAATATGATTAATAGAAACGGCAAAAGATATGCTAAGTATTATTTAATAGGAAACGGAGTAATTGATGGACGATGTATTACGACTAACAATAGTTAGAGGTTTACCCGGTAGCGGTAAATCAAAGTTTGCAAACTCATTGAAAGGTGTTGTAACTGTAGACGACGATTCTTTCTTTGAAACTGATGATGGGTATAAGTTCAAAGAAGAATATTACAAAGATTCTTTTAAGTATATTCAAGCTATGGCTATGTATCATTTATTTAGGGGTAAGAGTGTAGTGGTTACAAGCCCCTTTATTAAAGTAAAGGATATAACCCCATTCAAAGGCATTGCAAAGCGTTATAATGCTATCTTTGAGATTGTTGAAGTAAAAGGAAATTACGGTTCAACTCACGGTGTACCGGTTGCAGTTATGCAAGATATGAGAGATAATTGGGAAGTTTACCCTCCAAAAAAGAAAGTAAGGAAAAAATAATGATTACAAAAGAAATTATAAAAGAGATTCACGATAATGCAGTTAAAAAGGGATTTTGGGAGCTAGAGAAAGATAAAAAGCTTTTAGATAGCTTTGACAGAACTACTGCTTTAATCATTACTGAAATATCCGAGGGTGTTGAAGCTTTGAGAGTTGGGAAAAGAGCAAACCTAAAAGCTTATGATGATTCAGATAAATCAAGTGAATCATTTGAGAAGTATATTAAAGATTCTTTTGAGGATGAAATGGCAGATACGGTAATTAGAATTTGTGATTGCCTTGGAGCGTATTCAGAGATTGCAAAAGATAAAAAGGAAAAAGTAATTGATGATGTTATTAGAGTCGCAATAGAGCAATATGAAGAAGTTGTAAAAGTGGAGATTAAAGAACCTAGCATATTTAGAAACTTAAACCTTTGCACATCATATTTAGTGAGGCACATCATAAAAAATGAATTTAGTTTTAACAACTACAAAGATGCTCTAACAACTCTTTACCTAATAGCATTTGACGGAAAGTTCAACCTTGATTACCATATTAAAGAAAAGATGGAGTACAATTCAAAAAGAAGTGCAAAGCACGGAAAGCTATTTTAATCATGACTGATAAAAAATATAAAGAGTCAATAGAACGACTAGAAAAGATTGTTGAAGATAGAGTATTGAGCGGAGAGTGGAAGAAAAATAAGTATACTCATGGCTTAACAAATGGGATTATTTTAGCCATCTCAATATTGAAAAATGAAGAGGCAGACTACCTTACATTATCCAGTTCTTATGAAGATGATATTCATTTTTAGTGAGAACATTTTAAGAGAAAATAAATATTAATTAAAATAGGAGAACTTTATGAAAATTTTTTTTGATACTGAATTTACAGGACTGCATCAAAACACCACCCTTATAAGTATCGGGTGTATAACAGAAACAGGACAAACATTCTATGCGGAATTTGGAGACTTTGACGATTCACAGGTTGACAGCTGGGTGAGGGACAATGTTATTAAACATCTTAAATTCCATGGTAAAGAAAAGAAAGAGTGGTGTAACAACGAGACACTTGAAGCCGGAACGGACAATGCCAAAACGGAATGTTACGGGAATAAGAAGTTTGTTACAGACTGCTTAAAAGAGTGGTTTAAACAATTTGACAAGGTGGAAATGTGGTCTGATTGTTTGGCGTATGACTGGGTGCTGTTTAATGAACTTTTTGGACACGCCTTTAATATTCCGAAAAATGTTTATTACATCCCGTTTGATATTTGCACACTTTTTAAAGTTTCCGGTGTTGACCCCGATGTAAACAGGGAAGAATTTACAGGTTGCGTTGTTGGAGCAAAAAAACATAACGCTTTATGGGATGCACTGATTATTAAAAATTGTTACGATATTTTGACGAGTCCTAACAGGAGAATTTAATAAAAAGGATTCACACATACACACTCCATTAATTATATTAATAACGGTAAGCGTATGGTTTAGTTTGGATACCATACAATTACCGATTTAACAACTAATTTTCAAAGCCAAATTAACTATACGCATTGTTATAGTGCGTTTTTAAATAAATTATTATGACACCAAAAGAAAAAGCAGAAAATATTTTAAATAAATATAGAACATTTGTAGTAATGTGGAGTGGAGATATACAAACCACCAACGAAAATGTAAAACAATGTGCGTTAATTACGGTTGATGAATGCATAAAATTACTTAATCTTATGGATGGTGGTTTTTCTTTTGAAAAAGAAATTGAATTTTGGGAACAAGTGCGTAATGAGATAAATGCACTATAACACAGGTGAAGCGAAATAAGCCTGTAACTACAAAGTCGGTAATTTACAAAAAATTACGATATATATAGAACTGATAGGACGGAATGGTGTTTACTGACCACCATATTCGCACCGTCCTTGAAGTTCTTTTAATGAAAGCAAAGGAGCTATAATGGGTACAACTAAAATTGATTACTCTAAGAAAACCTATTTCAAGCATTATAATGAGATGCGACAAGATCCAAGGATTATTCGAGCAGAACTAAAGCATAAAGAGTTTGTCTATGCAGTCTATTACAAAACACTTGAAGTATTAAGAGGAACTATTAACTATGAATATGCAATAGAAGATATTCCAATTCTTGCAGATATAATAAGAATTGATGCAGAGATTGTAGAGTCTATAATTAAAGACTTTAAGCTATTCACCATTAATAAAGATTTCTTCTATTCAGAAGAGCTTTCAAGCTCTCAACAATCCTATGAAGAGAAAGTTATGAACAGTACAATTAACGGAATTAAAGGAAATCTAATAAGACATCACAAATATGACAAAAAAATATTAGACAAAATGAGTGATAGTGAAGTTTTACAACTAAATTCCACTTTAAAGGGTTGTTCTCCCCAAAACATCGCCCCCGACATCGCCCCTGAACTCCCCCCTGATGTCGCCCCCGAATCCTTGCCTGTCGCTAATAGAATAGAATTAAATAGAATAGAATTAAATAGAACTAAAGAGAATAGAATTAAAAAGAATAAAATAGAATTTAATAAAATTAAACTAAATAAAACTAAGAAAAATAAAACTAAATTAAATTCTTCTAAACAAAAAGATAATACTATGCAAGCAAGTAATATTAATATTAATCGTGAGAGTAACAACCAAGAAGAACTAGATAATCTTAGTTTGAAAGATACGGAGGTTCAAAAGGTTTACTTTGGTGGGGAAGTCGAGCCTCTTTGGCAGGAGTATTTAGATTTTCGTTCTGAATACGGATTGCCGGTTAGCGAATATGAGTGTGAATGTTTAGTAAGTGATTTAAAAAATATTAGCACAGAGAGTAAAGTCCAAATGGAAATTTTACAAAGGTGCTTAACTCTTGAAACTAAAAACTTTAAAATACCGAACAAGGAAAAACCTAGTAGTTACGATTTTAAGGGGATTACTGAAAACATAATTGAGGAAATGGAAGAGAAAGGCGTAGGAGAGCCGGAAGAGGGGCAAGAAGAGAGTTTAGGGGGTGAAGTGGTAGCAAAAGAGGTTGGGAAGGAGGATAAGCCTAAAAAGCGTATTAAACGGAAGTTGAGAGATATGGGATATGTCCCCCCAATAAAAACAGCTTTCGGTAAGTATATTAAAATGCGAGAAGAGATTGAGGAGAAAGAGTTTGATAAAAATGATAAGTTAGAGATTTGGAATAAATTAAAAACTTACTCAGATAATGAGAACATTTTGATTATGATTTTAAGAGAGTCTTGTGAGTATAAAAGGGTTGAATTTAAGCGAATAGATATTAGTAAATTATCGGTTCGAGAACGGAGAAGCTTAGATGAGTTTCCGGAAGATGAAATTGATGTTAAGAGTCTGGTTAGGACTTATGAGGATTAAAAATGAAAACATTTAACACCTATCAAAAAATAAGTGGGATACCGGCAAAGTATCGTGAATTTAGACCGAGTGATAATGAGGATAAAACTTGGGCTAAGGCTTATGAAGATATTATAAAAATTGTAGAAAGTGAATCTGATGCAATAATAGGTATCATTGGGCAAAGAGGAGGGGGTAAAACGCAACTTGCTTCGTGTGTTGGTGGTTTTGTATTAGTAAAAGCTAAAGCCTCTCTAAAGTACTCTACAGCGTTCGATATTTTCTTATCAATTCGTGATGCAATGAAGAATGGTAATGAGGTTAAAACTATTAGAAAGTTTACTTCACCGTTCTTATTGGTTATTGATGCTTTTGAGGTAACGCATAATTCTGATTATGAAGCAAGGTATCTTGACCATATAATTGATACGAGATACAACGACCTTAAACCGACAATCATTATTGCGAATCTAAAAGAAAAGGATTTATTAAAAAAGATAGGACACTCAAATGCTTCAAGGTTAGAAGAGAGTGGATTCATTGTAAATCTAAAAACAGTATCGAAAAGAAAAAAATATAAATAATAGTTGCGTTATGGATTATTTTTTATTATATTATGTTATGTTGTTAATTTAATAGAAAAGGAGTGTAGGATGAGTATTGAGAGGAAAAAGATAATTGTTGAGCCAAATGAATATTTGCGAGATAAGTATAATTTGAGTAAGATTGAAATCGAAGAATTAAGGAAGGGTATTGAAAATCTTAAGGAAAAATTTGAAGAGTCAAGAGGGCTTTTAATCAAAAAGGCGGAGGAATTGAGCTTTGCAGAGAATAAGTATAGAACGCATAAAGAGGCTCATACTCACTTATTTAAGAGCCAAAAAACTATTATAGATGATTTGGTAAAGGAGAATGGGGAGTTAAGGATAATGCTTGCAAAGCAAAAAGAAGAGCTATTTAAAAGTGCAAAAGAGATGTTAAAATATGAAATTTCGCAAGAGAGATTATGTAAACAAGTAACGGCTCTTAAAGAAGATTTAAAGCCACCACATTTCGATAAGAATCTTAGTGACCCCTTTATTATCCTTGAAGAGAAGAAACGAGGTGAAGAGAAAGACAGTGAAGAGAAGATAAGAACTCTTAAAATTCAAAAGTATAATCTTCAAGTGGAGAATAGGGGTTTAAAGTATCAAATAAGTGATCATCAAGATAGGGAAAAGGGGTATATAAAAACTATACTATCCTTGCAAGGTGAAATTTGTAATTGCGAGGCTCAATATAAGCATTCAGAAGAGATGAAAAAGGGTTCTGATGTTATGAACAGGCGATTAGAGAAAACGCTTAGAAAGAGTATTAAAGAGGTTAAGCGGTTGAAAAAACTTAATTTTAAATTAAGGGGGGGGGAATAGTATGGGTTATTACAGTAAATTTTCTCTTGATGTTGGCAAGCATAATAAGGACTTGCCTATGTATAAGGCTTATATTAGTGCAGAGGCGGGTTATCATTCTTGTTTTAATCAAGAGGTTAAATGGTATATGTTTACCGATGATATGAAGAAAATATCTTCTGAAAATAAAGAAGTTTTATTCGAGCTTACGGTAATAGGTGAAGATGTTGGGGATTTTAATCGCTATTACTTTCTTGACGGCAAAATGCAGGTGGCTAAAGGTAAGATTGTGTATGAGGAGTTTTGCAAGGAGAAGTTAGTATGAGCACAAAACATATTGATGAGGTTAAATTTATACCGTATATGTATTTGATATGGGGTTTAATCGTAGGGGGAATAGCAATAATTGTTCATTACATCCCCTTAATATTTAAACTTTGCACTAGCCATACGCTAAGTGTTATACCCTTGTGGTTTTTTATTAGCTTCATTGTAATAACTTATCTGCTGGGTGCAAATTGGCTTTATGGAGCTTATGAGCATTTATTAAAACATTATAAAATATGGAAAAATCTTAAACCTACTAGCCAAAAAAGATTTGGAGATAAATTTGATGTTAATAATTTAGCAGGATATTGCTATGAAGAGTATAAAAACGCTTGGGAGTGTACTTTTGATGAGTATTATCAGTATTATGTTCTTGATAAAGATATAGAGCCATTAAGGCATACATGGAGTTTTTTTTCAAGGTATAGTATGAAAACATTAAGTTTTTCATCATACGAATTATATTCTGATGCTAAGGAGGCAGATTATAACCTGTGGAAAAAACAGGATGAAGAGAGAATCGAAAAGATTAAGAAAGAAAGAGAAGAGAGTAAGAAGCGGGTTAATAAGGAGGATAACATAATAAAGGTAAATCATGATATTAGCAGAATTCAAATGGAAATTATTAATAAGATGAAAGAGGTTAATTGTGAATATTAAAACTAAATATAATATTGGTGATGATGTTTTCCTAATGAAAGCTAATGAAATTGTAAAAGATAAGATAGTTGGAATTGTACCAGCAGTATTCCTTGATGAAAAGGTGATTGTATACTATATCATTAACTCTTTAGTTAAAAAAATGGTAAAATTGCACATTTTAGAAGATGATATTCATCCCACGAAAGAGAGTTTACTAAAGAAGCTTTCAGAGGAGATAGAAGAAAAGGCTGTTAAAGATTTTTGGAAAGGAGAAAGGAATAACTAATGAATGAAGCAATAATAACAATACTAGGAAGTGTAGTAGTAACAATAATATTATTTGCTATAGCAGCTGGCGAAGAATCATGAGAAAAGCATTAAGGATAAATGTTTGGAATAAGTACAAAAAGCATTGTGCTTATTGCGGAGCAAAGCTTGAATATAAGAATATGCAGGTTGACCATATTCATCCTAAATATCTAGGTGGAGCTAATAATATAAATAACTATAATCCAAGCTGTAGGGGTTGCAACTTTTACAAGAGTACTTATACGATTGAAGAGTTTAGAGAGAAGTTATATAATCTAAGTAAAGTGTTAAGTAAAATATCAGCGGTAAAAACAGCTTTAAGATATGGAATATTAAAGCATAAAGGTTTTAATGGTAAGTTTTATTTTGAAAGGAAATTTAAATGATAAATCTCACAGTTAAACTTTTGCGAGAATTGTCTGATATTGGCAAGAAAGACCTGAAAGAAAGGCTTTCTAAGGGTTCAGCTATTAAGCCTGGTAGCAAGTCACGGAGAGAGTGTGCAGAGGCAATTATCAATAATGAGACTATTCAACGATTATACGCTGAAATGGGGGATATTAGAGCAATGATACCTATTAGATTTATATTTAATAATGGTAACATAGAAAGAGTTGATGAGCTTGAAAGGTCTAAAGTACTACAAAAAATACAAGAAATGGCAGACGATTTGCAAGAGGCTATTGTTGCTGATTTTGAAAGGAACTCTAAATGACTAATGAAGATTTTAAAGGTTTTGAAGAATTGGCTAAAATGTCAAATGAAGAATTAGAGAAAGCTTTAGTAGACAAAACTGATGAAGAGAAACAAAATGCTTCTTATTTTAGAACAGGGTATCAATTAGCGGTATTTCACCTTGAAAATGGCGTTAATAGTGTCATTAAGGGTCTAAAATGCTATTGAACTACCGCAAAGTATTCAAAGAAATTTAGAAAAGGTGGAGAATATGTTTTTAGCGAAAGTTGATTATGCAACAAAAAAAGCTGTTTGTCTTAATCCCTCTTCACAGGGAACCCATTCGGATAAGGAGAGGAAATGAGTGAATTTGGGACAATTAAAGAAATGGAAGCAGAACTTAGGCGTGTAAGCAAAGAAATGGGATACATGGAAGAGAACTATAATACTCTTTGGAGGAAGAATCTTCACTTAGAGCTAGCTTGTGAGTCGCTTAGCACTGCTAAACTTAATATTCTTGGAGAGTGTGTAAGGCTTGAAAAAGAGAATAAAAAACTTAAAGAAGAAATTAAAAGAATACGAGGAGAAGAAATGAAAGGAAAATTCGGTTGCTTATGTATTGATTGTGCAAATAATGTAAATGAAGTGTGTAAGCATTCAAAGCCTCAGTTAAGTCATGATAGCTATGAGGCTAAGGGAATGTTTAAATGTTATAGTTATAGCCCTGTACCAAAGCTTTTCTTCCTTTACGATAAAAATAAAGGGATATACTACCCCGATGGAGCACCAGAGAAGCTTTTAAACTTTGAAGAGATATTAAAGTTAAAAAAGAAAGTGACAAAAAACTCTAAAATGATCTATTGGATTAAGATTGTAGAGGCTACACCGGAATTATTGGCTGAAAATAAGATTAAAGAGCTTGAAAGGGAAATTAAAATCCTAAAAGGAGCTAAAACTATTACTACCCAAGAAATTCCAAAGATTGAAAATATTAAGGATACTTTAGACAGTTGCCTTAATAATACTATTAAAACAAAAACAGAAGTTAAACAATAAGGAAAAAACATGGCTAGTATATGCGACATTCTAAAAGAAAAGCTTGATGAGGAGATAGCTAAGGATATCCCAAAAAACCTTGACAAGCAATTCTGGGAGATTGTAGAAGAACGATTCCCACACTATTCTGTTAAGTGGTATCATGCACATCACTATGAAATGGGGAGAAGATATGTTATAACTAACAAAGATTCTAAAGAATCCTTTGAAGATACAATTTCCGATTATGAACTATTTGGGAATGATTATAGAAATAAAACCCAAGTATTGATACGATGCTTTAAATTTATCGAAAAGATGATTGAGGAGTACGAGAATGACTAAAAAAAATATCAAAGATAATATCCCGAAATCATTTAAACTTTTCGGACAAACTCTCAAAGTAGAGTATGAAGATGATGTTCAATATACAACTGATGCTACCGGTTTAGCTAAATACCGACAAAATATAATTTCCCTACAGCCAAGCACTAAACAAACACCGCTTACGCAGTCAATGCTAAAGCATAACTTCTTTCATGAGCTTACACACTTCTTACTAAATTTCGCAGGAGAAGAGCAGTTTGATCCGCCTCTTCACCAAAGAGAATACCTTGTAGACCGTATCGCAGGACTACTTCACCAAGCTATAGAAACTATGGAGTTTTAATAATGACTAAAAATCAAGAAATCGTAATCGCTCAAGCACTTGAAGCAGGTGCTCATTCAGCCTTTGAACAGGTTTTCCATATTAACCATAACATAGATAATCCGCCAGGGCTTAGAAGAGACCTAAGCTATCTAAAAGCCAAGTATTTTGGATACGAAGCTGTCGCACAAGCCTACCTTGAAAGCCTATCAGATCCATCAGAAGAACATAATGTAACATTTAAAGATGTTTTCGAGGCTTATGAAGAATTGTTTATTAAACCAGTTGAGGTATGTAATGAATAACCCAAACCGTAATATCGTCATAGGAAACATAGGTCACAACCTAACCAATGAAGAGCTTATGCTCATAATCAACCATAACGGCATTAAACTAAACTATAAAATGTCTAAACACGAATACGCCATTATTCAAAATGTTCTCATTGCCGTTGGAGTAATGCAGGTATTCCCACCATTACCAGTGGAAGGAAACAACGATGAATAATGACACCTTACTAAGAAAAACCCTCATCCATTGCATTAATACAGAGCAAATAAAAGGTCTACCAGAGGGCATAACCGCTAAAGCTATTAAAAAACTTGGATTACCCACAAATACTATTAACCTAATGAAAGAACCCCTCAAAAACCTTACAAACAAAGACCTATTCCTTAAATATCATATACACAAAAGAGAACGGTTCATTATCGAAGAAACTCCCAAAAAGTTTTGGTGCTTATCCCGTACATCCTTGAAAAATTATCCCGTAGATTTTTTGAGGGAAGAACCGTAAGCCGTACATTTCTCAAATATAGAGTAGAGAGTTTTGGAGGGCTTATTAAATATAATTAGAATATAAAGGGGGTACACCCAAGGGTGGTAGGGGGGTCTAGGTATGTAGGTAACGAATATAATACAATAAGGAACCACCTTACGGTGGGATATTATAGGGGAACAAGTCGGGGACTTATTCTAAACCAAATACAACAACATTCCCCCAACCACCACCAGCAACCCGACCACCACCAAACAAGGTTTTTCCACCATCAAAAAGCCAATCCCTTGAACCGGATTTTTCCCACCATCAACCAACGATTTACCCAACTGCTCATTTTACCACCATTTAAGCCATTTACCATATCACACAATGTAAACAAATAGAACAATACTCTAATTTTATGAATAGCCTAAACGATACTAAAAACAGCAATTAGTTAACATCTGCCAGTAGGGGAGTAGTTTACAAATTGTTAGTAGTAGTATTATCTATGTAATTAATAGCTTTTGTAGGTTGAGAGTAGAGTGTGTAAGCTCCTACTAAGTGGATGAATACTTAATTAATCTTAATAGATACTTAATATACTGTTAATACTCTAATAGTTAACGCATCTCTCATGCAATAATCATACTAATGCAAGGGGATAGGCTGTAAGAATTGCTCTAAAACATACCAAAAAGGGCTATTTAATCTATTTCTTCGTATTCCGCTAATTCCGAAATATCCCGTTTCATAATCTCTTTTAGGTTTATCTCTATTTTGCGAGTCTCTACAATGTTGTTAATCGTGATATTATCTTGCGTATTTATCTTCCCACGCTCCAAAATTGCCCCTAATGATGCGTATGCAGCACTTTGAGCTTTTAAAAGAGAGATTCCGGCACTGCTTAAAGTACCGGTGTTGTTGCCTTCGTTGTCGTGGGTGTAATAGTAGTCAGGATAGGGGAGACCATCGGAGCTTGGCAAGAGTGTTGTTAGAGCTAAGTCACTGTATCTTTGAGACTTAAGCCGCTTAAGATTTGTTAAGTATGCATTAACCTCTCCAAATTTACCCCCTAAATTGTAAATCAAGTGCAGGTTAGAAGAGTTGAAACAATGCGAAAATACGGTATCAGTAGTGGCAAAAAGAAATAAACCGGTAATAATGCCCGATCTAGCTATATTAGAGAGGTTATATATAGTTTTACTTGCGTCCTCTGTTTGTAGGGGAGTAGGGAGACTATTAATAAACTCTTGGTCTATGTTGTTTAACTGTATATTGTTTTTGATGACAATTTCTTTGCCTCGGAGAGTTTTAGTAATATTCATGATTTCATCCTTGTTAGATTTTACATTTATACTATAATATACTAAAATTACCCTCTACAGTGTTAATTTACTTGTTTTTGGTTATTTGGTGTTGTAGTCTATATGTAGTATGTTGAGGTGATTATATACAAAATATAGTGTCTACCTTGAAAGGTTTTGGCAATATTTAGAGAATTATTATTTATTACAGAAAAAACGCTCACAGAGAGTGCTTATTTTGCTTATATCTCCCTTATATTGATACTATGGTATAGGTAGTGTTTACCCCCTCTTATAGAGCTTTATAGAGCCTCGAAAGGTTTAGATAATATATGTGTGGTATCTGTGGGGCTTATAGTGTTGTTGCTGTTAGTAGTACTATTATTGTTGTTAGCTCATTGGTGTTTTAATGCTTTTTGGTTTACCTTGCAATATTTTTGTTTTGTGCAGCTCTTTTTTATAGTTTTATTCTTAATTTCACTCTCTTTTATTATTATAGTTATTACTATTTATAACAAATTTTCTTAACCTTGAAAGATTTTTACAGTATTTAACACTTTTTTATTTATTTCTTACTATTAATTTTATACCCTATATGGTACTACTTGACACATACGACACACTATATTGTGATGTAGAACAACTTTATTCTTTTTTGGTCTACAGTTAGTTAAATAAATACTATAAAGTAGTTGACATTTATCTATAATTATGGTATATTATATGTATGAGATGTGAGGGACACATCAAAATTTTTTAACCACTGGAAAGGTGGAGAAGATGAATAAAAGACTAAGACTTGAAAATAGCTGGAAAGATGAGCTTTCCAGCTATGGAATTGAAATCTCAGAGGTAAGCTCTGAGATATTGGAGAAAATAGAAGAGTCGTACGCTGAAGCGTACGACTCGCAAGACGAGCCATATTTTAATGGCTCCGAACTCGGTCAAGAGGTAACTAATTACCTCCTTGACCGCTCAGATGATAGGTCTTTGCTGGAGCCTAACCGCTCCAGCAACGCCAACTATTTAGTTGGTGATGGTTTTTTTGTAGACTCAAATTTGAGTCTACAGTACAATCTAACCGGTGATATTGCCGGTTAGTATAATTCATAGGGTAACGGCTATATATATTAGCTGTTACCCTTTTTTACTCTAATCTGGAAAGGTGGAGAAGATGGAAATCTTAAAAATAGCCCTCCTACTCCTCCAGCTCAATAGCGGAGAGGTGCAGGAGATCAAGAGCCAGTACACTGATGATAGTGTAGCGTTGGCTCTTGTAGAGGTAGTTTTTGAGAGTGCTGCAACTGATGGAGATGTTGCAGCACATGGGATTAACTATATTAGTAGTGCCAGTGGTGCACCTATTGATATGGTTAATGCAGATTATTTAGATTGCGGGTACATGGACGAAACAGCCCGCAATTTTGGAGAGGAATAGTATTTTGAAAATTTACAGATTTTTAATGGCTCTAGGTATGAGCTATTGTATATATGTTGCTATCGGGCTAATGGTAGTAACATGGTAAGAGAGTATATTTTTTCTACCGCCTGCATAGTTTTTATTGCAGCGTGGACGGTAGGATGTTTAATTATTTTTTAATTTTTAACGCCCGAGAGGGCAAGGAGTTTTTTGTTATGAAAATCTTAACAATTAACAGCAAGATGAGTGGTACAGGTACTATTCACGACCTTGCTAGTGACCAGTACGACCGAGTAATAAAATTTAAAAAAGGTGAAAAATTTTGTGTCATCTTACCGGCTTATTTTGGAGATTGGAGCACTAATTGCAGGAGTGAGGAGGCTGCTGTTAAAAAGGCTATGCAAACAGAGCATAGCCAAGTAATCGACACTGAGGGGCATAGATACGCCATTTGTAACGATTATTTAGAGAGGATTTAATACCCCCACATCATATAGTATCTCTTACACGGGGAGATACTATATATAGTTTGCCGTAAAATTAGATAGAATTGTTTCTATCTGAAAGAATATTTTTTAAAAAATCAGGCTCATGTTAAGAGTGAGCCTTTAACGAGAGGAAGTTGAAAAATGGAAATTACAGATAAATCCATAATTCCAGAATCAAAAGAATTCGCAAAATGCGAATGTGGTTTTTTTCTTAGTTCGCTAAGGTGTACACGATGCGGTGCAGAACGGGGATCAAAACCCCTTGAATATACTTTTTCAGAAGTCGAAAAAATACGGGCGGGTTCCTAAAGTTTTCTTTTCAGAGGGATTTTTTTAAATCTCTCTTATAAGCAAATTTTTAATTTAAAGAAAGAGGATTTTTATGTTGCTAACACCTGAAGGCTTTTACATGGTCCCGGTCGAAGATCTACCACGGCGAGGGGCAAGACGGAATGAAAATGTTTGTCATTTTTGCGATGCTAGGACGCTTTGTATTGAAAATGTGGACAACTGGTGTCGGAAACATCGGTGTATGCCTTATGACGTTAAAACTCCTGAAGGCGTGGTAATTAAGGGCAGAGATAAACAGATAGTTTACAAAAAAATACAAGATTCTCAAAACTAGAAAGAGGTTTTTTATGAAAGATTCAGATAATTTTTTTATGGAGAGTGCAGCGGTTTGCAAAAAATACGGCGTAAAAAGTTTAAGTTTACGATCAAGTATAACCCGCAGAGCTATTAAAGACGGGCTAGAAGAGGAATTGAAAGAAATTGTTGAAAAATATAAACATCTTTTCACAATTGTTAAAGAGGTAACTTTGCGAGACTTTAAAGATGTAAGGTTTATTTGTCATAGTGTACATAGCAGGTTTGATATTTATGTAGAGAAAGAGTTATATTAATTTTTAACGGGACAATTGCATTTTTGCGATTGTCCCTTTTTTTATTGGAGGTCAGAAGATGGGAAAGTTTACAATCGGAATGTATAGAAAAGGTGAATCAAGTGTTTATACCGCTTCAACGGTTGAAGCGGAAACCGTGCAAGGTGCAAAACAGAAAGCATGGGATATTTTAGGAAAAGAATTTTATACAGCTTGTCAACTTTATGAATGTTTACCGGAAGATTTAATAATTGACGATATGGAAACGGTGATTTATCCAAAAATAGAAGCGATATGGGTAGAAAATTATAACATTGGCACATATACCGAGACCACAGAGGATGAATACGACTATTTTTTGGAATGCTTACCGCCGGAAAAGTGGAAAACGGTAAACGGAGTAAATATTTTTAGAATGTGTGAATATGCGATAGGTAGCATTACAGAGCATTTTATAAGAGTAAAAGATCACCTGGATAATAAAAAAACTCATTATTTTCGTGCGCATCTTGATACAACGGCAACAGATTACAAACAAATAGCAGAGGATATACACAATATTTTAGATGAAATGGAGTTAAAAGAAGATGATTAATATAAATAGTATTTCAACTTTCAGCTTTGAAAATTCAGAAAATACAATATTACAGGCTATTTGCAGGGTAATTTTAAAACGAACAAGTAGAGGAGCAGGCAAAACCGATATAATTAAATATATAAATCACTTGGAAAATGATACATACCGGAAAAACCCCGCAATGATAGAAAAATTAATTGAATTGAAAGGAATAATCTAATTTTACTAATTTGTTTCTACAAAAAAGAATAAAAAACTAAAAAACAGGATGAGCCTAAAAGTTCCCCGTAACAAGGGGAACCGGCAATTCTAAAATAAATAAAATAATATTTGCGATATATTCATAAATGTGGTATATTATAGATTATTATTATTAATTAACCAGAGGAGGTTGTTTTGAAGAAGTTGGAAAATCTATTAAAAACAGTGGGATTGTCAATTGATGGCGATAGAATTGTCAATAAAGCGGGGGAAAAGCTACCCTGTGTATTCCTTGACCAAAAAAGGGTTGAGTGTGACGCTAGTTTTTACGGGCATTTAACATATCTTAAAACTAGTACTAAAACCCCGCTCGGAAATGTAATCATTATTCAGCGGTGGAGTGGTGCAGGGTCGGAACGGTATAATATAGAGGCTGAATTAATTAGCTATGAAGAGATTCAAGAGGGGCTTGAAAAACTTAAAAAACTAAGTGCAGAAATTGAAACTATAAAAACTAAGTATGGGTTAATTTAAAATCTTAAGTCTTGTAATATGTAAAAGTATTGCAAGACTTTTACAATTTTAAGGAGAAACAGAGAATGAAAAAAACAGTTTTAAAGAAAATATCTATTCTTGATCGGTGGGGGCAACGCTTTTTTAATCGTTGTATTAAATCTGGATCAATGAGCCGTGAGGATTATTTAAACCTTACATTTATTTCAAACAGGATTAAAACCCTTGAAAGAGGTGTGAAATGAGACACAAAAATTTATTAGATTATATTATGATGATGTTTTTCTTACTCCTGATAATCTTAATGGCTTTACCGGTCATTAATGCAATCCAAGAGCTTGGAAAGCCTTTAAGCTCTTCTGATATGCTTGTAAATGAGTTTGAAAGAGAAAGAAAACGGACATTTCAGAACCATAAATAATCTAAAAAACAGGATGAACTTTAAAATTTAACATTAACAACGGAACGGGGAAAAATGACAAAAATTAAATATATTATTAAATCAGGTGCAAAAGAATCCGCACTAAAAATTGATCCACAGACTGGAGATGTGGAGCTAAGAGTTGAAAGGGCTTTAGTGGGTTTCGCTTGGTATGTGATTCGGAAGCTAGAAATAGCAAACGATAAAGTAAAAGAGTTGAAGTCTACAAGTTATAAACTACGATTTAAGCTAAAATGTGATTACGGGGAACTTATAGACCAATTGCAAGAGCCTATTGAATTATTGGAAGTGATACCGGTTTCTAGTTTTTCAGGGGGCTTATGGACTCTCTAAGCATTCTTAATATTATTATTTGGGCGTTTGTTGGGATTACTGTAATAAGTGGAATGGTTTGGTTTTTGAGCCTTAAACCGTGTCCTTATTGTGGTGGTAGAGATATTTATGAGATGGACGGGGAGAGCCATTGTTTAAGTTGTGGAAAATCATTTTAAAATTTAGAAAAGGAGGTAGCTATGACAGCTACAAGAAAATTTATCGGTGTATTAGCATTAACAAATTTCATTTTATACTTTGGAACAATGTATTATAGTTATTACTATTTCATACAGGGCACATTTCAATTGCCAGTAGTTCACCCATTAAAGCTAGTATGTAGTGTTTTAATTCTCTCACTGCTTGTTTCCAATAAGTCACAGACTAGTAATGATAGTAATGATAGTGTGATTATAAGCGGTTTACTAAGTAAAATGATAGCATTTTTAGTTGTAATAGCTATGGTTTTTATTATTAATATTATTAAATAACAAGCTTAATTTTAAAAACAGGCTTAACGACGGACGGGGCGAATTTGTCGAAAGGGGCGAATAGCCAAAAAACATTAATTAAAATAGGAGAACTTAATAAAATGGATTCAATAGAAGATATTAGAGAAAAAGCACAAAACAAAGATATTCCCTGTGAAGTGTGTGAAGGGGAAACAGTTAGAACCGCAATAACCTATAATGGAATCAAGATTTGTCATAACTGTATGGATTTTTTCCATGTACAAGCAAAACTTAATAACAGGACTTGGGAAAAAGAAATCGACTATCAAACGAAGTATCTTTGCAATGGTGAATAATATGGGGAAAAATAGGATTCTAAGCGGAAACCTTGCGACTGTAACTAGACCTAATGGAAGATGTTTGAAAGGTCTAAGGTTTAATTATTGCAAGGATTGTGGAAAGAGAATTGAGAAACCATTTAGAATTTGCAGAAAATGTAAAAGCGATAGAGCATTTATTTATAAATTACAAAGAGGAGATTATAATGAGAACTAAAGAAGAAGTGCAAGCCGATTTGGATTATGTACAGGATATGATAGACCATATCCTTGGACTTGCAGAAAAAGCAAAAGAAGAGAATGATACATTTACTCTTAACACTTCTAATAGAGCTATGGGGCGGTATGCTAGAAAACGGGGAGAGTTAAGACGGGAATTGAGGAGGGTTAAAAGTGAAAAGAACTAAACACTATGATAAAAAATTAGACTGGTCAAAACATGAGTTTATTATTAAAAAACACGGAGGGGTTGACCTTGAAACTTACGAGTTAAAAATCCCTGATAGCCTAATGTTTAGGGTAAAATTTACATTAACAGATAATAAAACATTAATAACAGGAGACTATGGCACTTGGACTATTTGCCGGATGTTTGCCCCAAGTGCTGATGGTTTTGTGTCTGTTATATACTGGCTTGAAAAAATGAGGATTGAATCAGAACAAGTTTTAGAAAGTTGGGATTCTGATTTAACGGTTGAGGCGATTGCTGAATATTGGGACGAAATCAAAGACGAGAGCGATGATACTCTCAAAGAAATGTATAGTCGAATGACTGAAATAGCTGAACTCTCTGAAAATGAAGAGGTCTATTACCATCTATGTCAAGATGAGGGCATAGATACCGAGGATATAATTTCTGAAAAAAAACTAAATCCCCATATTGAGATTATTTTTGATGCTTTTAATGAGATGTGCAGGAGGTGCGAAGGTGAGTAGAAAATCAGTAGTGAAAAATTGTTATAATTGTATACACCTTGAATGGGTTGATACGGGGAGTGAATATCATGCAAATAGTGAACCTTATTGTGATGGTCGTCAGTATAAAAATGATTATGAGGAAAAGAAACACCTTGCAATGCTTAAAAATGAAACCTATCTTAAAAAGGGAAAATCGTGTTGCGTGCTTAAAACAGACGAGGTAGAAAATGGAAACTAAACGAGACTGCAAAAAATGTAAATACTATCATACTGAAATAAATAACCACGATATGATAGTTGAATTTTGTAAAGATAAAACAAATCCAAAAGGAAAGCCTCTAGAGGGTGGTTGCGGGCATTTTAAGAGGTTTTTAACAGATAAAGGGAGAGTAAAATGACAGTAAAAGAATTATTAAAAAAACAGAACGAAAAAGCAGAGTATTATAAAAAGATGATTGATGAAGATACTTCTTACGAGAGATTTTGTGCTTTTGAGGGGTGTGATAAAGTTGCAATGGAACATAGCAAATATTGCAGTGAACATCATACTTTAAAAAAGAGGTATCATTTTACAAAAACTAAGCAATGCGAATTTCCATTGTGTGAAAATATGTTAAAGAGCGGGAAATTTTGTATATTACATAGTGTAACTGCTCGAATGAGCCGTATAGGGCTGGGGAATTTAACAGGAAGAAGTGACCCATTAACTCATAATGATAATTGGAAAGAATATGTTAAACGAATGGATGAGCTTGGTCGTTGGACTGAAAAAGAGCGAATTGAGCTTGTTGAACAAGGATTACTCACGAAAGGAGGTGATAACGATGGCGACAATACTAGGAATTGCATTAGTGATTGTGATATTTCATAAAGCAGAGCAAGGTAGAAATCTAAAACCAAAATACGGAAAGATTAACTATCGAAGTAAAAGACAAAATTAAAAATAAATACCACAAACCTATTTAAATAAACTATATTAATAGTAGAATTAATTTTTGGAGGAAAGCATGGCAAGTGTAAACAAAGTGATTCTTATAGGACGATTGGGGAGAGACCCCGAATTAAGAAAAACAACGGGTGGAACAAATGTAGCAAGCTTCTCAATGGCTACAAGCGAGAAGTTTAAAAATAAAAGCGGTGAAATGCAAGAAAAAACCGAATGGCACAATATTATTCTTTGGAGTAAGTTAGCGGAACTTGCTGGGAAATATTTACGCAAAGGTCGGGAAGTCTATATTGAGGGAAAATTGCAAACATCATCTTGGGAAGATAAAAATGGTGGAGGCAAGAAATATAAAACAGAGGTTGTAGCAACTTCAATGCAGTTTTTGGGCGGTAAATCGGATTCGCAAGGCAGTGGAAGCCCTGCACAAGCTTCAAGTGGAGATTATAACCCAAAAGCTCCATTTGGAGAAGATGAAGATTTACCGTTCTAATGCGTAAGAAAGAAAAGGTTATTGATAAGGCAACCGTTGAATACCAACGGTTGCCGATTCAAGATAGGAAAACTCACTTACGCCATATTGCAATGAATTATGAAAAAAGTTGCTCGGAGTATAAAAAGATTTTAATACAGATAGAGGAAATGGGAGAATGATATATATAATTTTAGCATATTTAGCACTTTTGATTGTAATAGGAGAGCTGATGCTCATTATTTTCAATCTTAAAACTAAGTGCAAGCAATTAAAAACTTTAAATTTTTATTATGAAAAAGTAAACCATCTCTTAAAAAATAAGTTGGCTCAATATAAGCCTATTAACCACACTAGAGGAACAGAGGCTTAAATGAGATTATATGGTGTCGAAATGATTAATTTTGAATATAAGTTTGGAATTTTACCGACAATTAAGCTTGGTTGTTTTCGTAATGGTCAAAATGATAACTTTTGCACTCTAGTACCTGTTGTTTATCGTGATGACACAGGGGATAGAGAAGTTTATGATGATTATGATTTTTTCGTTACTAAGGGTAGTAAAGGCAAAAAAATCGCAGCGTTTAGGCTTGATGAAGAGCGGGAGAATGAAGAGAGGGGGGCTATTATTGTAATTAAGGATGTTGAAAAAATTCACTTCAATAATTCTACTCATAAAAAAGTTTACCTTGAAGCTTCTGGCATTAATCGTAATGGTTTAAGCAAAGATTATTTAATTAAAGTTCTTTATTCAGAAGAGCCAATTTTAATCGGGGTGAAGTTTTACCCTAAAGATACTATAGTTTGGTTCACTTTTATAAAAGGCGTATTACAGAAAAATGAGAAGTTGACGGGGGATTTAGTGTGAATATTTATGAAAAAGTTACAGTAAAAGAATATATTGGTCACAAAATAGAAGCGTTGCAAAAGTGGGGTCACATTCTTTCACTAGGGCTTGATAAGTCTGCAACGGCAGAGCGTGAACTTTCAAGGCTTTTTGAAGCTTTTAGTCATATTGCAGAGATTAGGAGTACATTTTATTCAAAATATCTTTCAAGCGATAAGTTTAAAAAGGAAGCCGACAAGATTTTTGCTACAGATTATATTGCTTGGACTAGCTTTTTTGCTGAAAAATATAATCCTCTTAACGAATTAACAGGAAACCCTATAATGGAAGCATTTATCCCCTCACAAAATCAAATAGCCATGTTGCATTTTGTGAATGATATGGTTAATGATGGAACGGGCTATTTAATTGAAGTTGAGCAATGTGATTTGACTAGTGTTCAAGTCGCAATGAGTGCCTATGATTCTTGGTGTCTTTTGTATAAAAAAGATAGAAAAGGGCGAACATTTAGAAAGGGCTGGGGGGCAAGAAAAAAAGAGTTGTTAGAAGAATACTATAAACCAAGTGCCAGTGCTATTAGAGAAGAAAAGCAGGGAACTGTAATGGCTACAATTGCACGAAATTTAAATTTTGTAGACCAAGAGCGAACCTTTGAGAGGATCTTTTTAAAAGATTTTGAGTCAAGTGTAATCGCAGAGGGAGGGGAAAATATTGGTCGTGGTGGCAAAGTAGACCATTTTACACTATTAGATGCAGAGAGTATTGATAAGTTACATTTATCGCTACTTCACCTCTCTTGCACTTCAAGGTGTACGGGGTTAATTACTATTGGCAGTAATCACAGTGATCTTGTGGAGTATTATATAGCAAATAATAGACTATCTACCTTTAAGTTTGGAGAATAGCTTGTGAATGTACAAAAAACTACCACGGGGTTTATTCCAAGCCCCGAACATTATGATGACTTTAATAGTATTAAGAATGGAACTCACTTAACTATTACTATTAAAAAAATACGGAATGTTGCTTTGTTTAGAAAATTCTTTGCATTGATCAATGTAGCTTATGAAAATAGGCAAACTATGGAAGATGTTAGTATAGATGTTTTTAGAAAAGAACTAACTAAAAGAGCGGGGTATTACGAATCTTACACAGATTTAAAAGGTAATACAATTTATATAGCAAAAAGTATAGCGTTTGAAAAAATGGATGAGAAAGAGTTTACAGAGCTTTATAATAAGGTTCTTGATGTCATTTTGGAAAAAGTTCTAATCGGCATGAAAGGAGACGAATTGAATCCACATCTTGAAAGGATATTAGCCTTTGACTAAAAAGTTTGTTACGATCAACTGTAGAGTCTTATATGATGATATAGTTGATTTTCACAAAATTAAATTATTAAATCCTAAAGCAAGAAAAAGCGTAATAATAAATGAATCAATATTAGAGTATTTACAAAACAACTCTAATCTTCTTGATATAAAAACGAATAGAGACGAGCTAAAACTACACCGCAAATTTTATATCCACAAACCCCAACTAGAAGTTTTACATAGTGTAATCAAGGTTACAGACCACTCCATAGCTCTCTTAATTAGAGAGTCTTTTCGCTATGGTGTGGATAAATTAAGAAAAGAATTTCCCAATTATAAATATTTAAAATATGAGGTTATGATATGAGCATAATAGAATCTAATGTAGATTTTAATTATAAACCACGATGGAGAAGTAGCAAAGTTGTCAAAGAAATGCTGTTAGAGAACGGTATTAAATTAAAAGATACTAAAAATATTGAATTTCCCGATGAAACACTTGTTATTAAAGAGGGTAAAGTTGTACTTGTAATACAATACTCTTCCGATGAGGGCAAAGAATTGTTTTTTAAAAAATGTCCTATTGGGATTGCAACTGCTAGAGATGATATTCACAAGTCTATAAGTATAATGAAAGAAAAAGGCTTTGTTTTTGCTGAAAAGTTTCAAGAGCAAGAAGAGTATGAGCCGGAAATGCCTTTTGATTATTTTACACTAGTTAACACTAAACGGAAAGTTTATTTTATACAGGTTATGGAAATGGATAAATATAAAAAGTTAATGGAAGCAACGGAAGATATTAAAATGTTGCAATAAAAAAGGGTGCTATGGGTAAAAACGGTTATAATCATCTTAAAAATACTTATAATGATATAGAAATCTCTTGGGATAATATTGAAAAACTCGGAACTTATTTTTTAGATGCTCAATACAAGGCCACACAGCTTCAATATGAACAGTTAATAGACCGTAAAAAGTTAGAGGCAAACGCTTACGCAGATAAACGAGAGTCTTACCGTGTTTCTGTCCATTTAAAAGCTCTTGAAAGAGAAGTTAAGAAAGAATTAACTGAAACCTATAAAATCCTTTGGGCTATTAGAAAGCATGTTGAGCGATCCTATCTTAAAAATGAAAACTTTAAAGAGGCGGTGGACAAAAGGGCTCGGAAAGATTTTGTTTTTTGGATTAACTCTTTTGCTTGGACTTATGACCCACGATTGACACGACTAGGCATAAACGCAAAAGTTCCACTAATATTATTTCCCCGACAACGAGAAGTTTTAGAAGAGATACATCAATGCTACTTAGATGGAGTGCCGTATTTAGTTGAGAAAAGCCGTTCTATGGGACTAACTGAAATACTTTGTGCTTATGATGTATGGCACTTCTTATATACAAAAGGTTATCAAAAGGGCTGGGGATCAAGAAAGGCTGAACTTGTAGATAAGAGTAAATCACCAGATACGATATTTGAGAGATTAAGGCGGATACTATATAGTACCCCATCAAATATGAGACCTAAATCTTTTAAGAAGAGGGGCGGGGTTAACGATAACAATCTTCGCATAGCCAATCCACAAAACGGAACCTACATTATTGGGGAGGGCGGAGAGAACATTGGTCGTGGCGGTCGTTCGACTCATTACACTGTAGATGAAGCCCCCGCACTAGAAGCCCCAGAATCTGTAGATGCCTCTCTTTCTGAAAACACTTCTTGTCAAGGCTTAATAGGCACACCCAATGGAGCCAACTTCTTTTATCGTAAACGAAATAGTGGCAAAGTTAGAGTTATTACTATTGGTTGGTGGGAAAATCCCGCTATGAATGATTTATGGATTAAAAGAGCTAGAAACATAAATTCATATTTTTATAAATATAAACAGGCTACACGAGATGAAGTCGCTATTGCTAGAGAGCTTGATATTAATTATAATGCTTCTGTTGAGGGAATTATGATTCCCTCTCTTTGGGTACAGGCAGCGGTGGATTTTGATATTAAAACTTCAAATGGTGAAAGATTGGCAGGGTATGACTTGGCAGCAGGCGGTAAAGATTTAGCTACTTATGTATATGGTGAGGGTGTAGTAATTAAAAAAATAGAGAAAATAACAGCTGCAACACCATTACAAGGCACTTGGAAAGTTGTGGATTTATGCGAACGAGATAATGTTGAGCTATTATCTTATGATAGAAATACTATAGGAGAAGATGTTTATCCACAATTGAAAACAGGAGATAGAAAGGTTTATTTCAAATTAAACGGCATTTACGGTCAAAGTCCGGCATCAAGTACACTTATTGAGTCAGAGGGTAAGCGGGCTTGTGATCTGTATCGAAATAAAAGAGCAGAGATTTGGATGGAGCTTCGTAGGAGATTTGAGAAAACATTTTTACATAGAACGGGCGTTAAACGATTCCCTACTAATGAATTAATCTCCATCCCAAACCACATGGAGCTTATTGCAGAGTTAAGCACTCCTCTTTTAGTTCATTCTGCTACTGGTAAAATCGGGGTAGAATCAAAGAGAGAAATGAGAGTTCGTCATGTTGCATCACCAAACTATGCTGATGCTTTAGGGTACTACATAGAGCCGTTAATTGGTAATCCCACGGTAATGGATAATTTCGCATACCAAGACGATAAAGCCGTAAGAGAGATTAAATATAGCGGGTTAATCCCTCATGCTTCTCATGTAAGTTTATATCTTTCAGAAGAGCAATTGTTATATCTCATTATTGCAAGGCATACATATACCAATAATACGATGGAAATTCTTTTTGAAAAAAGATATGATTATCCTGATCCCGAAGAGGTTAAAGCTGATATTGATAAATATTTAGGCGTATTTAGTGAGAATGTTAGAAGTTTTACAGCAAATAAGCGGTTTTTCGACGGGTTAACAGAGGGTAGGCAAACTTTGTGGTATGATTTCCGCAATGTCGGGCTAAGATTACGGCAAAACTATAGCTTTAATTATCCTACAGCTCTACTAATTATGAATAAATTGTTTAAAGCAAACCGATTGATACTTAATAGTACTTGCGACAACACTATAAATCAAATTCGTAATTGGAGCATGGTAAATGGGAAACCTAAAGAAAACCTACACTTTTGCAATGCTGTTTTAGAAATGCTACAACTTTTGGTTAGAGATAATATCCTTGAATTGCCTCCTAAAGATTTGCCTAAAAAACAATTTTACGGAAGAAATGGTACACTATTAGATATTAATATTTAAAACTAAAATGTACCACATATAGCTTTTTTGCATTAAAAACCACAACATCTAGTGTTTTTTTAATATATTATATGTATGAAGTATACAAGCATAAGATGTCCCGGCAAGAAAAATGGTAGGGAATGTAATCACATTCTTGGTGGTACGGCTATTGATACACTAACAAACTACAATTTTAAAAGACCTTTTAACGAGATTCGATATTGTCCTAATTGTAATAGTTTTTGGAAAGTCACGATTTTGGGTGAGAGTCAACCTGTATTTATAGAGAAAACTCTTGATAGAGTTGATTTTGTACCTATAGAGAGCGTTTTTAACGCTTCTATCTGTTTGAGTAAGAGAGTGTAAGTATGATATTTACTGATGTAAAGCCTAGAATAAAAGATACTGAAATATCCCACGAATACCACATATTCCAAACTGCTAAACAAGCTGATTTGTTCGACAAGAAAAGAGGGCAAGAGAATTTTATTTTATATGCTCCAACCGACAACTGGCAAACATGGAGTGCTACAAATATAGCAACTCTCAAAGCAGAGGGCAGAACCCCGAACTACTATAATTTTCTACAATTATATGTAGAGGGCAACGCTGGCAATTTCTTTCTAAATAAAGTTGACCCTCATTTTGTTGATAGAGCTGGTGATGGAATTAAAACTAAACAAGCTTTAGAAGCTCTTTCCCATGCTTGGTACAGTGACAAAGAGCACTTTGATTTTAACGCTTCTTACCTTAGTGCAATCGTTAATGGCTGTATTTATAGAGGTGTTGAAGAGATAAAGATAGCACGAACAGAGGACGAGCCAAGAGGGCGTATTTATTTCGAGTCTCTTTCTCCTATGAGTATAATATTTGATCCTACAAACTTAACAGACGATATTGCAAGAGGTTCCAAGGAAGCTTGGAAAACTTTTTATTTATATCCTAGAGATATGGCAAGCTTTTTCGAGTGGACTATTCCAAATGTGAGGTCAAGGCTTATTGAATTAAGTAAATACGCACAAGAGGCACGGCAGTTCCCCCAAAGATTCGCAGAGTTTCCCATAGAAGAAACATGGGGAACAATGTATCAAGTAGTTGAGCACTACCATATCAAAAAAGAGTATAAATATACAGCTTACGATAGTGCTAATAATGTTCAACTTCCTGAAACTGGTCATAAATTTGGTAGTATGGAGGATTTTGTTGGCAAAGTTCAGTGGTCTCGTTCGCAAGGGTATGATTTACAGCCGGAAGATATTAAGGAAATTAAAATTCCAGTAGAGGTTTTGTATGTGACAACTTTTTGTCCTCAACTTGGGATTGTTTTCGACAATAGAAGAGATGAGCGGCAAATTACAGATGCTAAAGGAAATGTTAAATTACCATTCTTCACATGGTCATATATTACTAAAAATGGTAAATCTGTTGGTTTAATAGACCTTGGAAAGGATATGCAGAATGATATTAATAATCGTGAACAAGCTAAAACGAAAATACTCACGCAAACCCCTGTCAACGGTAAAATGGTGGCACATCCTGATGCTTTCGGTGGGAATGCTCAGAAAGAACAAGAGTTTAAAGAAAATTATACAGATGCAAGCAAGCCTTTCATACTAGATAAATCTGCCCCGCAAAATATAGATATGCTGATGAAAAATGTCAACGGTGCAACTCTTAATCCTGCAATAATGCAAGATGAAAATTCTAAAATATCAATGATGGATAGAATCTTGAGACTTCCGCCCGCTATGCAAGGCTTACAAGGAAAAAGTGGGACTTCCGGTATATTATTTGGGAGACAGGTGATAGAAGGGAATGTTTTGCAGAAAGTGCCAGCATCATCATTAGAGCAGTATCAAAATTATAAGTTTGAAGCTTGGATGAGTTTAGCTATAACCCTTTATGGCGGTAGAACTAAAGCAGAGAGAATGGCAAATTATGATAGAAAATTCTCTCTTGCCGACGGTACTACTAAAATTGCAAATGAGTTTGTCGGAATAGATGATAATGGGCAAGATATTGTACTTAATGATATATCAAAACTTACAAGGGCTTCCGTTATTATTTCACAGTCAAAAGATAATGATTACATGAAGCAAGCTAAGAGAGAGGTAGATATTGCTTATCTTACTGCAATGCCACCTACAGATACTAACCAAGGCTACAGGGCTATTGCAGAGGCAGACCTTGCTAAAAATATGGATGGCGTGACTACCGAACAGGAAAAAGATATTGACGAGATGGCTCAATCTACAATAAGAATAGCGAAGAAAAATTTACTTTTGCAAGAAGCGGGGCTTGATCAGCAGTTAGAGCAATTGCAAACGCTAAAAGAGCAAGCTCCTCCTGAAATGGGTGGTAGTGGTGGTGGAGGAATGCCTAAAGGAGATGTTGAAGTTCCTGCTAATCCAATGCAAGCCGGACAAGAAAATAGAGTTCAAATTAACCCGAGTCGAACGGGACAACAATAAAGGAGTTCATAAAAATGGGAAAAACATTAGAACAAAACACAGAGCAAGAAGTCGTGAAAGTGGAAAAAACTATTGAAGAGTTGGTGAACGGTACGCCGGAAGAGTTGGCACAAGCAACTAAAATGCTTGAAGAGGCTGAATTTGGCGAGAGTGAAGTAGAAATTCCTGTTGAACAAACAGAAGCTACTCCCGTAGAAACTACTCCTGTAGAAACTGCTCCTGTAGAAACTGCTCCTGTAGTAGAAGCGCCTACCGAACCAGCCTTTGAAGTTATTAATTACCAAGGTCATGAGGTTAAAATAGAGAATCCTGATGGTTTTCTCGGCAGAAAAGATTTTGGTGGATTGATAAAAAGCCATGCACATCTTTCAACTCATGCAAAAAGAATTGAAGAAGAGAATGCTGAATTACGGAGAAAAGCCATAGAGCTTGCAAAGCAACAAGAGGCGTATAAGAAACAAATGGATGAGCTTAAAGAAAAAGCTGTTATCCAGTCTGTACCCCCTGCAACTCCACAAGAGCCAACAAAGCCTGTAGAAACTCCTATTGTAGATTTAAAAGTCCCTGTTAGACCTAACATAAGTCTTGACCCGTTAAGCTGGGAAGATGAAGATAGAGCAGTAATGGAAAAGTATTACAGGGATGTTGATGATTATAACGCAAATCTTAAAGAGTTACTTCTTAAAAAAGTAAATACTCCTGCTTCGGCTCCAATTGCTGAAAGCGAAGAGTTGGTACAGATTAAAGCAAAGCTTGAAAAGTTTGAAAGTGTTGCGAAAAGCCTCGAACAGCAAAAAGAAGAGGCTAGGATTAAAGCCGAAGAGGCTAGGCAGAAAATTGAAATTGATAATTATTGGAATCAGGTGGAGGAATTTAGAAAGGTACATTCTGAATTTTCCACACATAAAGGTTCTATCCGAGAATTGCATAACAATACGCAAGAATGGATGAACCAATTAGCGGTAGCAGCTGGTCACAGATTGCCACCAAACCCTACACAGGCAGAAGTTGAATATTTTGAATCGACCAAACTCAATTTAGCCAACCAATATCTTAGTGGGGATCAGTCACTGGTCAATACTGGTGTTATGCCACCGGCAGATGTGGACGAATATTTTAAACTTAGTGAAGTTGAGAATAAGCGTTTAGAGCTTATTCAAAAAGGTTTACTTGGCGAGAAAGCTTCTCTTCACAATGCCTATGTTATCATTAACGAGCAAAGCGGAACCCTTGACAAAGGTGTTGAAGCTATTGAAGTTAATGCAAGGAAACAGGGGGCTAATGCAATACTAGATATGGCTAGGGGACATCAAGAAAACGATGCAGTCAATCTTCCTACTAATGCAGGAAATACAGGAGTTCAAGCGGATGCAACACATGACCAAGCGTTGCTAAACCAAGCTATAAACGCTTCACCGATAGAACTACAGCAAAATCCTATATTAGCGAAGATTCTCAATGATTATGCTGAGGGGACTGTATCAAACTAAAAATTTGATTTAAAAGGAGAATATTATGGCTACTCCCGGTGTTGGAATGGGGAAAATGGTCGATATAGCAGGCTCAAAGGTTGCTAGTGCAGACAAAGGACTTCTACGCAGAGCGTGGAGTAATAAAATAACGCTCGAATCATTACAGTTTGATTCGTACATGAATTATCCAGCTTTGACTGGTGAAATTAAAGCGGCTAATGATGGAAAGTTTACATCTATGCCCGGTAATATTATACAGAGAGTTACCGCAGAGGGTTCCAAGGGTGCTAGAAGTGTTACTATGCAGTATACGCTTGCACTTAGCGGTTCAGTTTATGAGGGAACCGGTGTTGATGGCACTATGGGGCATGAGGAAGATGTTGCAATGCTTTATTGTAATGCTTATTCCGGTGATTGGGGTAAGGGTGTTACAGGGCAGAACTATGGGGTTGCTTTTCGTGAGAAAAATCCTCTTAAAATCTTTCAGCTCTCAAAACCTCTCTTGGCTCAATATGTTGGTGAGCTAATGGGTAAGTATAAAAGGGAAGCTCTTTGTCAATCAGTATCTCACAACATTGTTGCGGCTGGTATTGGAATTGATCAGATGACTAACTTTAATACTTATGTTGTTGGAAACGCTGCACCTTTTACTAAAATGAGTTCATACGTTTCATACGCTTTGTATATTGCGGATGTTCTTACTAAGATTGCGGGTATTGATGCAGGAGACACTTTGACAGTTAAAACTTTCATTGCTTTGGCTTCGGCTGCTAAAAAAGCAAATATTCGCCCTATTAAATGGGAGGGTAGAGAACTTTATATACTCAATATCAATGATGATGAGTTTATGTCACAGTTCGACCCAACTAATGCGGGTGGAATTGCTAAATATTGGGTAGAGGCTGCTGCTCTTGGAAGTGGTAAACTTAACGAGGTAATACCGGCTGCAAACTTTGTAGTTGCTAATTCCATTGTGATTTGTTCTGATTTAAGAGCACCACAGTGCAAAGTTGATTCTGGTGATCTTGCATTTAGCTATATGCTACCGGGTAGAAACGACCAAAGAGAGGCTCTTATTGGTAAGTTTTACAATGTTGGAATTTTGCTTGGTGAAGATGCTCTTTTTGAGCTTGAAACCGAAGCACCTCATTACGAACAGCAGAGTGATGTGTATAATAAATACACTAATACTGCACAGTGGGGAGCTACTGGTTTTCAGACTCCACTTTGGATGAATGATGATGTAACTTTTGTTGTTGGTCATTCGCAACCGGTTACGAATGCAACGAAAACAAGGCAGGAATCTTCTATGCTTGTTTTCTTTGCGGCTAATGGTGCAGATTACAGCTAAACAATAATGAGTGTAGCCCTGTATTTTGCGGGGTTACACTTTAATTTTAACTTAACTAAACAAAAATAATCCTATAGGAAGGGAATGTTTATCATGAATATTAAAACAGAAAATGCAATGCTATGTGAGGTTGTTGATATACCAAAGGCTCTTAAAGGAGTTCCGCTTGAAGAGATTGGAGAAATTGCAGGTGTTGAGTTCTTGAAACTTAGGCACGCAGTAAAAAGAAAAGATTTTGAGTTAACAATGAGAGGCTTTCAAGGTGGAACAATTTATGAATCAAACAATGGTGATTTTAAATTTGCAAAAACGGTTGATGGAGATGGCAAAGACTGTTTTAGACCTCGGAATGTAACCTTTATACCAAGTAAAAGAACAAAACTTCTTGAAGCGTATGTTCCTGATACTAAGTATAATCGTAAAGTTTTAGCGAATCTGTTTTTTACTCCTGATGCACCTCATATTTATGATAGAAAGGTGCGAGATGAAGTTGAAGAGATGGCAAAAAATCTTGGAATAAAAAAGAAGCTTGAAAAAAATGTTAATGAAACTGTTGTCGTGCTAAGTGCTGATTTAAGTAAAAAAGATAAGGAAATTGCTAAGCTTAAAAAGCAGTTGGAGAAAGTTGAAATCGTTAATAGAACTATAAGCAAGTCAGCGGCTCAAATTGACAGTAGTAAGGTTGAGGCTGAACGAGAGAAGATTTTACAAGAGTGTATTAAGGATGTGGAAAAAGAAAATCAAGACTTGATGAAAGCTTTGATGAAAATGTATCCCAAGGCTTTTAGAAAAAAAGATGAATACTTTGAGGGTATAGTTAAAAAGGCTAAGATTGAGGCTGAAAAAATTTATAAAATTGAGGGATTAAATGTGGACGACTAGACAAGTTGTAAGTATGATTCGGGGATATATGCCAGAAGTGTCGGAGGTTATGGCTAGGGAGTATTTAAACTGGGCTTATTTAAGCCTTGTAAATACCGATACTAACCAAACTATCTTCATGTTACAGGATGGTGATATTCCTTTTCCTACACTTGATTTAGGTCTAAATAAGAAGTATCAATTAGATGCTACCACATTATTAGATTCTGATGGGAACCCGCTAACTCTTGCGGTTAACGGTGTTCCCGTTACAGTTAGAAAGGTTAAGGCTGTCTTTGAAAAAGGAACTATTTACAGACCTTACGAACCGTTTGGCTATGAGTATGGTTCTAACAGTACTATATTTAGCGAGATTCCTGTTCAAAGTATTGCACAAATGGGAACGACTCCTGCGACAATAACTTTTACTGGAGATTTACCTAAGAATGATTGTTATATAGAGTTTTGGTACACTCCAAGACCTTTAGAAACTCCTATGGTGGAAATGCTAATTGATACCGATACATGGCTAAAAGCGTTGATTGATGGAGCGGTTGGGTTTTATGAAGATGTTGCGAACGGTGAAAGTACTAGATTAGAGAAATTCCTTAAAGTTCATATTAAAGATTACAAGTATGAAAGCACAGAGTCTTTAAGGTTAAAGATTCCGGCAAGTTTCCCCCGTAGAGAACTCGGCTAATGGCTAATCGTAGGCGGTTTGCTCCAAAAAGCCGAGCACAAAACAATAGACTCATAGAGCGAATCTTTGATAAGTTCGGTGGTGGTTTGTGTACTGATACTTTCAGAGTTCCCGATAAGAGCTTTGGAAAGCTTCATAATGCTAGAGACTATAAAACAGAAGTAAGAGGTAGGCAAGGCTCATTTTTACATAATAATGCAGACTTTGCATTAATTAATATTACTACTGTTATAAGTGCATTTGCAAGCGGTGGAGATTTAGAGACTTCCTCTACAGGTGATACTTTTATAGTGTATTCGTATCAAGATTTTGATAATAAAGAGATGCAAGATGCTATATATAATAAAGAGCCTCACAAAAAGCCTTTATTGTCGGCTTATGATGTATTTGTGATAACTAATCGGGCTACGAATGAGTTTAAATACCTTGGGAATATTAGTGTTCCGAAAATGTGGTATCCAATTGTGAGAGATGAAACAATAGTCGCTCATAGAGTTGGTGATACAGTTGTAAAAACAAGTGGAAAAGATTTTACTGCTAATTTAAAAGGCTGCTATTGGAATTGGGGCTATCGTGAGGGTACTACTGTTTATGAGCCTGTAAGAGATTTTATTGAAGAGGTGATTGATGAAAATACTCTAAAGATAAGATCTGTTACAGAGAGAGGTGATGAGAACTATGTAAATTGCTTTGTTCAAGGCGTTATTTATGCAAGTTATTATCATCAAGCTAAGAACAGAGTAGTAATGCAAGTGGAAGATAGATTATACGAAAGTTCTATACCTTTGAATGGCTGGAGTGAAATCTACGGAATATACCAACAACGCCCGATGTGGTCGGAGGGATTATTTCATGAGGTGAAAGAAGATTTGCTTTTATCCTCTTCAAATGGTCACTTTAGAATAAGATTTGATTCAACTGGAACGCATTACTGGCAAATAAACACACCCGAACCGGAACAACCGGATTTAATGCCTATTAAATTATTTGGATTTCAAGGCTCTAAAATTGATGATGCAGAGTTTCCTTATGAAGTTGTGGGGTTTCAAGGATATAGCCCTTCCGGTATTAGAGCGGGTAATAAGTACTTTTTTGATGGGAGAATATTATAATGGCTAGACCAAAGAATTTACCTAAATGGGCAAGTGATAAAACTAGACCCTACGGGGTTAATGGGGGAACTATAGACCAACTAGAAAAGAATGGCTATGTTGCAGGGGATTTTCCGAAACATGACGATATTAATAGGATAGGTTGGGATTTAGAGAAATGGGTAACTTATCTTGATAAAGAGAATACTGCTTCAACAAGTAGTATTGATTCAATAAGTGACAATTTTACTAGAAGAGCTACAGGGACAGGGGGGAACTATCCACCTCCTGCACCTGCTGAAATTAACACAAATGATTTAATTGATAAAAAAGTTTCTGATATGGAAGATAAGGTTAGTCCAATCTTCCAAAATACAAGCGAAACTGATTATAATGACTTAGAGTTGCTACATAAGAATTTGAATACTAGAGTTAATCGGAAAATTACAAATGCTATAGATACTTTTAAGACTCCTATTATAGCACTTTGTCCTGATATACAAATTAAAACAGTCGTATCTAACCCTACAGGAGAACAAAGCAATTCTATAGTGCAATTTGAGGCATCGGACATAGCTCTTGCACTATTTAACGATACCACAAACACTTTAGATTGGAACTCTACTAAAGTTATACACTTAAAAGGTGTTGATTTAACTTTTATAAATGGAACTGCTACGACTAGCGGGGTAAAGGTTGATTTCCCGCAAGCTAATGATGTTTATCAAAGCGGATTTGCTAGTGGTACAAGTAGCCTAAGTAGCACCCCTACGATTCATATATTTGCTGTATACCAAGAGGGTTTTGCTGTTGGTATTATTGCAGATAATGAAAGAAACGGTGTTAATGCTGTAAGCTCTTATAAGAGTTTTACTAATGATGATAGTGCTGTTTTTGTAAGAAGAATCACAACTACTAAAGTAATTAACACAAAAAAAACCTTGGAAAATGATAATTATAGGTTTATTCAGGCTATTCAAGTTGGTGATGTCGTGTCATACAATGCAGAACTTAGACCACGAACTCCTATTGATACTGACACACCTCTGCTCATCAAATGGGGAGCCGATAGCACAGAAATTAATTTATCCAACATTATCCCTAGCGGAGTACTGCATAAGTATGCGATATTCAGCGAACACCAAGGTTCTGATAGCTTTAACCGCTTCTTTATAAAAGGTAATAACGGAGATACACATTTTGCAAGCGGGGTTATAAAGCAGATTTCAACCGAAATAAGTGCTTTTGATAGTAAATCAAAGGATTTCACCTCACAAGGATTAGATAATAGCGAATGCCCTATTGGAATTATGCCAACAGGTCACTACGACAAAAGGATAGATTAATATGAAAACAGAGGATTTAGGACTTAAAGGGAGATACCGTTATCTTGTAACAATGAGCCGTTTAACTGGTTCAGATAATGTTTACGGGCGGGATAGTGCTTTGAGTGGTCAAATCCTTTATCAAGAATCATCTGCTAATGCTGGTATTCCCGATTTTGTGGAAGCTAGAACTATTAACGAGATAGGTACTACATTTTTAAGCAATATAGGTGAAAGTCTTAATACTTTTAAGTTAAGGCTAAAGGTTCCACGGGATCAAGGGCTAAACGCTCCCTCTCATTGGACTCATTTTTCTATTTACAGAACACAAAATATTGATGGTGAAAATGTTGATTTAGCAACAGTTCAAGAAACTTATTTATGGTTAGAAGATATTCCTATTGTGCGTAGCTTTAAGTTAAAATCAATTCAAGACGGTGTATTAAGTATCGCAAGGTCAGAATTTGCAGAACGAAACTTTTTACAAAGCGATACGGGGGCAACTGTAAATGTTAGAGGTATGTATGATGCTATTTATAAAATTACTAGAGTACATAATGATGGCGTTTGTGCTGATATTATAGAGGCTAACGCTCATGGAATCCCACCCGATAGAATTTTTACAGATGAAATCGGGGCTATAGGTTCTCAAAATCCTACTTACTACAAAAGATATGAGGTTGGTGATTGTGTTGAGATAGGCATACCGTTAGATTATCAAGATGATGTTAAAGAGGGTGAACAACTTATTGATTATGAGGGTAGAACTGTTATAATTAAATATGTTTATCTTACTGGCACAGAAACACGATTAGGTGTTCTTGAAAAAGATGGGGTTCTTGTTGATGAGGGCATTCTTACTATTGGTGTTGAAGACAGAGTTTATACGGATTCAGTTAATGATGCAGTTTTAGAGGGTAGGAAAGAGAGCGGAGAACCGTTATACTTTTTGCAAACAAGATTCTTTAAACCTTTGCCAAATGGTAAACTTAGCGGAATTACGGGGGGAGCCTATTTTGTCGCTCAAATGAGAGATAGTGAGTTTTACTATTCACAGGTTGCAAACATCTACAGGACAGGCTACTATCACCCCGCTTTTCAGTATAATGATAAACCAATTGGAGCAATTACAAGAATTAAAGAATATCCTAATTCCTTGGTAGTTTTCACTAAGAATAGTACTTATTATCTTGATCCGTCAATCATTACTAATGCAGGAGATAGCCGTTTAGGTGAATATATCCCAACTTTCCCCGATCCTAGATTAATAACTGATAAAATAGGAGTTCTTTCAGAGGGTAATTGTTCTAAGGTTGGCAGTGGTGGAGAAATTATTTTTACAGGTGAACCGGCTGTAAGATTCTTTGACGGTTATAAATATGGTGATAATCTTGCAGATGGCTTAGTTCAAAATACTAAAATACAAAAATTCTATCATTCGGTTACGAGTGTTTGGGATAAGAGAACAGGGCTTAAACTTTGGGGGGTATCAAAATATGGCAGTTAGTTTTAACGCTTCGCCGCAAGAGGGTAAAGCCCCTTTACTAGTAGATTTATCTGATATTCAATACACAAAACAGGTTAACGAGAGTATTTTCTCTCAAATAGTTGATGCAAATTCATTTTCAGATATTAACGCTGTTGCTAATGCTGGCTATTTTGGAGAGCCTGTATATACTACTTTAAGATGGGATTTTGGAGATGGTACGGGTTCGGCTTCACAAACTCCACCGCCTCATAGCTATGAACATCCGGGCATTTATAAGTTAACTGCAATTAGTAATAGTACAAATGGAATCGAGGAACGAGCAACTAAACTTATAAAGGTTCTTGACGAGACTTTGAATAACCTTGGCATAGGGATGAGTATTGATAGAGTTTGTTTGAATTACGGTCAAGATGATGAGCAGGGCTTTGGGTGGTCAACCGATGGTGGAGACGGTAATACATGGGTAGATACTAACGCTTCTATATTATCTATATTTGATGATAATGAAGATTCACAAGTTGTTGTCTATGACTCTCTTACAGGGCTTCCGTACACTATTAATCCACGAAACTCTTACGACCATTCAAATATTAAAGATGCTTGGAATGATAAAATAGATTTTCTTATTAATGATATCGGATTTGAAATACCTACAGAGGTTAAGCTTCAAGAAATGATAGGCTCACATGAAAGCTTTGAGCAACGAATGTCTGATATATCACTATTTTTCTCTCCTATTTACAAGGATAATCAAGGCGTTGCAGGGTATAATTCAGATGGGTTAAGAGATGATACAATAATCAATCTACAAATATTTAAAAATGATTTATTAATTGAACAAGATGAAACTGTTAATATTCCAATGAAACAAGAGCTTTTCTTTGATAAAGTCGTCACAGGTGGAGTTTTACAACTATCCTTTGATACTACTAATTCAGAATTTAGATTTACAAGGGCTGAATGCTTTATTGAGAATTATGATAAAGCTAAATTCCCTTTCAAACAGTTAATGAGTGAGGGTAATTCTCAAAATAATCTCTCTAATATCGGGAATCTTTGGATTACAAGAAGCTCTATTCTTAAAAATATGGTTACAGGAGTTGCAATTACTACTCCACACGCTTTAATTCAAGGAGCCGATGGACAAGATAAGTCCGCGGTAAGGTTTATAAACCTGTATACAATTAATATAACAGGAATAGTTCTAGTTGCTTCCGATAACTTAGAGCCTTTTAATGGTACTGGAACTATTAATATTTATAAAACGGCTACAGTAAACGGGGTTATCTGGTATTTTATGTATATACCTGATGCTAATTATACTGCAATCAAAGCTAATGTTAAAATATTTGATCTTAGAGTTTTAACTACTTCACTAGATGATAGCGATTTAGTATATTATAGTAAAGATGTTTTAACCAATAATGCAGATAATGTATGTAGTCGTTTCTAATTAGGAGGTTAAAATATGAATATGAGATATAGAGGAAACTCCTCTTTTCAAGATATTAATTCTCCTATAAGAATTTCTCCAAATGATCCACTTGATAAAATAGCACAAACTTCTGATAGGAATTTTATTTCTGTTTGGAATATGTTTGAAACTATTAGGGCTAAAGAAAATGTAAGTATTAGGCGTAAAAAAGATGGAACGGTAATATTAAGTGATGGGAATCAAACAATAGAGCTTCCACCTCAAAAAGATATTCCGCCACAAGTCAGCCCACAAGTTCAAAGCAATTGGGCTGAAACAGATGCTTCTAATATTAGCTTCATTCAAAATAAGCCTACGATTTACCCTCCTATCAAATATACCGTTGGTGATGGAGGGTTAACAGAGAAGAACTTCACTATAAGTCTATTCAACAAACTAAACGGTATTGAAGATGGTGCAGGGGTTAATGTTCAATCAGATTGGAATGTAACGAATACCTCTGATGATGCTTTTATTAAAAATAAACCTACAATAACACCATCACTTTGGGAAATGAGCGGTACTGATACCGTCAAGCCTTTAAGTAATATTAGCTTTGTTGATATTAAGAGCGGGTTAAAATCTACTCTTGTTACTACTGCAATCCCTTTTGGCGAAACTGGTCATATTAGTTTGTCAAATTTTACGGCGACTAGCATTATTGGGGCTTTGGATGAGTTAAAAGAGGGTACTTCTCTTTGGCAAACAGATAACACAACCTTATCTCCACTAGGAGCTGAAACTGGAATCAGTGTTTCTAGTTCGGTTTTAGTTGGAGCTACTCTTGCAACGGGCGTTGAAATTACCCCTACTGGAATTAATCAATTTGATAATAATTTGATTCGTAAAGTTGGCGATAATAATATTTTTATGGGGCGGAGAAGTGGGAATGATACTTTAACTACTGCTAGTAATAACTTCGCCTATGGTGCATATACTCTTCTGTCAATTACCACAGGTGAGAAAAATTATGCAATAATGGAGAATGCTTTAAAAAGTATTACTACAGGAAATAAAAACTTTGCGATTGGAACTTTTTCTGGTCAAGGTATTGAAGAAAGTAGTTACGGAATCTTTTTTGGTAGTTCTGCTGGGCGTACATCTGTAGGGTGGCAGTATGTTACATCTGCTGAAAAAAGTTTATTTTTAGGGTATAATACTAGGGCATCCGCTACAGTTGTTGAGTTAGAAAATGTTATTGGGGCTACTGCTTACGGTCACGGGAATAATACTACAACTATCGGTGGAGACGCTAATATTGGAAACTACCTCACTGGAGCATTATATCTCAAAGAACAATCCGAACCAAGTGCTGTTACTGGTTGGGGAGGTTTTTATGTAAACTCCTCGGATAGTTTACCTTGGTATAAATCAGACGATGGGTCAGTTATACCTCTACATATGAGAGCTGGAGTAGTGGGAGGCACTACTGCTCAGGTTAATGGTATCGCTTTTGATAGTACTTATTTTGACTACCAAACTAATGCAACAACAGGTGTTGTAGATATATCTGCTCAGGATAGTATTAAAAACCTGTGGGAGGAAAACAATACTAACAAAACTATAGAACCTAAATCTGATTTCGCTATCCAAACTACTCAAAATAGCAATGGTAGCGGTGGGTTTGTCAAACTATGTAGTGCCTCATCTGCGACAATGTCACCTTTGGTATACGGGCTTTCTGAATCCAGTGATGTTGGCAATTATTATTATGCTAAACCAACATCCACAACTCAAACAGGGTTTGTAAAAGCGGCTCATTATTTCAATGCTATTAAAAATGATGGTACTGCTTTGACAAGTGGGAAGTTGATAAGTGCGAATAATGCCGGTGTTGAAAAGTTTAGTGTTGATTATACAGGTAACACTAAAAACACTGGTACTCTTTATATCAAAGAACAATCCGAACCAAGTGCTGTTACTGGTTGGGGAGGTTTTTATGTAAACTCCTCGGATAGTTTACCTTGGTATAAATCAGACGATGGGTCAGTTATACCTCTACATATGAGAGCTGGTTTAATCGGCAGTAGTTCGGTACAAACTAATGGATTGTTGTTTAATAGTTCACACTTCCAAAATATGACAAATGCGAATCACGAAGTTGAAGTTAATTTAAGCACTTCGTTTTTAGATGGTCGGAGATTGTGGGAAGAAAATAGTACTAACAAAACTATAGAACCTAAATCGGATTTCGCTATCCAAACTACTCAAAATAGCAATGGGGGTGGCGGGCTTGTTAAACTAGGTAGTGCCTCATCTGTGACAATGATACCTTTGATGTACGGGCTTAGTGAGTCAGTTGATTATGGCAACTGTTATCATACTATACCGACTTCACCAACACAAACAGGGTTTACTAAAGCAGCTCACTATTTCAATACTGTTAAAAATGATAATACGGCTTTGACAAGTGGGAAGTTGATAAGTGTTAACAATGCGGGAGTTGAAAGAGTCTCTGTAGATTTTGATGGCAATACTAAAATTAGAAGTAGCCTATATGTTTACAACACAGATACGGCTACTACTGGTGTTAAGCTGATGACAGGCACTTGAAGCAGTTGCAAAAACGGGATAAGTTTATCCTATTCAGGATTTGAATTATACTCAACCTTTTTTAACTATGGTGATCCAACAAATATTTATACAGATACCTACCGACAACACATTTTCTCTTATCGTGGTACAACTAAAATGGCTATTGATGATAATGGTGTCAATTTATATAATCTCACAAAAATAATGGATAGAACGGGTGATCCATCAACTCCTATTGGAGGGATGTATCTTTATAGCAAATCAGGTAGATTGTTTGGGAAGAATGATGATGGTAATGCTCAGGAAGTTTTAAGCAAAACCGGTTCTTTTACCGGTACTTTACAAGGGTATGCAACCGCTTATACTGTAACCGTTTATTATCGGCTACATGATGATATTGTTGATTTATTTTTACCTCATAAAACAGAAAATTCTAACTCTAACATTTTAACTATGACAGGCATACCATCCAACTTGAGACCCACAGATAATAGATATTTCGGCATGGTAAGATGCGTTGATGGCGGACAAAAAAATCAAGCGAGTGGGTATGTTGACTCTAATGGAAAATTATTTTTAGGTCGCTTGCATATAAATTCAGATAGATTAGAGAGTGATTATGATGATTGGGACACCACAGGTGTTAAGGGATTTAATAAAAGCACAATAACCTATTACATTAAATAAAAAGGAGCTTATAATGGCTGAAGTAAGAGAAAAGAAGACAAACAAAAAAGACAAAGTTATTAAGAAAACTGTTGAGATTGTAGGAACTCGTAGAGCAGAAGTTATTAGTTTTGTAGGAGAGTTGTCAAAAGGTAATTTTGGAATAAAGGTTATTTCAAGAATGGAGAATAAAGACGGCTCATATTCTTCGATGCCGGATGAAAACGATAGGTCTACAATTATAGAAAACTTCCAAGTGAAAGAGATGTTGAAAGATAGTTATACCCTTGACGATGGTTCGGAGCTTACTGCTTTGCAGTTGATGCAAGGGTTACAACAAATGGTTTTAAATATTTGGGAGGGAGAATATGATATTAAAACTCCTCCGATAACTGACCCATTAACGGAAGAGGAAGAGGGTGAGTAATGAGTTTACAGGTATCAATTCCTTTAATTGTACTTCTTTTAACTATTGGTGTAGGCTTGTTTCGCATTGGTCAATTGATTGAAAAGAAACAGGATAAGGCAAGGTGTGATGTAGTAAGAGAACATTGTCATATTGGCAATGGTAAAATTTTCGATTTACTTTTTGAGGAAATTAAAAAGGTTTTTGAGCAACTTGAATATGTAAAAATATCAATAGGTAAACTTGAAGAGCGTACTAAATAGATTAAGCCGTAGCAGTTAATTACTGCTACGGCTTTTTTGTTATGCAAAGAATAAATTCTTATAAGTCCAAGGGTCGCTATAATAACCTTTAAATCCAAACCAAGTCCCATATCTTCCCGAGTGAGCATGGAAAGAATACCTCTCAGTTTTATGATTATAATAAACTCCAACACCTGTAAATCCAGCATTAAATAATTTATAAACTATCTCGTGCCAGTCTTTGTTTTCTGCAATACCCTTTACCCAAAAGTCAAAAGCATTACCACTTTTGTGTTCCGGTGCATTGTGTTTCCCTGAATTGATTCCGTTATGAATCAAATTTACTTCTCTACCTAAAAGGTCTCTAAATTTGTCAAGCTTTTTATAGCTCTCAAAATTTATTCCCTCAACAATTCCACCTGCCGTTTTTGTTTCCTGCAAAGTAAAATGTTTTAGTTTTTTAAAATCAGTTTCTACCATTTAAAAATCCTTTCGTAAATTTCCTGATTGAATTTTCACAAACCTTAATAAAACCTCCCTCTGAAATAGAGCAAATTTTAGCTACTTCGTATTTTTTCATATTCCAATTATTATATTCAAACTCAGCAGGGTTATACCAATCAGAACCGTCAAACCTTACTGCCATAAGTAAAGCGTTGTTAGATTTAGACCACCTCTCTATTTTACTTGCACACTCATATTTTGGTAGCTCTTTCGCAAAATGCCATCTCTTTAATTCAATATCACCTGAGATTAATTCGTATTCTTCCGTTACAGAGAAATAAACTCCTTGCCTTTTAAATAGTACATAAGCTTTATTTTCTTCCAATAACTCTTCTTTTGAATTCGCCACAATCATTGGTTTATCTATTAGTTTCATTTTTATCCTCCGCTATCTGACCCATCGGGCAACCTCCATTAAATGTTTCCGCTTTGACATTTGGGCTTATTTCATTATGTGTCAATTTACAATAGGCATAACCGCTATCAGGAACCCAATCGTTAAACTCACAATCTGCACAACTTGTTGCAGTAAATTTAATTTCTCTTTTACTCATTATTTACCTCCCTTACTACAAAATACAATTTTATCTGTAGGATTTATCCCTCTGTAATACTCACAATGTTGACAACCGATAGAGCCTACATGTGTCACAACACCATCAGATGTTGGTATAGCATCCCGACAAGGTGTAGCACACACATTGCTATCCGTCACCTCTACTTCATAAGGTACATTTTTATATTCTTTACTCATTATTTACCTCCATTACGACTTAACCAAGATTCATATAATTCTTCTTTTGTAAATCTTGGTTTAAATGATTTACATTTATAGCCCTCTAGGCGTTCGATTATCGAACAAATCTTTTGAGTCTGCTCTTGGTAATAATACTCAAAATCTGCTTCATTGCTAATTTTTATATTAAAACTAGATATAAGCACATCATCTAAAACAGCTTTCTTTGCAAGATTAAAAGTCTCAATATTAACACCTATCGAAAAATGACCTCCGCTATCTGATCCATGAGTGCACCCTCTCCAAAAAGTAGGATTGCCACCATTATTAACAGTTTCCAAAGCTTGTATTTTCCTACCACATCGAGGGCAAACTTTATCATTTATATCTGCCTCACAAGCTTCTTTTGATATTACATATTTCTCTTTGCTCATAATTTACCTCTTTTTTAAAAATCTAATTGCTTTCCGTGAGCGTAACAATCTAGGTATATTACACACACCCAGCTCAACAAAATATTTGCATTTCTTTGAGCATTCCGCATACCTGTTACAATATTTACTATCCGCCTCGGAAATCCTATATCCGCTAATCAATATAATAACACCTCTTCCGATTTAAAATATATCTGTAATAAGATATGTGAATCAAAAACGCAATACCTCCAATCGGAATTTTATGCCACAATGGAGCTTTTAACCACTGCACCTTTGACATATGACAAAAACCTAAAACCTTAAACGGTAACTGTAAAACCACATCTCTTTTAACCCCTATCGTTTGTACATCGATATTGTATCGTCTAAACAAATCCATAATATCTTCCCCGCCAATTTTGGCAGGAGCGATAGCAGTTATTTTTAATGGATGTACATGATAATTATTGTATGTTCTAGGCTCATTTATATAGGTTTGTATCAACAAAAATCCAAGCATTAAAGCGAGAGAACCACCTTTAGAATGACCCATAATATGTACTTTTTTACCCCGTTTTATTGCACCGATAATATTGCTAACCAAATCGCTATATCTTTTTGCACAATAATAAAATCCTGAATGCACTTTATAATTGTTCTTCTTAAACTCAAAATCGTCTTTCCAATCCTGAGAATCATTTGAGCCTTGAAACACTATTACAAGTTTATCTTCGGTCTCAAAAGTTACGCAGAAATCATTCTCTCGTTTGTAAATCTGAGTCGTGTAATCTCTCAAAACCCCGAATTTATCTTTAGGTTCTTTACATTTTTCTATCTTGTCAACTGCTTGGCAAAATATTGCAGTGTCCGTTACCCTTTTACTTAGCCTCATAACGCCCCCCCAATTAACATTTTGATATTTTGTTTAACTTTTTTCAAAATTAATTTATCTAAAAGCTTAGACTGCTCAAGCGACCGGAAAAATAAATTTTCAATCTTGCTGTTAAAATCTGCTTTACTATAATCACTACTCAATTCACGAATATATGATTCTGTTATTTTTCGACTTATAGCCGTTTTTACTAAAGTGTCAATTTTTTTGCTAGTCAATTTTTTAGCTATCACCTTATCTACAATATTTTGTAGAGTATAACTCTGATTTAAATCAAAGTTATCTATGAGACATTTTTCAACTGTGTCTGCTAAAACTTTATTATTAATAATTATTTGCATTATAAATAAGTTTTCATCCTTTCTAAAGTATCTGAAATAGCATCTAAAATGAAATTAATCTATTAGCACTCATTGCCTCTTCAATCATCATATCAAGCTCTTCAGGTGTTTCTTTAACCTTACAATAATCTGTAGCACCACTACCATACACCAAAAAAGATGTTGTTATTCTATCCTGCCTACAGCCATATGTTTTTATGCTATTAACATTAACCCTATATTTTATATTGCTATCTGCATCCGTAACTCTTATAAACATTATAACTCCCTTAAAACAACTTCTTAATGGTCAAAAATCCATTCATTGACATCTTAGCATTATCAAACCATTCTTGCTTCAATTTTGATTTAATAAATACTTTAACCGTTTTAGCCTCTTTCCTAAACTCTTCATCAAGCTCTTTTAGTTGGCTTTCGAGTTTCTTTTTATCTTTCTTAAACTTAGGGTTTTCACTATCCTTTACAAACTCATCAAGAGTATCAGACATTTTGTGAGTCTTTTTGAAAGAACCTCTAAATAGCTCCTCCTTCTCTTTTAACTCACTTAAAACCTCATCAATTCCCATTAATTGAGGGGTAGTAAACACATTCACATTCAGATCCTTGTCATAAGGATTTTCCGTAATTCCCCGTAACTCTGTAATAATCGAAATAACCTCTATAATAGATAAACTTATTCCTGTTCTTTTTTTCCCCATAATGTACTCCCTTTCTTTTCTCTAACTTTAATTTTATGTTTCTTCTCATAATTCCTCACCTCACGGTAGGAATATCTTATCTTTCCACCTAGCTTATAAAAAGCTAATCCTCGTCCCTTAACACGATCATTTGCTAACGAATTAGGGTGTATACCCCATCGTTTAGCAAGCTCTACTTGTGTTAAGTAGAGCGGGTTTACTTTTCTACCCATTATTCCTCCTTTCTACATCATTAAACATAATATAACATAATCCAAACGATAAGTGTGGTTTTTTTTATTATTTATTGTAATTTTCTTGATTCAATAAAGAATAGACACTTTTTACTGTTTTTAATTATATTATATGTATATAAAGGAGTTTTATATGAGTCAAAGAGTTTGGGAAAAATTAGCAAGCTTAAAAAAAGATTATAGTTCAGTGTGCGATGGTATCCCTAAAGGAAATGGTAGGGGTATGGGTTTGGGTATGGGTGCAGGGTTTTATACTGGTAGAGGAGCAAACGGAATATTGGAACCTGAAAAACCTGTTGGCTTTGATAATTCAAGCGGAAGAACTGTTGTTATTCATGAGGGGGAGAATGTTCAAGATACTCCTAATGGTCGTATGGTTACTCCGGCAAGATTAACACCATTAAATACAGAGGCAGAACAGCAACACGCTCAACAGATGGAGCAACAAATGCAATTGCCGGGAATGGCAACGGGTGGAATTATAGAGCCTAACGGAGCTTTGAGAGGTTTAAATCCTTTGCATGATAATCAAAATAAACCACAAACACAAGTTCCCGCTGTTAATCGCTTTCAACAACCTTTTGTGCCGCCAGTTAAGCAACCTATGAATACCGTAGGCTCTAAGGTGGTCATGCCAAAATTCGGACAAGCTCCGGCTAATACTATGCAAAGCAGTTCACAATTGGCTCCACCGGCTCAAAATACTACTCCGCTTCCCGCCCTTGGTCAACCTAAGCAGTTAGAGTCTAATAAAGTTATGGGATTTGAGCAGAATCAAATTAACCCAACCGCTAAACAACCTATCGGAATGAATACTATTCAAAAAGTAGCACAAGGTGAAAAAAGTTATATAGATGATTTATATTCAAAATTAGGTAATCAGTATATGGGTAGGCTTGGTGCTAAACAGGCTGCTCAAACAGCAGCTTCACAGCAACAAGGTGCTCAAATGGGCTTGTCAAATGCTGTCCAAAATACTTTGGGAGCTGTCCAAGATAGAAATCAAAGTATGGAAGCAGGAGCAATTCAAAGTGATTTAGCTACACAGCAAGCACAGCAAACAGCTTCCGAGCAAAAACAAGCAATACAGCAAGTTATTCAGGGTAAAAAAGAGGCTATTAAGGATTTAATCGGGTTAGGCGGGGTAGACAACCTTGCACAGGCTGAAAAGTTTGCTAAAGAAGTTTATGGAACTGATGTTTATGGGCTTGGAAATATTGCTAATGATCAGAAAATGACGGCTCTTGCTAAATATACGGCAATACCGGGTATGTCTGCACAAGGAGCTTTAGATCTTGCTATTCAAAATGGAGATTTAGAGCGGTATGGATTAACAGAAGAGCAAGCTAAAAATATTATAGCTCCATTAATTCTCGGAAGCGACCCTATTTATCAGGCTAAAGGTCATTACGGTGATTTACTAGACCAAGGGCTAATTAGTGCAGGAGATTATAAAGATGCTGTTGATTTAGTTAAATGGGCTTCTCTTAATCCAGAGGGTATAGAGATTATGGATTCATACAAAGTTACAGATGCAAATGGTAATGAGGTTGGTAATTTTAAAACAGAAGAGGAAGCTAATTTATTCATGCAGAAAAACCCCGGCAACTTTTCAGTCCAGAAAGAGGACAATGGCTACATCGGGTATAAGGGAGATTATCAAGAATTTCTACCCGCCTCTGTAGGTGATGTTTGGCAAGCACAAGATGGCGGTTTGTATATTAACATGAATGGTGAAAAAGTCCCTGCTACCCCTGTTTTTGAAGACCCGTTCGCAGTGCAGAATAATAAAATACTTGATTACTATCAAGCTCATGGAATCGAAAATGATACTACAAGGCAAATAAGAACAGCTCAATTAAGGGCAGCTCATGCAGACCCAACAAGTTTGCCTGTAGGATTAAACCCTAATAGTTCTTTGTATTCGGACTTAACGAATAGTGCAAAGGCTACCTCGTGGGATGGTTTAGTTAATCAATCAGAGCAAGGAACCGGTTCAGATTCTCATGTTTATAATCCAGTTCTCGATCAGTTGCCGGACAATTCATTTATCAATGTTGACGGGGAATTGTGGCTATTAAAATCAAATATTCGTGAAAGTGTTAGTGGTGATGATTTACATACTTACACACTTTACAATCCTGTTACTGGTGGTCAAAAAACTATTAAAACTACAGGAAATAAGCATCAAAAAGCTGTTGTAGAGGAAACTGATAGCGGTACACTTTTTAAGGATAATTACTTAAAAGAAGCTCTTAATTTGCTAAATCCTGCAAATACGGCTACTGGTGGAGTGGTTACTTTTGTGGATGCTGGTAAAAATGCGAAAGGTAAGGAGTAAATAATGGTAGGAACAGCAATGAAAGCTATCGGTGGAGTAATTAAAGCCGGTGGTAAAATAGGGCAAGGGATAGCAAGTTATATTGATATGGGTGATAAGCAGAATGAAGCCCGTAAGCTTGAAGAGATGCGTAGGCGATACCAACAAAGAGCAACTGATCGCCAATATATGCAGAGTGACGAGAAAGATGCTCGTTATGGTGATGAGATTATGCGAAACCGTGCCTTAATGGAAGAAAATAAGCAGTTAGCAGAACAAGATAAGAATTACCAAAGGGGAGAGAGAACTATTGGTAAAATATTAGAGCAGATTAATAATAGTCCGCAAATGCGAGCAAAAACTTTAGAAATTTTTAGAGGGAGATAAATATGGCTTACAATCCTTTGGCTTTTAAGAATGACTTTAGTGCTTTTGGAAAAGCGGGCGATACACTTGGTAGTACTATAGCGGGATTGCCTGCTGAACAACGGGCAGAGAATGCAGAGGGTAGGCGTAAGAGTGCGGAGGCGTATCAAGAGAAAATGAGACCTTTAAAGCTTGCCGGTACAGAATTAAGGAATACTGCTACAGGGCTTGGTAATGATTTAAGAAAGCAAGGTGTTACTAGTGGGGCTATTGATTTAGAAAATAAGGAATTTTCTAATACTCCTGCATCAGAAGAGGATTATAATACTACAAGACATATCTTAGACCAATTATCAGGAATGTTTGATTCTTATTTAATGAAAAATCCAGATGCGTTTGGGGATGAAGAGGCAAGGGCTTATAGATTGGGATTAGATAAAGCATCGGTAAAATTGCCCGACACATTCCGAACAAGAAAAGAGCTATATGATTTTACTGATAAAAGCATGAAAGCTTTTCAAGGAATGGTTACTCCTAAAGAAGAAAAAGTAGACCCTTTACTAGACCTTAAAAAGAAAAAGCTTGGAGCTGAAACTGCTTACATCAAAAAGAAAACTGGCAATGTAGGGAAAGACAAGGGTTCTAATGATGTTGAAAAGCGGTATAGTAAAGCTATTGTAGATAAAGAAAAGTTAGCACAATCTGCTAAGAGTAAATTAAATACTTTCAAAAAAGCATTGGGGAATTTAAAAGACAAAAACACAACTACTGATAAGCTTGGTAGAGTTAAGATTGGAGAAACAGAATACTCAATTGATGAGGTGAAATCGGTAATACAGTCTCTCGAAAATGATATTAAAGGCATTGATAGCTCTATTGATTTACTTGTTAAAGATGCTTCGGAAAAAATGGGTAAAAACTACAATTTCTTAACAGGAGTAGGGCTATCTGAAAATGGAGAGCCTACTAGTGTGAAAAAACTTACTTGGAACGGAATACCTGTTGCCGAAGTTATAAAGCAAATTAAGGTAGATTACAAAGATAATCCAGAGAAAATGCAACAAATGATTGAGATGGTGCAAAGGAATGCTAAGTAATGCCTAGTATAAAAGAATTACTAGAGCAAGAATATGCTAAGGAAATGGGAGCAACCCAAAGTACTCCTCAAAAAAGTATGAAAGATTTGCTAGAGGAGCAATACGCTAAAGAATATCAAACGGTAGAACCTCAAACAACTCCTGTAGAACAGCCACAAGCAACGCAACCTCTCAATAATACCCAGCCTTTAGAGAATGCTAATATTGATACACTCCCTACAGAAGAGCGAATGAATACTGTTGAAGAGCAAGGGAAAGATGCTATAGCTAAAGAGTCGCTTAATAAGTCAAATGCAGAATATGAGGCTAATAAAGGGGTAATTACTAACACTGTAGATGAATTTGAGCCGGTTAACATCCAAGGTAGTGAGATAAAAGATGTTTCATTGCTAGATAAAGCAAAGCATACTTATCAATCATTAAAAGCTACAAAACCTCTTTCTGCTGAATTTATGGGGAAAGGATTAGAGCCATTAACTGATGCACCAAAAGATTCAGATGAATATAACAAAGCTATTGAACAAGAGAATGAAGTTGGTAAAAAAGTTCTTGGTGATTTTGATATAAATAAAGTTAAATATTCCGGCGGAATGCCTACTGAATTATCACTTGATAAGATATTAGAGAAGTATTCTAAAAATAATCTTCCGTATAAAGAGGACAGAGATTATTTAAGAAATTATCTTTCAAGAATTGAATCAAGCCGTGGTGAAGAGGTTCGGACTGGTGCAAGAGAAAAGGCTAGAGAGATTATTACACCGGAACAACAAGAGTATTTCTTGTTTGATGATATAGATAAAACGCTTAAAACTCTTGAAAATGTTAAAGATTCAGATTCTTTTGAATTAACCAAAGCTTTAAAAGAGGGTTGGAAAACTGCTAAAATTAGGGGAAAGATTGAAAGTGAAATTGCAAAACTTTCAGATAGAGACCCTCAAAAGGCAAAGGAACTTTCAGACCAAGCAAAAGCTCTTGATACTGAATTAGCTCAATTAAACCCCGATAGAGGCAAAGTATTAAGCTTTCTAAGACAAACTGCTGAAATAATGCAACCGATGGCATCAACTATGGGTGAAAGTGGTGCTTTAGGGATGATTCCGGTCGTAGGGCAAGCTATAGCCCCTATATATGCGTATGATAAATGGCGGAAAATGACAGCGGGGCAAATGTTCCGTGAAATGGTAGACAAGGGAATTGATCCACAAGATGCGTCTATTAATGCTTCTAACCTTGCAACGGTACACGCTCTTATAGAAAGTTTAGAGGCAGGTACAATTGGGGGGCATGGTTTAAAGGCTATTGCTAAAAAGAACTTTATCAAGAAAGCATTAAGTAAGAATAAGGCAAAGATAGCTGAAACTGCAAAGAAACTTCTTGGTAAATCAAAGAATTTTGCTAAAGATATTGCAGAACAATCTATTCAAGAAGGTGTACAAGCGGGGATTGAAACATCTAACCTCGGTAAAGAGTTTGGTGGAGCTAAAGCGGTTGTAAAGGGTACATTAGAGTCTATACCACAAATGATAATGACTGTAGGGCTTACAGGATTACTTGGTGGTGGTGCTAGAAAATTAGTTGATACACAACAAAAGGCAACAAAAGAATTAAACACTATAAGTGATTGGCTAGTAAAAAATGGGTACAATCAAGAGGAGGCTACTAATCATGCTAAGAATATTATTACAGAGCTTAAAGGTGGTAGTTTTAGTACTAAGACTAAGAATATTATTAATAATGTCGCTGAAAAGTTTAAAGAGCCTGCTAAAGAAGAGGGGCAACAGGTAGAGCAGGGAAGTGTTGAAAGTGTTGATATTGATAAAGAGAATATTGAGCTTCCAACGGATGAAGAGCTTAAAGTTGATAAAGATATAGAAGAGACTGTTAACCAATTTGACCCTATGACAGAATGGAGTAAGGAAGATGAGCGAGACAATAAGGATGAGCCTACACAAGAAGATGCAAAAGAAAAAGAAGTTAAGGAAGTTGTTAAAAAAGCTCCTACGGAAGAGGTTGAAAGTGAACCGGTCGTAGAGAAAAAGGAAACTCCTAAAAAAGTAATTCCTGTTAAAAAAGGTTCTGTTCGTGATGAAATGAATAAGGTTATAGAACATACTAAGGAACGGGCTAGATTTACTAAAATGGTAAAGAAAGATATACCTATTAGCAGTAAGATGTATAAACAGCTAATTAATCCAAAGAATGAGTCTGGGGAAGTTCTTTCTGATAAGCAAGAAGCTATTTTAAAAGAATATGAAGCTGATTACGAGAAAAGAACTGGTGTCAAAAAAAGTTATCCAGATATTATAGATGAATTTGTCTTGAACGGTTTAGAAAAAGCAAAAGATATTCCAGCATATAAAGATAAAATGGTTAAGAAAATGCTAGGAACTAAGATTGAGAAATTTAAAGATAATACTAAAAAAACTACTCCTGTTAAAAACATAGAAACAGTTTTAAAAGCATTTGAAAAGGTAGACCACTTTAACTTATCTGAATTAAATAGAAAAGAAAAAGCTTTACTTAAAATAGAGAATGCTCCCAAAGCACTTCAAAGTAAGATTGATAAAGCTCTTTCTAAGATTAATGCTTCTAAAAAAAATATTCAAGAGCTTGCAGAGAGGGGTGAAAATCCTTACTTAAATATTCTTGGTGATATTAAAGGTGATCCTGTAGGGCTTGCAGAGGGTAAAGTTCAAGAGGCTAAACAAAAACTTAAAAGAATAAATCAAGATGGCTCTATTAAAAAAGACTTTGTTAATTGGTTGGCAGGTAAAAACAACACACCTTGGAAAGCTATTGATAAAGGTCTTATTAGTACTGGGAGTAATCAGTTTAAAGTTCTTAAAGGTGGAGATATAAAGGATAGTAAGGGTAATAGAGTTTACTTAACTAAAGCACAAGAAAAGAACCTTGATAAATTTACAGAAGATTATAACCTTGAAAATGGAACTGATTATAATGGTTGGGGAGATTTAACACAAGATATTTTTAATAATGACCCAAATCTTGAAATTAATCAAGCTGAAATTACAAAGCTTAAAGATGATATTATTAAATATACGCAAGAGGCTAAAGATGCTGCTACTCATTTAAATTATAATAATAATCAAGCTATGAAATGGGATGAAAAGCATGGTAGTAAAAATATTCCTAAAACAGATTACCAAGAAGCTGATGTATTCCAAAAGAAAACTACTAAAGATGTTAAAAAGGTCGCACCTACAAAAAAGCTTACCCCAAAGGCAAAGCCTAAAACAGGAACACATATTATTGTTGCAAATGATATGGAATATAATGGGAAAAGTTATAAACTCCCTGATACTGCTGATGGTGCTATATATAATCATGATGGGTATAGTGTTATACAAATTCGTGAGGGGTTATCTCAAAATGAATTAGTTAAGACTATTAAACATGAATTAATAGGTCATAAACGGTTGTCGAATCTTTTACATACAGACAAGCACCTTGAAAGTCAGCTTAAAAAGCTTTTTAAACACTTTGACACTACACAATTAGAAAAAGATTATGCTAAACAGTTAAAGAAGCTCTCACCAAAGGAGCAACAAGAATTACTATATAATGAGTGGTTAGCTTTTTCAGTTCAAAATCACAAGACTTCTCTTACTCAAAAGGTTTGGAGTTTAATAAAACGGTTCTTTGCAAAGCTTGGATTAAGAGAGTATAAAATAAAAGAGCTTCTTGATAAAATAGAAACTAAGACTAAAGCTAAAGATGTTAAAGCTATTGCTCCAAAAGTTAAAGAGGCGGGAACCGTTCACCGAACTGTAGATAAAGCCTTTAAAAATAAATGGGAAGTGCAATACGCTCAAACAAAAGAACAAACAGAGAAAAAGGCTAAAAAGTTAAAAGAGGCGTTGAAAAGAGTTGAATATGTCCGTGTGAATAAAATGCTCAAAGAACGGAATAAAACGGAAATATCTAAAAAGATTAATGAGTATATGAGAGATTTAACAACTCTTGGTGAACTAATAACACCATATCAAAAACAAAGAGTTATTAACTATGTAATCAATAATGTTCCTATAAATGAAACAGCTCTAACAAAGTTTAAGGCTAAGATGATTAAAAGAGTTGATGCTATAGCTTTGAAAAATTATCATAATTTAAAGATTGAAAACTTTAGAAAAGCTTTAAGGAAGATTAATAAAAAGAAAAATATTCGTCCAGAGGCAAGGGATAAAATAAGAAATATAATGAGTAAGTATAGAATACATACTTTAAGTAAGGCTAAAGTAGAAGAGTATGCTACTTATATTTCAGAGGGTATTGAACCACAAGGCTTAGGGTTATCTTTAGCAGATATGGAAAATGAGGTTTCTAAAATTGCAATTGCAGATTTAAGCGAAAAAGCTTTGACAGATTTACAAGAGGTTTTAGAAAAGGTTATTGATGAAGAGGGTTTGGCATTAGAACTATTTAATCAAAAGAAAATGGAAGCATATCTAAAGGAAAGAGACCAAGCAATTAGTAATATTAAAAAGTCTGCAAAGATTAAGCAGTCTCAAAATCAAGATGCTTTTAATAGTGATTTTGATGCAAGTAGGGCTACCAAAACAAGCTTTTTAGATTACTATTGGGGAACCGGTAAATTAAGACCGGAAGTTATTACAGAGATTGTTGACGGGCTTGATGTAAATGATAAGAATGCTTCTATCTCAAAGGTTTTATTTAAAGACCTTGTAGAGGGTAGAAATGAATATTTAGCATTTAAACAAGGGGCTTCTGATAGGCTTAAAAAAGTTGCAAGTTGGAACCAGCTCAAAAACTTAACGATGGCTTCTGTTGAGGGTGAAAGTTACAGTAAACAAAAGAAACACTTTGAAGATAATGCTGTTACAGTAAAACTTTCTGATGGAAAAGTTAAGCTTATGCCAGAAGATTTAATCTCAATATATTTACATAGTCTTAATAATCATAATCGTAAAGCTATCTTGCAAGAGGTGGAAGAGGAAAAAGATAGCAAAGGAAATGAAACCTATAAGGGTGGAATTGTATTTAACAATAACCTTACAATGAAGCCACGAAGCTTTTCAGAGGCAGATTTAGGTATTATTACGCAAAGAGTAAAAGGAAACAAACTCTTACTATCTTTAGCCGATCATATAAGTACTGAAATGAATACTGTAAATAGTGAAGCTATTAGAAAAGCCTCTTCTGATGTTAACTTTGTGCCTATAAAAATGGTTTTAGACTATTTTCCAGTTCGTCGTATTAATATGTATAAAAATATGATTCTAAAGGGGCTTGGCGTTGCCGATATGAATACATATTCCAAAAACTATGTAGAACAATCGGGAAGTTTAAAAGAGAGGGTAGAGAGTGCTAGGGGAACGCTTGTTATTAATGGGGCTATTAAAGAGCTTGTAGAAACTACAAATTTAGCAGCTTCTTATTCAGCCTTTGCGGAAAGAACTAGAGTTGCAAGGCAATTGCTTGATGATATTAAAAAACCTATGATATTAGCGGGAAGAGGCAAAGAGTATAAAAGGTTGTATGATTATGTTAAAGAGGTTCAAGGTGATATTGAGGGATTTGTAGATGAACACAATGCTTTTACTAGAACTATTTTTAGTGGGCTAGTTAAGCACGCTTTGGGCGTTACTCCATCTGTAATATTGCGACAAGTAGGCTCTTATCCTTTAATTTTAACGGAGATGGATTCACAAGATGTTATCGCAGGGTTAGCATTAGCACCTCTTTCGGAAGAGGCTAAAAAGCTAAGTGATACTATTAAAAACTACAATCCTGCTATTCGTGCAAGATTAGAGGGTAGTTATGCAAATATTGAGCTTGGGAAAAAAGCCTATAATGCCTCTGTAAAGGATTTCCTTGGAGCACCGCAACATTGGACTGACTATCAAATGCAAGGGATTACATGGGCGGATAGGGCTACTATTTTAAGGGTTGTTAATGCTGTTAAACATGAAATTGAAAGAACTACAGACTTAAAAGGTGATGCTTTTTGGCGAAGAGTAAGCGAGCGGTCTATGGAGGTAATTGGGAGAACGCAACCAATGTATTCAACTGAACACCGATCTGCTGTAGCTAGGTCTAAAAATCCTGCTGTTAAAATGATGACAGCATTTACTTCTGTAACAAATGCTATTCTAAATCAAACAATTAGAGTAATAGAACGATACAAAAGAGATGGTGATAAGGCTTTGTTTCTTAAAAGTATTGCCTCTATAATCTTTTCTAGTGGAATATTAATGAGTGCTATTGATATGCTAATTGATATGTGGAAAAGCAGAGATATATCTTTAAAACGGTCTATGCTTGGAATAGTCAAATATCTTGGCGGGCTTGCTTATGGTGGTAGTGGTGCAAGTGCCTTAGTTACAGATTTTGTTAATGCTGTAGACCTTACTCCTGATGGGATTAAATTTGATGCAGATGAATTTAAAGGTTTAAGGGAGTTTTCGAGAACTTACACTAATATGATCGGTGGGGAATTTCAAAACTTTCAAAGGACTTTTGTAAGGCTATTTGATACGAAAAAGAATATTGAAGATAAAGACCTTGCAAAGATAGCAAAAACAATGGAAAATCTAGTTGATATACCTCTAGCATTTAAAGGCATAGCCTTTCGGAATGCAGTAAACAATTCTAAATATTTAACTAGTCATTTTGTCAAACATAAAACGCCTGAAACTAGTATTGATTTAAAAGGGTATAATCCAAGTGTTTCAGCTTATACTACTATTAACAAAGTAAGATACAGGATTGATAAGCCAACTCGAAGAAAGATTTACGAAAAAATGTTTGTGGAAGCAGAGAAAATTGCTAAAACTCCATACGGCAAAAAAGCTGATGCTAAAGACATATTTGCAAGAGCAAGAAGAGTTGTGAAAGCAAAAGAGCTTAGAGATGGTGGGCTACTCTCTAAAACTAATATTAAAAATAATGCTCATATTGATGAAAAATAAGTATATTATAGGTATATAAAGGAGTTTTACATGGTAGCAGAAATTAAAAGAAATTTAATTTTGGATAGTACATTATGAAGACTATGTATTTTGTAATAAAAGCTAAAACAGCAAAAAAAGCTAAAACACTTTTAAAATCTACAATGTTAAAAGCTGGTTTTGATATTGCTAATTATAACTATATTTGTGGTATAACACATATCGGATATGCTAACCACAAAATAATTAAAAATAGTAATGAAATTACAAACTTAAATAAAGGCTTATTTGTATTAACTGTAGATAAAAATATAGATGCTCAATATCATAATCAGATATTAAATTATTCAACAAGAACTGATTCTGTACAATACCTAGATAAAAATAGTGTGTTATCACTTATAGATACTGAGGTTGTATTATGATCGGTAGTTGGGATAACTCTAAAACCATTTTAAGCCTCAATCCAAATGCTGAACGCTCTTTCCGATTGACAGATGAGAATACAGGATTTGCTAATCTTTACAACGGAGAATCTGCATCAAGTAAAATTACAGCAAATCTAGTTAATTGTGCGACAGGTTATGGGTTTATTGCTAAGACTAAAAGTAGTGATGCTTATTATAATTTAGATGGGGTAAACGATTATATTAAGACTACTGCTACAAATAGTTTAAGTAATCTACCTGCGTTTAGTTTACATTTTACAATTAAAATTTTGCAAGTAAAAGCAGAGATGTTTTTTACTTATGCCCCTGCTAGTGATAAACGCATAATATGTTATTACAATTCCACTTATAACCGGTTGTATTTTTTTAACGAAAATACAACCGGTGCTATATATTGTGATGCATCTACTTTTTTTAAAATAGGTACTACACTTGCAATTACTTGTGTATTTGATGGTACCCTAACTGCCTCTAATCGAGGAGCAATATACATTAATGGGCAAAAACAGACTAGCACAGTTGTATATAGTTTTCCTACTGCCACTGCTACCGTCGCAGCTTCCCCTTTGTTTATAATGAGTTATTCTCCCGGTACATACTCGGTTTTTGGGCATGTATATAATTTTATCATCTACCAAAAAGCATTATCGGCAGAAGAAATAAATAGATTAATTGATATGCCAGCTAATAATCTATTAGCTGTTAATAATAGTGATGGCACTATAGATTTGATAGATAATAAAATAGGGCTATTTAATCCTTACGGTAATAATTTAGCATTACTCCCTTCAGTAGAGCCAAGAACTGATATAGTTAACACTGGGTTTGCTAATCTTTACAATGGGGAATCTGCATCAAGTAAAATTACAGCCTCCTTGACAAATACAGTAAACAGCAAACCCTATGGGTTTATACCTAAAGGTTGGGTTTGTAAATTTGAGGACAACGCTACAAATGCGTTGGTATATAACAACAATCTATTTTTTAGTGGTGTCCATTATTTTAAAATAGATTTTATTTTAGAATTAGATGACATAACAGGCAGTACCTGTTTATTTTCAACACCCACAGATACTAATAATGAAATACAATTGTACTCTAGTGATGGTCCTGCCACTACATTTGGATTTTTAATACGCCTAAATAGCACACTTTATAGCATGCATTTTAATACAACAAATTTGCTAATTAACCATAAAAAACATTATGTTACTTTTATATTTGATGGTAATAACGGAGATCCTGAGAGTAGAGCTAGTTTAACAATTGACAGTGCAAACGCTCCAAAATTCGGAGGTGAATCATTACCTACACTCACACCAAATACTGCTGCAATCCAAAATTTCTGGCTTGGACGGTTGCAAGGTAGTGGCAACACATTTAATGGTATTATCCACCAAGCAAACGGGGTAAATGAGAATAATCAAAAATTTACAATTGCCGATGGGACAGGAGTTAATTTTAGCACGGGATACGGTAAGCAATTATGGGACGCTCATTATGCTATGACACATGAAACCTACGGTCAATACTTGACGCTTAATAATTTTACACAACAAACAATAACAGCTTATACTTATTTAATAAAATTTAGCTCTACTACGCTACCAAATAATATAAATCTAGTAGGTTCAAGTAATGGCTTACTAGGAGCAAATGTTTGGTATGATCATTCTGAAACAGCTTGGTTTGTAAGAGTTTACGACACTGCTGGCGTAGAGTTAAAAATTAAATTTACACAAAATTTTACACGATATGAAGAAATATTTTTGGCTGTTGTTATGGATTTATCATTACCTGTAGCAGATAAAATAAAAGTTTTTAATTCTGTTGAAAAACTTACAACAACTGTTGTTACATCCAATGATATTACTGATACATATTTAAAATGTGATTATATTGGGTTATCAAGTGCTCCTGTTGTAAATCATTTCAATGGTAGATTTTTTAACTTTACAATTAATAAATACGCTATGTCAGAACTGCAAATTTTTGATTATTATCAGTCAAGCAAAGACGCTTGGCAACAAGATTTAAAAGGGGAATTGAATAACCCTGATGATGGATTAATGAATTTATCGGCTGAATACACTTATTTAGATGCTCAGACTACTATGTTAGAGTTGACAGGCGGTAGTTCTGTAGCTCATAGTTTTGCAACTTATAAAGCTGGAAAATGGAAAAGGGAATCTGGCGTAACTGAAAGTTTTGAAACATTTTTTAGATTTAATTTAGAGAATTTTATAAGAAAAATTTTAATAGATGCTAAAATTTTAGTGTATGTTAATGATAAAAATAATAGCAGAGCTATAACATCAAATATTTTTGAGCAGGATAAAATAACTAATATAATAGACTCCCCTCAGTATAGCGATTTTGCTCTTGCCGAATGGGCTAATAGTGTTGCAGCACAAGATGTTGAAGATGTTGACATATACGAATATTTTAAAGCTCCAGCATTAATTACATTAATAGAGAGCTGGCTATCCAAGGGGACTGATTATAATAATGGTTTAATATTAGATGCTGATTTTGAGAATATTAATGAGTATATCGCTCCTGTAATAATTAGGTTAGGTTTAAAGGTAGGGGAATCTGATGTGACGAATCAATTACATTATATTGGTCGAGGTATCAGGATTGGTGTTGGTGTAGGGCTATGTTAACAATAGGAGATAAATAAAAATGGAAGTTAAGAGAAATTTTGAGGCGTTACGAGCTAATGGTGACTACTTTACGGTTGTAGTACCTATTATTGATAGTGCAAATAGACCATATTTAAAAACTGGGTTAATTACAGATTCGTTCGTGATGAATCAATCTTTTTACAGGCTAGGCACAACTAATGCATGGGTTACGACGGGTTTGGACATGGATTTAACAGAGTTGTCAACACAAGCAGGTATGTATGAAATTAAAGTTTATGTTGATGATATTGCTATATTTTTAGAATGTGATAAAACAAAACCTATTTCAATTTATTTAAAAGCCAGTGCGGGAGTGGATGCAGACCCACAAGTTATTGAAGTATTTCACGACATCAATGCAGGAACAACCGTTTCTCTATCATTTTTAGCAAATCTTTTATCATTAATTATGACAGACTTAACAGAAGTTCATTCTTATGCAGCTCTTAACTTAGATTTTGATACCGGAACAAATATTAGGACTTTCTTTGATAAAAATGGTGATGCACTTTTTAGAGTTCAAACAGATGAATCACAGCCGGTTAAAACCCGTAGAAGATTATCGTAAACATTAAAACATTAAGCCTATTTGAAAGGTGGTTTTATGAAATTAGAAAAAATCAAAAGACTTTTACAACTAGAGAACCCCTCTAGGACAATTGCTGTTTATAGCTTAATTGTAGCCCTTGCAGATGGTGAAGAGGATAATGCAATTGTTATTACAGCAGAAAGCCTTGGTAAGCTTTTAAATATCCATACTAATACCATATTCGCACTTATTAGTGAATTAGTAGAGTTTAACCTGTTAAAGATTGAACTTACACGAATACCTACTCCTAACGGAATTAGGAAGAGCAAGCCCGGTCGAAAGCTAATAGTCTTATGAAGTGTTACCGAGTTGATGTGGCAAGTTTTTTTTATGGGGATAGATTTGTTGATTTTCGAGCCGCCTTAGTTTATTTCTTTAGAAGATATTATGAAGATATTAATCAATTTGACAATGTTATAGAAATTAATGGAGAGCAATGGGTAAGAGTCGATTATAATGAATTATTCAAAGCTTTTTATAAGCCAACTTGGAGAACCCTTACGCCCATTATTAGAAAGATTGATAATTTAGTTCAAAGAGGTGTTTTAATTAAGGCTTGTGAGATAGGTAGTAGAAAATTATTAGTTAGAATTAACCACAAAAGAATGAATCGTGCGATATACTATAAGGATAAGAAAAATTTACCGGAATCAATCTTGAAAAAACTCCCGTCAAAAGAAAATGGGGCTGAATTTATAAAAAAGTATCATAAGAAAAGAAGAAAAAAAAGAAAACATAAAAGAAAGAAAAGGAGAAAAAATTGTTAACTGTAAAGGATTATATGGTAAAAGGCTTATCAGAATTAAGTCAAGAGGCTAGAGATATTGCAATGTTAGGAATATGTAATGATTGTGCTTTTAAAACAGAATCGTGTACATATGATAACCTTGATTGTGATGGGCTTATCTTTCGAGAAGAGAATTTAAATGATTTTGGAGATATAATAATAAATGAGCATACAAACATATTTTAAAGGTGATCAAAAAAGCTATTCGCAAGAACGAAAAGCTAGAAGAGTGAAAAGAATTTCTAAGAAAGTAGAAATTAAGGAATCTCAAATTCAAAAAGCTACAGAAGATTTGCTTAATAACTTACCCGTAAGGTATATTAGAATACCAGATGCTATATATAAGATTATCTTTTCTAAAAGTAGTATGATACCTGTTTGGGTGCAAACATTAATTGCATCATTCATCAAGGGTTTGCCGGATATTACGGTGTTATTGAAAGATGGTAGGTATATTTGCATTGAATTAAAAACTGAAAAAGGAAAATTAAGTCAAGAGCAAAAAGTATTTAGAAATGATGTAGGACACGATAACTTTTATACTTGCAGGAGTATAGATGATGTTATAGAGGTTCTTAGGAAATATAAATTAATTAAATAAGGAGTCTTAAATGGCTAAGAAAAAAGAAAAGTTTGATATTCAAGAAAAGGTCTTAGAAGAGACTAAGAAACT
>Ga0256845_1000142_pt1 | contig 64662 bp, 56 predicted proteins | sample RiftiametaG_FD_189101 | JGI IMG/M metagenome (GOLD analysis project Ga0256845, IMG submission 189101) | Tube worm associated microbial communities from hydrothermal vent at the East Pacific Rise, Pacific Ocean - Riftia | ecosystem: Host-associated > Annelida > Integument > Unclassified ...
TAATGCAGCAATTTGGCGATGTGTTCAAAGACGTTTTGAATAATGAAACATCCCCTGCCAGTATATATAAAGTAACTAGCATAGGAGAGGTTAGACATTTGATAGGGGATTGTAAAAAACTACCTAATGGTTATTGGGATTATGAAAAGTGTAAAGAAGAATCTAAAAAATATACAGGTAGAAAGGAGTTCCAAAAAGGAAATAGTAGTGCTTATAACACTTCACTTAAAAATAATTGGCTAGATGATTTTACTTGGTTGATTTCTAAACGTAAACCTGTAAAACACTTAGAAACTGGTAAGGTATACCTAACACTAGTGGCAGGTTGTAATAAGACAGAAACTCCTTATAAAAAAGAGCATGGCAAATTATATAAGAGTAGTAAAACAAAACAGTTCAAATACATAACCATAGAAGAGTATGATAGACTAAAGGACAAATAAAAAAATTTAACATATATTTAGTAAAAGCCTTATGAGAAATCTTAAGGCTTTTTTGTATTTTTGTAGAAGATAGATAGAGACTATGAAAAAATTATTATTTATATTGATGATATTGTTAGTAGGGTGCAGTAAGGAAGAACTGAAACCTCTATTCTATACCTATGATGCAAACCAACCTACTGTAGTAGATGCAGATGTTTTTATCATGGAGCATGCAATAGTAACTTTTGAAAGTATGGAAAAAGAAGTTAATGCAGATTATTTTCATAGATATGGTATTCATATAAATATAGAGTTAGACAGTAACAGAATAAGCCTTCCTGATAAAGTGAAATTTGGAACCACAATATTTTTTCCTGAGAAAAAAGAAACATTGTCTATATACATTATTCCACATGAATATATGAATGTTATAGGTGCAGCAGGGTATGCAATGTTAGGTAGAAATTGTATAGTTATCTCTGAAAGAAGTATAAGGAAAAGTACTTTAGCGCACGAAATAGGTCATATATTTGGTCTTGGCCATATGGAAGAGAGAAAAAATGTCATGCATCCAGTATCAGGAGCAAATAAAAATGAACAACCAGATTATTTTCTGGAACAACAAATAGATACTATGTTAAGGAATATAAATCCTTTGATAGAGGTGAAATTAAAAACTAATAACATTATAATAGATTAGGTATGAATAAAGCGATAAGAAATTTAGATTTGGAGAAAATACTTTTCTTCGATATTGAGACAGTAAGAAGAAACAAAGTATTAGATGTAGATTCAAAAGAATTTGAGTTGTATGCTTGGAGTTTAAGAGATAAAGCAACAGGATTTATTCCTCCTTCAATTGAAGTTATGAGGCATTATGAAAATAATGGAGCCTTAAGTCCAGTATTTAATAAAATAGTTGTTATAAGTGTTGGTTTTATCCAGGATAAAATACTATATTACAAATCTATTGTAGGTACACAAAAAGAAGTTATTGAGGAGTTTTACAAAGTAGTGGCTTCCTCTGGTTTTAGAGTTTGTGGCCACAATATAATAGGATTTGACTTACCAGTAATAAGAATTAAAGCTTTAGAGGAAGGAGTAGATTTAAATCTTATTCCAGAGGATATTAACGACTCAGGAAAAAGACCTTGGAATCTTACTAAAGTGTTAGATACAATGGATATTTCTAAGGGTACTTTGTATTCTAACTTATCTTTAGATGCCTTATGTATGTTAAAAGGGATTAATAGTAGTAAAGATGATATTTCAGGGGCTTACGTAAGCCAAGTATACTACTCAGAAGGTGTAGAGAGAGTTGCAAAATACTGTAATAAAGATGTTATTGCAACAGCCGAGGTATTGTGTGCTTTAATAGGCAAATCTGATTATATAAAAGAGTATGTATGCCGAGAGGAAAAAACACTTAAAGAAAAAACAGATGTAAATATCTTTGAGCATATTTTGGCTTCAGGGCAGCTAAATCCAGAGATAATTAAAGTTATCTGCGAGAAAGTAGAAAAAGAGGGGATAGATAAAGAAGCTACTTTAAAATTAGTTAAAACTGCCTTATCCAATTCTAAACTCTACAATAAAGTTGAAGAAGAGGACTATTCGGAATTAAAAACAGCATTAGGATTAGATGTAGATTACTCTCTTATTCAAGAGGTAGTGAATAAGGGGAATTTAGGGAAAAAGCAAGCAGACCAATTAATAATTAAATATATTAAAGAGGGTCAAGAAATCAGACTTAAAGTAATAGAGCTTACAGAAAAATTTCTCTATGAAAAAGAAAAAATGGGTCAAAAAGTAGCTCAAAAATCATTTGCCCTACTAAAAGAAAAATTAAGTTAATTTGGCATTTTAAGTAAAAAGATTCAAAAACAATTTGATAAAATGTGCTCTACAGGCATACTTTACATAACTCTGTAGAAAGTTAAAGCTACGTGGAAGCAATCCAGATAAAGGCAAGGTAGCACCTCTGGATGAGTAGGAGACCTGATGCTTGATGCCGATTTAAACGTATTGGCAAAAATAGATAGACCCGAATTTACAGAGTTTTTAAGAGTAAAAGAGTAACCGTTATGCGGAACTTATAAAAACAAAAAATGGAAACACATAATAATATAAAAATAATGACTGAGAAAAAACAATTAAATTTACCAAGAGTATATAAAGCAAAAGATAAAAAATTTGAAAAGCATAATGGGAAACCAAAGCTTAGTTACTCACAATACACATCTTACATAGATCCACAATACAATACAGGTTATATTTTAGGCTATATATTTGGATTAGGACAGGACTCTAATTTTTGGGCAGGTTTTGGAACATATTGTGGAACATCTATAGAATATAGAATGGATCCAGGTAAAGCCCAAGGAAAAGATGCAGTTACGCTTAAAGAGGCCTTCTCTTATTTTAATGAGAAAGATATAGAAACTTTAGGTAAAGCAGATAAAATGTTTCCAGATAACACAGTGTATGAAAGAGAGATTGTTCTTGATAGAGGACACTATGTAACTCAGGGCTTTATAGATGTTAACTATAGCAAAGACAAAAAAGAAGATGTTATTGATGTGAAAACAGGAGGTAAAAGTAGTAAAACTAAAGGTACATCTTTTTACGGCTCTGATAAATATGGTCAGACTAGATTATATGCAAGAGCTCTTGAGGAAGAGGGAGAAGAGATTGGTTATTGTGGAGTAGTTTTCTTAGATAGAACATATGAAGGAACATTTGAAGACCCCATCTTACACCTTTCAGGAGATATTATTCAGGTTACAACACCATATACAAAGAAAGAGACAGATGCTCTTTTAGTTAAAATGGATAAGGTGGCCGAAGAGATATCCTCTTTAAAAACAACATACGATTTATTAAAAGACTTAACTATAAAAATGTAACTAGTATGAAAGTAGCAGTTATTGTAGGGAGATTCCAAGCTCCATATTTACATAGTGGGCACCAAAAATTAATTTACACTGCGTTTCAACAATGTGAAAGAGTTATTATTTTTATAGGATCCTCTATAGTAAGAGGAGATAGAAATCCTCTTCCATATGAACTAATACGAAGAGGTGTACAAAATTTACATGGTAGTGTAGAAGTGCATCAACTTCGAGATGAAAAAATTGACAATGTATGGCTAGATAGTCTTTTTGGGAAAGTAAAAGATTTAACAGACAGTGCAGATGAAATACTGTATTATGGCTCCAGGGATTCTTTTTTAACAAGCTTACCTGAAGACAAAAATACTGTAAATGTAGAGGCAGTTGAAGGTGACTTATCTGCTACTAAATTAAGAAATAGCGTACACTACAGAGATAATCGTTGGTTTTTTGAAGGTTATATCAAAGCTGTACAAGATGAGTTTCCAGCACACTATGCTGTAGTAGATGCAGTTATAACAGATGGTGTAAATGTTTTGTTAGGACATAAAAAATCAGGATATTGTATTATAGGAGGTTTCGCAGATAGCTGCGATAAATCTTTAGAGGATGCAATTATAAGAGAGGTAAAAGAGGAAACAAATTTAGATGTTTCTAATCCTGAATATCTAATGTCTGCTCAATTAAAAGATTGGAGATATAAAAATGCAAGGCAGCCATTTACTTCAGTTTTTGTGCTAAAGGTAGAAAATTTTGAAAATGTTAAGGCACAAGACGATATAGATGAAATAAAAATTGTACCTTTGACTGAGGCAGAAAACTATCTTCCTGTAAATGGAACTCATATAACTATAATTAAAAAATACTTAGATGTCCGCAATAAACGCTTTCAAGAACGCAAATAAAAGAAAACATGATAGAGGTTGGGATACTCTTTATATCTTATTAGATATTCATGGGACAGTAATGAAGAATAATTGGGATGGTATAGCACACGAATTTTATCCTTTGGCTATTGAAACTCTTCAAGAAATAAGCAAAGATCCAACATATAAAATAATTATGTGGACTTGCTCTAAAGAAGAAGATAGAAAAGTCTATAAAAAATTATTAGAAGATAGAGGTATAAATATCTATGCTGTAAATGAGAATCCAGATACAGAGGGAACTTTAGATTGGGGAGATTATAGTCAAAAATTGTATTGTAATGTACTTTTAGATGATAAAGCAGGATTTGATCCCGATAAAGAATGGCAAGAAATTCTAGACTACTTAACTTACGAAGAAAGAAATAAAAATATGAATAGACTTGAACTTAAAAACATTGAAACTCCAACAGACCTATTTGTATTTGGTGCAGATTTTGACAGTGTGCCAAAACTATTTAGTATTTCAGATGATTATTCGTATATAGGGTTAAAATTTAAAGATAGTACTTCTTATTTACATACGGTGGGTTTCGTATTTGTGTATACTTTAGAGGAATTAAGAAAAGTTTGGAGTAGATTAGAAGAGGACTCAAAATATATTTTCCCTGAGTACTATTGTATTCATATTAAAAACTACTCAGGGAAAATATCTTTGACATCAGAAGAGGATATAGATTTGTCTGACATCGATTTAAAAGAATATTTACAAGATCAAACAAATTCAGATGATTGGGTAGATTTTTTATTAGAGTTAGACTGTAATAAAATAGAAGCTAAGAATTTAGCTTATGAAGAAGTTAATAAAATGGTAGAAAATGTTTAAAAGAAACGAAATACTAGACAGAGATTTATATAAAATAGGGCACTGGCTTCAATTGAGAAAAGCCTATGAATGGTTTTCTTCTTATATGGAGGCTAGAAATGGGGCAAAACACCCTTATGTTTATTGTATAGGGTTAAGCTATTTAATCCAAAAACATTATTCAGAAGTGCCATCTCTTGAGGATATAAAAATTGCTGAAAAAGTTACAAAAAAAGCTGTAGGTTTTGATATATTGAATACAGAGGTGTGGGAAAAAGTAAATAAATTAGGATATTACCCTATGCTTATTAAAGGTATTCCTGAGGGGACAAAAACTCCAATAGGAGTGCCTCAATTTATAATTGAACCAACAGAAGCTTGGTTCGCTTCTTCTTTAAATGGGGAAGAAACTAAATTAATGCGTTCTTGGTATATATCTGCGGTTACAACCAGATTGATGATTTTAAAAGAAAGGTTAAAACCTATGTTTGAAATAGCTGGATGTTTAGAGGCTCTTGATTTTAGTGTAAATGGTTTTGAAGCTAGAAGTGCAACCAGTGGAGAGACCTCTGATATCGCAGGTATGTTTAGTCTATTTACCTCTAGAGGCTCTGATAATATACATGGCCAACATATGCTTAATTACTATTACCAAGGTGGAGAAGATAGATTAAAATCTGTATGGGCATGTTATGATGATGAAACTGAGGTTTTAACTGAAAACGGGTTTAAACTATTTAAAGACTCAAAAGAAGATGAAAAAGTAGCTCAGTATAATGATGATGGTTCAATAGATTTTGTTATACCTACTTTTAGATACGCTGATAAGTATAAAGGAGATTTGATAAATTTTTCTGATGAAAAAGGAAATATTTTAAATCTGACAGTTACACCTAATCATAAAATGGTATTACTAGGATCAGATGGAAAATTATTACCTTTAAGAGAAGCTAGTGAAGAGTTAAAGGAAATAGAAGGTATACCTTTAAGTGGAGTAGTGAAAGGTGAGTTAGAGGATTTATCTTTTATAGATAAATTGCGAATAGCTTTCCAAGCTGATGGGTCTTTTTCTTCTAGAAAAGAAAGCTACACAGGGGAGAAAACTGGAAGCATACCTATAGGATTCAGTTTAAAGAGGGAGGATAAAGTTAAAAACTTAGATTATATTTTAAGTAACTTAGACTTAGATTTTTCAAAAAATAAATACGAAAATGGATACTACTCTTATAGAATAGCTATACCAACGAGTATTGAATTCAAAAAAGATTTCAGTTGGATAGATATAACTAAATTATCTAGAAAATGGATTTTAAGTTTTTTCTTAGAGTTATGTGAATGGGACGGAACTCATAATAAAACTAGAACAAACAATATGAGTTACTTATCTATAGACAAAAATTGTGTTGAAAAAGTACAAACCCTTGCCCACTTATGTGGAGGAAAAGCTACTTTTTATGAGTATATAGATAAAAGAGAAGATTGTGATAGAAAAGTTCAATATAGAACTAGTATAAATTTTGCTATTGACAGTATAAAATGTTATAAGCTGAAAAGGACTTCAAAAACCTATGATGGAATTGTGTATTGTGTAGGTGTTCCCTCAAAAAAACTAGTAGTGAGAAAAAAAGGAGCTATTAGCATTTGTGGTAACACTGAACATTCTTGTGCCTTATCTTTTGGACCAGGTGAGGGAGAGTATGATTATGTTAAAGCTCAATTATCAACTCACACAGATCAGATTAAATCTATTGTAATTGATACATATAGTACAAAGAATTTTATTAATCTTGTGATGACAAGAGAGGATATTAGAGCTTTAGTTGTTGCACATAAAGGTAAAATAGTTCTTCGTAATGACTCAGGAGATATAATAACAATGATACAATATATTCTTGATTCTTTAGCTAATTTTTATGGAACGCATATTAATAATAAAGGATTTACTGTTCTTAATGAGAATTTAGGAGTAATGCAAGCAGACGGAGTTAATCCTGAAAGTGTCGTAGATCTTTACGAATATATACTTGATTGTAACTGGTCTCCAGAAAATCTAGTAGTAGGTGGAGGAACTGGGCTTATGTTTGATGAACTTACAAGAGATTTTAACAGAAATGCAATTAAACCATCTGTAAATAGGATTGATGGAGAACTAATCAATGTAAATAAAGTTGTAGCTAGTGATCCAACTAAAGGCTCTAAACCAGGTATATTAAAAGTAGATAAAAATTTAACAACCCATTCTAGTGTAGATTACTCAGAGGAGGAATTTGCTAAAATAGAATGTATAATGGTACCCTATTATAATAATGGAGAAATCCTTATTAATTCTTTTGATAGAGTATTTAATAACCTTAATAAAAAAGGGATTTAAAGAATTTTAATGTATTTGTAACAAATGTTTTTGCCTACGTAGAAGTTTTTATTTACATTTGCTGTGTAGAATCCAAGACAATAATTCCTCGTTAGGGTGAGTCTTTAAGTAGGGTTCTACTTTCCAAATACATATAAATAACTAAAGCCCGATAGAAAACAGGAGGTAATCTATCGGGTTTCTTGTCTAACATAACTAATTTTTAAAATAAATGAATAACATATTTGAACCTTCAGATAGCCTGAATGAAGTATACCCCCACCTCTTACAATATGATGCTGCCATTAGGGCAAGTTTTTGGATACCGCAACATTTTACCTACGATGGAGATGTAAGAGATTTTAAAACAAATTTAACTAAACCTCAACAAGAAATTATAAAACGTTGTATGCTTGCCATAGGCGTTGTAGAGAATAAAGTAAAAACTTTTTGGGCAAGAATAGACATGAGAATGCCAAAGACTGAAATTTCAGATGTGGGACATACTTTTGCAGCTAATGAGGTAATTCATAAGCAAACTTATAAAATGCTTCTAAATTATTTAGGTTTAGATAAAGAATTTGAAAATATTTTTGATACTCCTTGTATGGATGGCAGGTCTAAATACCTAACTAAGTACTTAAAAGGTATAAGTTCCCGTTCTAATAAAGAGTTTACAAAATCTCTTATACTTTTCACATTATTAGTAGAAAATTGCAGTCTTTTTACCCAATTTCTTATTATCTCTTCTTTTAATAAATATGAGAATGTAATGGCAAATTTTAGTACTGTAGTAACTGCTACTGCCAAAGAGGAGAATCTTCATGGTCAATTTGGTGCTGAACTTATCAAAATCATAAAGGAAGAAAATCCAGAGTGGTTTGATGATGATATGGAACAAAAAATTAGAAGAAGTGTGAGAAAAGCTTACAAAGCTGAATTAGAAGTTTTAGATTGGATTTTCGAAAAAGGAGAATTAGATTTCATGCCTAAGGAAAATATAATAGAGTACTTAAAATTTAGATTTAACTACAGCCTTGACCAACTTGGGTATACTCCAGAATACGAAGTTGATTCTAACCTTTTGGCACCAACTAAATATTTTGAGAGAGTAACAAAAAGTTCTGTAGCTTTTGATTTCTTTGCAGAAAAGAGTACAGAGTATTCAAAAACTAATATGATAACAGATGATGATTGGGGAGATTGAAAAACATAGTACAAGAAAATTAAATACTACAAGTTTTATAGAACGTGCTAAAAAAGTGCATGGTGTAGTTCACAGTGAATTAAGAGAAATAAACAAGCAATTTAAAAAATTAAAATATGTTAAAACTTAGTTGGCTCAAAAATGACCAAAGAAAAGTATTAAGAAGAGGATATTTAGAAAAAGGAGAGACACCAGAAGAACGTTACCAAACAATATGTGACACTGTACAAAAGTATAGCTCAAAGATAACACCCTTAGATACAAGCAAAATGTTTGGGTATACTACTATAGGAATAAAAGAGAGATTTGAAGAGTATTTTACAAATAATTGGGTAAGTTTAGCGACTCCAGTTCTAAGTAGTTTTGGTAGAAAGTATAACTTGCCTATTTCCTGCAATCATTCTATTTTAGAAGATTCTTTAGATAATATATATAAAGGTCTTCATGAAATAGGAATGTTAGCCAAACATGGGGCTGGAACTGCTGTGAATTTTTCTGATTTACGTCCTATAGGTTCTAAAATATCTACAGGTGGAAAGTCTAATTCTATAATGGATTTTATCGAACTTTACGCTGATATGATGAGCAAAACTGCTCAAAACTGTTATAAAGATGATGTAGAAGTACTTACAACTGAGGGATGGCAATTATTTAAGAATTTGACTCCTACTTCTTATGTAGCATCAGTATTAGATAATGACTCTATCGAATTTGTAATACCTACTGAACATTTTAAATATGATTTTGAAGGAGATTTAATAAACTTTAAAGATTCTAAAAATGTGGATATCTCAGTAACAGATAATCATAATATGGTTTTTAAACGTAGAAATAGAGTTAGTGGTACTAAGAGTATTGAAGGTAAATATATTTCTAATGTAAAAGAGATAAAGAATGAGTTTTATCTCAAAGAAGCTAAAGATGTTCCTACACATAGAGAGATTTTTATGTATAAGGCATCTATGAAAACAGGTAATTCTGTGTTAACTTTTAAAGAAAAACTATTAATAGCCTATCAAGCAGATGGTTCTATATCCTCTAAAAACTGTATAAGATTTCATTTCTCTAAACAAAGGAAAATAAGGGAACTAAGGTCTATTTTAAATAAATTAGATTATAAATTTTCAGAGACTATTACTAAAGAAGGTACAACTAAATTTCATGTAAATTGTAGAGAAGAGTTTTCTAAGTATTTTAATTGGATAGACTTAAATATTATTGATAGTAATTGGGGGAAAGAGTTTCTTTTAGAGATTTCTAAATGGGATTCTTCTACAATAAATAATTCTTACAATAGTTTTCAATATTTTTCTGTAGAAGAAACTAATATAAATACAGTACAGGCTATTTGTGCTTTAACTGGATATTCGTCTACTAAAACAGTTTCTACACCTACTAATAATATACAACCACTTTTTGCTTTGTATATAAGTGAGAAAAGACATTTTGGATTGGAGAAAATGAAACCTACTAAAGAATATTATAAAGGTAGTGTGTATTGTGTAGAAGTACCATCTAATAAACTGATAGTTAGAAGTAATGGTAGGACTTTAATTTGTGGAAATTCTCAGAGAAGAGGGTTTTTAACTGCATATTTATCATTAGACCACCCTGAAATAATGGATTTTTTAGACATTGGAACAGAGGCAATTCCTGTAGAAAAGCAAAGATTTTTTCAAACGATTACAACAGGAGTTATAATTCCTGATGGTTGGAGAGAAGAACTAAAAAACGGAGATAGGGCTAAAAGAAAGATTTTTCAAAAAGTTTTAAACACCAGAAAAGAAATTGGATATCCTTATATATTAGATGAAGAAAATTCTAACAAAGGTATTTGTCAGGCTTACATAGATAAAGGAATGAAAATTAAAGGTAGCAATATTTGTGTTACTCCTGATACTAAAATACTTACTGATAAAGGTTATATTGAAATAGGTACTTTAGTTAACAAAACTATTAAAGTGTGGAATGGAGAAGAATTTTCTAAAACTGTTGTTAAAAAAACAGGAGAAAATCAACCTATTTTAAAAATAACTGTTGACTCAGGACAAAGTATTAAAAATACTTACCAACATCACTATTATAAAATGGTAGAAGAAAGTAATAAAAAATATATAAGAGTAGCTGCTGAAGATTTAGTTATTGGAGATAGATTGATAAAATTTAATTTACCTGTTATAGAAGGAGTTAAAGAACTATCTTATTCTTATACCCAAGGATTTTATAGTGGAGATGGTACATGTAATAAAGAAGGTAAAGCCTTGATTTCCTTATATGATAAAAAAATGTTATTAGTAGATAAAATAAGTGTAAGAAATAAATTTACACAAAAAGGCTTGGCTTCTAAAGAAACAAATATTAAGGCTGTATACTATAGAAAAGAAGGTAATAGAATAGATTGCACTCTTCCTAAAGATATTAATAAAAATAAACTATTTATTCCAAATACTATTTATAGCATAGAGAGTAGATTAAAATGGTTAGCTGGCTTATTAGATGCAGATGGATGTATAGATAAAAATAAAAAAGCACAAGGCATTCAACTAGTTTCTGTCAACAAAGATTTTTTATTAGAATTACAACTAATGTTACAAACATTGGGTTGCAATTCCTCTATAAAAAGTTTTAAAGAAGAAGGGAATAAGTTATTACCTAAGAATGATGGAAGTGGAGAATTAGCTGAATTTTTATGTAAAAAAACATATAGAATGTTAATATCTCCTACTTATGTAACTCATTTATATAAAATTGGATTAACAACATATAGACTCATATACAATAGTATTCCACTTAATAGAAATAGTGAACATTTTATAAAAATAAAAAAAATTACAAAAGATAAAAATTCAGATACTTTTTGTTTCACAGAACCTAAGAGAAATATGGGGATGTTTAATGGAATTCTTACAGGGCAATGTATTGAAGCAATGGAATACTGTGATTATGAAAAAACATTTGCCTGTTGTTTATCTGCTGTAAACTTGTATTACTTTGATGATTTTAAAGACCACCCTTATTTTATTAAGGATATGAATATATTGTTGGATTGTGTTATAGAAGAATACATAGAAAAAGGTAGTAAGTTATCAGGATTAGAAAAAGCTGTTAAGTTTGCTAAGGAGCATAGGGCTATAGGGTTAGGAACTACCGCATTCCACAGTTACTTGCAGAAAAATAGTATTGCTTTTGATTCTTTACAGTCTTATCAAGCTAATTTTAAGATATTCTCTCTGCTTAGAAAAGAATCAGATGAGGCCTCTAAATGGATGGCTGCTAATTGGGGAGAGCCTAAGATTCTTAAAGGGTATGGAGAAAGAAATACTAGTAGAATGGCACAGGCACCTAAAAAATCAACTACATTTATAGATGGTGGAATTCATTTAGCTTTATCTGAGGGGATAGAGCCTCATAAATTTAATTATGGTGAAAAGAAAGTAGCCAAGATCCAGGTAGAGTTTAAAAATAGAGAATTAGAACAGACTCTTATAAAGTATGATAAAAATACTGAGGAAATTTGGGATAGTATGCTAGATAACAATGGCAGTATTCAACATCTTAATTTTCTATCTGACCATGAGAAAGAAGTGTTTAAAACTTTTTCTGAAATCTCCCAAGCTGCTGTTATTAAATTAGCAGGACAGAGACAACAATTTATAGATATGGGGCAATCTATAAACATAATGATTCATCCCGATACATCTGCAAAAGATATTATAAAATTACACTTAATGGCATTTGATGAGGGATTAAAATCTCTTTATTATCAAAATAGTATCAATGCCTCTCAAATGTTAGCTACCTCTCTTTTAGAGTGTAGTGCATGTGAAGGATAACATTGTTTCTTGCTGTATTATTTGTAATAGAGCAAAATCTACTATGGAATACAAAAGTTTGTAGATTGGACTCTTAAGTTTTGTAAATAAAAGAGTTAAATGTAAGTTAAAAAACCCTCTGGATTAAATTCTAGGGGGTTTTTTTGTATATTTACAGTATAATTAAAACAGTATGGAAAAATTTAACCAAGGTAACACAATATGGTAAAATACGATTTTAATAAAGGAGATATAGTAGTTTGTATAGTAGAAAATGGATTCGGATCTTGGATAAAGCAAGGAGAAATTGTTGAGTTGGGGGGACTTTTTTGGACAGAAAGTCTAAATAGAAAAGGTTTAGATAGAAGAGAAGCTATAGCAGCTATTTCTGCTATAGATCCAACAGGAAATGCAGGAGAAAGTTCTAGAGGAGATAAAATATTTAGAAAATCCACTGAAAGAGAAAAACTACATTATAAAAGTAAAGGCAAAGGTGCTAATATAAGCGACTTTATAGTCTACGGAAAGGGTATTACAAACAATGAAAATCACCTTGTAAAAGAAGATTGTTACTTTGTAGAAGATAAATTTTTCTCTAAAGAAGAAGTTTTAAAAATTTTAAGAAGAGAAGAAAATTTCCCAAAAGAAGGCTGGTGTAAAAATCCATCAAAAGAAGTGTTAAAATATATAGATGCCCATTTTAATTTTCAAGGAAACATTACTAAGTCAGGAGATAAAGGTGTAGCATGGAATAAAAACAGTGTATGGCCTATTCAAGTAAGTAGCATTTACTTTTTAGAAGAAAATAGCAAATTAGAAGAGATACTAGAGATAGATTCAAAAGTTCCTCTATGGAAACCGCAAGTTAAATTTTCTGATTTTATGGGGAAACAAAGTATTGGCAGAAGACTTAGACCTTATTACCCAAGAAGAACAGGCAGTAGTGTGGGTATTAAAAATGAGTATGCACAGCAAGAAGCAGTATTATTAAAAAATAGAAAAGTTAGAAAAAAGTTAAAAAATTAGGGGATTTATAATAAAAAGACTAAATTTGTCCTGTTAAGTAATAGTCATAAATAATTAAATATGGAAGTAAAATCATTTGTTAAAGAGGTAATCGCAAGATTAGAAGGAGACGACACAAAAGTAGTCGCAGAAAAAAATTACAGATTAGCTAATGCTGCTGTAAAAGGTCAACTATCTACTTTAGAAGGAGATAAAGTAAAGGCAGAAATAAAAGTAGAAAATGCCGAGGATGAATTGAAAAGATGTAAGTATCCTACAGAGATTATCCAAGAGGGTTCTAACTACATCCGTAGAATAGCTGCTAATTTTGAAACATTAGAAAGCAGAAAAGAAGATTTAGAACAAATAGAGGATTCTATCAAATTTTACACAGAGCTGTTAAAGGAGATTAACGCCTAAAATACTAATCCTATATACTTACCTTACTAAGGGTGGACAAGGTGGAAGCACTGTATATAGGTAATAAAAGTCTCCTAAACTATAAAGGGGTGAGGGAATTGGACACATAAAACTAAATTGAAACTCTTGTAGTAGCGTTATTTTAACAAGAGAGCCATAGAAGCATTGTAAAAACTACTTTGTGGAGGAGAATAGATATTTAGAAGACAAAAAGAGGCCATGGAGACTTTATTTACAATACATGTGGGATGGACAATATATCCCTGCAAATTAATATTATGGAAAATAATTTACAACCACCAGAGGAAAAAGAAAATAATTGCCTATATTGCGGAGAGCCCTGTGATAAGATGTATTGTAGTATAGCACACAAAAATGAAGATTTAAATTAAAATTATGAACGATATATTTAAAATAATCTTACTAATAATAATATTGCCACTTTTAATGATAGATGTATTTTTCCCTGTAATAGTATCATTTTATACAGATAATTTTTTATTCTTATTTTTATATATCGTTTGGGGAATACCTATAACTTTAGGGTGGATGCTTACAGTATTTATAACTAGTATGGTGCTTGAAGATTGGTAATATGGGATTAGATTATAGCCATACCTGCCCTGAGATAGATAAAGAGATAGAAAATTTTAAAGACTCTATAGACAGTGTTTTATCTAATATGTTAGATGAGACTAACCCTTTACTAGAGGGCAAACAAAAGCAAGATATTATTGATAATTACGTAGAAGATTTGTACAATAGTATAGATGACCCCTTTGAATCTGTAAGAAGATGTAATGAAGATATGCGAACTGAAGCAGACGATCAAATTGAAACTTTAGAGGAAAGAGTAGATGAACTATCCTCTGAATTAGATGATAGAGTAGATGAGATAGAAGATTTAACAAATAATCTAGGTGTCTCTGAAGAGAGAGTAAGAGAACTAGAGGCAGAAAATTTAGAATTGTCAAATGAGTAATTTTAAAGAGGGAGAAAAAATAGTATGCATTCGTCCAGGAGAAGCTAGTTTAGGTTTAGAGAAGGATAAGTTGTATACTTGTCTTGCCTCATTCAATAGTAATATGGAAGAGAGTGTAGTAGAGGTTTTGGAAGCAATGCCTCCTGAACCTTACCATGGCTATCAAGCAAGCAGATTTAGGAAAGCTATTCCTAAAGATATGAAAAAATTAGAAGAGACAGAAGCACTTACAATATGAAAAAAGAACCAAGAATTTTAGTCAATAAAATTATCACGCCAGATGGCACAGAATTAATATCTCACCATAGGCATGATTATAGAAGTTATGTAGATGAAAGTAGACTGTCTTTTTCTGTGGATGGTGGAAGTTCTTATTTAAGAAGAAGTGTTGGTTTTGATCCAATTTTTTCTCTATTTACAGACAAAGAAGAAAGACTAATAAAGGAAAAAGAAATTACTTATAATCCCATGTCAGGAAGATTCACAGATGCAAAAAGTAATTATAGAGACACTACAATAGGCGCAGATGGTTACAGAACTATTAGTATTGGTGGAAAAACATACAAAGCTCATAGATTAATTTTTTTATTGTCAGGGCAGAATATAAGTGAAAAAGAAGTAGACCACATAGACAATATAAGAAGTAATAATACATGGATAAATTTAAGAATTGTATCTAAAAAACAGAGTCAAGCTAATGCTCTTTTAAGAACTGATAGTTCAACAAAAATAAAAGGGCTTACATTTCATAAGAGTAAAAAACTGTGGGTTGGTAGAGTTCAACATAATAAAAAAAGATATGAGGTATCTAGTAAAACTAAAGAGATAGCAATTGAAAAACTTGAAAAATTAAGAATTAGAGTACATGGAATATATGCAAATAGTGGGCACTCTTCTGTAACTTTTACTGATTTTTACACAGAGGCCTCTTTATATAGTACTTCCCCTTTTGAAGAGATAAGAAAAGGATTACACAGAGGAGACAGAGGTATTGATGGAACTGAATCTCTATCATATGTATTATTGAAAGATATGTCAAACGAGTGGTTAAAAAATGTAATAATATATGAAAAAGATTTTAGACCAAATAATATATATATGGAATACTATTTAAAAGAGATAGAATACAGAATAAAAAATAACATTTATATTAAGTAAATTATGAATAAAACAACAATTGAAAATTACCAAGAGAGAGCTTTAAGAACTATGGTTTCATTAGGAAGTAAAGCAATAGACGGAGCTCATATGGCTCTAGGGCTTACAACTGAGTATATAGAGTTAGAAGATGGTATAAATAAAGATGACCTACCTAATATAAGAGAGGAACATGGAGATATCCTTTGGTATGTAGCCAATGAGTGCACTATCTATAAATTAAGTTTTAAAAGTATTTGTAAAAAAGCTATTAATTCAGGTGGAGTGTTTAAACTTGGAGATATAGTAGACTTACACAAAAGAGAACTTGCCTATGGAAAAGAGATAGATGCAAATGTATTAGAAGAACTTATAATAGAGGCAGTAGCTTGGTTAATATTTGTTGCAGAGTCCTATAACTTTACATTTGAAAGCAGCTTAGAAAGAAACATAGACAAATTAATTCAAAGATTCCCAGATAAATTTACTCAAGAGGCAGCTTTGACTAGGGACTTAGATAAAGAAAGAAAAATACTAGAATAGTATGTATATAAATATACAAAATCTTTTTAAGCTTCCCCACCCTAACTCTTTAGCTCTTTTATTAGTTTTAAAACAGGCGGGGGAAAAAGACTTATCTAAGGAAATAAGTCTCTTAGCTTTGGAAGATATGGACTTACATGCCCTAAAAGAAAATGGGTATATTAAATACATAAAAGGCAAGGCATCTCAAAATGTAAATCAAAAAATGCGTCTAGATAAAAAAGGAACTAAATTTCTTAATGACTTAGATACCCCTGAAGTTTTAGAGGAGGATAAAAAGATTTTTGACTGGTTAGCAGAGATGTATAAAGGCCAAGATAAAATAGTAGGAAATGGTAAAGCAACTCAAAGACACATAGCCTCATTTAGAGAGAAAACTGGAATTGAAAAGAATTGTTTAGCTTTTTTATGTGATGCATTTATTAAAGATGACGAAGAGCAAGAGTGGAGTTTTAAACTGGAATTTGTATTCTGGAAACCTACTAATATGTTTCAAACTAAATTTAACTTAGAACAAAGCAGATTGTACCAATACTATTTAAAAAGACAAGACTACTTTGAAGAACAATTTAAAACATTATAAATTATGGAATTTAAAGCATATCATAAAATAAGACAGTTTAAAGATATCGTAAGAGATATCCAACTCAATGCTAATTTTAAAGGTATGGGTGACGATGGAGAACCTATATACCAAGATTCTAGGAAACCTATTTTAATGTTCTCAGGGACTGTGAAGTTACACGGAACTAATGCAGGTGTATGTTATACTTTAGCAAAAGGGGTAGTAGCTCAAAAAAGAAGCTCATTAATACCTGCTGACCAACTACAAGCTCATTTCAGTTTTAATCAGTTTGTCCAGGTAGAGAAAAAAGATTTCTTTGAAACCCTAATGGCAAAACTATGGGCAGAAAATTGTAGGGATAATCAGCAAATAACAATTCATGGAGAATGGGCAGGTTTAGGAATACAAAAATCTGTAGGGATATCTGAACTACCTAAGAATTTTTATATTTTTGGAGTTGAGATGTATGACCCTGAGACAGACACTAAGATTTGGCTAGACCTTCCAAATCTAGAATCAGATGATAAAGTACATTTAATAACTGATTTTAAAACTTGGAGACTAGAAATAGATTTTAATTCTCCAGCTTTATCTCAAGATATTTTAGTAGAGATAACTGAATCGGTTGAGCAAAAATGCCCTGTGGCAAATAGACGAGGAATCGAAGGAATCGGAGAGGGTGTTGTATGGACTTGTTTTTGGAAAGGAGTTAAGTATATCTTTAAAGTAAAAGGTGAAAAACATTCTGTATCTAAAGTTAAAAAATCAGCATCAGTAGATCCAGAGATAATTAAATCTATTTATGAATTTGTAGATTATGCTTGTACTCCTAATAGAATAGAGCAAGGAATTCAAGAGGTACAAGCTACAGAGAAGAGACACACCCCAGACTTACTTAGATGGGTAGCGAATGACATTATAACAGAAGAAACAGATACTTTAGTAGCTAATAACTTAGAATGGAAACAAGTTGCTAGAGAGGTATCTAATAGGATTAGACAATACTTTTTTACAAAAATAGATAAATTATGAAATACATCAGTATTGACACAGAAACGACAGGTTTAAATCCAAAAACATGCCAAATACTCTCTTTTGCTGCTGTATTAGAAGATACTAGCAAGCTAGGAGTGCCAGTAGAGGAATTACCATCTATGCATATTATTTTAAACTTAGAGTTTATAAAAGGAGAACCCTTCGCTTTAAATATGAATAAGGATTTAATAGAGATTATAAAAGAGGGAAAGGATGACAGGCTTATTCCAGAGTTTAATTTGGTTACAGCTTTTAATGAATTCCTTATGAAAAATGATATAGATTTAAAGAAGATAAAAGTAGCGGGTAAAAATTTCGCTTCTTTCGATAAATTATTTATTGATAATGTAGCTTTAGATACTCCAAATTTTAGCCATAGAGTATTAGATGTTGGACCTCTTTTTCTTGACTTTAAAAATGATAATTGGATTCCAGGATTGGATGAATGTAAAAAACGAGCAGGTATTAGTGGAGCAGTTACTCACGATGCCTTAGAAGATGCCAGAGATGTTATTCGAGTACTAAGAACTAAATACTAATGAGTACAGCCTGCTTAGTTGTATCTGAGCAAGGGGATTGGGATGACTATGTGTGGAATATACTGAATTAAAGTTTCACACTATAAAAATAGAAGAGAGAAATCTACTTCAAAACTTATAATAGATGGCGATAAAAAAAATGTCAGAGGTTGTAATAGAGGCCTTTAATGAAATAAAACTTCTACAAACAGGTAAAAAACTTTTAGTAAAAACAGGAGATCCGCTTATAGATGATCATATAGGAGGTCTTTTACCAGGAGATGCAGTTGTTATCTCTGGTCTTTCAGGTCATGGTAAAAGTGAATGGCTTTTTAGAAAAAGAGAAGATATTCTTAATATAAAAGTTAATCCCAATGCAGATAAATTTGTATGGCTTAATTATAATCTAGAGGTAAAAATACTTAATGTTGTTTTAAGAGGCCTTAATAGAAAACTTAAAAAGAAAAAGAGAGATATACTTTTCCAAGAATTTACACAGGAGGAAAAAAATATGGCTAATGATTATTTTGAGATGATGCAAGATGACAGGCAGTTTATTGAACAAGACCAAACCACCTCTGAAGACTTCTATAATAGAACAAAAGCTTTTTTAGAGGAACATAAAGATAAAGATGCAGTACATATCTCTTTTGACCATGCAGCTCTAAATGCAGATAAAGATACTCAAAAAGGTATTGAAGAAATTGTAAAAGGGATAAACAGACTTAAATTAGAATTTGATAATGCATATTTTTGGATTGTAAGTCAATTAAATAGAGGTCTGCTTGGAAGAGTTGCTGAGAAGAATAATTTATCAGCCCCTAATGCAGGAGATTTGTATGCAAGTTCAACAATGGATTTTGTATCAGCCTACAATATAGTAGTATTTAATGCTAATAAAGTTGGTATAAGTCAGTTTATGAAGGTATCTAAAAATAGATATGATTACTTATCAGACCATTTCGGAGATGAAGATAGTAAACAAAGAGTATCTTTTAACACCTTGGGTAAGCTGTTTTTTAAAGTTCTTAAGACAAGAGAGAGTGATGTTATTTGGAAGGATTTATACATAATTGACATGGATTTATCTGATGAAGAGAGAGGGAAGCTTTCCGAGATTAAAAGAGAAAGAGAAGCACCAAAAGCCAAAGAAAAAGTAGCTAAACCTTATTTTACTCCAAAAAAATTAAAAGAAGAGGTAGTTACTTTTGTATCTCCAAATGATGCTTTTACAGAGGGAGAGGGGTCTAAAATAATTACTAGGCCTTTTAGTGAGCCTATGCCAGAGGATAAGAGCAAACCTTTTTAAAGTTAATATTTTGTTAAACAAAAGCCAAGGATAATTTCTTTGGCTTTTTTGTCTATCTTTGCTATACAATATAAAGACTTTTTTGATTATATAGAAGAACTATGATTTTTATAATACTTATTATATATGGGCTGTGGTTGTATCTAAAACCATTTATAGATTTTGACTATGAGAATAGCCAAGTGTTAATTCACTACTCTTGGAGGGGAAAAAGAATGTTAAAAGTACTAAAATATTAAATATGAATTTTAATAACAGTGAGGCAAAGCAAAAAATTTATAAAGTAACTGGAACCTACTTTGATGGTCCATATGTTTTAGACTCAACAGTAGATTTTGCCAATAAAGCAGATTTCGTAATATTCCAAACAGAAGATGGAGCAACTCTTACAAGTGACTCAGATTTTTGGGTTGTTTGTCTAAAAAGAATAAGCTTAGTAAGCACTAAGGCATTCTCTTACCCTAGTTTTAGTAAGAATAAAAGTAAATATCTAAGATTTTCATCTTTAGAACATGCTCAGGGTTACATTAATCTCAATAAAAAATTGTTGTGTGTAAAGGACATAAAAGATTGTCTTTCTTTAGGAGATATGACTTCTGTATATCACCATCTATTTAATTTAGCAGAAAAAAGAGCAAAAGAAGGAAGATTTTTAAATTTAAACTTATGAGTAAATCAAACAAAAGTGTGTCTTTAGGTATAGAGCATGAAGATAAGGCATTAGAGAATTTAGCAGCATGTGGTAGATTACTATGTATATCAAAAAGTTATTATAGGGACTTATACACAAACAGAGAGCCCATATTTAATTCTAATATTTTTACATCCCAAGGTAAAATTTGGTTTGGAGATATAGATTTAGTCTTAGATAAAAACTCTTTGCAAAAATTAGCAAATGATATTCAAGAGAATATCTACATCTTAAATGAGATGGATGGAAGATTTGGAGCTGAAGATAGATCTTTAAAAAGTATAATAAAAGATGCTAAAGCTACCATATCTCCAGAATTTAAACTAGATTTGTAATATTGGAATGTACACAATATTAAAAAAGTATGCAGACGAAAATCACTAAATTATGAATTTAAATAATGTATTTGTTGCCGATATAGAGACTAAGGGTCTTTTAGACGAAATTCACACAGAGGAAGATTTTCATGTACTCTCTATAGGATACCAAGATGATAATGACCAATGGAAAATAATGTCCACAAACAAAAAAGAGGATATACTAGCTGTTTTTGAAAATCCAGATAATATAATTGTAGGACACTATTTTATACCCTATGATGCTGTAGCTTTAGAAAAACTATACAATTTCAAAATAAAAGCTACTATTATAGATACACTATCTATTAGTTGGTATCTTTTTAATAATGAAAGATTACATGGTTTGGCTGAATGGGGCGAGAAGTTCGGAGTTCCAAAAGTAGCAATTGATCCTGAAGAGTGGAAAACTCTTTCCTACGAAAAAGCAACAGAAAGATGTGAGCAAGATGTAAAAATCAATGTAAATCTCTGGATAAAATTTTTAACCTACCTAAGAGAATTATATGATTCAGATGAAGAGGTGTGTCGCATTATAAAATACCTTAATTTCATAATGCAATGTAATAGAGAACAACAAAAACAAAAGATTCAGGTAGATATAGATAAAGTAAATACTAGTTTGGCTAATTTTGAAGCTTTGAAAGAGGAGAAGTATTTGGCCTTACAAAAAGTGATGCCTAAAGTGCCTAAAATTGCTACTAAGAAAAAACCTAAAATCCTCTTTAAAAAAGATGGAAATATGTCAGCAGGTCATGTAAAATGGCTTGAATTCCTTAAAAGTATAGACCTCTCTGAAGACACAGAAGGTCCAATCGACTATGTAAAAGAACATGTAGAATCGAACCCCAACTCTGTAAAACAGAAAAAAGAATGGCTATATGGACTTGGATGGGAGCCAGAGACTTTTGTATACAATAGAGACAAAGAAACAGGAGAGGTAGATAAAGTAGAACAAATCCTTACTCCAGATAAAGACCTATGTCCTAGTATAGTAAAACTTTTAGTTAGGGAGCCAGCTATATCTCATCTAGAGGGGATGAGCATTCTTACTCATAGAATAGGAATATTTAAAGGACTATTAAAAAATTCTGATGAAGACGGGTTTGTCATCCAAGGTGTATACCAACTAGCGAACAGTTTAAGGTGGCAGCACTCTGTTATAGTCAATTTCCCAAGGGTTACAGGAAAAGGTGATATATCTGATGGAAAATGGATTAGAGAGTGCCTAATCGCAGGAGAGGGAAATAAATTTGTACAGAGTGATTTAAGTGGTATTGAATCTAGAACTTCTGACCATTATACTTTTCACCTAAACCCTGAACTTATTAAGGAGACCTCAGAAAAATATTTCGACCCACATACTAAAATTGCTGTTGTAAGTAATCTTATGACTAAAGATGAAGAAATCTGGTTTAAATGGAAAAAAGAAAAATCAGATAGAGCTAAAAAAGAACTAGAACCTCTTCCACCTGAGACTTTTGGAGAGATTTCAGAGGACTTTGAAAAAATAAGGAACTTAGATAAAGATGATTCTAAGAAACTTATGGATGATTTAAAAGAAAGCAGGGCTAAAGGCAAGACAACTAATTATGCTAGTCTATATTTGGTAGGAGCTGCCACTTTAGGAAGAAACTTAGGTATTTCTAAAAGACAAGGACAGGAGCTTATTGATGCCTATTGGAAAATTCATTGGGCTGTTAAAACAGTGTCTGAGACTTTTAAAATGAAAACAGTAGAGGGTCAAAAATGGATTTTTTGTCCCATATCAAAATTCTGGCATCCCATACGTAATTCAAAAGATGCATTTTCAGTTGTAAATCAAAGTTCTGCTGTGTATTGTTTTAATATGTGGTTGTGGAATATTACTAATCAAGGGGTTTGGCCTATACTTCAAACACATGATGACCAGTTGCTTAGATGTAAAGAAGAGGACACTAAAAAATATGTAGACATAACCAATAATGCTATGATTAGTGTAAATGAACAGCTTCAGCTTAATGTACCTCTTGCATGTGAGACTCAAATAGGAGATAATTTTGCCGAGACACATTAACTTATTTTTAACAAAAATTTAATTTATCTATTTTATATTTGCATATGAGTTGGAATAAACACCCAGACTACACTAACGTTTTTATCTATGAAAAAATATTTAATAAATATACATATAGAATAGAAGTACAAGTGGAACAATATGCCAAAACTGTTCGTTTTTGGATATCTTTATCCTCTGGTAAAAAGAGAAAAGAACTAAGTGTATTTGAAGATAAACCGAATAAAAGTTTAGGTGGAATAAAGGCTTTAATATGGGCTAAAAAAGAAATTTTAAATTTCCCCTATTGGTATACAAGAAGTTACATAACAGAAGATAAAAAATGTTTTATTTGTATTGGTTGGGAGGATAGTCGAAGAAGAAATATTTATGAGAGGCTAAAAAAAGAAGGTTTTTATTTTATGAATATAGATAAATGCAAAACATTAATAAAAGAGATAGAATATGTGGATAGTAATTAAAGAGGTATTTGTACCCACTCCCCCTATGATTGTAGGAGGTAAAAAGCATGGAGTAAACAAAATGGTTATTGATAGAGTAGTAGAAACCTTAGATGATGTTAAGTCAGGAGAAACATTTTTTAAATGTAATGTAAAAGCATGACACTAAAATTAGATTTTAAAGACGTTGAATCTTTAGATGAATTAAACAAAGTAATAGAATAGATTATGAAAATATTAGTATATAACACTAAACACTGTATTGAGTATTTTAAATATGAGACTAAAGGAGAAAAACTAGCAGCCACTAAAAGTATTTTTGATGAGAATATTGGGTGGTATAGTTACCCCAAAGAAGATGATGCAATGTCTAAGACTTTAGTATAGTCTCAAGACTTAATAAAAATACATAAATTTGTTTGGATGAGATCCAATTTAGGGCATGAATACGAAGAATTAGAAATTGAAACACTTCAATAAATAAAAAAGATATGAAACCTTATAAATATACTGTAGGAAAGAATGGTAAGATAACTTATCATTACACTTTTTCAGAGTTGAGAGAATTTTTATCTTACGGCTTTAAAAATGGGAATAATGCATGGATTCTTACCAGTCAGGAAGGAGTTTTTTATAAATATAGAGGATTTGGAACTATTGAGAGTCCAATTTATTCTTTAAGAACTATAAATATAGAGAACGATTCATTTTATAGTGGAGAGATGGCTGACCCAGAAAAAGTAGTTAATCCTCCAGGAAAAACAGACTCCCTTACTAAATCTTATAGAATGGTAATTTGGGATGTCAGAGAGTATATACAAAAATAAAATATAGAAATTATGTTTAATCGTAAAAAAAGTATAAGTGCTCTAAAAATAGAGTTAAAACAAAAAAAGATATTGGAACTTTTAGATGGAATGCTTATGTCAAATACTGATATTCATTTCTCTCCTACCTCTGATGAGTATTTTATTTTAGATAGGGACAAGCAAGTTTTTTTACTATTAAGTGGCTCTTCGATAAAAATATGCAATCATAAGTATAGATATGAAATAGCTTTATCTGGAAGAGAGGTAATAATTTTTACAAATAGAATTAGAAAATCTATATCTAGTAGGTGCACTAATATTAAAAAAGAATTATTTAGTAATGAAATAAGTCTAATTGACCAAATAAAAGATTTATACAATGAGTAGAAGTAGACATATTACATCAGAGATAGTAGCAGATTCAATTGGGCCAGAGGGAAATAGAATTACAAGTTTTGTAGTCCAAATTCCTAGGATAGTTTTAGCTGAATTCAATACCCATAGAATGCTTAGTCGTAACTCAGCCAGTTCTAGGGCAATACCTTTTAAAACAAAAATAGAGTCTATGTTTGAAGGTGCTAATGCCTCTTTATTTATGCCCTTGGCTTGGCAAAAAGACCACAAAGGAATGCAAGGGTCTGAGTATTTTGCAGGAATAGATGTAGAAACTTTAGACAATAAATGGATAGAGTTAGGAGAGATACTTAGAGAGTATGCAGAATGGTTTAGTGCCTTTGGTGTCACAAAACAAATATGTAACAGAGTTCTTGAATTACACTCTCATCAAACTATTATTGTAACTGCTTCAGAATGGCAAAACTTTTTTGCTCTTCGGGCACATAATGCAGCAGAGATACACATACAAAAACTAGCATATAAGATGCTTGAGTCTTACAATAGTAGTACACCTAAAATTCTTAAAGAGGGAGAATGGCATATTCCTTTTGGAGACCAATTAGACGAAAACAGGTTAATTGAGTATTTACAAAAAGAAAGTGTAGCCTCAGATGAAGGTATTCAAGAACTTAAAATTAAAATAGCAACAGCTAGATGTGCAAGAGTATCTTACCTTAATTATGAAGGTACTGATGACTATGAAAAAGATGTGAAATTACATGACCAATTGATAGGTCCTCCATTCCATGCAAGTCCTTTTGAGCACTGTGCTAGAACAATGACATATTCTGAGTATTTAGGACACCATTTATCACAAGGGAAAAATGACCCTTTTGATGGAGATGTAAAACATTATTTTGGAGTCTGTGGTAATTTCAAAGGTTTTATCCAATATCGTAAAATGTTTAAAGAAGAAAATGCTACAGATAATAGAGTTATTTAAACCTTATAATGTACCAGGGTTTAAAAATGTAATAGGAGTTTCTAATTTAGGAAATATACATCTATTAAGATAAGAGTATAATAAAAATGGGTAAAAAAATAATATTAGTAGGAAAAGCTGGGTCAGGAAAAGATTTCTTTAGAGACTTCTTGTCCAGTAAAGGAGAAAAAATAGATGTAAGTTATACCTCTAGGCCTCCAAGAGAGGGAGAAGAAGGTGGGTATACCTATAATTATATATCTAAGTTGGACTTTATTATTATGGATAGAAAAGGAGAATTCTTTGAATCTGTTGAGTTTAACACTTGGAAGTATGGTACCCATATAGACAGTTGGAAAAATAATAAAATCTTTATTATGACTCCTTCAGGCATAAAACATATACCTGAAGAGCAGTTGAGAGATTGTCTAATAGTATACTTTGATATTTCTGAAAGGGTTAGAAGAGACAGGCTTTCTAAAAGATTTGATAGCGATTCAGTTGAAAGAAGAATAGGGTCGGATGAAAAGGATTTTTCAAATTTCCTAAATTTTAATTTAAGGATAACAAATTCTTTATTCAGTTGTTCTTCTTTAAATAGTATTATACAAAAATTAGAGAAATTATGATAGAGGCAATAATAGGAGTACCTAACTATAATATTTCCAGGGTATGTAGAGGTAAAAGAAACTCCGCAGGAGGATATATTTGGAAATATAATAATAATAATGTATGAGTGATTTCAGAGATGTTGCAAAACAGTATATAGAAAAAGGATTTTGGGTTATACCTATAACTCGTGAAAAAAAACCTTCAATTTCGAATTGGAGAGAATTGCAAACTAGGCCTATGACAGGAAAAGAAATTGATAAAAGTTTCAAAAGATGTTTTGGGATAGCTTTATTAATGGGTGGTGTCCCTAGTCTTTTTGCAGCAGATTTTGATTTGAAGTATTCTTTGAATCCAAATCTATATGAGGAAATTAAAGCTAAGGTGCCTTTAAGTATTTTAGAAAAAACATATGTTCAAAAAACTAGGAATGGAGGATTTCATTGGATATACAAAGTTCCCCCACATTGTCTACATGGAAATGAAAAGTTTGCCAACAGATATACTACTGCCTTTGAAAAACATGAAATATATTTAGAGTATTATGCAGATCCTAAAACAAGGGACAATGCTATGAAAACAGCTTATAATCATAAATCTTTAGTTTTACTAGAGTCTAGGTCAGGCTCTATAGAACGTTGTGGAGGGTATGTTTTAATGCCTCCAACACCTAATTATGAGTATGTATATGGGAAAATATCTGAGCTAACTGAAGATGAGTACAACCTATTAGTAGAAGTTTTTAGAAGCTTTAATGAGGTAAAAGAGTTAGGAAAAATACCAAAAAACTATGATAATGTTAAGTGGACTTTAAGTCCGTGGGACGATTTTCATGAAAGAGGAGATGTAATTGAGTTATTAGAGGGTAGTGGTTGGACTGTTATTGATGAGAATATTAAAACTATTAGATTTAAACGACCAGGGGCCACAAGTGGTTCTAGTGCTTTATTTGACAAAGAGACTAAAGTATTTAACTGTTTTTCTACTTCTACATCATTATCAGTAGATAAAGGTTATAATCCATCAGGACTTTATATAGAATTGGAAACAGATGGAAATGCTAAATTAGCATATAGTAATTTAATAAATTTAGGATTCGGTGTAAAAAATTAACACTTTTTGTAGTTAATCTGTTTATTGTTATATTTGTACTATTGAAAAGACGGCTTTACAACATCTAAAACTTGTTACAGATAACATCAATAAAAACTATGACAAGGTATATAAAACCTATTCAAGTGCTGCTGGTAAATTTAAAAAATGTTGCGTAAATCCCACTCATCACGAAGTGTGGGTGCGTAGTTCACATTAGAACAAAAAGAAAATATTATTAATTATTTAAATAAGTAAACAATGTCATATATATGTGTAGACATAGAATCAGATGGACCATTATTAGGAGTTAACTCTATGGTTTGTTTAGGAGCAGTTTTAATAGACAAAGATTTAAAATTAGATAAAACTTTTTATGCAGAGACAGCACCAATATCTAATGCTTTTAATATTGATGCACTAGCTATATCTGGTTTTTCTAGAAAGGAACACGAATTATTTCGTCATCCTAAGTATGCTATATGGGAATTTGAAATGTGGATAGAGGAAAATTCTAAAGGAAAGCCCATCTTACTTTCAGATAATAATCAGTATGATGGCTCTTGGATAAATTGGTACTTCCATACATACTCTAAGAAAAACCCTTTTGGATATTCTAGTAGGAGAATAGGAGATATGTTTGCTGGCTTCATGAATAATCCATACTATAGCTGGAAAAAACATAGGAAGACAGTGGCTGATCATAATCCAGTAAATGATGCCAAAGGGAATGCAGAGGCATTAATATGGTTACAAAAAGAAGGATTTAACATAAAATTTAAGTAATGAACGAAAAGCTTTTATTTTTTATACTAGTAATGCACTTCTTTGCAGATTTTGCCTTACAAACACATGAGCAAGCTATAAATAAGTATAAATGTAGAGAGCACTTATTTTTTCATGTTATGACATACAGTTTAACGTGGATGTGTGCATCTATGTTCTTTTTAGACAGTGTGTTTCAAATAGGTGCATTTTTCATTATTACATTTATATGTCATTGGGTAACTGATGCCATTACCTCTAACATGTCTAAGCCTTTTTTCGATAAGAAAGACTTTCATAATGGTTTTGTAGTTGTTGGATTTGACCAAGTGTTGCACTATGTGCAACTATATTTAACTTTTAAACTATTATTATAATGGATAACAATTTAGAAAAACAGCATAGGAATACAAAACATGACTCCATAGAAAAAATTCAGGAGGTCCGATCCAGGTATGCAGAGATATTTACTTTTCCTCCTGCAACAGACCAAATGTTTAATGAAATGTGTGGTGCAATTATGAATTTAAGAATTAGAAAACCAAAAAAAATATGAGTAAACTAATACGACAAAGAGATAATCTTGTAAAAGAGGGGCTGATAGAGTTTGTAGAATTTGATAAAAATGGTAGAGGAAAAAATATTCATACGAAACCTAAAGTAGGCTATATTTGTATAGTTGATGGAAGAAGATTAATATATACTTGGATGACAACTCTTATTACAAAGATTATTTCAGATACAGAATTCCTAACTGAAAATTCACATTATCTAATAAAAAACTAACATATGAAATTTAAAGAGTTAAAAGACGTAGACATAGAATACCTAAAATATGTTTACTATGAAGATATGAAACATAAAGAGAAAATGGAAATTCTCGTTAAAAAATTTAAAACTACAGAGAGAACTATTAGACGTTGGTGGAAAGAAGAGCTTAAATTATCTGAGCGTACATCTACTCTTCCCCATCAAATGCAAGTCGCTCAAAAAAGAGAGATAAGTAAAAAAACTGATATACTGTTAGTGACCTCAGCTCAAAATAAAACAGGGATTAATAACAAATTTTTAGATAATTTAGAGGCTTACAAAGAGTATTTAGAGGCTTTAGGATTTAATACTGAGATAGTTATTGCTCCTCAACGCTATAGAAATCCAACCAACCCAACTGAGGATTCTAAGAAAGCAACTGAGCTATGGTGGGTAGATGAAGTTATACCTTATTTACACTACGGGAAAATACAATTCGGAGATGTAAAAATATCTACGGATAGTAGAATTATACCTACAGCTAAAGAGCCTTTAACAGGTTACGAAGTTTTAGCTAAGGATAACAGCTTAGTATTACCGCACTCTAAAATTCATTTTAAAACTCTCCCAAGATTCAAGAACGATCCTTTAAGAGCTATGTGTACCACAGGCTATATCTCTAACAAAAATTATAGTGACTCCAAGGCAGGTGAAACGGCCTGGGAACACCATGCATATGGTTTTGTAATAGTAGAAAAGAAAAAAGATGGAGTTTGTCATATACCTAGAAATGTAAAAGTTAAAAGTGATGGGTCTTTTATAGATATAATTTATAGTGTAAAAGATAAAAAGGTGTCTACAATAGACTCTAGTGAAGGTATTGTTTTAGGAGACATTCATGCATCTGAGGTTAATACAGATATTTTACATGAAACTTTTGTGTTAATGGCGGAATTGAATCCTAAGAAAACTATTTTACATGATTTATTTGATGGGTCTACAGTTAATCCTCATGAAATTAAAGATATGTATATTCAAAAAAAGAAGATACGAGAAAATAAATTTTTAATAGATGAAGAGATAAAAAATTCTTTTGAGGTTGTTAGATCTCTACAAGCATATACTGATGAAATATATGTATCTTTATCAAACCATGATGTGTTTTTAGATAGGCTTATTAACGATGGTAATTGGAAAAGAGACTTACATAATAGTCATAACTATCTAAAATATGCCTTAATTCAACAAACAGAAAATGTTGAAGAGTATGGAACTATCTATGGCTTTTTATTATCTAAAGAGTTTACTGAGGGTGTTAAATACCTTAATTATGGAGACTCTTTAAAGATTAAAGGTTATGAGTGTGCTTTACATGGAGATAATGGCACAAACGGCTCCAGAGGAAGTTACAAGCAATTTTCTAGGCTTAACACTAAAATGATTCATGGGCACCAACATAGCCCTGTCTTACATAATAATGTAACATGTGTAGGTGTCACATGTAATATAAGCCAGTATTATACTAGGAGGGGATTGTCCTCATGGGCGTATGCTCATAGTGTTATTCACAATAATGGTAAAAACCAATTACTTGTATTTGGAGATGATTTAAAAGTATCGAGTATCTTTTAATCTTAAAACTTTGTTAAAATCTAACCCACTTTTTATAGGTGGGTTTTTTATTTCCTATATTTGCCTTATGGATGAACAACACATATTATTTAAAACAGCAAAATTAGCTAAAGCAAAAAATTGGGACAGTATAACTACTAAAGCCTATATAGGAAGAAAAGAAAATAGTTTTTACGATCAAAGAAAAGGTGAAGATTTTATTTTTGAGGCTTTTGACAAAGTTTTACTCCTTACTACAAGCAGTTTTGATGAGCACATGTATCTTCAATATTACGCTCCTACACAAGATCAATTAAATAAGTGGATTAGAGAAACTAGAAGAGTTCATATTATAATTAATAGAAATGCCTCTGGATGGTTTTGGGAGATGATGATGGCAGATGGGGGTACCGACTTAGGGTATTCTGATTACTCTGGACCTAATCATGGAGGAGTTTGGGATAGCTATGAAGATGCTTTAGAAAACGCTTTTATGGTGCAACTGACTACAGATTTACCTAAAAATACAAGAAGTATTAAACATTGGGGAAATTATTCTGCAATAGCTATAAAAAATTTCAATAACAAATAATATGACAGAGGGTATTAAATTATATGTGACAGTTAAATACGCTTTTAACTATGAATTAACTCTTTGGGACCATTTAGTACAATTTGATATTCTTACTCAATTTTTTGAAAAAAGAAATAATCTACAAGGATTTATATCTGATGAAGAAGGGGACAGAATTGAAGAAAATAGTGAGGTAGCTATTTTAGTAGATTGCCTATATGATTCTTTTAGAACTAAAAATGTATATGAGGTAGTAGAGCAACTTCTACTAGATTATGAAATGTATGAAATATTAGCAGAGTTTACTTCAGAATTATGTGAAAAGGCAAAAACATATAAACAACAATTATTAAAAGTAAGACAAGATGAAAATTAAAGAAATTTTAGAAAAATTAACTGCTGAAGGAGGCTCAAATGCAAAAATGGATATTCTTAGAAGTTATAAAGATAATGCACTGCTTAGAAGTGTTTTATACCAAGCTAACTCTCGTAGAGTTAAATTTTACATAAAACGAATTCCTGAATATACTCATGATTCAGATTTCAATATAATTCCATTAGAATATGCTATTAAAAGATTAGAAATACTTTCTACTAGAGAAATTACTGGACATAGGGCAATAGCTTTTCTTAAAAGCCTTTTAGAAAGATGTCATCCAGATGATGCCTATGTGCTAGAGAGGGTAATTGAAAAAGACTTGAAAATCGGGATGGGAGCTACTAACATCAATAAAATTATTCCTGATATCATCCCAAAAACTCCTTATATGGGTGCCAAGGCATACTCAGATAAATTGGTAGACAATCTTTTTAAAAATAATGCGGTAGTAATATCTGACATTAAAATGGATGGAAGGTATTGTAATGCTTTGATTAGAAACGGAGATGTAGAGTTAGAGTCTAGACAAGGTGAGACTACTTTCGTTGGAGATGCTTTTTTCTTAAAACAATTAGCAATACTTCCTAACTGCGTTTTAAATGGAGAACTTACCATTAAAGATATGGATCGTTATGAAGCAAATGGAGTAATAGCCTCAATTGTAGATATAGAAAAGAAGAAAGAATCCAGAACAGAAAAGGAAACAGCTAAAAAATTAGAAAATTTCGTTAAGAAGCATGGAGACTACCAAGATGTTTTAGATAGAATTATATATACTGTTTGGGATACTATTACTATAGAGGAATATTTTGATAAAAAATCTAAAAAAGGGTATGCAAGCAGAGTAATAAATTTGTATGAGTATGTAAAAAGTATTTTCATATTTTTTGAAGGAAATCAAAGAGTAGAAATGATTGAATCTAAAATTGTTCTAACTAAAGAAGCTGCTGCCAAACATTTTCAAGAAGCCTTGGCTCGTGGATTAGAAGGGACTATTTTAAAATCAGGAATTGGGGAATGGAAAAATGGTAAACCTACTTGGCAAGTTAAAATGAAATTAGAAATTAACTTAGACCTAAAAATAGTAGGGTTTAACTATGGTTCTAAAGGAACTAAAAATGAGAATGTTATATCTACTTTAGTCTGTGAATCTTCTTGTGGCCTACTTAATACTAATCCCTCTGGAATGAATGAGGAGATGATGGATTTTGTTACTGAGAACCAAGATGAATTAATGGGAACCATAGTAGAAATCAGATGTTGTGGGTTATCTACAGATTCAGATGGTAATTGGTCCACCCTGCACCCCTCTGTGGTTAAACTAAGAGACGACAAGGATACTTATGATTCTTTAAAATCAGCTCAGGAAATAGAGAATGCAGCTAAGTCATTATCTTAATATGGAAAAAATATAAAACAGAAAAGACACTATGATAAAAATGAAAAACAAAATGAACCCACTTGATAAGTCACCAAAAATATATTGGATTGACTTGTTTTGTGGGTTCGGATAAGGAGGAGTTAGTACAGGTATTCACTTGGCAGGTCAAACTGTTATTGCATGTGTAAATCATGATGCAGAAGCAATTCGTTGTCATCAATTGAACCACCCAGACTGTTTACATCTCACAGAGGATGTAACAGATTGGAAAGTTATTGTAAAACTTAAAAAACTAGTAGAGGAGCTTCGTAAAAAAGAACCTAACTGCATTATAAATATTTGGAGCTCTGCCGATTGCACACACTTTAGTAAGGCTAAAGGTGGTTTATCTAGAGATGCAGATAGTAGAACTCTCTCAGAACACCTATTAATATACCAAGAACACCTTAATCCCAATGCAATTTTTATAGAGAATGTAGAGGAATTTTTAACTTGGGGTCCTTTAGATGAGAAAGGAAAACCTATAAAAAATCTTAAAGGTATTTTCTACGATAAATGGAGAGATGATTTTATCTCTAGAGGTTTTCATTATGATTACAAACTTTTAAACTCCGCTGATTTTGGTGCAAATACATCCAGATTAAGGTATTTTGGAATATTTACCAGGGATTTCCAAACAATACAATGGCCTAAACAAACGCATATTAAAAGAAGTAAGTCTAATCCAAACAGTCTTCCTTTATGGAAACCAGTTAGAAATATTTTAGACTTAGAAGAGGAGGGAGTATCTATTTTTGGACTTAATGGTAAAAACCAACCTTGGGCAACTAAGACAATGATTAGGGTGTATAAAGGTATGAAGAAATTTCATAATGATGAGAAAAACTTCTTGACCTCCTACTATGGAAATGGTACACACCACAGTATAGATGACCCCTGTAATACTTTAACCACTAAGGAGAGATATGCCAAAGTTACAATTAAGAAAAATTGGTTAGTTGATACACAATTTGATAATAGAGGAAGATCTATAGAAGAGCCTTGTCAAACACTTATTGCTAGAATGGATAAGAAGCCTGTCTATATGATTTCTTCTAGTTCTGAGGCAGAGGTAAATTACTCTTTGGAAAAACATGGTGTAAGATCCATTGAAAGGCTTATGCGATACTTTATGAGAAAGCATGGTATCTCTGATGTTAAGATTAGAATGTTATTTTTAGATGAACTTATGCGAATTCAAGGATTCCCAGAGAGTTATATACTTACAGGGAGAAAAGAAGATAAATTAAAATTTATAGGGAATTCAGTTGTACCTTTGATGGCGCAAAAACTAGTAGAACTAAATTATTTGGAATATGAAAGAGTCAGTTAAAGAAGATTTACTAGGTTTTGAATTAAGAACAGGAAGCCCTACTGATGGAGGAAGTGGAATAACAGTATACCTATATCATAAAGAATACAGATTTTCAATATCTGTAACAGGGGAGTATTTAAAAGAGTTTGGGTATTATGTTGCAGGACCATGTTTAGGTATTATTGGAATGGGAGATGAGTACACTGGCACTTATGAAGATAGAATAAAAGCAACAATCTCTATTTTATCTAAAAAGTATAGCATATCTAGAAAAGAAGTAAATTATCACGTAATTAAAGACTTTATTAACTCCAAAGAACTACCTACAAAAAGGTTAAAAGATGCCTTTAAGTTTTCTTTTAAATATCTCTTAGAGGAATATCAGGACCTTTGGAAATTTGCAGAGAAACAAGCAATAGAGGATGAATTTAAGTGAACTACCCACACACGGCAGAGCCGATGTGATGGGCTTCGGGTTTCACAGAAACGTGCTTCCCTAAAGAAGTCTTATTTGGTTTCTCCACCTTTGTATTAGACAGTTCCTGCCTAAATATTTTTAATCCCTCATTTAGAATATTTATACTTGCGTTCAAATCACGGTCTAATTTATGTCCGTTTTTACAAGTCCATTCTCTAATTGAAAGGTTTAAATCTTGATTAATATATCCACAAACGCTACAAGTCTTTGAACTCGGATACCAACGATTAATTTTAACAATAGTTTTATTGTTCCAATTTGCTTTATATTCAACAAACCTAACAAACGTACCCCAACTTGCATCCGCAATATGTTTAGATAGTTTTCTGTTTTTAATCATTCCTTTTACATTCAAATCTTCAAGGCAAATTATATCAAAATTAGATACAATTTCATTACTAACTTTATGTAATACATCTTGTCTTGTGTTTGCTATTTTCTCGTGTATCAATGCAACTTTACGTTTTTGTTTTTCAAACATATTGCTACCTTTTGTTTTACGAGAAAGATGTTGTTGTGCTTTTTTTAATTGTCTTTCATATCTTTTTGTATATCTATTATTTTTGTATTTAATCCCATCAGAAGTAATGGCAAAATCTTTCAAACCTAAGTCTATTCCGATTGATTTTCCTGTTTTTTTACTTGGTACATATTCTTGTTCAGTTAATATTGACACAAAATATTTACCAGTAGGTGTTTTAGATATTGTAAACTTTCCTATCTTACCTTTAATTTCTCTATGGATATTTATCTTAATACCGCCTTTGAATTTAGGGATATATATTCTACCATCAAGTACTTTCGTATGTTGTGGTACTGTAAATGTATTCTTTTTACGTTTTGACTTAAATCTTGGGAACATTGCATTTCCACGAAAGAAATTCACATAAGCAGTATCTAAACTTCTCAAAGCAAATTGTAACGTTTGAGAATTAACTTCCTTTAACCAAATAGTATCTTCTTTTTTCTTTAATTCGGTAAGTGTTTTGCTTGTGCGTAATAATTATCAGAAGTTTTATCTGCTTGATATTGTTCTTTTCTCTCGTTTAAAAAATGATTATAGATATATCTAACACTACCGAAATGCTTATTCAGTAAGGTTTCCTGCTCTTTATTAGGCAGTAATTGAAACTTGTATGTTCTATGTATTACTTTCATTCTGCGCAAATATACAACTTTTTATACAATAATACCGTATTTTGTAAATATTTCCGTCTTTGGTTGTAAAACATTCACAAAATACTACATTATGCAATCAAATTACATTTCTACAAACCACTCAAAACATTACTTAAAAGCACATATTATTTTAGTTACAAAGTATCGTAAATCGTTATTAGTCAATCAACTTAAACAAGATATGTACTCAATATTCAATAATATCATAGATAATTCAGATTTTAGCGTAGAAGTCTTTGAGTCAGATATTAATCATATACATTTTCTAATCCGTTACATTCCTCGCTTATCTATATCTCAAATAGTTCGTAGGTTAAAACAACAATCTACTCGTCAAATATGGTTACTACATCCAATACAACTTCGTAGAGAGTATTGGTACAAAAATATGTTCTGGAGTTCTGGTTACTTCGTTTGTTCTATTGGTGAAGCAAGTCCAGATACAATTCGTCAATATATTTTAAGTCAAGGTTAATGTTTCGCTTACATCCCACAGGCGAAAACGACCTGTGAGTTTTAGGCTCGATTTATAAAAAACCCTAGAAATTAATCTAAGGTTTGTATTAATCTAAGCTGCTATTTATAGTGGCTTTTACTTTACCTAATCTTTGTATGCACTTTGGTATAGACTATTTAGGCCTAAGGTAGCTCTATTTATATTTTCTTCATTATAAAGTCTATAAGTTTTCTCACTTTCTCTAATATTATCTGCTCCCCATACATCATAAACTCCTTTGAATCCAAGTACATTTTTTGTAACCCATCTTTGTCTGACAGACAATCCTTTATACTTACCTCTTCTAATCTCTTCTCCATCAAAAAGTTTATAGGCTTGCATAAATTGCTTTCCTGTATCATAAGCCACAATAGGACTTTCAATCACACTGCTTAAATCTGTTAAAATAGATGGTGTAAAAGCAGTAGATGACTCATTAAGAAGTCTAGTTGTCAAATAAGAACTCATTTGCAAAGCATAAATATCTTCATTATCTGGGTCGCTTGCTGCTGCAAAAATTAAAGCTCCTAAAGTAACTAATATTCCCATTGCTGCCATTTCTTTTGCAATTCTTTTCATATTTCTAACCTTCAATTCGTACTCTAGCCATTCACTATCACTAGCTCCTGGAGCAGGTGGTTTCAAAGATTTTTTTAAATTGTCTATTTTTTCAGACATATTTCCTTTTGTATTAAAGAAATCTGCCATTAGTCCAGATAATGTTCTGTAAGAACCTTCTTCTAGTAATCCAGAGTCAATATTCACATGTCTGCTTTTTAACCTGTTTTGTAAAAATATAGATAGGAATCCTCTGTGAAGAAGCATCATTGATCCAATAGCATCCCTTTGTGCTGCCAGCTTCATTTCCTGAGGTATAGTTGCATCAATATTACTTACCTGCATTCTAATATCCTTCATCATAAAAAGTTTTCTATTTTCCAAATACTGTCTATCAGAAATAAGACTTTCTACTTTTGGGTCCCAATTGAAGCCAGTTTTTGTAAAATTCATATAATTATAAATAGCCTTGTCCTCAGAATTTTTCCATACAGTTTCTATTTCTGTTTTTGGTACCCCTTTTCTAGTTTGCTCTTGGAAATATTGAGTTTTTTTAAATATTTGTCCATCAATAATTCTATTATCAAACATTATAGATAGTGCAATTTTAGGAATAATAGGGTAGTTGGCCATTGTATGTAATCCCATAGCAGATTTTGAAAAAGCTCTTTGAAACTTATTATACTTTGCATTTCTAGCTTTAGCACTAATATCATAGATACCAAAAGCTTGTCCTATAAGAAAAAGTTTAGAGTTGTCATTAAAATTCAAAGCTTGAGAACCCCCATCTTTAAAAAGTTTTTTATACTCTGCATTTGCTAATTTAGAAGAATCTCTATTTATTTTTTCTCCAATAATTTCTTCTACTTTTTTAGAAACCATTCCCGACAATAATCCAGTTAAAGGTACTGTAGTGTTGAATCCTAAATTCTTTAAACTTACATACTTTGTAAAAACTCTAGATAGTTTAGCCATATCCATACTGTAGTCAGTCCCTGGAACTTTTACTTCGTAAGCTCTATTTTCAATCTTACCATATATACTACTCTCTATATAAGAGTCAGCCATTTTTATAGTATTCTCAAGAGACTTACTTTTTGAATGACGTTTAGTTCTAAGAAGTATGTCGTATAAAGCATCTATATCAGAGATAACATTCTTTTTTGCTTTATACTCGTTTGCTCTAGATACAAATTGAGCTAGAGAAGAAATATAATCTGTAGATACATCTGAGGCATTTTCTAAGTCTCTTGTGTAGTATTTAGGTAGTTGTTTATTGTTTTCAAATCCTTTTTCTCCATAGGCTAAATCATCTACTCTATATTGAAAAGTCTCTTTAAGAAGTTCTTTAGCTGTATCTAGTTTATTTTTATTTCCTACTAAAGCTCTAATTTGCTCTGTAGTACTTTTTGATACTTGAATAGTTTTATAAGGATTAGCTCCTTTTTCTCCCATTTTTGCTAATCCTTTTTTACGAGCTTCTATATAAAGCCTCCTTGCTTCAAAAAGGCTTTTATTTTTAGTAGCATTCCCATTAGAATCTATGCCAAACTTGCTTATAAAATCTTTATTTACAAAAGTTCCTTTTTTAGGTTGTTGGAATCCCCCATCATACTTATCGTTATAATTAGGATTTTGAAATGGATTCCCCTCCTCTTCAAAAGAGTTGTCTATACGTACATCTAAATACTCATTATTGAAAATACTGTTAAGAATTTCTAAAATATTTTTTCCTTCATCGAGTTGTTCTTTCATTGATTTATAGCCCTCTGGTGCAAATCTGGTGTAATAAGGCATCAAATTGCTTTTAGCATAATTTAATTGTGTCTCCATCAGGTTTTTCCCTTGATACTTATTAAGTATCTTAGAGTCTGTCTCTGATAAAAGAAGGCCTGACTGATTTTTATAAAAGGCATTTTTTAGCTTATTTATTTGAGGTATATTAGTATGTTGGAATTCTATAACAAATTTTAATTCCTCTTCTGTACCTTGCTCTATACCCCTACGTTTTAACTCTTCAGTATATGCTATATTTGGAGCTTTTTCTCCTGCGGATTCTGATAATTCTGCTTTTGGTAATTTTAAACCTTGTAGAGAATCTGAAATTTGATTTGATAAACTTTTAATAGACTCTTGGTCACTAATTGTCATTCTATCTATTTCAAAAGCTGAGGATGCATTTCTATACATAGCCAAAAGAGAGTTTCTCTTGGCATATAATTCTTTTACTGCCTCTACTACTAATAACTTATCAGGATTCAACTCATTAAGAGTATTGCCTTTTAAGAAACTATCTCCATTTAAAGTGTCATAAAATTTTTGTGAAAGAGATACATCTAAATTAGATATAATCGTGTCTATCAATTCTTGGCTATTTAAAGAAGAGCTAACTGATTGAATATAATTTGCAAAATTTTCTTTAGACCTGGACTCTGAAGTCTTAGTCTTTGGATTATCTTTCAAATCCTCCATGTATTTATTATCTAAAACATGTAGGTCGAAAGATATATTTGCAAAATCTTTTTCACCTTGACTCATCTCTTGCGAAATACTTAGGGATAAAAATTGACCTGTTGGAAGAAGTACACTTTTTTCTCCTTGAGGCTTATCTATTGATAGAGATAGTCCTTTTTTTAATAGTGATGTCTCTGAATATATATTTTTTCTAGCTTTTCTTATCTTAGAAATAGAATTAAGAGAATCTTTGTTCTCTGGAGATAAAACAACTCTTCTCTTTTCTACTCCTTCTTCATCTACAAAAGTTTCAGTAGCCTTAGCTTTTATTTCTCCCCTACTGGCAGAATTCTGTTTTAAGAAAGATTGAGTAGCACCAGAAATATCTAAAGTTTTATACTTTTCAAATTGTTTTTTGTAGTAATCTTCATTCATTAAAGTTTCAAGAAGTGGCAATTGGTTTTTTTGCACTTGAGTTCTATACTCCCCATAAAGCTGCTCATTAAGAGGTTTTAATGTTATTTTAGAATCATCGCTTTTACTCTCTTCCTCTGTAGTATTTTTTGCTTTTTTATATGCTTGTATATCTTTAAATTTCTGCCCTGATATTTTAGAAAAAGCCTCCATCTCTGCTTTAAGTAAAGCCTCTTCAAATCCTTTATGGTCTACTATATCTTCAAAATAACCATCTTTTACTAAAGACCCAAAATCTTTTATTAAATTTTGGTTTTCATCCATATAATTTAAGAAATCTGCTAGGTCTTCTTTTTTCTCTTGGTTAGCTTTCATATTCATCTCCCAAATCTTGCTACCAATCATATTTAAAATAGGATTAGAAGCATGATGCAATTGACCAAAAAATGAAAATAGTTTATTTGTATCACTTACCTCGCCTTTTAAAACTTTTCTTACTTCCTCTCTGAAAAATTCACTTTCTCCCTCTCCCATTTGGGCAGTAACCTCTTCTACCATTTGGTCTATATGTTCATCAGTGGTTTGGTCATTTAAAGCTCTTAATTCAGATATTCTTGAAGAGTTTTCTTTTAATTTTTGTCTAAGTTTAACTCTTTCTTGGCCATCTATGCCAGTTATAGGCGTATCTAACTCCACCGCTAAAGAATCTAAATGAGATGCAATTTCTCCATCTAAATCTCTTAAAATAGCTGCGTTTTGTCCACTTAAAGATTTCCTCTTAGATTTAGAAGTTTTTATAGCTGATTCTGTAGTCTCAATAAGTTTTGAAGACATCTCAATAAATCTACTAACAGCAACTGCTAATTCTCTTCCTTTTAAATTCTCAAAAGAAATATTTTTAAGTTCTCTTTTATAAGAGTTAAACTGTCTAAAATCAGTAATACTTTTAAAGGTCTTTGCAAAGACTCCTTGAGTTTCTAATACCTGGTCTGACAAAGAGTACATTAAGGCAATTTCCCTAGAGTTAGATAAACTATCCTCAGAAAAACTATGCCCATCTTGCTCTATAACAAATCTTTCTACAAGGCCATTTAATTGTTTTAGTTGGTCTTTATGTGCCTGAGTTGTATTTAAGTTTTTAAAGAATTTTCCAATAATAGATAAAATCCTACTAATAAAAGATTCATTTTTTTCTCCTACTTTATTAAGAGTTACATTTTTAAGAATTTTACCTAAAATCTCTTTTTCTAATAGTTTTTGGTCTCCTTTAAATTGCTTATTATATTGTTCGTAATGGTCCTGATATTCTTGACTTTCTTTAATAAAGCTTGATAATTCTTGTATTTCTTCCTCAGATAAAGTTTCTACAATAAAATGCATAACCTCTTCAGTAAGATTATCTATAGTTAGGTTTCCATCTTTAAAAGCTATCACTCTATTTGCAATATCAGCCAAAGCTTCAGCCGATGGAGGTATGCCTCCAGATTTTTCTTTAAATCTATCTTGGTATTGTTTTAAAGATATCACAGATACTCCCATATCTGAGAGAATCCTCATTAGGTTTAATTTTAGATTTTTCTCATCTATTTTAGATTTTTTATTTACTACTGTTCCAGCAGAAAAATAAGTTAGAAGTTTATCTGAAATCACTTTATGTAGAGAGCTTTCTGAAGAAGTCTTCCTAACTTTTTTCTCTATTTTTATTAAACCTTTCTTTACACTATACTGATCTTTATCTAAAGATTCTTTAGCAGATTCTTTAAAAAACTCTAGTGAAATTTGTCTATCGTAATAGGTTTCTCCTACTGGGCTAAAAAAACTTTCTCCTTTATATACTACTTTTTCATCTGTAATAACTTTATTTATAATAAAAGAGTTTATTGTACCCTCAGTAGTCCTTTCATCAAGTGTAGAAGGAAGACTGGCAATTACTTTACCATTAGATACAATATCTATTGTTTTAGCCTCTGTTTGCTCTAAGGCCTCTTTAAAAGAATTATATGTAACACCATCTGCAACTAATGTAAAAGAGCTCTCAGTATTTTTTAAAATCTCGTCATATATAGCTACGGCATCTTCTAAATTTGCTACATGTGGAAGTTGAGTTATTTTATTAAAAACTTTAGACTCCTTACCTTGGGAGTCTAAAACTTTAATTATCTTGCCTTCTGAATTTCTTTTTACTTTACAACTCATTTTTAATGGGTAAATTTAATTTTATTATTCTAGCTCTATCTTGTGCTAATCTTTTTCCTACTGTTATATCTAATTTTTCTAATAATTTTTGATGACCTACTCCTTCATACTCTTCTACACTACTAGGAAACTTTAAATTTTTTGGAAGACTACTTTTATATTTATCTTTATATTCTGTTAATGCCTCCATTATTATTGCACACTCTTCATATTGTTCTGAATACTCATAATCTTTTAAAACCATAAGAGTGGAGTATACAGGGTACCTTTCTAGGAAAGATATATATCTTTTCCTTCTAGCAATCTGTTTTGCTTCCCTTAGTTGTGTTGATGTTTGTGCTTGTTCTGTCAATCTCTTTTTCTGATTTATGTGTATTAGTATTGAAAGGTGCTTGTACTTCTGTAATAATAAAGTTAGGATCTATATTAGCAATGTGTTGGTAAACATAGCCACCTTGTTTATCAGAAAATACTTGTTCGTATACACTTTGTTCACGCCTAATAAAAGGCTTATTAATTTTAGTGAAAGATATTGTTTTATCATCTATTATTTTTGCTTGTGCCTTTGGCTCTATTAAGTTAGGATTATTTACAGCTTCCAAACGGGCACCCTCTTCTACAAAGATAGTTGTTTGAGCAGTCTCCTGCAAGTCTATATGTTTATTTATTAGAGAGTAGCTTATTAAATTTGGTAAAACATCTCCTAGTTCTTTTTCAAATTGCCCTATCTTCTCTCTAGTGAGGATATTATTTTTTAAAATGCCTTTATCTGTAATTTTAAAATGTTTTAATATTTTTTTATACAATACACTTCCTTTAGCTTTTTCCTCTGAAATAAATTGTGCAAAATCTCCTTTGAACTCCTCTCTTAAATATTGACTATTCACTACTTGGGGGATACTTTTTATTATAACTTCTTTAGGTTGAGTATTATAATATTTTTTAAGAATATCGATAGATGTTTTTGGCATTTTTTCCAAGAAATCCTCTAATGAAGAATACTGTTCTTGCATATGAGATGGAAGTGTACCCTTTTTATACTTTTCGTATAACCCCTCTAATAATTCAAGTACCGAACTACTTTTATCTATTTTTTTATAAAAATCGCCTATTACTCTTATATAGCCTAATTTAAACATTTGTTTCTCTGTTTCTGAAGTAGGGATATGGTATAAAGACTCTGTATCCATAGAACTGCTAACTAACTCATAAGAATTATTTAAACTGTTTTTAACTTTTTTAGCTAGATTTTTTATCTTAGCTTGAGTGGGAGAAGCTTTTAAATCAGCTACTTCCTCTGCAAAACTTTGATTTGTATCTAGAGGAATTTCCTCATTATTTTCATCAATTACATCTTGTAATAGATTTTCTATAGATGAGTCTGTGTGAATACTAGGTACTGGAGAGTTAGCCAATGCTGCTACCTCTACTTGATTTTTAAATTTAGTATTTTCATAATACTCTTGAATAAATACTTCGTCCCCAGTTGCTCTTACTTGAGCCTCTACATCTTTTAGTTCTTTGGCAAAAGATAGTTCTTTTAAGTATGAAATAATTAAATCTTGTTTTTCATTTTCCGTTAATTTTTTAGAGGCTGTAGACTCTCCAGAGTTCTTCTCTATTAATTTTTTACTAAGGCTTATTTTTACTTTAGGAGATACAAATGCATCTTTATCTAAATTTATTACAATTTCTACTTTTTCTAAAAATTCCTCTTGTGACATTTTACCTAGTTCAATTTCTGAAAAACTTCTAGTTGCTCCACTAAGAGATTTCAAAATTTTATCTATCTCTTTTGAGTTATCTTTAAGATTGTCTAAGTTAAATTGAGCAGGTTCCACTCCATTTTGTTTTAATAAATTTATTATGTTTGTAATCTTATCTTGCTCTCTTGCATCTGAATCTACTATGTCAATTACTTGTTCTCCTAAAGTAGAATTAGTTGGCGTTAACCCTACTGGGAATGCTATTTCAGTTTCTCCATGCTTTATAACTACATAAGGGGTGTTTGTATTTTTAGGAATAAAAGTCATTCTAACACCTTTATTTTCTCCTGACAATTTCCCTTTTTTAGCATATCCAAAACCTGTGATAATTTTGGCTTGTTTTTTAGTTATTTTGAAAATTTTAGCCGATCCATCAGAATTTAATTCTATATTTGGAGTACCTACAAAAGTCTTTTCTACTTCCACTTCATAAGGCAGAGAGATAACTGAGTTAAACTCATCTTCCATTAGGCTTTCTATAGTAAGTTCTTTACTTTTTAAACTTTCTTGAAGTGAGATAAAAGCTGAATCACGAACTTTATTAAAATTTGAACCTTCTTCTTTTACCCCTGATTTTAAAAATCCTAAAACTGCGCCATTTCTATCTACTATATAAATAGACATTAATTTTTTGGCCTCCTCCATTTTTCCAGCTTCTACTAAAGATAGAATTTCCTCTACATTAAAAGTGTCTCTTAAATTTAACATGAAAGATACTTTATCTCCTGGCTTCAATTCATATATTTTTTGAGGTGCTAAAATACTAACTTCTGGGTTATTTACAAGATTGATTCCAAAATCACTTTTCATAGGAACCCCATCTTTAAATACATATCCCCATCCTGTTTTAGTGTTGTATTTTACAGTTTGCATACCCATACCTTTTAAGAAAGCTTTAGTATCCCCTTTAGATATAATAGTTCTATGGTGGTCTTTAGTGTATTGAATATCGAATGTTTTTCCATCTTTTTCTAAAGAATATACATCTACAATTTCTGGTTCACTCTCTGTTCCTTTATTAACATTTTCTTCTTTTAATGAAACGTTAAAATCGCTATCTATTAAAGTTTCGAGACCTAGATGAGATATAGTTGTCTCTATACTATCTCGCCTAATGTTAACTTTGTCCATAGAGTTGACATAATCTGGATTGTTAGAATCTACAGAAAATTCTTTTTGGCCCTCTTCAGACATTTCTAAGTACTGTCCTACAGGCAATTGGACTCCCTCCTCTTGCAATTCTTGTTCATATGCCTCTATTTGGTCCAATAAGTCTTGTATAGAAACACCATTAGCATTAGTTCCAGTTACAATTCTCCAATTTAACATTTTTTGAGACAATTCTTGGTATCTTAGAATTTGTTCATCTGAAAAACCACTTCTCTCTTTCGTTCTAGCTCCTATTTTATCTAAAGTTCTTCCAATTAAAAGATTTATATCTCCTGCTTTGAAGTCATCTCTTAATTTTTGATACTCATCAAGCTCCTCCTGAGTTGGTGCCTTATCTTGTACTAAATTTTTTGTATTGTTTGTGAAATTATCTAAGACGTGACTATTTTCACCTACAAGTTTTTTTAAAGTTTCTTTTAATTTTTTTATTTTATCTTGTACTATATTTTTTGTAACTTCTTTTTCCTGAGTTGGGTCTACTCCTGAATCTTGGTCTGCCTCTTCCTGCTCATTTACAGCATCACTTGCAGCATCACTTGCAGCATCACTTGCAGCATCACTTTGATTAGTGTTCATTAATTTTTCTATTTTAGTAGAAAACTCTTTTTCCTCTTCTTGGGTTTTCTTTAATCTCTCTAAGAATTTTAAAGTAGTTTCTCCAGCAGTTTTCTTTTTCTGCATCATGGTCCCAACTCTTTTTAGTCCTAATTCTGGGTCTGTAATATCTTGTAATGTATCTGCATTTCGTTGCCACATTTCTAGACCGCTCTTGTACTCCTGCCCAAGTTTTGATACCCTTTTTACAAGTACAGGATTAGTTTTACCTAGATTTTTTAGAGTTTCATCTAGTTCTTTTAGACTATTTTGCATTTCTTCTAAGGTAGATTGCTTGACTAATCCATCTCCCTCTAAAGGGTCTATTATGTCTAATCTAGCTGCTAAGGCTTTAGTAGCTGAATCTAAGTTATCTATTTCTGATTGCTTTGCTACTAGTTTTCCCTCTTTTTTAGCTACATCTAATTCTAACTCTTGTACTAGTTCTTTTACTCTAGTTATTTTATTAACTAAGGAATTATATTTGTCAGCATCTTTTTGGTTTCCCTTTGTTGAAGCTTTAGCTTTCTCTTGGTCAACTTTAAGAAGCTGTTTATTTAACTTTTTAAGCTGACGTTGTTTTGCTGATAGTCTGTTTTCTGACTTACCAAGAGCTTCTACATCTGATTTTTTTGATTTATTTATTTGGTGAAGTCTATCTAAAGCCTGTTTATGTTTAGCTGCAATTTGAGGAGATAGCTCAGAAAGAGCTTCTGTTATAGCTTTGTGAGCTCCGTCCATATTTTTCTCCATAACCTCTGTCATAACCATTTGGTAAGCTATGGCAGTTCTAACTACTCTGGGATCAATAGATTCTCCATTAATATCTAATTCTTTAGGATTATCAGAAACAATATAATCAGCAAATTCTTTTGCTGAATTATAGCTTTTTCCTAAATTTTCATACTCTGTTACAAGTTCGTCTATTTTTCCTTTTACTTCATTTTCTTCAATACCAAAATGGTCTGATATTTTAGAGGTATCTTGCATTTCAAGCCCCGCTCTAAAATCCTTTATTTGGCTATCTAAATAATCAAAATCTATAGCATTTTTAATAGATGTAAGCATTATTTTTCCTTGGGCATTAGCCATACCCATTACATTACCTGCATCTTCAGCTTCACTAAGTTCTGTTTGGGCATTTTGAATTTCAGTAGCATGTGCTAAGTTCTCTTCAAATTTAGTAGCAAAAATTCTATCTGTTACCTTAGTCCCTAAATTATCATTAAGATTTTCAGCTTTTGCCACACTTGAAGCATCTTGGTCTTTTACAGACTCTCTAGCTTCTCTAAACAACCCTTGACCTGAAGCAACATTTGAACCTTCTCCTCCTAAAAGACCTATTAAAGCTCCTAATCCTACTTCTTTCCATCCTTCTTTTGTGCCATAGGTATGAGCCATTCCATCATATATGCTTTCAGCTATGCCCATAGCATCTTCACTAGGATTATATCTTGAAGTTAGATACTTTTCCATAGCAGAAGAAGAAGCAGCTTGACCGCCCTCTTCTACAACACCTTCATAAAAAGGGTTCTTTAAAATAGCTTTACTAAATCCTAAAGTTTTTTGAAGTTTATTTCTTTTAATTGCAGCACTTGCTAATCTTTGTCCATTTTTACCAAATTTAGTAGATTCTCCTATTCCAAAAAGAGTTTTATTAAGTTTTGCTCCTGGAAGTTTAAAAGGTGAAGATACACCAAATGTTTTACCTAATATAGCAAAATTAGATGTTCCTACTAAAGCCATATTGGTTGCCCATAATGCATTTGTAGTTTTCCCTAAATTATCTTCAAAACCTGCGATCTCTTCGGCTGATGGCTCTCTTCCATTAAGGTGTTCGAAATCTCTATTAAAGGCATCTCTTTGTTCTTTTTGAAACATTCTTGCCTCCATACCAGATTCAAATCCTGCTCCTGTATATGTAAATCGAGCTAAATTTAAAGTTTCACCTGCTTTCCCAAATTTATTTGCTAAGGCAGTACTATTTTTTACAGCATTTAACCTACTGTAGGCTCTAGCTGTTTTCTGTGCATCTTTTACACCCTTTGTAAGAGCTTTTGCTGTATTAAAATATTTAGAGGCTCTTAGGCCTACTCTTGCTGCTGTAGTAGTAAGAGATGAACCTCCTGTACCTGCTGCCCATAAAGATTCAGAAATTACAGTACCTACCATAAATGACATTCCACCTAAAAAATCATCCGCCCAAAAATTAGCTGTACCCATAGATGAGAAAAATCCCATATCTCTCTCTTCTTGAGTTCTGTAGTTTGCTGCAAAAGTATCCATCTTAGTGTTTTGGTCATCTAAGAAATCATAAAATTCATTATCATATATATTTTCCCAATTACCCTCTGCAATTGCTGAGATAGCTCCATAGGCAGTTCCTAAAACTCCTCCTATTACATTATCTGTTGTTTTACCTACAAATTTATTTACTCCATTAATCCACTTTGAAGAAGTACTTTGTCTTTCAGCATATAATTGTTCATTATCAGCTCCCTTTATAAAACCTTCATCATACCTAGTTATATAACTTCCGTCACTTAACTTAGTGTAGGCCTCCTCCACATTTATTCTTTCCTCATTAAAAGATATTTTATTATCTGAGGGCTTAAACATGTTAGAAAAATACCCAGCTTTTTCTTGTTCTGCATCCATTTCTTGTAAAAGAGATGGTGTTGCAGCTTTTGCTTTAATACTGTTGTGTATATAATCTACAGGGGAGAACTCTGGTTGCCCTGTTCCTGTATCTCCTGCTATTTGTTCTGTAAGTTGTGGAAAGTTATTATCTTCTGCCATTTATCATATTTTTCATAAATTCATCTACTTGGGATTTTGAGTACATAGAAAGAAAAACCTGTGGAGTTCCTTGATATGCTTTTTCAAAAGCCTCTACTGAAATACCCTTTTCAAGAGGTATCTTCCCTACTATATCTTTACCATTATTTGTTTTTATCAAAACTTGATAATCAGTAGCTACTCCTTTTGTGAAGTCTAGTGAGTATTTATGTGTATTAGTTACAAAATCTTCGAACTGTTGTTTTATTTTTTGTCCTTCTTGAGACTTCATTAAATAAAAATCGTTTTCAGAGTTAAAGATCATTTTTCTAGCTGATGCTTCATCTGATAAAAGCCTAAATCCATTTTCAATTGGATTACTCTTATTATACAACCTATTTAAACCATCTACTTGCTCTTTATTATTACCTATAAAATTCATATTTTTAACCTCTCCGACAATATTATCTAAGGTTTTAAAAGATGCTTCTTTTTGTAAAAGGGTGATTTGATTATTAAAACTATCCATCTTTTTTACATCATTAGCTTGAATAGTAGCTGTAAGATATTGTGTTTCTTGAGACACATCGCCATCTTTATCTGTAGTTTGGTCTTTTTTTATTTGAGATATAAAAAGACTTCCATCCTCTTTTTTATATATATCGATAGGCCTTTTTAAATTCCAAGTGATATTGCTTGCATGCTTCATTACCTCTCTATAAATAGGGTCTATCATTTGTTTTGGGTGCCCTTGAATTCTTATAGAATTATTTCCTGCTACTGTTTTATCTAAAAATTGTAAATTGTTAGAGGCAAAATCTCTAAATTTACTATCTTTAAAAAGATCCCTAACTGCACTTTCATTTCTGATTGTTCTATCAGTATCTCCTGCACTTAAATAGCTTATTTTTGATATAGACCTACCTTCTTGATAAAGTGAGTTAGTTCTACTTACAATTTTAGAAAAATTAGTGTTTTCATCTTTTAAGGATAAAGTATAATCTTCACCATCTTTTTTTACAGAGTATGTCTCATCTAAAGGCTCTCCTGTTAAATCATGAGCTGCCTGTCTCATCATTAGATACTCACTTCTTGTCAAATCTATTTTATTAGTTGTACCCACTCCTGCATTTACATTTATAGTGGTTAAAGCAGCTAAAGGTCCTAAAAGGCCTTCTAAAATACCAACTGAGGTTCTTTTTTCATTAGTTACATCATCAAAAGATAAGTTATTTGTAAGAGACATAGATTGTAGAGCTAAAGTAGCTCTAAATTGTTTTGCCTCTTTTGAATCACTTCCTACAAAAGATTTATAAGTACTGAAATTAGACACACCATTTTCCTTTAGAAAATCTTGCATAGTGGTTTCTCCTTTAGGAGTAATCATTGTAAGATTTGTCTCTTCAAAAAAAGTTTGGTCAAAAGTTTCCTGTTGTAGAGCTTGTGTTTTAATAAACTTGTCTGTAGTTTTTAAAACACCCTCTTGAATATTTTTTGTCTCTGATATTTTAGATTTTAATTCATTTGCTATATCTGGTGGGAAGAAATTTGCTCCAAGTCTATTTATTGTCTCCATCTGTAAAGCTTCATTACTTAATGTTTGCCCTTTATACAATGCAATAATTTGAGGATCATTTTTTATATCCTCCATAGTCTTATTTATCAGCTTTTTCTGGTCATCTCCTAAATCATTAAAAATATTTTGTAGATATGTACTATTATCTGTTAAAGCTTTATCCATTCTGTTAAGACCTTCTTGAAGAGGGTCTACATCACCCTTTAAATTTTTAGGAGCAGTTATAGTAGAAATATTTGAGTTGCCTACTGGACTATTTGCATTAATATTAGCTAAAGAATTAGCATCACGCATTCTTTTTAAAAATCCACTATCATACTTAATAGACTCTGGTCCATTTTTAGTATATAATTTAGAAAATAATTGTATTTTATCTTCTATTAATTGTTGACCTCCTATAACCTCTGCTGTTTTTTGGCCTATCAATCTAGACTCATAAGAAGCTCTCTCAGCTCCTAAAGTTTCAATTTGTTCATTTATCTCTGCTATTTGTCCTGGAGTTTTATTCCCATTATCTCTAAAATTTTCAAGAAGAGATACATTTTCTATATTCTGCTTTTTATTATTTGCTATAAGAGTGTCTCTATATGCTACAGCTTTATTGTCATCTATCCCATACAACATTGAACCATCTATCTCTAATTGTTTTAAATCATTAGCATTTAATTGAATCCTAAGGTACCCTCTCATTTCTTCAGGAGTAACCATAGATACTTTCTTACTTACAGTTTTTCCTGTAAGAGGGTTTTGTATACTAACTAACTCATTAGGATTAGCTGATTTTAATTTTCTAGCAACTTCATCTAATTTAGCATCTACATCAATATACTCTGAATACTTAAAATCATTTACAGAGTCAGAGCCTCCTCCTATATAGGCATCAATTCCACTTTTTCTATAAGCATACTGAAAATTTTGTTGATTTATATCTCCTTTTTTTTCTCTATCTTTATAAAATTGTTGGACCTGGCGAATTTTTTTCGTATTTCCTATTTGTTTAAGAATCTCTGGATCTTTAGCTGCTTCATTTAAAGAATCTTGGATAGTAGATCTAGTTTTTTTACTATCGAAATGAATTTCATCTGTTCTATCTAAAGTATTTAAAACTCCTCTAACTTTATCTTTTAGGTACTCTCTATCTTTATCTCTAATCAAATCTTGGCCAAGAGTTGCATCAACAGTTTGTTGTAACAAGCCGAAGTTTGTATCAATTGTGCCCTGTTTATCTTTAAGAGTTTTATCTATATAAGCATGATTAATGCTACTTGTAGGCCTATTAAACCTACGTGGAATACTTTGGTAGTTTGCCATATTGCAAATTTACTATTTATTTATTATATATTCTAATTTATCCTTGGCTAATTTTACTTAAAATTTCCCTATCTGTAGTTTTTCTTTTAAAACTTTGTCCATCAAAATAGACATCCTCATTTGTGGCATTAACTAAGTTAAGGTTATGTATATCCATAAATTTTTGCTTATTATTTGCTTGAAGGTGATTATAATACTCATTAAGATCATAGTCAGTAAGAGCTTGTGCCCTATACTGTCTTTGCTCATACTTTAGCCTATCAACTGCTGAAGCGTTTTCTTCTCTAGCTTGAATTTGTGCATTTGTATACTCTGCTTTTTCAACACTTTGTAGATTTTGAGTATCTATTTGATTTCTTATATTAGACTCTTGTTTTTGAGCATTAGCCCTCATATTTGCTAAAGCTGCTGCTCTCACATTTGGAGAAAGTCCCTCTAAATTTTGAACTTGTGCATTATCTCTATCCCTAGAATCTTGTAAATAAGGTTCAATATTAATTTCATTAGGACTTACTCTATCATATCTTCTTTCAGGTTTTATAGTGCCTTGTAATGCAGTAGGTGCTAAAGTGTGGTCTCCTGGAAATAAGTAAGTTCCCAATCCAGAACTCTGTCTAGGGTCTTCTGGTAAATACTCTTCTACTTTAGGTACATGTTGTCTTTGCGCCATCCCTCCAACTACTATATCCATAGAAGGTTGAACTATCCCTTGTGTTGGAGCTGTTAATGTACTAGGCTCTGTATAGAAATGTTTATCGGGAGTTCCTGGAATATTTTGAGTTGTTCCTTTATTCCAATCAGGGTTATTTTTTTTCCATTCCTCTGCTGCCTGTACATATTCTTCAAATTTAGGAAATTTATTTTTATCCCAAGTCTGTCTGTAGCTATTAAAGTCTTGTTGTGATACACTAGAAGAACCTTCTATACCTCTATCTATATATTGGTTTGTTCCTATTCTTTCCCACTCTCCTGAGGCTACTTTTTCCTTAGCTTGTGCTGCTGTTACTTTTTTACCAGTTACAGGATCTATATCTCCTATTTTTATACCTTCTCCATACTTAGGTACCATTTTTCCTCCATTGGCAAACTCTTGAATTACTTGTTTTGCTCTATCTAAAGGTATATTAAACTCTTTAGCTAAAGCTTCAAAATCTCCTCCAAATTCTAACTGTCCTGTTTTAGGAGCTTCTTTTTTCATAGATTTAGCATCCTCTTGAATATTAAAAAGTTCATCAAAAATAAATTTTCTTTCTTCTTCAATAGGGTGTTTTTTCTCAACAATTTCCTGCTGTTTTTTAGTTAAAACATCTAAGTTAAAAGACCTTGTAGTAGCATCTCCTACTTTATCTTGCTCGCCTATTTTCTTTAAAATCTCTGCCTCCTCTTCAATTATTTTATCTAATTTTGATTTCTTTTTAAACTTATCTAAGACATCAGAATAAGTGTGTTTAGCTTTAAGTTTTAAGTCATACTTTTCAGATAGTTCTTTTGCTACTTTTCCTCCCAATTTAGATTTATCAGACAAAACTCTATCATCTTTTTCCATTTGAATTTTCTCGCCTCCTTGGGAATGCTTATCTCCAACTACCTCTGCAATATCTCCTTCGCTAGATTGAAAGTACTCCCCTTTTTCAATCTCTGCATTTACCTCTTCTGTATTCTCGTTAGAAACACCATGCATAAATTCACCTGTGGCTAACTCTTCATCTTTTTTGCCTCCATATGCAAAAGACTCTAAATAGCCTCCTTCAGCTCTATTTACAGGAACATGTCTTTTATTTTTTTGTTCTTTATAGAAATCACCCATCACTTGACTTCCTCTATTTGCATGCCCAAGACCTGACATAATATTTCTACCAAGACCTGCTCCAAGTTTTACACTTGAACCTACAATACCTAAAGTATTTTTATCTTTTATGCTATGTCCTAAAGTGTACGCTGCTGTAGGGATATCTACTCCTGCATAAGGGTTAAATAAGTTGAAATTTTTATCTTCTTGGCTTTTTTTCAATGTGCTTTCTACACCTGTCTTTATCTCTTCAGTATTAGGACTATCTATACTGTCTTTAGCTTCTACTTCTGTTCCTACAACTCCTGCCTGTGTCCCTTCGACTCCTGCCTGTGTCCCTTCGACTCCTGCCTGTGTCCCTTCGACTCCTTTTTGAGCATCTATAAAGTCTTGTCTAGATTTAACCATTTCATCTTCAGATGCGATGGAAGTTGAGACATTTGGGTTACTTGTTTGTGTAAATGGGTCTATCTTAGTCCCATCAAAATCAGAAGGGTCATAGAAAGGACTATTTTTAGCATTAGCTTCGTTACCTGCATCTAATAAAAATTGGTATCTATTTTTTTGCATACCTAATTGGCTACCACCATATCCGCTTATAGAAGAGTTACTTTGCTGTCTTTGTAAACATTCGGTATCACCTGGATCACACTCTTCGCCTCCAAAAGCATATTGGGTGATTTCTCCCCCATACTCTAATCTTTCATTAAAAGCTAAATACCCATTTTTATTATCTTTTGTGTTTACTCTAACATCTGGATTTTGTTCTTGTAAATACTTTAAGTACTCCCTGTGCTTAGAGTAGTTACCTGGATTCCTTTTTGTAGGTGATACAGTAAATTCATCATTAGCATAATTTACGTTAAAATAGTTTACATCTTTGTATCTTCCTAGATTGAAATCTGGAACTTGTATAGGCTGTGGTGGGTCTATAGTTTCAAATAGTCTATTAGCCGTTTCTGCATCCCAAGCTAGTCCAGTAGCCTCTCTAACCTCTTTAGTTTCAGTATTAGTAAGTTTTTTCTTACCTTTATCTCCACCTTCAGATAAGGATGTGATATACCCCCCAAATTCTAATCTTTTATTGAAATTAAGGTACCCATTTTTATTAGGTTTAGTATTTATTTTTACATCTGGGTTTTGTTTTTGTAGGTATTTTAAATACTCTTTATGTTTAGAGTAGTTACCTGGATTCCTTTTTGTAGGAGCTATAGTAAATTCATCATTAGCATAGTTTACATTAAAATAATCCACATCTTTATATCTCCCTAAGTTGAAATCAGGTATTTCTATAGGTTGTGGAGGGTCTATAGTTTCAAATAATCTGTTAGCTGTCTCTGCATCCCAATCTAAACCAGTAGTCTCTCTAACCTCTTTAGTTTCAGTATTAGTAAGTTTTTTCTTACCTTTTCCTCCCCCCATAAATTTTTCAATATCAATTTCTACAGATTTACCTGTTTTGACATCTTTAATTTTATGTTTTCCTGCGTATTTAGTTATTTTATAAGCCATTTTATTTAAATATTATTTTTATGTGGTAATTTAGAGTTATCAGCGGTAAAATTCAACAAGTTTAATAAATTTTTATCTGTTTTAGTCATGTTTATCAGAAATTTTTCTATTCTTATACCAATTATTTAGCCAAATAGTTTGTTCTTCTAAATCTTCACAAGAGGGTTTGCCAGGACAGTCACATTGGCAATCTTCTTTTTTTTTACCTCCATCTTCATAAGTATCTATATCTATATAGTCGTATAAAGAAGAGTCTTCTTGTTGTGGTAAATAGCTAGGCTTTTCAACCTGTTTTTGTTGAAAGGCTTGTATAAACCTATCTTCAGTAGATTGTCTTTCTTTTGCCAATAGCTCTTTAATCTTTTCAATACTTACCTGCTCTTTGCCTTCTTCTTTATCTAAATCTGGTAGAGTTGCGTATGTAGCGTTCTTTACTAAAGTGTTATCTCTTTGTGCTTCTCTTGCTCTAATATCTTCTTTTGAGTGCACTACTGAGGGTTCTTTAACCTCTTCTTGTGCTTCGTTTGGGTTAATAGTCTCATTATTAAACTTTTTAGCAGACCAATTATAAACCTCGTAGGCTTTTTTAGCGGTGCCATCTTTATTATAAAAAACGTTTTTATTCGCTTTTAAAGCTCCTGGAGAAACAAAATCTGTTACTAACTTATTAGGTGATGTCTTTACAGTATCTAATAGTTTTCTAGCCCCTCCCATACCTGAAAAATGAGCTAAATATAACTCCGCTTGATTTGGATCTCTTCCTAATTTATTTTTTAAATATTTTTCATTCCTTTTAGTAAACTCCTGTACTATTTTTCTAGATTTAGTAGGGTCAAATCTATCTTCTAAAGAATAGTCTAATCCTAACTCACCTGTTAACTGACTCCAAGTACCTTTTGTAAATTGGTATAGTCCTGCTGCACTAGATGTTTTTGCTTTTGCCAGAGGATTATTATTAGACTCTATTTGAGCCAATCTAGTGTAATAATCCTCTGGAGGATCTGCGAACATTCTTCTTAACTTCATTATATAATAGGATTAGTAGTCTGCTCAGACCATCTAAAGTCTAAATCATAATTTGTGTTTCCGTCTCTCTCTAATCTCACCATAAAAAAGTTTCCTTTTAATCTTTCTAAAGTACTTTTGCCGTAAAAAGATACTGCTTTTGAGTTTATTTTTTTGTCTATTTGATTTTCATCCCACAACCATATTGGTTGATTATTACGATTACTTTTAGTTCGGTTGTAAAAATAACTTAAATTATATCTATAGTTATCATAAGATATTAGTACTTCTTGCTCTTTATCTTTTTTTGTTATAGGATATTTAGATAGTTGTGAAACGGTACCATTATTTAATACTGGAATCAGATTACCTGAATTTTCATAATTATTATAAATAGTCACTGCTGTAAAAGGATTTGCCTCTATAACTGCGAAATCATAACTGCTATGATGTCTTCTTAATTGAGCATTCCAACTAAAAGATTCTAAACGTTTGCTAATATACTGATTTTTCACAGGATACTCAAATATATAAGAATATTTCTGACCATAAAACACTCTGTATGATTTATTGGTTAATAGATGGCTCCATAACCCGTTATCTGATGAATTAGAGTTAATTCCACTTTGAAAATAGTTTGTATGATTTATATAGTAGTTAGGAGTATAACTCATATAACTTTCCCAACTTCCTGTTTCTGGTTTATAAGTAATTGTCCAAGACACTTCTTTTAAATTTCCAGCCTCTATTTGTTCTTGAAAAGTTAACCCATCAAAAAGATTTTCTTCTATGTCATATGTAAAAGAAACTCCTTTTGCTAAGACATAATCTTTTTTAGTAAGAATAACTCTTCTATACTTACTATCATATCCCCAATGTATTCCTACTCCATTGTACGGATTGTCTAAATTTATAAATTCAGGAAACTGTTTTGCAAATTTCAAAGGTAGGTGTTCTTTAAACCACACATCCATACCATTAGGTTTACCATTAGAATACCTAGATACTTCTTGCATACCAGTGCTTCCTGTGTAATTAAATATTTGCCCCCTCTTCATATCTGCATGAAAATGTCCAAATTCACAAGATAAAGTTTGTTTAGTTTGGGTACCACCATAGCCTATATCTGTAGATCTAAGTGTTACTGCTCTTTTTGCAAACATTCCTCCATTACCTAAATCTGCTGTATAACTAGTGGAACCATCTGTGTATTGGTTAACTTCATTTTGTAATTGTAATGCATCTTCAAAATACATTAAAATTTGGTCTGACTCAATACCTTTCATATTTATCAAATTACCATATCTAGAAGTAAGAGTAAACTTATCGTTAGGTCTGTAAAGAAGCCAAGGCTCTGTTATACTATTTTCATTTGCATCTGGTAATGAGTATATTCCACTGTTTTTATTGTATGCTTTTTTAGCTTCATTTTCTTTAGAATAGTACTCTGGTAAAAGAAAAGTTGTATTTTGTATATTTGTTTGTAAGTACGCCTTATTGTAAAAAAACTTCTCAGGCCTTGTCAATTTTACTATTGAAGGCTGAGTAATACTTTCATAATCAGAATTTTGAGGATAAAATTGATTCCAAGGCTCTTTCCTTGCATTTCTAAAGTTAGTGTTAATTCTAGTTTCGCATAAAAAATTTGTAAAAGCTATACTGTATAAGTAAAATTTTCCAGGTGGTTTTACATAAAATACATTACTGTTTCCTTGACAATCAAAATGCACATCAAAATGTATATTTGGAAACAATTGGCTTCCTGTTCTCTCTTCTAAAGTAACTTTATAATCTATATAGTATTTAGCATCTCCGTAGTTACTATTAAATTTGTAAGGAAAAGGAGTTAAATCTGCGGAACCTAGTAAGTCAGTTTCAAATATTCTAACTTTTCTTTTTTTACTATGTCTTGAGATAAAAGTATCTCCTCCTAGTACTCCTTCACAAAGTCCTGTCTCCTCAATAGGGATACAAAAAGTTGTATCTATCCATTTAATACTAGTAATAGTGCCAAATTGATTTGGTATGTAATTTTTAAATGCTACATAAGGTGAAGCTACATTTCTTATATGTTCAGGACTTTTACCAGAAGTGCAACCTGTTTCGGAACTCAGTATTTGAGAAGAAAAACTAGCTGCCAAAGATGAATTATCAAAAGATACATACTCAGGATTTATATTATCTATAGGAAAATCACCTAAACTAAAGAAAGGTAAATGCTCTCTATCTATATTATTTAATTTAGTTATTTTACCTGATGTTGTATCAGAGATATTTAACATTCCTCCTGTTAGATATTTTCTAACAGAGAGGCCCCTTAATCTATCTCCATCAGTTTGTAAAGTTTTTAAATAGTTATAATTAGATCCTGCTGCTGTGTAGTACCCAAAATTATAAGGAGTGCCCAAGTTTTCAAAAGTTCTTAGCCACTCTAGTCTATACTTACCTACTTTTTGAGTCACTGAGTCTATAGCTCCTAAAGATGCTGCTATTATACCTAACACTGTACCTGTTGGGTTAACAGAGTTGGCAAGACCTATTTGTACTCTATAAACCTCTGCTGAGTTAGCTATTTGTATTGCTAACTCTGCTGTTGCTTCTAAAGAAGCTAATACAGTGGCAAGAGTTTTTGCTTTCTTACCAAGTATTACCATTTTTGCATGATCCTCTACTGGAAGAATTCTAGAATTAGACTTCCCAAACATAAAACCTTGAATAGACATTTCATTAGGTAGTGAAGGTTTAAAATAATCGAATTCAGGAGATACTACTTGCATTTTATCAAAGCTGTTGTCATCTCCTGCTTCACTATTTGGAAAATATTTATCTTCACCTAATGAGTTAAAAGGATAATTAAAATAATTTATTTCTTCTCCTTCAATTTCATATTTTTTTGTATTAAAAACTAAACCACTTGCTACAACACTTCTATCTAAAGTTAAGTCAGATCTATATAATTTATAATTTACGATATTATCTTTTTGTTCTTGTGTAATAAGATTGTTATCTACTGCTACATCTAATAAGTTGCTAATCACTTCTCCATCAATAGTAAAACCTAGTGGAGAGATAATAGTCTCTGCATTAGATCCTATTTCTTGTGTTCTAATAAAAGGACTTACTTTGTTGTCAGGCATTTTATAAAGCCTAATTTTTTTACATCTAAAATCTGCTGCTTCTGATAAAGTAATAGTAGAAGCTGTTTCACTATCTTTATATAAATCTAATTTTGTTAGTAAATCTGCATTTGTTATCTTATCCTTATTTATAGTAAGAGTAGAAGAGTTAAAAAGCTCTTCATTATCTGGGTACAAACTTGTACTTTCATAAAAACCCATTTCTCCATACTTATATGGGACTGGCTCACAATCTTTTAAAACAGGAATTTCGAAATCACAAGAGGTTAGATATTTTTGAGTCTTCTCTAATTTTATTTCGTCCCATGAGATAGTTGCTGATTCAGGTTCTTCATTTCTATCTACTATGTTCCATGCTCCACAAGGAAGATTGGCTATATAAGTTGTTACAAAAGTTGCCCCATTTTGTGATTGAGGGTTATACTCATTGTCATCATTTACCCAATCGTTACTGTTCCATAAAGGACCTAAACCTGTAGCTTCTTTTATTGAAGTTTCTACAGATATATACATGCTAGTATTTGTTAATGCGCTTATAATAGTAGAGCTTATTTCAATAAAAGTATGTTGATCTAAATCTACTAACTCAGAATGTATAGGTGCTAAAGCAGCACACTTATCAAAAACTGAAACCCTAACTAAAGAAGTTTTATTCCTACCAAGTTTTAAATCTGCTCCATTTACTTTTATTGTCTCTCTATCACAAGAAGTATTCTCACTTATATTTATATAAAATTTCTCCCTATCAAAAACTGAGGTTTTAAACCATAGTGCATTTTTATGAAATTTATTTGTAAACACTCCATCAACAGAGTTCACAGAGCCACTAACTGTTGAAGCTGGCATATTTATAGCGGAATTCTGTAGTAATGCTATAGATAAAGCTCCTTCATTTTGATGAAAAAATGAACTGTAAACAGATTGTACATTTCCATCAGTTATTCTTTGTAAATCTTGTGCTTGAAAACATGTTTTATTGTATGTAGATGCTTGTCTTTTTCTTGTAAAAGCTAGTATATCTGTTCCTATAAAAGGTGCAGAGGTGTAAGCAAAAGAAAAATTCCAATCTATTTCTGATTTATTTGTTTCAGAATCTATAGTGTACAAAATTGGAGTGACAGGTGGTGCTATACTAGCATACTGACTTGCATCATTTGGATATATATATTCTATTTTCTCATTGGTAGTTTCTCCAATATTAATTATTTCTTCTGGGTCTAAGACAAAAGGTTCGCAAAAACCACCTGGTAATGCTGGTACATTGTTATAGCCTGTTAAATTAGAAATATCTACATAAGGAGCTATGACTCCTAAAGTTGAAGGGTCATTTATATTATCTTCTATAAAAGATTTTAAATCTGATATCTCTTCTACAATAGATAAATCTATATCTATGAGAACTCCCGTAGGTACAGGAGGCACCTCTATTTTTGTATAAGTTGTAATAGACTCTGTTTGAGTTACAGTTTCTATTACACTATTAGTTGGACAGGTTCCTAAATCTGTAGCAGTATTATAAAATTGCCATTTTTTATCTCTTAAATTGCCATCACAATCTCCTACAATATCTGTTATAGAGTCGTAATCATCTCCTGTTACAAACTCGGATAGTTCGTCTTCTGTGGCAGGTCTAGGTATAAATATAAAATTATTAGTTCTAGACCCATCTGTAAATCCAAAATCAAGAGAGAATGCTAAATTTTCATCTCTGTTGTACCCTACATACTTGTAAGAATCTGCATTAGCATATAAATTTTCTTTTGCTCTGTAAGACATCCACTGAATTCCTAATCCTGCCAAATTAATTACAGGTTGTAAATTAATAGGTTCTTTTTCTTTTACTCCATTAAGGACTAAAACATTATTAGATACAGTGGCTCCATCAACAGATTCTACAAAAGGTCTCCTAACTGCAAGCCTAGTGTTGTTAATTGGTTGCCCATTATTATTAGATAAAACTATGACTCTATCTGAGGTTCCGTGAATACCCTCTACAAAAGTGGTAAATACACCTCTTGAGGTATAGTATCTTACAGCTATTTTATAGAAATCGAATTTTATATCTATATTAGCTAATTCTACTTTGATAGCAAAGTTTGTCTCTGCATTATTATCTAATTGCTCATGAATAACATTAGCCTCATCAAAAATAGGAATTATTGGTGTAAGAGATGTGTAAGAAGAATACTCATTTCCTACTTGGTCCGAATACGCACCTAATATTTCGTAACCTCCTTTTTTAAGATTTCCTCCTAATACCCTTTCATATTTTTCAATTTTTAATTCTGAGAAAAATTTAAACACTCTTAATTTATCACAGTCTAAACATGTGGAAGTAGGCACTGCGCCACAATTATCATCTCCTGTAACTCTATATTGTTCTAAATCATCTAACTCTAAATATCTAAATTCCTTATCTCCTGGAGTAGATGTCCAAAAAAGTTTAGTTCCTATATTTTGTTCCTTAATTAAAATATTTATTATAGGAAAATCTATATCGAAACCTAAACATAAATTACAACTGTCTTCTAAAAGAGTTTCATACACTTGGTGAGGTACTTGTGTTTGCTCCTCCAGAGGAATAGCTTCTTTATTATTTTTATCACACTCAGTGCACCCTGGAATTTCTGTATCAAGAACTTCGGTAAATTCAGTAGTATTTACTATACAGCCTATTTCACTTACTTTTGTTTCTGGATTAGTAAGAAAAACATATGTTTTATCACGTACTACATGATTTTTCCCACCTATAAATTTAAAACCCTCGGCAAATTTTACAGCTAAAATATTTGAATGTTCGTCTGTAAGATTAAATTTCTCTCCTCCTTCATCATACGAGTTTCCATTTAACTGAAAAGCAAATTCCCCTTCACTTAATAAATGAGGGGATAAGGCACGGTTCATTCCTACTTTAGGGATAGATATCTCTTTTTGTTTTGCCATTTATATTATAGATTTCGAAACATTGTTTCGTATTTATTTGTATTTCTTCTGTTATTGTTTATTAATTTAGTACTCCACCCAGCAAGGCCTTTAGCTATACTTTCTGATTTTGCCTCGTAATAGTATTGGTCAGCTAAGGGTTGGAATACTTGTAATTTATTAAACACATTTGGGTCATCTTCTGACAATAACAAATCTTGTAAAGTTCTTACAATAGCAAAGTATATAATATAATTTTTTAATTTATCTCTAGAAGTCTCTGGAATAATTAAATCTCCTGTTTCATCACAAGGTAAGCCTTTATACCAAAGCCATATAAAACCTTCATTAAAATTAGTTGTAAGGTAATTATGTTGTTCATCAATAGAGATGTCGAAAGGACTTGAAGAAATAAGGTTTGGACAGTTAGTTTCACACCTTACCTTATGTACATGAGGTTTTAAATTTAATAAAGTAGGCATATTATAATAAAATGTATATGCTTTTTTAGGCACCTCAAAATAAAGAGTTTCAGTTATGTATCTTGCATCTCCTTCTGAAGTACAAGGCTTACCCTCAAGGTAATTATAATAGTCTCCTATATCTGTCCACTCTAAGTAAGAAGTTCTTCTTTGTGCATGTTTTTCTACTTTAGCATCTACATATCCTACTTGTTCGCATTTTACTGCTGCTTTTAAAGACCAAAAATTATCTGGCAATTTGACTTTTCCCTTTTCAACTCTAAGAGTTATTTGGTACTCATTCATAATATTCCCTCCGAACTCTTTTATATTTTGTACTACACCGTTTTTTATAGCAATTTCATCTAATAGCCCTTGTTGGTCATATACTTTCAATTTATTACGAATCTCAGCTAATATTTGTTTATATGTCATATTTTTCTATTTTGTGAACCCACACTCTTTACATCCATTTCCTTTTAAATGAGAATTAGCTTCTTGCTCAAACTTACCGTGTAACTTGCATATAAATGTCACCATGCACCTCTTTACATCTACTTATGAACCACTCTAATGATTTTCTTGTGGCCGTCTTAAAATTTATTTTTAATTAATGTAGGAAGAATAAAGTAGTATTTTGGAACTTCTTTATTTATTTTATCTGCCAATTTTTGTAAGTACGTTGTTGAAAAACTGCCATCTAAGGACCAACAAAAATTATTGGCTTTTTTAAATAGATTGCAAAATATCATTGTATAGATATCTCCGTCTGTATGGCTATTAGTTTTTATCTTGCCATTTTGTAAAATTATAAATGGTTTATTATCTATTACTTGTGGGACAAGATATAAAAAATCTTTTTCATATACACCACTTTCATATTCTATAGAAGCCTCTGCTATTTTTTTCCAAATTTTTCTAGATATCCTTCTATAATCAGAAAAATAATCGAATTTTTTAGGGTCTCTTATTTTAGAAGTAAGTCTATAGTCTTTGTAAGCTTCTTTTCCTACTATTGACACTCCTTTATGCACTGGTTTGCATTTTGAAATAAACCTGCTCATTATTTATCATTGCTATTTAAGTTAGGTTTTTCATCCTCAGGTATTTGTTTAGTTTGTAAGGCATTTTGAATAGTGTAAGAAATTACATCATCTAACATACTGTTAGGAGCTATAAATTCTTTATCCCAAGCACTTTCACAATCTTCTTTGCATCCACAAATATTATCTAATTCATACTGATCCATAGCTAAGATAAGTCCTGACAAAGCTGAAATTTCTTTAGGGACATAGATATGTCCGCCTAAAATGAAAAACTTATTATCATTTATTTCTCCTTGTCTTTCTGAATCAAGTCTGTATTGATATAATGTACTCTCAGAGTAAGTATTATTTCTATCAATAGAGTATAACTCTTTTATACTAGAGCCGTACCTAGTAAAAACTATGTCTAAATCTTTAAGATTTTTTTTTGATTTTGATAATTTTTTACAAGACTTAAATTCTACATAATTACACTTAAATACATTTTCTGGTTCAAACTCAATACATTGAATTTCTTTATATAAAGACATATCTCTATTAATAGATTTCCTTTGGATTTTTTGTGTTATAAATTTTGTTGCAATAGTTACACCTATGTTTAGGATAAATCTATCGCTTATGTACGCATCCTTAGAGAGCATTCTAAGTTGATTTGATATTCGTGATACAAATTCTCTATTAGTCATTTTACAAAAATATACAATTATTTGTTATATTACAAAAGTATACAATTATTTGTTATTAAAAAAGGAAGTACTTTTTAAGGCACCTCCTTTTTAAAGAAAAACAACAAAATTATCTTTATATTATTAACTGAAGTCTATTACTTCATATCTGACTTTTATAGTTATTTCTGCTACACCTCCTGTTAAAGAACCTGCCCCTCCATATGAACTTAGTACTACATCTAAACTTTTATTTATATTATTTCCACTATAAACATTTTGTATGGGTAATACATAAACAGTTTGTCCTACTATTTCATAGTCACCAAACCCTATACCAGCAGCTTCATTTACTGAGTTAGCATCCCAAGCTATTAATAGTGTTTCTCCAGCAATGTTAGTGTAAGCTGTAGTTATTTGTATCTTACTCACTATTGATATAGGAACAATCATTTTATTTGCCCCTGGTGCTGGTAGTAGATTATAAGCTGATGCTTGTGTTATATTAGTATCAGTAATTATTACTGTTGCTTCTTGAACACTAGCTGTTTGTAAATCTGTGTCAGCTAAGTTTCCTTGCGCTACTATAGATATACTTTCGTATGTGTTATTTGGTAGCCACCTGTAGAATGTATCTACTGAGTTACCTGTTATCATATACAAAAGATTAGAATTACCTTTTTTTGGTAATTTGCCTACTCTTTTTATTGTATAGTGTCCTTCTTCTCTAGCCATTTTATTTATTTTTATTGATTTTTATTGATTTTTTATAAATTGAGCGTAAAACTCACAAATCTTTAGTTTGTGAGATATAAGCGACACTCGTTTTCTAACTTACATTTTGTCATAGTTCTTTGAGGTTAATTCAAAACAAACTTTGAATTGTAAAAACAAAAAGTTAATACCTGCATTTCGATAACCAAGATTTGCATTTCAAAACTTAGTGTGTGGCAGGAACTGTCTTGCACTCTAAACAAAAACGAGCGTTAGTCGTTTCCATTAGGAAAGGCGTTATTACCTCTCGAAGCCCAATAGGTCTT
>Ga0256845_1000143_pt1 | contig 64525 bp, 66 predicted proteins | sample RiftiametaG_FD_189101 | JGI IMG/M metagenome (GOLD analysis project Ga0256845, IMG submission 189101) | Tube worm associated microbial communities from hydrothermal vent at the East Pacific Rise, Pacific Ocean - Riftia | ecosystem: Host-associated > Annelida > Integument > Unclassified ...
CGAACCTCTTCTTGTAAGCAGACCATTCAGGCTGTCTAAAAGAGACATTTTTCACCCCCGTGTTTGTTTACGTCAGATAACAGGTAAGTCGAACAATACCAGAGTATCCGGTCGGAAGGAAGTGCCAGTACTGCAGCAGCAGGCTGTATTGGTTATGTTCCGGAAGCAAATGTGAATGGGGGCATTTTTGAAAACCAAATACACCCGGTCAGAAAAAGCGTGGTGCCTTTATGACTGGGCCAACTCGTCTTTTGTTACCACTGTTGTTGCGGCAGTTCTTCCTGTTTTTTTTGCAGGTGTTGTTGCCGGTTCCGGCAGTATCACCATCAACCTGCCCGGTTTCGAGCTAACCAGTAATTCTCAGTCTTTGTGGGGATATTCAATGTCTTTCGCCGCTCTTCTTGTTGCAGTGGGAGCCCCTGTTTTCGGAGCGGTCGCCGATGCAGGCGGAAAGAGAAAACTGTTTCTGGGTACCATGACCGCAGTTGGTGTTCTTGCATCTGCTCTGCTGTTTTTTAGCGGACCGGGGCTGGTAAAATACACTCTGGCAGTTGTTGTTATGGGGCAGATAGGTTTCGCCGGAGCCAATGTTTTTTACAACTCCCTTCTTACAAATGTAACTCCCCCTTCAAGGCGTGACATCGTAAGTTCCAGGGGGTTTGCCATGGGTTATCTGGGAGGAGGTCTGCTGCTTGCTCTCAATCTGCTTATGATAAAAAAGCCCGGCTTCTTCGGAATACCAGAGGGAACTCTGGCAGTAAGGCTGAGCTTTCTCACAGTGGCCGTCTGGTGGTCTGTTTTTTCCATCCCCCTGTTCCGCAGGGTACCGGAAAAAAGTGTTTCTTCCAGTACGAACTTTCCTGGCCTGGTACGAAACGCATTTACAACCATTGGAAACACATTCAGAGACATTAAGCAGCACAGTCAGGCCTTCAGGTTTCTTCTGTCTTTCCTTCTGTACAACGACGGAATACAGACCATAATCATAATGGCTACCGTGTTTGGCAAGGCAGAACTGGGTCTGGAAAGCAGCCACCTGATAGGGGCCCTGCTGCTTACCCAGTTCATTGGCTTCCCTGCGGCTATCCTGTATGGAAAACTTGCAGCAAGGTTTGGTTCAAAGAATTCCCTGCTTGCAGGAATTGCAGGATACATCGCTATTGTTCTGTACGCCTGGAAGATGACTGAAACATGGCAGTTCTGGGTACTGGCCGGTGCAGTGGGTCTGCTGCAGGGAGGTATTCAGGCTATCAGCCGATCCTACTACTCTGTTCTTATTCCCCAGAAAAATGCATCGGAGTACTTCGGTTTCTTCTCTATATCATCCAGGTTTGCAAGCATTTTAGGACCCCTTGTATTCGCTGTTATAGGAGATATCACAGGAAGTACAAGGAATTCTATTCTTTCCATCTCTGTGTTCTTTGTGGCAGGTGGAATACTTCTTCTCACAGTGAAGGATCAGAAGCATGCATAAACTTCTGAGCTTTCTTGTTATTTTTCTAATTCTGCTTGAAGAGCTTTTTCATCAAAAGCTGGGCAGAACAGGAAGAATGCCGCTTAGGCCAACAGACACCGGCATGCCTGGCAATGATTTCGACAGGTTCGACCTCCTGCGACTTCTTGAAATGCTGTTTCTGGGGCTTGTGTTCTCAACTCCCGCCGGAAATACCTCCACAGGCCACGGGCAGCTGACCGTAATTCTCGCAGGGCTTCAAACGGCCAGACTGTTCGGCAGACGGGTTCTCAGCAGATGGTCCGTTCTCGGGGTTATTCAGGCGTTCGAGCTGTTTCTTCTTTTATCAATCCTGCTTGTACCCCTGCGCCTCACGCCTGAAACCTATCCGCTTTCTCCTCTGTCTTTTCTGTCTCTAGCAGGAGGAATGGTGTTCAGTATTTTCGTTTACATAACTGCAGCATTCTCTCTTTCGTATGGAGTCAGGCTTTTTGCCCGGGAGCACAGCCATCTGTACGATATTTTCCCTCCTCTGGCAGGCTCTGAAGAATGGGCATACAAATTCTCAAAGTTTGCATTACCCTTCGGGATAATTGGAGCCGTCAGCCTGTTTTTTCTCCGAGGTGTGTCTCTTCTTCCTGTGCTTTTCTCGCTTTCGGTGGTTCTGCAGTCTATCGGCGTTGCTGCCTGCAGAAAGAAAACATTCAACGGTCACCATCCGGTTGTTCACATTCTGTGGGGTATCTCTTTTATGGTACTGTACTTCATTACCATTACGGGGCTTACCACAGTCACCCCATCACAGTAGACAATGTACTCTATCCAGCTGATTCAGTTACCTCTGCATCCATCATCCGCATGGGAGCCCACAGGTAACATCCCCCTTGCCCCCGGTATTCTTGCCGCTGCTGCCGGGCTGCCGATCGAATCTGTTTTCCCGGAGTCACTTCTGAATACCATGGGAGACAAAGCACTTTTCAATGAATTAAAGAAAAGAAATCCGCAACTGGTGGGAGTAACTCTCTACCTGTGGAATACACACAGATCAATTCAGCTGCTGCGAAAACTGAAACACTGGAAACCTGAGCTTCTTGTGGTCGCAGGCGGCCCGGAAGTAACCACAGACAATCTGTCTCTGCTCAATGAACCATCAATTGACATGTTCGTTGCAGGAGAGGGTGAATCCTTCGCAGAAGATGTACTATCACCGGATATTCTGAAAGGTATACTTTCAACAGGAAGGAAACTGCTTGGGCCTGCTGCAAGCACCGACCCTCCTGACCACTGGCCCGACCCATACAGAACGGGGCACCTTGCGGTAACACCAGGTGGGTCTGTTCACATTGAGTCACAGCGGGGATGTGCCAGCCTGTGTTCCTACTGCGCCTACAGAAGAACTTCTCCCCTGCCAAGAACTGTTCCAGCCGACAAAGTGCTTGAAAAGATAACAATGCTCCGCAGCAGAGGTACGGAAGAACTTGTTTTTCTGGATCCCACGTTCAACAGCCGAACAGATCTGCCTGTGCTTCTCTCTGGAATGAAAAACCTCGGGCTCAGCTGCTTCGCTGAAGTGAAAGGGGATATTATCCGTTCTTCAGCGATTACAGATGCTTTCGCTGCAGCAGGGTTCAACACCCTTGAGGTAGGGTTGCAGACCATGAACACTGAGGTGCTTCATTCCATCGGAAGAGGGGGCAGCCCCATTTCCGTACTTAACGGAGCTTCCCGTCTTGCGGAAAGCGGAGTTACCCCAGTAATGGACCTCATTCTGGGACTTCCCGGAGACAACCCCGAAAACATAGAATCTGCTGCAGAAGAACTGGTTTCCAGAAAGATACATGACCAGGTACAGACTTTCTGCCTTTCTGTTCTTCCCGGTACAGAGCTGAGGGCAAATGCTGATTCTCTTGGAATACAGTACAGTCCCGCACCTCCGTACACTGTTACCCGGTCAGGTCTGTACACCATACAGAATCTTTTGCAAACAAGAGAAAGGGTTTCCGACATACTTGGTTACGATGCAGACCCTGCTCCAAGACCTGTTCTTACCAACACATTCCCCGGGATGGAGATATTTGTCCCTGAGCGCGGAATACAGCACACTCCTCGTTCAAGCCGTCACGGCGTTCTCCGGGTAAACACCAGGGATGCCTGGGCAAACAGGGATCTTATTGTAAACAGAGTAAAAGAAAGAAGAAATACTGATCCGTACTGTCCGCTTGACGTTGCAATACAGTCGGAAAAACTCTTTCCCCTTGACCTGATTGATATGCTCAGCGCACTCCCTGAACCGGAATGCTACACAACAGAGAAATCGAAACTCTATAACGTTCCAGGTCTGCTTCGACTGGCAGTAGTTGCCTCTAAAGCAACCGATTCTGTGTGGCTGGAAGAGTGTTCAGAATTGGCTCTTACCGTTGTAAGGTCAAGTTCTGCTGTGAGCCTGCCAGGCGGAGGAATCGGGCTTCTTCTTCAGGGCAGTTACGATCTGGCCACACTGAGCGCTTTGTATACAAGCGCTCCCCATCTGGTGTTTTTCGCAGACAGGGAACTTGAAAGCCTGTGGAATCTTGATGTACTGGGGCTGGGATGAGCAACTCTTCAGGCCATTGTAAACTCAAGTTTGCGCTTGATTCTTTCCCAGTTTGGCATGACTGATCCCAGTAAATTGTAAAAGTTTCTGCTGTGGTCGCTAAACAGCAGGTGACAGAGTTCATGGGTAACAACATAGTCAATGCACTCAGAGGGAGCTTTGATTAATTCCGGGTTCAAGATGATTGAAGAACCATTGGAAAGGCTCCCCCATCTGTTTTTCATTCGCCTGATCTTAAGGTCAGGCCTTTCGACTCCATATCTTTCAAACGAAACCCAGCACCTGACAAAGCTATTATTGAAGTGCTGCAACGCTTTTTGGGAATACCAATTTCCCATCAACGCCATTGTTTTTTTCTGGTTGCAATCATTTCTGCACGAAACAATAAATGCCCCCCTGGCAAGTTTGACTTTATTAAGCTCCCCCTTTACGACCTTCAGCTGGTAGCGTCTTCCAAGATACAGATGAGTTTCACCACTGATATATCTTCTTTCCGGTGTCCTTGGTACAAACTGCTGGAAATAACTGAGTTGCTTCAGTATCCATCTGGCTCTCTTACGAAGCTTGAGTTCAACTGCAGCCAACTCAGAAGAACTTGGAGCCTTAACAACAACTGAACTGTCAGGATGCACAGCAATCTCAAGGGTTTTTCTTGCACTGGAAAGCAGCAGATACTCGATTCTCTTGCTGCCGTACTGCAGGTAATGAAAACTGCCACTCATCAGAAACTTCTGTGCCTGGCGACTTGCATTGTTTTCTCAATTATTCTGTCCATTTCCTCGGAAGTCAGCTCTACTCCCCTGCCGTGTTTAACTTCATCATAGAGATAGTCATCAATGTCATTAATAACCTGTTTCTGTGCATCCTCATCATTCCAGAAATTCACCTTCCTGTATGAATCCAGAATCATCTTAAAAGCTATTGCAGTGTCTGCCACTATTTCTTCAAGTTCAGCTGCTGTTAATTCATGATTCTTAAAGAAAGGCTTCAGTACCCCAAAATAAGCCATGGCATCCTCATTACCGTCAAGCCTGTCAGGAACATCATCATGCACTCTGCCAACAACCTTGTTTCGTATCTCTATTACTTTATCCAGATAGTCAAGATCTGAAAATCTTTTAGCTCTGAAATCATCAATCGCCTGCTGAATCAGTTTGGAAAACCTTTCGTAGAAAGCCGGGTCTTCATCCATTCTATCAGTAACAATTTTCCTGGTGGCATGAATGATTGTATCTGCTTTGGATGCTGTCGTACGCTTGCTGCCATATACACCATGATCCTCTTTCACCTGACTGAATGTTTTCTCATCAAAAATATTCACCGGTTCATTCAGCTGTATCACTTCACTGGCAAATATCTGAGTGTCAAGAAGTTTTCTGATTTTAGGCTCATAATCTCTGTAATCAATTGCCTCTGCGTAGCGAAGTTTCACCGCAGCTTTCAGCGTCTGGAATTTACGCAAATCAGTTTTGTATCGAAGAACAATCTCATCAGGAGTTTCCATCAGAAATCTGTCTGAGGAAAATGCAATTGCAAGTGTTTTGCTGTATTCAGCCAGACGGTGATAAAACTCTTCCCGCACGGAATCATCACCAAGCAGCATTTCGTAGGCTTCCTCATCATAGGAATGCTTGACAGTCTTGAAAATATCCCACAAATCAGAGTATTTCTGAGGCAGCCTCCCAATCTCTGAAGCAACCGAAGTGAGTGTTCCCACAAGATCAGATTCATCAAAGCCTTCGAATGCACTGTACATGGTAAGAGCATTATCCAGTTCACCCAGAATACTGGCATAATCCACAATGAAGCCGAACTCCTTGTTCTCGTAAATGCGATTTACTCTGGCTATTGCCTGCAGCAAAGTGTGTTCTCTAAGCTTTCTGCACAGATAGAGTACCGTATTCCTCGGTGCGTCAAAACCGGTTAACAACTTGTCAACTACAATCAGTATTTCAGGATCTGTGCCAAACTTGAACTGATTAATGAGCTGCTTTGTATATTCTTCCTCACTGCCGTATCGCTTCATCATCTTTGTCCAGAATCGAATAACATCATCGGCAGGTTCGTCATCAGTTTCTTCAAAACCTTCACGTATATCAGGGGGAGAGATAACAACCCCTGATGAAACAAAGCCTATCTCTTCAAGAAATTCGTGATACTTCAATGCAGATACCTTACTGGGGGCAATCAGTTGAGCCTTGAAACCCGTACCCTGCCAATTCGCCCGATAGTGTTCACTGATATCAAAAGCTCTCATATAGATAACCTGCTCTGCCTTGTTCAACATTGAAGACCTGGAGTATTTTCGCTTGAGATCAGCTTTCTGTTCTTTTGTAAGCCCCTGGGTGTGTCTTTCAAACCAGAGATCAATAGCTTTTTTGTTCTGCTGCATCTCCACATGACGACCTTCGTAGAGCAAAGGAACAACAGCTCCATCAGCAACAGCCTGTGATATGGAATAATGCGGTTCTATCAGGTTTCCGAATTTAACAAAGTTGTTCTTTTCCTTCTTCAGTAAAGGGGTACCTGTAAATCCCAGATAGCAGGCCCTGGGAAACATCAAACGCATTTTTGCTGAAAACGTGCCAAACTGTGTACGATGGCTCTCGTCTACCAGCACAAATATGTCCGGTGATAAATCCTGATGTTTCTTCAGAGTCATTGCTTTGTCAAACTTGTGTATAAGCGTGGTAATGATACCAGCCTTATCCTGGCCGGCAAGCTGCAGCAGATTCCGCCCTGATGTTGCCCGTTTGGGCTCAAGACCACATGCGTCAAAAGTATTGCGCAACTGCTTATCCAGATCTGTCCGATCAGTAACAAGTACCATACGAGGGTTGGGTATCTCAGGATCAAGGGCAAGGTTCCGAGCAAGCATCACCATTGTCAGTGATTTGCCCGACCCCTGGGTGTGCCAGATAATCCCTCCTCTGCGGGCACCATTCTCATCAAATTGTTTTACACGCTTCAGGGTTGATTTTACAACAAAGTACTGCTGATACCGTGCAATCTTTTTTACGCCTCCATCAAACAGGGTATACTTCCAGGCCAGTTCCAGAAGTCTCTCGGGTCGGCAGAGGGCATAGATCGCCCTGTCCTGTTCTGTAACAAGCCTGTCTGCGGTAAAAGATGAAGGAGCAACCCCAGGAGAATCAGCAATCTTGCTAACATCTATGTGACGGGAAAGAACCTCTCCAAGAGTGTCATCAATACCAGCTTCTTTCCATACACCCCAGAATTTCGCAGCGGTACCGGTTGTGCCGTATCTCGCACTGTTCTTGTTTACCGCCACAAGAAGCTGAGAATAGACGAACAACCGTGGGATGTAATCTTCACCCTGATTCCGAACGGATTGTGAAACTGCCTGATCAACTTCAATATTTGGTGACTTGCATTCAATAACACAAAAGGGAATCCCATTCACAAACAGCACAAGATCAGGGCGAACAGTCTCTGTACTCCGGGAGCGCTCAACACTGAACTCGGAGGTTACATGAAAACGGTTCTTTTCAATATTCTTCCAGTCAACATACTTCAGGTTGTGGCTCTTTGAATCACCGTCAATTGTTTGCTCCAAAGCAGTTCCAAGGGTAAGCAGGTCATAGATAACCTCGTTGGTTCTGACCAGCCCGTCATACTTCACATTCTTCAGCTTCTGAATCGCAGTTTGTATATTTTCTTCACTGAAAAGAAACTCGCTGCCCTTGTGCCAAATACGGTTGATCTCTTTCAGGCTTTCTCGCAACACCCCTTCAAGCAGAACATTGGAAGCTCTTCCCTGCCGCTCATGCAGGGCCTCTGCCGGTGTCAGATACTTATACCCCATCTGCGCAAGAAGCTGGATTGCAGGAAGCTGGGAGAGATGCTTTTCATCAAACTTCATGTGGCTTCCTCTCATTTGGCATCCTGCTTCCCTATTTTCACTTTGAATTTCCCAGATTTATCCTCACCAATAATATCAGCAATAAATTTGAGCAATCCACACTTTTCCTGTTTGCCATTAATACATATCCTTGAAGGAAGTACTAATTTACCCAAAACTCCTTCTGCATAAAGTAAAAACTTCTTAGCTGACAGAACAACTGGTACCTCATATATGTAAGCAGACATCAAAGAGCCAATTTGAGGAAGGGTAGTACTCTTCATGCTCCCTCCAGCTTAACCCGCCACTCACCAGTTAATAATCTCTGCATCAGACCGCGTTTTTGAACTTTATACTTATCAGCCAGCTTTTTTAATATGTCTATTTCTTCGTGAGCAGCACTAAGGGTTACAGCAATTCGTCTTTGCTCTTGTAGTGATGGATAGGGTATCCTCAAAGTATATAAGTCCTTAGCATAAATATGTGGTTGAGCTCCTCCAGATTGCAATGCAAATATTCTTCTTTGAAGGTGCTTCAATGCGTAAAATATGTATTTAGTATCACCATTCAGTACCACAATAACATTGCAATCCGATGCCCATATTGGGTAATTGTGGTACCATACATAACCAGCATATGCTCCGGAAGCACTGATAGTAATACACTCTCCCCGATGAGTTGATTTTTTGTGGAAATATGCATAGCTTTGTCCACCAGCGACGACAGGTATTTCTCCTGCTTCAATGTTTTTTTCAACCAGAGACTTCCCCTTTTCAACTCGAAGTGCATTTCCCAAAAGGTCATAAAGTTTTACTTCTCGTTTTCCCCTTCTATTACAATACCCACCTATCAACTCATTCAGGAGCCACTTAAATCGCTTCTCCTTCGCTTCAATCAGCTTCTCTGTTTTTCCAATAGCTTCATCCCAAGTGGAGAGAAGATCAGCAATGGCCTTTTGTTCGGGAAGAGGGGGAAAGATCAACGGAAGTACGACAAGTTTTTCTCTTGTTAAATGAGCAATACTAGTTTCTCCGACAAGACTAATTAGCTTCCCCTGACTGGCAATGAATTGCAGGTAAAAGTAAAGATACTCAGTTGAAGCGTGTCTTGAAATTGACCTAACTCGATGAAGTGCTTTCTGGTAATAGATTTCCTTCTCTTCATCCTGCCATATGGCACATCTTCCGACCTCTCCACCTTCACATACCAGCAAATCACCCAATTGCAAAGAATACTTCTTTCGTTCCTTTGCGGAGAAGTTCATTTTATTCATCTTGACAAAATCAATCCTTCCCCAGCGAATATTGAAATTGGCTAAATATGGGAATTGCTTTCCCGTCTTTGCTTTTTTGCTTAGCATTTTTCCAAGCTGCACTTCAAATAGTTTTCCTATGTTTTCCCTTCTCCAGCCATGCGGCACCTTCAAGCTATTCCCCTCTGCTTTTCAAAATGCGACCAATAAGTTACACAATTTCTAACTCTCTTCAATCCTTCTTCTCTTCTCTTTTGACTTCACTCTCCTTTCCAGCTTCTTCAAGTCTTCCTGGGGGGTGGGAAGGTTTTCCGGCATGGTTCCGCCCAGTTCTTCAATGGTTTCCCTTACTTTCTTACCAACTTCAAAATGTGTTTCGTTTGCTTTTCTCTTCCCTTTGATTCTGTCTCTCTTCAGCTTCTCTTCTGTCTGCGTAGCACGGAAAAGGTTTGCAGCCAGTTCAGTGCTTCCCATGCTGTCAAGAATCTTCTGACTTTTCTTTAAGCCTTTGTGCTTGTGAATTGCCCTGGAGTCCATTCCTCCATACAAGCCTCTGTATCCATGATTCTGGAAAATTGCGAAATCCAGGCTTGTTTTCACTCCAGCATCCTGTGCTGCCCTTACCAGATGCTTGTTGTGTTCCTTTAATTCATTGCGCAGAAAGAGACGCTTCTCGTCTTCTTTCAATTTTTGGAATTGCTCGTCATCCTTTAATTCCTGTCGACGGGTCTGTATTGCAAAATATGTCTGACCGTTTGCAACCACAGGCTTGCCGGGATCAGCATTCTGTACTATCAGATAGCAGGCATAGCGGGAAAGCCTGATGTTCTTTAATTTACGATGTGCGCCGGAACCTATTTGGACCATATCGAGGAAGTCCTCGAAATGGTCTGTTATTACCTGCTGGCTGTTCTCTGCGGCTTCTTTTGCCTTTTCAACCACCGGAAGAAAATGCCTGTACTCTGAATACCCCAGTATTCTGGAAAGAGCCCTTGCTGTCCAGGATTCCCGGCCTTTCTCGTCAATCTTTTTTATCTCATCGAATGTGTGATAGTGCCTCCTCTCAATATCTATAGTGCTCATCTGATTATCTCCTTCAACTTCTCTGCCATCTTCACCCTTACCTCGGCAAGCTCCTTTTCAAGAGTTTCTATTTCAAGCTGAACAGCATCGATATCGATTTCCTTTTCCTCTTCGAAGGTGTCCACATATCTTGGAATGTTAAGGTTGAAATCGTTTTCCGCAATCTCCTCAATGGTTGCCGAGTGGGCATACTTCTCGATATCCGCTCTTTTTTCATAAGTCGTCATGATCTTTTTAAGCTGCTCATCTGCGAGAGTATTCTGGTTCTTACCTGGAACAAATTCGCGGCTGGCTTCAATGAAAAAAACATCTTTCTTCTTTTCGTTCTTTCCACCCTTTTCCCTTGTGCGATCGAATACAAGTATGGCCACTGGAATGTTTGTTGTGGGAAAAAGGTTGCCGGGAAGACCAATAACTGCGTCCAGCAGGTTTTCTTCAATAAGTTTCGTGCGGATTCTACCTTCTTTTGCTCCTCTGAACAGCACACCATGCGGAACAACAACAGCTACTCGCCCTTCCTTCTCAATTGCTGTTTCAATCATGTGGGTGATAAATGCCCAGTCACCTTTGCCTTTGGGTGGTACACCACGCCAGAACCGGTTGTGGGTATCGCTCTCGGCATTCTCAGCACCCCATTTATCAAGAGAGAAAGGCGGGTTGGCAACAACACAGTTGAATTTCATGAGCCTGTCATTTTCAATCAATACAGGGTTGTTGAGTGTGTCACCCCACTCAATTCTCGCGCTGTCGAAACTGTGCAGAAACATGTTCATCCTGCATAAAGCCCACGTACTTCCGTTTGATTCCTGCCCGAATAGAGCAAAGTCGTTGCCTTTGATCTGTTTTGCTGCCTGTATAAGAAGCCCACCGGCACCGCATGTTGGGTCACAGATTCTGTCTCCCGGCTTGGGTTTTACAAGCATTGCAACCAACTCAGTAACTTTCAGAGGAGTGAAGAATTCTCCTGCTTTTTTACCTGAGTTTGATGCAAACCTCTCTATTAGGTAGATGTACGTGTTGCCTATTACATCTTCAGACACTCTGGCAGGGCTCATGTTCAGCTCAGGTTTGTGAAAGTCTTCCAGTAGTTGCTTAAGCCTTCGATTCTTGTCTTTTGCCTGCCCCAGATTGGCTTCACTATTGAAGTTGATGTTTCGAAACACTCCTTCAAGCTTAGCCCGGTTTGCTTCCTCAATATGATCAAGAACAATGTTGATAATCTCTCCGATGTTGGTGGCGGAGCGTCTCTGATAGAGACTGTAAAATGTGGCGGGAAAACTATCAATAACTGTTTTTCCTTCATTCTCGGTTATGGTAATTTCCGGAAGGACAAATCTTTCCCTTTCCAGTTTCCGGAGGATACGTTCCTCATCGTCACCGTACTGCTTCTTGAACTCCTGGTAATGATCCAGCCATACATCGGAGACATACTTGAGAAAAAGCATTACAAGGATGTAATCCTTATACTGAGCCGGATCAACAACTCCTCTGAAAGTATCACATGCTGCCCATGCAGCATTGTTGATGTCTTTCTGGTTTATCTTACTGCCACTCATACTGCATCTCCCCTTGCATATCTCATTAGTATTGTCGAAATGACTTTTCTGTTTCTTTCTGATATTTTCTTTGTAAGAATTGCTTCAATTGCAGACAGCCTGGCTAACTCGCAAATCTGTTTCTGTTTCTGAATGGCTGGAACTGCTACTTCAAGTTCCTGCAACCCCTTTTTGCTGATCATCCTCTGAGCGCTGCCTTTTGCTCTGCTTGCAAAGTATGACTGCGCCGGGGCTTGGCCGATAAACCAGTTTAAATAGGCGGGCAAAACAATATTTGTATTAGTAATTCTGATTCTTATAAGCGGAGAAGCCACTATTGCGTCTCCGGGATCAGACTCAATTATTGATGACTCCGTGTTGTTTCCCCTGGATTTGAAAACAAGGTCTCCAACTTGTACCAAATGATTCTTATTGAGTGTGGGCATTTCAATTCTTAATGCATTTTTTGTGTCCACCGTATTGTTAACCAGCAGGTCTTTCATTTGAATAACAGCGACCGACCCGGTCAAGACGGGCTCAAGCCTTGACCGAAAAGAATACCCCATTTGGATATCAGCAATCTCTTTTAGTTTAATATACATCTGCTGCCTCTCTATATATACTGCATCATCGTTGCAGTAACATACACAATTCACCAACATCTGTCGAGTGCTGCAATGGCGTTTCTGTGTTTTTGCTGTATTCGCGGAAGAAAGAAGGGGCAGGAAAACCTGCCCCTTCTCCTGGAACCGCTGGAATCTACTGACGAACGGCAGTGCCGAGCACTGTGAACTCGATACGCCTGTTCTGGGCTTTGTTGGAGGCACTGGTGTTGGGAACCACAGGGTTCTCTTCACCGTAGCCGATTGTGGTCAGTGTGTTGGCAGGAACACCCTTGCGTACAAGGTAATCAAGTACGGAGTTTGCTCTGCGCTCACTGAGGCCCTGGTTGTAGCTGGAACTTCCGTCACTGTCGGTGTGACCGGCAATACGAACTCTTACGCCAGCGTTGTCAAGAAGTGTCTGGGCAACAGTGTCGAGAATGCCGAAGCTCTCGGGCTTGATCTGTGCGCTTCCACTTTCGAAGTAGATGTTGTTGAAGCTGAGAACCTGACCCTCTACAAGGGCTGGGCGCATCTCAACATCAAAGATTGTGGTCTGCTCGGGAGCCATTACCTGAACCTTCACAACATTGAGGTAGCCATCAGCTGTAACGAGAACAGTCTGGTTGCCTTCTGGAAGAGCGATTGAGTACACACCATTGGCGTTTGTTGTAGTTGTACTTTCAAAGCCCTCAGGAAGATCCTCAACTGTTACTGTAGCACCTGCGATAACTTCATCTGTATCGCCGTCGGTAACAGTACCTGTAAGAATTCCGTTGTCAGGAACAGGATTAAGAGCGATATCAAGTGCTTTGTCTTCGCCAGCAACAATAACAACTGTTTCACTGAAAGGAAGGTAGCCCTCGGCTGTAGCGTTGATTGGTACGGAACCGGCAAGGATCTCTACAGAGTAGAAACCTGCGTCTGTTGTCTGGGGAAGAATCGATGTAGCAGGGAAACTTACTTCAGCAACGAGAACCTCTCCGGTCTCTGCATCGGTAACTACACCGCTAAGGGTTCCGTGTGTGGGAGCCTGAAGAAGCACAGAAGAGAATATCAGGTTGAGGCCAATTCCAAGGTCGGAAGGATATCCGCCTGGGAACGGGCTTCTCTGGGCACGCTCATCATTTGTGGGTGTTGACCCATTCTGATAAATATCGTGACCAAGATCCGACCACTCTGGATCAAAATCAGTGAGACACATCGAACCTGTCAGATCGAGGGCAAGACCGTAGGGAGAAACAAACCTGAACCCGCCGTCAAGAACGGCTGTGTCGTCGTATCTCTCTCCGTCTCCTGCCTCTTCAGTGCGGTCAGTATATTTATTGTATTCGACCTCAACAAACGGAGTAATTGCACCAGCCTGATATTCAATACCACCGGCAACTCTTACAACATTGTCTTCAACTGTAAGATCGACCTCGTCAGAGGCAGTTATATTGCCGTCTGCGTCACGTCTGCGATCAGTAAATGTAAACTGCTGGGAGAAGTGGTGGAAACCGGCATTCACATGAAGACCGAGGCCAAAATCGGCATCATAAGACATAAGGAAGTCTCCGCCGAAGTTAAACTTGCCACTGCTGAGCATGGCCCTTCTCATTTCAAACATCGGATCATCAAGATACCAGATACCGTCTGTACCGGCATCGTACATAACAACATAATCGTTGTCTCCACTGCTTACGGAAAACCCAAGTGAAGGCATGAAGCCAAGCCAGAATTCACCATCGTTTGTGGGATTAAAGGCAAGCTTGAGTGAAAGTACGGCTTCGTTAAGAGCGTCATCGCTCTCCCAGTCGCCTGTTCCGGCATTACGGGTAGAGTCGCTCAGATCGCGCCTGTAACCGTTCCACCAGTAACTCACTCTTCCAGCCATCTCCGCCATCTCGTTTATACCGTAGCCAAATGCAAGATAACCTGTTGCATCATACTCGGTGTCTTCAACTGTAAATGAATTACCGTTGAGAACAGCTGTTCTGTCATCATGGCTGATACCACCCTGTGTGAACAGGCCAACTGAATACTGGTTAGTTTCGATCGGTTTGGCATCTATGACTCTGTTAAGTCCGCGAAGCCCCCAGTACGATGGAAGCGCATTTGCTGCTGTAGCTGACACTAAAAGAACCGCCAGCAATGTGACAATTAACTTCATTGTTCCCTCCTGTTTCTTTCGGATACATTTCTATCGGCGCAACACATTTGCATAGTACGAACCGCGACAAAATACCGCTGAGCACCAGTCAAGTCAAGACAGGAATCGACTTAGAACAACAACCCAGGACATTTTAACGCTCCATTTCGTCTATTTAGAGAATTTATCCCTGATTGCCTTGGGTACTGGTTGCTTCCTGTCCCAGGCAATTGGAATTCTACCCTCTTCCATATGAAGAATCTCCCGACCTTCACGGTGTCCCATCTCAAAAGCCTGCAAATTCAACTTCAGAAATGCAGGGGGGACCGCAAGCTTTATGGCATCTGTCCAGACCTCAAGTTTGAAGTATCTGCTTAGAGCAGCGAACATTCCCATGGCCATCAGGTTAGCCACTATTCCCTGCTTGAAAACCTCTATAGTCTTCTCTGTAAACGGATACTCATACACTTTTCCTTCTGGAAGCTGATCCACGAAAGTAGAGTCAACAACAAAGAACCCTGTTTCTTTAACCTTTCCGCTGAATTTGTCGGCACTCTCCTGGTTCATAGCAAGAAGAATGTCCAGCTTTCTGCAGTTGGGAAACAGTATGGGTTTTTCAGAGATAATCACATCGGTTCTGCTGGCACCTCCTCTTGCCTCCGGGCCGTAACTCTGTGTAAGGCAGACCTCGCTGCCGTTAAGAATTGCAGCCTGGCTCAGAATTCTACCTGCTAGTCCAAGACCCTGTCCTCCTGCTCCTGCCAGTCTTATCTCTGCGTATTTCATTTTTTCACCCCCGGTGCAACCCGGTCACAGAGCTTCTGATATCTCTCGATGTAGCCCATTCCATTGCGATCAACAAAGACACCCCGAACAGTTTTGCCCTGTGTTTTCTCTTTGGGCAACTTGGCAGCCTGTGCGATGTTTATGGTTTCGTCCCGGAGCAGTTCCATCATGTTAACAGCATCACCCTGCTTGTTTGCCCTTCCGAAATTTGTAGGACATGGTGACAGGGCTTCAACCACTCTGAAGCCGGAACCGGACAGTGCCTTTTTAATAATACCGTCGAGCTCAATAACATGGTAAACATCACCACGGGCAACGAAGTTCGCTCCTGCTGCTTCTGTGAGTTTGCAAACATCGAAGTCGGGCTCGATCATGCCGTAGGGTGTTGTGGCAGTTTTCGCACCCTGAGGGGTGGTAGGAGAAAACTGTCCACCTGTCATTCCGTAGTTGTTGTTGTTAACTATAATGGCGGTGATATCCATATTCCGCCGGGCAGCGTGTATGATGTGGTTACCACCGATAGCCATTGAATCACCGTCACCCATAACAGCAAGAACCTTGAGTTTCGGGTTGGCCATCTTGGCCCCTGTGCCAAAGGCAAGAGCGCGGCCATGGGTTGTATGAAGAGTGTTGAAATCCACATAAACAGGCATCCTGCTTGTGCATCCGATTCCAGAGACCATCAGAATCTCGTCCAGTTCCCAGCCAAGGCTGTCAATAGCTCTGATTATTGAACCCATGACAATTCCTATGCCGCATCCGGGACACCACACATGCGGGAATTTCTTTTTCGACCGCAGGTACTTGTATGAGTAAGGAAGACGGGCTGGCATTACATCACCTCCAGTACCGCAGCGACCAGCTGCTCAGGTGTAATCTCGTAACCATCGTACCTCTGCAGAGGAACAACTCTCACGCTGTCGGAAGTTAGCCTCTCTACCTCGTGTATCATCTGCCCCTGATTCAGCTCTGGAACAATGATTACGTTTTTAGAGTCGAGTAATTCCTTAACTGTTCTGTCAGGGAAAGGCCAGATAGTTACAGGTCGGAAAATTCCCACCTTTTTCCTCTGCCTGGCAAGTATTTTCTGTGCGGCAAGAGCGCTTCTGTAAACAGAGCCATAACAGAATATTACTATGTCACTCTCATCCACACCGTGAATCATGTTGTTTTCAAGAGCATCGAGACGCCTTGTTATCTTCTGCTTTAACCTGTTCATTTTGGAGATAACCTCATCCACTTTCCTCGTAGGGAAACCGTGGGTATCATGGGTAAGGCCTGTAACATGGAACCTGTATCCCGACCCGAAGTGTGCCATTGGTGACACTCCTGTAGCGGAGGTATGGTAGTGTTCGTACCATTCCAGAGGAACATCCGGAGAAGATGGAGGTGCCACACAGATTTCGCCCTCGGCAGGGAAAGTAAGCTTCTCCCTCATGTGACCGATAACCTCGTCAGGCATAAGAATTACCGGTGTGCGAAATTCCTCTGCGAGATTAAATGCCTCTATGGTAAGGCTGAAACACTCAGCGACATCTGAAGGTGTCAGAACAATAGCCGGATGATCTCCGTGTGTTCCCCACCTTGCCTGCATAACATCACCCTGAGCAACCTGGGTTGGAAGCCCTGTTGAGGGCCCGCCACGCATAACATTTACAAGAACCAGCGGAACCTCTGTCATACAAGCGTATCCCAGCCCCTCCTGCATCAAACTGAAGCCCGGGCCGCTGGTAGCGGTCATTGATCTTCCACCTGCGAGGCTGCCTCCGATAATTGCGCTGATACTGGCAATTTCATCTTCCATCTGTATCCATTTTTTGCCGATCAGCGGCATTTCGCGGGCAAGAATCTCTGCCACTTCGGTTGACGGGGTAATGGGATATCCGGCAAAAAAGTCGATCCCGGCAGCAAGGGCACCGAGAGCTACAGCTTCGTTACCCTGTACAAGTTTTGTTTCTCCCCAGGGAACTCCACTCATTTCTCACCACCGTCCTTGTTTTTACTCTCCTTGATACCGTCTCCGCTAACGTAGACCGCAAATTCCGGACATCTGCGGGCACACAGTGCACATTCTATGCACCTTTCCGGGTGCACAACATGGGCTTTCTGATCTTTGCCCATTTCAAGTACCTGTTTTGGACAGAATGCAACGCAGATTCCGCAGCCCTTGCACCATTCGGGGAAAATGTGAACCGCTGGCGCCTTCTCATCCTCCGTCTTACAATGTTCTTCTACTGTCTGCCCCTTGATGGGTCTTTCAGACATTGAACAATACCTCCAGATGATGCACAGAAAGGCAAGACCCGTATGGGACCTGCCCTCCTGTGCGCTTGTCACTACATGCGAACTATTTCTGCTACACGGTAAAAGGTTTCAGAACTTCACCAAGATCCGGCTTTCCGATCTCCTGAAGATCATAAGTAACCTTAACTGTGGGTTTGTTAATCTTAATAATACGGGAAAGATCTATTGGAGTACCTATAACCACTGCATCACAGTCAATTGCGTTAATGGTATCTTCAAGATCCTTGATCTGTGCATCTCCGTAGCCCATTGCAGGAAGAATTGCAGTTTCTTCCACACCTGGGTAATACTTATCGAAGGTAGCTCTTATAGTACCAACAGCAGCCGGTATTGGGTTAGCAAACTCTGCGGCACCGTACTTCTCGGCTGCCACGTAACCTGCACCGTATTCCATCTCACCGTGGGTAAGCGTGGGACCATCTTCAACAACAAGAACCTTTTTGCCGTTAACAAGTTCCGGCTTATCAACAGAAACAGGGCTGGCGCCGTCGATAATACGGGCTGTAGGGTTAACTCTGCGGATATTCTTTCTTACTTCTTCAACATCCTCGGGGTACGCGCTGTCTATCTTGTTGATCACAACAACATCAGCAAGCCTGAGGTTGATCTGACCGGGATAGTAGCTTACTTCGTGCCCGGGTCTGTGAGGGTCAACAACGGTGATGGTGAGGTCGGGAGCGTAGAAGGATGTATCGTTGTTTCCACCGTCCCAGAGAATAATGTCAGCCTCTTTCTCGGCTTCACGAAGTATGGCTTCGTAGTCTACTCCCGAATAGATAATGTTGCCGCGGGAAATGTGAGGCTCGTACTCTTCCATCTCTTCAATGGTGCATTCGTGCTTCTTGAGGTCTTCGATGGTTTCAAAACGCTGTACGCGCTGCTTTACCAGGTCTCCATAAGGCATCGGGTGGCGAATCGCAACAACCTTTTTGCCTGCTGCCTTGAGTTCCTCTACAACACGGCGGGTTGTCTGACTTTTGCCGCAACCTGTACGAACAGCTGTGATTGCAACAACAGGTTTTGTGCTCTTGATCATGGTGCGTTGTGCACCTATCATCACGAAATCGGCTCCTGCTGCATTAACACGGCTGGCAAGGGCCATCACGGTGCTGTCTGGAAGATCACTGTAAGACATTACGCAAAGCTCTATTTTCTCTCCGCTGATAATGTTTTCGAGTTCGCTCTCGTCCAGTATCTTGATACCTTCAGGATAGAACTCCCCGGCCAGCTCGGCTGGGTACTTTCTTCCGTCAATATCAGGAATCTGAGTTGCTGTAAAAGCCACAACTTCGTAACTGTTATCTTTGCGATACAGTGTGTTGAAATTGTGGAAATCGCGCCCGGCGGCGCCTAAGATAAGGGTTCTCTTTCTGCTCATACTGAGTCGTCCTTTCCGCAAGTTAAACTAGCTCTTGCGGAAGAGCAACAGCGAACCGTCCGGTTCGGCCTCTTCCACTTCAGTGGACCCCAGACTCTGTCTGGTTGGCATCAAATCTCACGCTTCAGACTGGAAATGTCAATGGTTACAGGTGCTGCAAATATTTTCTCCTGTTTGCAGTTAACTTCTGCCCTCAAGAAGAACGCACAGCCCGGCTCCGCCTAGAAAACCGGTAAACAGTCGCATGATATTGGTACTCTCGTACAGGCCTATGAACTGAAGTGATCCGTCCAGCGCCATGGGAAGAATAAGCAGCAGCCCTGTAAAAACTGATCCAGGCAGTTTTTTAAAGAACATCAGAGCAGAAGAGAGCATTACTCCGATCCAGAAAAAAGTACATCTGGCACACAGACCGGGAGCCCAATCGAATGATCGGCTGGGCAACCTGTGGCATGTAAGTGACAGAAGAGGTCTGATAAAGGGCGGGTTTACAAAAGCTCCGAAAACAAAAATGGCACCTATTGTGATAAGCAGACCAGAACCGACTTTTCTGAGGTTAACCATCGGCCCAGGTGTTCCCGTCCCAGTTGAAATGGTTCTTTACAGTAGCTTTTCCCATGATCTCAAGAGCTGCGTACTTTCCCATTTCAATGGAGTGATCCATGTTGTTGTAACGGAACAGTCCCTGCCTGCCGCAGGTTACACTTCCTGAAATATTTTCAAGTGCATCCAGAACAACTGCAGTCTTTTCAGCATAACCCAGATCATAAATGGGGTATGCGTGTGACACCCTTTTTACATCGGCACCTGTTACCATATCGGCAGTAAAGAGCCCAAGATGCCCGGCCCCGGGAACGGTACCCTCAAGCAGCTCCTCCTTCGTCATATTCCAAATTCTGTCTCCCGGCTGACAGCTGTATTCAAACACCACCTGTGACGGAACATCGGCATCAAAATTGCGGGGAATAGACAGTCTGTTGAACAAATAACGATTCTCAGATGTGTAGATCCAGTGGTCCGAAGGCTCAATGCCTCCGTTCAAACCAACTGCGAGAAAAACAAGAGCTCGGAATTTCAAGGAAGATGCGGCTTCATGCACTTCCCGGGAAAGAATATCTCCCAGCAGTTCCGTGTAGCTGTTTACCGGTATTGTATTAACGATCTTCTCACACTCCAGGTGGCCGTTTTTAAGGTCTAAACGCCAGCCTGTAGCTGTTCTGTGTACAGCTGTGGGCTCTGTGGAAACAAGAACGGATCCACCCATTTCAGCAATTCGGGATGCAAGGGAGTGGCTTATGTTCCCTATACCACCACGGGGATAGTGAAAAGTGCTCACTAGGCTTCTTACCGTTTCCTTCGAGGGAAAAACAGTTTCTCTGATCAGGCCGGCCAGACTCGGCACTGTGATCCGCTGGCTGGCCCAGTCGGCACTGAGCGTTGAAGACTCTATGCCCCAGAGTTTCCTGTTGTAAGGTGCCAGATACAACTCGTACAGACCACGGCCAAAACGGCTGAGTACCCACCCTTCAAAGCTCCTCTGTTCCCGGGGAGCAAACAACCCCCTGATCTTCTCTCCTAGAAAACTCAGCATCATTCCCAGCCCCATGTGAAGCGGCATTGTTGTAAGCACGTTGCTTAAAGCAAGGGGGTAGTCAAAGTACCTGTCGAGAAGTCTTATTCTGCTGATTCTGCCCAGTTCATGGAAGTTTATATCAGGAAGCGAGCGGACAAAATCCAGTATCTCATCGCTGGTTGTATGAAACCTGTGTGGACCAAGATCGTACTTGAAACCATCTTTATTTACTGTGGAGGCAAGCCCTCCAACGCAAGGCTCTTTCTCCAGAACAACAACCTCGTGACCGTGCCGAACCAGCTCCTCAGCAGCACTGAGGCCTGCCAGCCCAGCACCAAGAACCGCGACCTTCAACCGTTTACCTTTCCTCTTCAATCCAGATAATTCTTGTTGTGTTGTCCGGTTGAATGGGTGAAGCGGAAGAAATGTAGTTGGTAACCGCCTGAAGAAGGGTAACCCCGGCATAGTTCGCGTCGTGCTGAAGCATGATGTCATAACCCACATTCCCCTGGGCAAGGTAACCTGTAGTTGCCAGAATGTAAACCGCCCCCCTGTCCAGCGGCTGGCCGTTAACCATGGGTTCTTCTATCTTGCTGCCATCTTCCACTGCCTGATTTCGGTTGCAGGTAAAACCTGATATCTCCATATCTCTTCGTCTGCCCTGCATTCCGGTTTCCAGTATTTCAAGCAACTCAGCTCCGGTTACCTCCAGAGTGTAAAGATCCTCTTCAAACGGTATGGATGTAAAAATAATTCTAGGAGTTATAGGCCCCCTGGGAATGGCTGCCCTTATCCCCCCTCTGTTCAGAAGACCCACATCGGCGTCGGTGGCAGCACGAATAGCATCGCTCATCATTCTTCCAAGAGGATGCTCGGCACCCCCTCTTGGTATCTCGGTAACAGCCTCTCCTATTACCTCGTCCATCCCGGCCTCAGCTATTTCCCTGAAGCCGTTGATAAGATCGTACTGCTCCATATCAGGCCAGAACCTGTCGTGCATCAAACTGATGTACTCTTCGCCGTCAGGCAGGTCGTAACCAACAAGAGAACGGCTTTCGGTGTCTAGAGCAAGCCTGATGTGCCCAATACCGGTTCCGTTCGCGTAACCCTGAACAATTATGGTGTGTGTAATGGGATTAACCCACGGCTCTGGAAGGCCCACGTGTGTGTGGCCACTTACGATGAAGTCGATGCCTGAAACCATGCATGTGAGTTCGGCACTGTTGTAGGCAAAATCCTTTGTGTATTCTTCGCCGTTGTCCCAGGCATCATATACCCTGGCAGTGTATCTCTCCGGGTCAGGCGGCTGCCCAAGGTGAGACACCAGAACCACCACATCAGCCCCCTGATCATGTACCTCGTTCAGAACATTCTGAACAGCTTCAAGCTCCGGCGTAATCAGATAACCTTCAAGCAATTCAGGGTCAACAAGGCCGTAGGTGTCTGAGGTTGTAACTCCCACGAAAGCCACATTTATTCCACCTATATCTTCGAAGATATAGGGCACTATCGGCAGAGGTATTTCACCTTCCACTGTTGTGAAATTAGTGCAGATCACAGGAAAATCAGCCATAAATGATTTTTCTATTGCATTTTCAGCACCGTGATCAAAATCGTGGTTACCCAGGGTCATCATGTCATAATCCATGGAATTCATCCATTCCATCATGAATTCGCCCGAGTTGTAGTTACCAACAGGAGTTCCCTGCCAAATATCTCCTGCATCTATAAGCAGGCAGTATTCCCCGCTCTCCCGGCACTCTTCCCGCACTTTGTTCACATAAGTGGCAATCCATGCTCCTCCACCGATACCCGGTGGAAAATCGGGATTCATGAACGAAGCTTCCCTGGGAGCAATTCCTCCGTGTATATCGTTGGTGTGAAGAATATTCAGATAGATTACCTCAGCACTGAGCGATGAAGCCAGAAGGAACAGTACCAGTGCAGTTTTTTTAAGCATCATACCGTCCTTTCTAGAATGTCTTCTCTATGCCGAGGGTAAAGGCGGTTCTGCTTGATTCAACCACCAGAGAATCACCGGATGTAAAGGTTGGAAGGCCGTCAGCCTGATACTGATCCCATCTCACAGGAGAGAAGCTAACCCCGGCATCCACGGTAATATCATCCAGAACCCATCCTAGACCTGTTGTGAACTTCATTCTGTTAAGAGCTGACACCACAGGAGAGCTGTCGTACTCAAAACCTGCTCTGCCAATAGTGCCACCTGGAAGGGTGTTTTCCACCCCTGCACCGAAACCCCATGAATTTCTCATACCAGCATCGGCGTCTGCTACCTCCACAGCCTCTGTACCAGACCACCAGAAATCAGCGACAAACAGGCTCATAAGTCTGTTGCCCGGCTGGTACCTGAGCCCGGCTCTGAACACCATGGGAAGGGTAATGTCTGTTTCAGTGGACTCTACACTGGTTTTCCAGCCCATCGGCTGTTCAACACCACCAGATATAGAAACCCTGTTCAGGTTCACAAGGGCTGATCCCCGAACTACCATTCCAGAAATCTCTGTGTCCAGATCAATGTCATAACCTGAAGCAGTGGGGTCTACATACTGCATTCTCAGATTTGAAGCTCTTGTTCCGGTAACAAAACTGCCACCGACTCCCATGGAAAACAACTCTCCCTGTGCCCATGCAGCGGAAAAGCCGAAGTCATTGAGAACACCGCTTATCTCAAGGGTTTCCTCTGCAACTTTAACATAATTATCGTCGTTCATAACTCTGCTGTAAGAATACCCGAATGTAGAAGCAGCTCTCCATCCGGCGGAAAAGGCAAGATCGCTTGTTTTCCATGAAATGGCAGCCCCGCCGGGAAGCGGATGAAAATTCTGGTTGAAACTGTATTCCGATTCGCCTACAACTCCGCCAAAACTGTCGTATACCCTTCTGGTTCTTTTCTCTATATCAAGCGCCACCGATCCGGTGATTCCCGCGCTGAACCCTTCAGGAAGTTTTGATGCCATAGCGGGATTCTGCAGAACAGCCTGGGGAGAAATGTCCGCATATACGGTGTTGCCCATACCGGCTGCTGCTGCTGAACCCAGAACTCCCTCATCTCCCAGCCACATTACCTCCGGCAGGCCGCCGGAGAGGGCCAGAAGGATAATCATTCCGCCTGCTGTAATACCCATTTGTCCTCCTGCCTACCAGCGAATATCGAGCTGGCAGCGAATACCGTAATCGGTGATGTGGTCACCGAAATCTGTTACCGTTTCATCTGGATCCCCCTGATAGTGATACTGATCGTCAGGATCCGGTCTGTAAAACCCGTTGTGCGGAAAAAAAGTATCTTTTCTTGAAAACTTGAACCGAAGCTGAAGGTTGTCGGAAAGAGTGTTCTTCATTGTAACATAGAACTTGGTTCCGTCACCATCGAGGAAATCTATTCCTGTGTCTTCAAATTCCCACTGGCTCATTCCGTTCGTGGTCCAGAATGTGCTTCCTCCAAGAACAGAGAGTTCAGGTGTGAACTGGTGTTCCCACCGGGTTGCCAGAAATCCACCGCACATGTTCCTGTCATCTCCGTAAAGCGGGTTGGGAGTAAGCTCCACATTTCCGTACCGCAGCTCCATACTGAAGTAGTCATGACCGAATGGCAGGGAGAATGTTCGCAGAGTGAACTCCTGCGTCCGGGAATTGCTTGGAACTATATCTTTGTGATTGAATTTATCCTGGAACTTGTACTTGAGTCTGAACCTCACAGGCCACACTGGCCGGTACTCCACCTCACCCTGGAACCTGAGATTCTCTGTGTTGTACGCCAGATTTCTCCAGGTATCAAGATACACCTTGGTGAAGGTTACCTGACGGCTCACCTGAAAACGGGTCTCAAGGTAAAAACCCTCCTCGGGTTTGGGGACAGGCAGGTCGGCGAGCTGAGAGGTCAGTGGATCGTTGAGCCTGTACGGCTTTTCAAAAACCGTGTCGTCAAACCTGTGCTGTTCGGCAAATGCCCGGTTGTACGGGTTCATGAAGTCCAGAGCATAGTTCCGGTACGAACCGGTTAAGTTGAACCAGTTGTTCTGCCAGCTTGCTGTGGTAATGCTTGCCCAGGCTCCGTTGTTCTGTCTCACAGCCTCAACCTCGGCACTCATATTCCTGTAGACTGTCTGCGCAGCACCTGCGAAGTAGGTCTGCCGGTCTCCTGAAGGCATACCTGCATACTCAGGACAGCCCCATGTGTATGTGTCGTTGGGTATGTCCAGACCTGCAACTGCAGGGTTCAAAGAGTCGCTGTACTGTATCTCAAGAGCCCCTATTCCAATTGCCGAACCCACCGGCAGAAAATCACCCATGTCGTAGAAAGCGTATCCTCCATAGGTTGTTTCAGTAAGAACGCTGCTGTATTCCTCTGGTCTGAACTCTCCCTGGTAAAGAACGTTTGGTGTTCCGTCCAGATTCGTAATGGCATCTCTGGGTGTAAACGAGCCAAATGCATAACCCAGAACAGGCCCTGCCTCCAGCTGCGCTGCAGCTCCCATAAGGGCGTTCTGTCTCGATGATGTGAGATCCGGGGTGAGCCCCCATGTTCTGTAGGTGTTTCTGTACATCAGTTCATCAGAGTTGTCTATAAGAAGCCCCTGGGCAAGTGAAAGCCTGTAATTACCCGCAACAACCTGTTTTACAAAACCATCATCCTGGAAAGATACGTATGCCTTCCCCAGATCAAAACGGCTGTTTACAGGAGTTTCAAGCCCGGCAATCAGTTCGCTTCCTGCAAGAGAATTTGCTCCTCTGGCAAGCCGCACACCACCTCTGTATCTGTCGCCTGTGCCTACTCTGATTCTGTGGCTGAAGCCGCTGACATCACGGGCCTGAAGAAGCTGTGCGTACTCGGACTGAAGCCTGGTAATCAGTTCAAGGCTGTCTATGGAAGTGGAAGACAATTCCCTTCCACCGTCTAGAATATCTGACATGGCAGATTTCATTTCCGAGATGTGACCGCCCAGACCGTCATCGGTTCCAGCACGGCCCTCTCCGTCGTCGTATATAAAACGGTAACTGCCGAAGAAATCCGTTGAGGAATAATCCGGTTCGCGGGTAGATATGTAATCCCTCATGTTGCGGTAACCGTAGTAGCGAAGATTCTCGGTGCTCCTGAGAGACGAAACGGAAGACACGGGGCCAAGGCTTCTGAGCCTGCTGTCTACTGATGCCGCATCTATAAAACTCACTCTGTCAAGACTGCGGAGGTCCCACCATGATACCCCGTTTATGGGCATGGGTCTTAACAGAAGATCTTCCCAGTACTCAACTGCAGCATCACCGGGGCCGTCTTCCTGGGCAAGCCTTTCCATTACGTCAAGAACACGCGGTGAAATCTCCGGCTGGGGAACCGGAAGAACCAGCACATTGTGTTTCAGCCAGTTCAGCGTAACCGGCGTGAACCCCGGAAGATCCACCACCTCGTATATGTTTTCCAGGCCTCCTGTGCCCTGTATGTAGTTGTATAAAACAACAGCCTGTTCCAAAGTCAGTCCTTCAAGATCGAGCAGTTCCTCGTAAGAAGCGGAGTTAAGGTCCAACCCCGGGGGCACCGCGGCCAGCATCGAAGCAAGCAGCAGGCTAAAAAGCATACGTCACCCCGATTGCATGGGAAAGGTTCAACTCGGGATGTGTCTGAACAGAGTAAACGGCTTTAACACCCTTCACCACCGCAGAGAAACCTCCAGTGAACACTGCCGGACCGCTCATGGCACCGGCGTAAACGGTAAGAGGGCCCAGAGGAAGAGCACCGCCTACTCTCACCCTGGTTCCACGAAAATCTCTGGACAATGCAAACGCAGTGAAAAGACCTGTGGCCGGTTCGTAGGCAATTCCCGCATCCATCTGTCTGTGCATGTACTCTTCCGAATTGCCAATTCTAGACTCAAGGGGGTTCTTCACTGCTGCTGCAAATGCCCACCTGTCGTACATGGTTACCCGGAACCCTGCGTTTACTGAGAATGCCATTGAGCTTCCGTAACTGCTTACACCGTCACTGATACTCACGCGGGAAACCACTGGCTGCAGACCGAAAGCAAAGTCGCGGGTGAGTTTCCCTGCTATTGTTGCGGCCAGAACCTGTTCGTTGTAAAGATCGCCGCCGAACCATCTTGCACTTCCGGCAAGACTCCAGTTCTGTGTGACAGGGGCACCGCCATCAAGACCTGCTGTGGTAAAATCAAATGAGGAATAAGGCATTTTGCCGGAAACAGTAACTCCGGCGGAACCAAGGGAAGCCACTGATGCCGGATTCCACATTGTACCTTCAAGCCCGTCTAAAACCACTCCTGTTCCACCCATTGCCATGGCAGTAATACCCATTTCAATCTCTTCGAAAGACGCATAAACAGGCAGTGCAAGAACAAGAAGGGCTGCTGTCAATATTCTTTTCATGTAATCCCTCCTATTCCAGCGGTGCCGCGATTACCACGGTCTCGGTTGTTACAAGTCTGTCTCCTTCTGAGGAAAGACCTTCCAGCATAAGGATGTACTGCCCCATGGGAAGAAATTCGTTCCAGTCATCTTTTCCATCCCAATTGAAAATATCCCCTGCCGGAGAATTAGCAGCAAGATGCGCAAGATCTCTACCCGACCGGTCGTAAACGGTAAGATTAAAGTGAACACCCCGGGAACCGCCGTATTCTATCTGCATTGTCTCGCCTCTGACCGGAGAGAAAGGATTTCCGGATACATCTAGATGGAAGTAGTCTCCAACAGAAGGGTTGAAAATGATCAGATCACTCTGGTACCTGGGAAGCAGCTGGTAACCGGAATCGTACGGCTCTGTGGAATCGTACTGTCCACCGATACCGATTAAAAACATTCTGGTACCGGTGGAAACTGATGAAACATCAATACCGGTTGATCCGTTTACCCTTACAGGAATAACTGTCTGGCCGTTCCAGACATCGAAGTTGTACCCACCGCCGGCACTGGAAGGGTCGGTGGCAACTGTTACCCACTGAACAAGGCTCTGGTCACCTGCGGCAACAAGCATTCCCTCCAGGGCTTCGGAAATCGGTTGATTTCTAACCAGTTGAATCGGCGCCGGGATACCGGGATTTCCCACGTAACTGTAATCACTGGCAGAAGCCGGAGAAATCTCTGTAAGGCCGTTGTAGGCTTTTATCTCTCCTGTAAGCTCCCATTCCTCTCCGGGGCTCATGTTTCCCGGAGCCTCGTAGGCGTACACATTTATACCGGCTGTAGCATCCTGCATGTAAAAGCTGTATCCGCTTGTGGAAAACAGTGTTGTTTCACAGGTTACAACCCCGCTTATGGTAACGGTTTCACCCAGCAGGTCGGGAATACCGTCTTCGTCACTGTCCACCCTGGCTTCCGCTATAGTGATAACCTGAGCACCGGCAGAACTGCAGAAGCTGCACAACACCATCACCGGCAACAGAACCTTGATCATCATTCCTCCCAATCCGGTGGCTGGCATCATTCAAACAAAAACGGCGCAGTTATGTGTTCCTGCGTGATACTAGCGACCTGTTCTAATTTCAGCATCAGCCAGATCTGCAGCCCTTGAAAGGGCCTCTTCCGGCGTCATTCTACCGTAAAGTACAATTTCTATCGATTCAGAAAGAAAGGTTCTTCCATCGTACCACGCTGTAATCTGGGGTTCAAACACGGCACAGTGCAGCTGTTCAAGAACCGCCTCAAGGCCGGGGTATTCCCCGATCTTTTCAAGAACTTCCGGTTCTTCAAGGCTTGATACCCTGGAAGGCAGGTAACCGCTTCCGGCAAACCATCTTGCCTGAATATCAGGTTGTGTAAACCATTTGATGAACTCCCACCCGGCTTCAACCACTCTGGGGTCATCATTCTTAAACAGGATAACATTGGTTCCTGAAATGTAAACAGCCTGCTCTCTACCGGCAGGAAGAGGAGCAGTTCCTATTGTGAAAGTAGATAACCCACTTTCGCTCCTTCTCTGCATGTCACGGATCATGAACGCAAGGCTTGTTACCGAACCCTGAACCTGCCCCACACGGCCTTCGGCAAACCCTTTCTGATGATCATAACCAGTTGTCAGGTAGGCGGTGGAGTCTTCGTAAAGAAGAGTCGTAAGGTAGTTAAGCGCCTGTATACCCTCTGGGGAATTGAATGCAGTTTCCGTTGAGTCTTCATTCAGCAAAGAACCGCCAGCCTGAGCAAGAAGGCACTCAAAGTTCCACACGGAAGTACCGAACGCTGTTCCCCGTCTGTCTTCCGTATCGAGATAATCTCCGTCACCGTTTCCATCCAGAGTAAGTATCTTCAGCAATTCTCTCTGCTCTTCCCAGGTGGTTGCAGGAACAACTCCCAGACTGTCGAAAAGATCCACATTGTAGTAAATGAGAGGTACGCTTTTGTTAAAGGGGAAGCTGTAAACCCTTCCATCGAAAGTGTTGTTAGCCCGAAACACCGGAAAGAAGTCGTTCCACATCTCTTCAGTGTAAGAAGAATCAACACCCATAAGAGAATCCAGAGGAACCAGAGCGCCTCCTCTGATAAGCTGGGCTGTCCATGTTTCGTAGGCCTGAGCCATCCCGGGAGGAGAATCAGCCATAACCCCGGCCATTATCTTCTGGCTCAAAGCACTGTAATTACCCATACACACAGGTAAAATCTCTATATCTTCGTGGGTTGAGTTGAACTCGGCAATAAGGGAATCTTCAAGCACATCACCAAGCGGGCCACCCATTGCATGCCAGAACACCACCTGTACCGGCCCGTCAGAATTCGTACTTCCGGAGCAGGCGACAACCAGAAATACAACAATAGCCAGAGCCACAATCTGGTACTTCAGAACCGCCCCCTTAACCAAACGAGTAAGTCGGAAGTTAACACGTAATATAAGACCATAGAGGGAACAGGGAATAGCAGGCAGGAACAGCCTTTTCACAAAACACCCTGCCAAAGAACTTTATGTGAATACACATCTTTGCACAACAGAAGCAAATGGCTATAATCTCGGAGCAGTGTAACTGCGGATAAAATATTGTTCCGGGGGTGTGAAGTGTTTTGTGCGTCCCGGGCAGTGCTAATCAGGAGGGTATTGATGAAGAAGTTTGCTCTTGCTCTTGCAGCAGTTTTTGTTCTTGCTATTGCCTGTGGCGGCGGCGGAACACCAGATCAGGTGGTTCAGAAGTTTTTGGATGCCTGGAACAGCGGTGACGGCGATGGTGTTGTAAGCTGCATGTCATCTGATGGTATTGCAGAACTCGGCGGATACATCGAAATTCTCAAAGCAGACCCTGAAACTTCAGTAGTTCAGCTCGCTACACTTGGTATCGAGTTTACAACTGAAGAAATTGAGAATCTTACTGTAGCTCAATTCCTTACTGCTATGCTGGGCAACGAGCAGGCAGCCTCCAGTATGCCTGATCTCTCCAACGTTGTTATTGGTGAAACAACCATTTCTGAAGACGGCCAGAGTGCAACAGTAGCTGTTACTACCGATGGTGACGAAGAAGAACTTGGGCTGATTCTTGAAGACGGTAACTGGAAGATCAGCGAAACTCCCTAACTGTATACAGTTAACTTCAAAGGAGCGCCTTTCAGGTGCTCCTTTCTCTGCAAAACAGTTTGCGCAACCCGCCTGCCAGCACCTGGTTTTGAAATACTATCACAAATAGCTATAATCGCCACATCAATTTTGTTACCATGTAATGGTTGTTCCGGTTCAGGTGACGGCTGTCATCCCGCACCGGGCAGCACCAATCGGAGGGATTTTCGGATGAAGAAGTTTGCTCTTGCTCTTGCAGCAGTTTTTGTTCTCGCCATTGCTTGTGGCGGCGGCGGAACACCAGACCAGGTTGTTAACAAACTGTTTGACGGCGTTCAGAACGGTGACGGCGACGCTGTTCTCAGTTGCCTCTCCTCTGACGCCATCGCTGGAATCAATGAATTTGTAGACCAGCTGAAAGAAGAGCCCGAAGAAACTGCCTCAATGGCGGTAATGTTCGGTGTTGAAATTACAGCTGACGAAGTTGCAGACCTCGATGCAGCCAAAGTTATCACCATTCTTCTCAGTTCTGAAATGATCACAGCTGAAATGCCTGATTTCAGTACAGTTGAAATTGGAGATGCCGTTATCGATGGCGAAACCGCTACAGTTCCCGTAACAGTTGACGGTGAAACAGACGATATTGAGCTCATTCTTGAAGACGGTAACTGGAAAGTCGGCGGCGAAGGCATGGACTTTATGTAAAGATCCGCTTTTTGGGGCGCTCTTCGGAGCGCCTTTTTTTCATCGTGCAGCAGCGAAACTGCTTTGCGGCCCAGCCAGATGGTGAACAATTCCTTTAGTGCGTACAGCAATTACGACGACAACGGTGTTGTAAGCTGCCTGTCAGAGAAACACCGGAGGGAGATTCCGTCTACTTGAATTCAATCTCTGCTGAAGAATCCACTGTAATTTCGCTGCTTTGTTAACCGGTCAGCTCTTGTTTGCTGATTCGGTTGAATCAGAAGAGCTGTCAGATGGTTTTGATGGCTTCTTGTAGTCTGTCTGGTAGAATCCGTGCCCTTTGAAAATAATACCGGCACCTGTTCCAATAAGCCTTCTGACTTTTCCTCCACACTTGGGGCACACGGTATCCGGCTCTGCAGACATGCTTTGGAATTTCTCGTACCTGTTCCCGCAGTCGTCACAGATATAGTCGTATGTAGGCATTTCCTCCTCTTTCAGTCTTCACTACAGTCAGGAATTATAATACACCGGGCAACCCCAGTAGTTCCTCAGTTTCTGTATGAGTTCAGGTTTCCTTTTGATACTGCGAGACCGGCAACAATCACAGGTATAAACTGAGTTGCGTGAAACACGATGGCAATAGCTTTGGCCTGCGGTTCCGGTATTCCTGTAATAGCAGGAAACAGAACTCCTATTGCGTAGTGAATGGTTCCAGTACCGGCCGGGGTTGGTATAAGCATTCCAAAACCAGCAAGCACAAGAATCAGCGGTGGGTAAAACCAGTTCCACTGTATTTCAAGAGCGTAAAAAACCGGTACAACAGAAACAGCCAGAGACAACCAGACACCTGCTGTAAGAGCAGACACCCTCACCAGTTCACCTGGATTCTGCAGTATGTCAAGACCTGAAGCGAACTCAAGAAGCAGTTTCTCTGCTTTTTCAGCAAGCTTGTCAAAATGCAGTTTCCTGAATGGATAAACAAGAACTGCTGTTGTGGATTCGTGCCACCTTCGGAGGGCAACAAGAACAAACAGAATAACAATGTATCCGCAGCCAGCCGCTATAAGCCCTGTGCGGATCGAATGAGAAAGAGAGTTCCACATTGCCGCCATCACAACAAGGGTAAGCCCTGTAAGAGCAAGACCGTCAAACAGCCTGGCAACAACAACCGTGGCGAAAGAAGAAGCAAAAGGGATACCTGCTTTTCTGGAGAGGATAGCCGACCTGACAAACTCTCCCAGCCGCCCTGGCAGAACACTGTTAAGCATAAAACCTGTAAGAAGAGGTGGTGTTGCCATGGATTTGCTTACTTTCTTCACCGGGGCGAGAAGGGTAACCCACCTGTACACTCTAAACACATAACTGGCAGCAAGAGCAGGAAGAACCAGTAGAGCAAAACCCCACCGGGCACCGTTGAAGGCGGCACCCAGTTCCTGCCAACTGGTGTTCCTGAAAGTCAACCAGATGGTCAGTGCCGCAACAGCTGTACCAATAGCCAGCTTAACAGCGCTGTTACTCTTTTCCGGCAACTATACCCTCCAGACCGAAGCAGATGGCGTGAAATGCAACCAGCATCTGCTCCTGGGTATAACTGGTTTCCGTAGAGCCGGATTCCCAGTGGAAGTCTGCCCACAGGGGTTCTTCCCTCAGTTTTGAAGTAAACGCAACAACAGACATACCGATTTGTTTCGCTGCCTCTGCAGCATTGATTACATTCCTGCTGGTTCCGCTTGTGGATATGGCAACAAGAATATCTCCTTCCCGACCGATGGCATTCACCTGGCGCGAGAAGACATTCTGGTACCCGTAGTCATTTGCAACTGCTGTAACAACGGCCATATCTGTTGTAAGAGCTATTGCAGCCAGTGGCGTTCTTTCAGTTCTGAATCTGCCCACCAGTTCCCCGGCAAAGTGTGAAGCATCCGACGCACTTCCACCATTACCGCACAACAGGATCTTGCCGCCATTGCTGAAACACCGGCTGAACAGTTCAGTAATCTCAGCAACAGGGTGCTCGTTCATACTGCCCATTGAAATCACTGCTTCCCGGATATAGTTTTTTACAACATTTTCTGCAGACATTGATCCAATACCTCTTCCAATGGTGGTAACTTTGTGTTCCTCTCTGTTCCAAGAGCTGACCACAAAGGCCTTGGGGCAGGGAGGGCAAGCTGTTTCCAGGTGGTCGCCTTCACCACGCCTGTTTTAATTCTATCCTTCACTGCACACGCCAGTTCAAACGGCGTTACAGCTCCGCGGTTCACACAGTGAAACAAACCCGATCTGCCGTCATCAATGGCCATACCTACAAGAATCTCTGCGAGAGAACCAGCGGAGGTAATGCAGGATGTCTGGTCTGTAACCGCCGTAACTACTCCTTTACTTAAAAGACTGCTGATAATCCAGGGAAGCAACCCTTTCTCGCCAAAAAGCCATGATGTTCTTACAACAGCATTCCCGGAAACTTCAAGAGCTGCCTTCTCTCCCCGAAATTTACTGCTTGCATATGCATTTGCCGGCTCAACGGGATCCGATTCCACAAGGTACCTTTTCCCCTTCGAACGGGTAAACACCTGATCGGTTGACACTGTAATCAACCTAACTCCGGTATCTGCCAGGTTCCGCACCCCTGTGTGGTGTACCATTTCCGCTTTATCTGGGTTTTTTTCGCAGTAATCCACATCTGTGAGCGCGGAAGTATTCAGAATAACATCCGGGCGAACTGCTGCAACCGCGTCTGCGACACTTTTTCCGTCTGTCACATCAAAACTGGGAAGGTCGAAGCCTAAGGCTCTATCTCCCAAAAGCTTCATAATCTCGGAGCCCAGCATTCCTGAAGAGCCAACAACCATTGCTTTCATCTTGACTTCCTGTGTGTAACAAGAGGAAGCTCAGGCAGCTTCATATCGTTAAGAATCATTTCAGGAAGCTCCCCTGTAAGCACAGACCACGGCACAGCGGAAAACCCCTGAATCCTCTCTTTCAAACTGTTGTCCAGAATAAGATCCTGGGGAGAATGAGCATCGCTGCACAGGCAGTGGCAGAAGCCATCGGTCAACAGACCTCTTGCCGCTGCAGCATATTTTTTGAACCGCAGAGACCTGGCACTGACCACCGCTCCGCAACCGATACGGGACAATCTGATAAGCTTGTTCCTGTTCTGTCTGCACCATCTGTACCGTTCAGGATGTGCTATCAGAGGGTAGTAGCCTTTGCTGATAATCCTCTTAAGCTGAATTAGGGTTTCAACCCAGCTCACTGTTGTATCAAATTCAACAAGAACCCAGCCTGTTCCAGGATACCGAACTTCCTCCATGTGCCTCAGAGAAACTCCTCTTACCATGAGCTCTCCTGCAGAGAAAAAGCTGATTTCTCCCATAAACTTCTTCTCCATCTGCTTCTGAAACTGTATGGATATTCTGTGTTTTCCTTCCACTACCCTGTTACCCATGGAACAGCTGTAATGGGGGGTAAACACAATTGTGGAATCCGGTTCCAGTCTGTCTCTCATGTTGCTGATCATTTCAACAGCCTCAGAAACTGTTCTTGCTCCGTCATCAATTCCTGGAACTATATGCGAATGGAGGTCTACAATTGACAGGTGACCACTTCCCTTCTGTAAACTATATTGTGGCAGGGAATATCTCAGTGCGGGGGTGTTGTGTCAAAGTTTCTGCTGTTTGTTCTGATATACTCATTGTCTCTGGCCGGCAGCGGAGAAGAAAAGGCTGTTGAACGGTTGTCGCTCACCACAGACATGCTTGTAACAATCGGTGAAGAGATGACAGGGCAACCCATAAGCGGTATGCTGGTTGTGGGCGACACTGTTACGGTGGATATTCAGGTTGATGCTGCCAACAGCTACCAGTTTATCATCTGGACAGACTCTGCTTTCAACTATGTGGATTTCTGGCTTACCAGCCCGCTTGGGGAAACGCCCAGAGGCGACATAAGCGATCACACCTCGCTTGCAATAATGCCCGACTCTGTTGAAACCGGCACATGGCAGCTGCGGATGGAATTGCTTGAAGGTGCCTACTCAGATACCGCCTACTACGCTACGGCAACTTTTGTAAGATCAAGGTTTTCGCAGTAGAAAAGCCTTCACTGCAGAAACACCGTGTTTCTCAAACCTTTCAAGCCTGTGAAAGCCTGCGGCCCGAAGGCCTGTCTCTGTTTTTGATATAGAATGGGGTTTCCCGGTAATTATCATACAGCCACCTGTTTCAAGAAGGTGGGCACCTGCAAAAATAAACCTGTACAAAAGAAGTGAATCTCCCTCTCTGGCTTCACGCCGCATGGGATCGGGAGAGGTTCTTCCGTTATCTGCCGTGTTGTAGGGCGGATTCGCCAGAACAAGATCAGCACAGCCTCCGGTAAAAACCGACGATACCATCTCCACCCGACAATTCACCGGTTGACCGAATACTTTATCAAACTTCATCAGGGCCTGAAAGGAAACATCAATTCCAACAGGAAATACACCGGTACTGTTTCGCAGGCCGGCGTTTTTAAGAACTTCACCGGTGCCGGTTCCGAGGTCAAAACAAACCCTGCACGGCACATCAGAGGCAAGCTCTGCCAGAAGGAGAGTATCTGTTGTTATCTCCCGACCGGAAACGGTAGTCAGCGGTAGTACGCTTTCGCAACTGCCCATGTAACCCAGTTTGTTTGCTGCTGCTTGTGGCGTACATCGTGCCACTCAACAATGGACCAAAACCCTTCAGCGTCTTCTATCATAACAAGCTCCGCTATGCCAACCGCTGGCGTTCCAGTTCCGCTGTAGAATGACTGCGGTACGGTAATGTTGTAGTCTCTGTATATCGTGGCACTGTCTGCCGGGGCGGCCGGGTCAGGATGGCTGATGTCCATAGTAAACTCTGAAGTTATAGAACTGTCTTCAGGCACAACTGCAAACAAGGCAGTAACGGTAAGAACCTCATCGTTCTTCACCCAGTTGTTGAAGTTATAGGTGGAATAATCGTTGATATCATTCGTATCTGCAAAGAACACAAACGAATCAGAAAGACAGTCAAGATAAAGCAGGGATCTTCCGTTAAGTGCAGACTGCATATTCTCCACAACGATGTCCGGACTGGTGGGATCCCGCCACACTACGCCGGAATTGGACGGATCCTGAGGCACTCTGGGTTCAAACAAACTGCATGAAGCTGCTGCAAGGATGCCAAGTGTCAATATCAATGTATATTTCCGCATTGTTCCCTCACATCCTTACGCTGAAACTTACAGTGGCCATCCAGTAACTGTCTCTGGAGGCATTGCTGTAGAAAGTTCTGGTAATATTCGTATTCAGAATACCACCCATAACCGCAATAGCACTTCTTATTCCCACATGGTGAATGTGATCTACCGTTTCTATAGAAAGACCCATCCTGTTTCTCACCGAGTACTCGTAAGAGTAGCTTGGAGTCAATCCCACATCAGACGAAACATGAAATCCTGCATCGATGGTAATTCTATTGTTTATCGACTCTTCCGTTCGCAAAAACAGACCGTCTTCAAATACTCCCTGGTCGTTGAATGTAAATCTGTGAGAGATTCCCAGTGCTGTACTGTCACTTGAAACTCTGGAAAGCGAAAATGATTCGTCAAGTCTTCTGAAAAGCCTGTCATCAGAACTGGCCTCGGAGAACATGTAGTTAGTGTAGTTTGCTGTGATCTTCATAAACTGACTGACTTTCCAGTCGTTACCCAGATCGAATCTGTACCCTGGATTGAAAGAATAGGTAGATGCCGTTTTTGAATTGGCACTCTGCGAAGCCATCAGATAGTAACTGCTTCTCTGCTGGCCTGTCATAACACTGGTAATGGTTAACCTAGAGGTGATGGGTATTGAGGCACTGATACTCAAAAGTTCTCTGTACTCGTCTCTGTCATAGTCGTGTGTGTAAACGCTTGAAGTGTCACCGTCGTCAACAACTGTGTCGTATGAGTACAGTTCCACCAGCCTCTGAAACAACACCCTGGCTCGACCTGGAGAATAGGAAAGTGTGATGTTTAGAAGTCTGTCGTCGGTAGACTCATTCAATTTGTAGAAGTCTGAAACTCCATATACCTCTACCATGTCTTCTCTTTCCGACATTTCTCTGGAAAATTCAAAGTTCAGTTCGATGTTGTCTGTCAGTTCCCAGATAAGGCCCGAGTGAAGCCTCCTGCCCGTTCTGTCATCGTCCCGGGGATCACTCTGAACAGAGTCAGGATCTGAACTCTCCCAGTACTTGCGATTCCCTGACCAGGTTGTACCTATGTTCATAAATACACCAGGAACAAACTCCGGCAGTTCCAGATTCTCTGAATGTGACCATGAATCGCCCAGATGATTCTGCAGCGAATCAAGGTAAATAATGGAGTTTCTGTCTCCTGAAACCTCAGCGGTAAAGCTTCCTCCTCTGTACTGAACCGGGAAATAGTAGCTCATCCTGGCCGAGAGACCATCTGAAAAATTATTGGTCTCACTTCCGTAAGATCTGTCTTCTTTGAAGTTTACCGATGTGTTTACCACACCCATCATTGTTCGATTCACAGAGGCACTTACCCTGTAAAAACTGCCATCATTGCTGCCTGTTCCTGATGTCCCTATATAGGCTCTGTTCTGAATACCCACTGCGGTATTGGTGGTAAGCCAGTTGCCCATAGAGTAACGAATGGCCCCTGTAACAGATTCCGTTCTGTCATCTCTGACCCTGGCACCGTACCTGTCTTCCATTGAGATGCTTTTTGCAAATGTGGAAGACATTTCCACACCGTTCAACGGCTTCCAGCTGACCCAGCCGCTTCCTGATCTGTGATCGGTATACTGCTCCAGACGGTCTGCTCTTTTGGCAGAGAATGAACCGTTTCCATTAAGGCTAACAACAGGGGAAACAACCTCAGAAACAGCAAAACTGTTGGTCAGTGTGGTTGTCTCCTTCACCTGCTCCATGCTCAGATTGTAACTGAAATCCCAAGCACCTGCAGTTAGAGAGAAAAGAACAACAAAGTAGATGTACTTCAAACTGTCACCTTTCCTGCAAGAGCAGCAAATTTTTCCGGACTGATTCTCTCAGCCCTTAGATTCGGGTCTATACTGGCAGCCTCTAACATAGCAATTGCCTCGGTTTTTCCGAATACTCCAGACAAGCAGTTAACCACCTTCTTCCGTCTTGTGGAAAAAGCCGCCCTTACCACCCGGACAAACAAGGCATATTCCTCTCTGGTAAAACGCATCTTTTTCCTGCGAAAAACAACAACACTGGAATCAACATTCGGCCGGGGGGTAAAATCTCCCGGCTGGAGATCAAACAGTTTTTCAACAGAAAACCATGGCCACACAAGAAGAGACAGCCTCCCATAGTTCCTGCCTCCGTCAAGACACACAAGCCTTTCGGCAAGTTCTTTCTGAAACATAAGAACAGCAGTTTCCACAGCATTATACCTCGGCTCGCACAGACGGAACACTGCCTGAGAGGAAATGTTGTACGGCAGGTTGGAGGCAACGGCTGTAAACGGGAAACCCGGGATACTACGGGGATCAGTTGTAAGAAAGTCACCTGTAAACACACCAACCTCGGGAAATTCAACTTCAAGCCGTTCTGCCATGGCTCGATGTAGTTCTATGGCAGACAATCTGTAACCAGCGCGAACAAGCCCTCTGGTAAGGGCTCCTAAACCTGGACCAATTTCAAGAACAGTTCCAGACACCTCACCCAGGGCATTGGCGATACGTCTTATGGCAATCGGGTTAACAAGAAAATTCTGTCCCATGGATTTGTCCGGTCTTATTCCCAGCTCATTCAATGCTGCTCTTGTCTGGTTGATATTCATAAATCAGCGGATTCTTAACGACATGTGAAGCCTCTTCGCCAGGGCAGTAATACGCTCTATATCAACCCCAGAACTCTTTACAGCAGAAAGCTGCGTTTCAATGTGTGCCCTGCCTGCCAGCTTCACAAACCTCAGAAGGTATTCCCACGAGTTCTCGACTTCTGAAGGGCAGATCCGGTTGTACTCTTTTACGCCAGAGGCATTCAAACTTATACTGACCGAATCAAAACTGCTCAGGAGCTCTAATACCTTGTTATCGGTCATGAAAGATGCACAAAGACCGTTGGTGTTCAATCTGGTTTTTATTCCCCTGGCCCTGACCGCTGTCGATGCCTTCATTATTAAAGAACTCCGAAGAGTTGGCTCTCCGAAGCCGCAGAATACAAGTTCTTTGAATTTCTCAACAGGTAGTTCTCTGATGGTCGACAACACCAATTCTTCAGAAGGATCTTGTGTGTGCCGCAGGTTGTAACCCGCAAGACCATCAGCCGTGTTCCTGACACAGAAGATACAGCAGTTCTGGCACTTTGATGTGACATTAACATACAGGGAATCTCCATACCTGTATACAACATCGACCCTCCGGTTTTCAGGGTGAAGTCTGTACGCCCTCATTGCATTCTCCCAAAGGGTGAATGAAGTGCTCTCTATAGACTCGCTGCCTCCCTGAAGTTCCCGTATTTTTATAACAACCAGTTTTGTGTTGGCAGGTTCATTGCGATGCCCCCGCAAGGGTTCAGGAGGAAGAAACGGTGAATCTGTTTCAACAAGAAGCTGATTCCGTGGCACACTGGAAACAATCTTTCTGAGATTGCCGTTCTTTTTGTAGGTAACCGGCCCGTCAACACCTATGTAGTAGCCCCTGGAAACTGCAATGTCAGTGAGGCGCTGATCTCCGCTCCAGCAGTGAAGAATTACAGGTATGGAAGGTCTCTCTGGAAGATGATCCAGAACTTCAGATTCAGCATCTCTGGAATGCACTATCAGCGGATATCCAAGAGACTCTGCAAGCTGTATATGCCTCTGAAACCAGAAAATCTGTTTCCCGGGCTTAAAAGTATTGTGGTAGAAATCAAGGCCGGTTTCCCCGATGGCAATTGTGCGGGGTCTGAGAAGTGCGGCTTTCAGGGAAGACCACTGTTCTTCTGCAGTACTGTCATCTGGAAGATGATCTGGGTGAAAAGCTGCAGCAGAGTAAAGGTTGTACTCCCGGGCAATATCAGCAGACCTTTCGGCGGTTTCCACATCGACGGATGGAATCAGAATATGGCTTATACCTGCTGCGGTAGACCTGCTTACAACTTCAGCAAGATCCAGGTTAAAATCGTTGAAGTGCAGGTGACAATGGCTGTCAAATCCCAGCATGAAAGTCAGCGCCAGATCACATCACTGCGGCCGGGACCGGTGGAAATACAGGTTACAGGAACACCTACAGCTTTTTCAACTGCGATAACATACTGTTTTGCAGCTTCCGGTAGATTGCTCCATTCCGTTTCTCCGCTTATGTCTTCCGACCATCCTGGAACAGTTTCGTACACAGGAACAAGCTGTTCCATCATTCGACCAGTTGTAAACTGCCGGTTCTCATAGCCAGTACAAATTTTAAGCCGGTCAAAACCGCTGAGAACATCAAGAAGCGTAAGTGTAACTGAGGTACAACCGTTGATTCTTGCGGTGTATTCCGCCAGGACACAGTCAAGCCAGCCACACCTCCTGGGTCTTCCTGTTGTTGTTCCGAATTCGTGACCCGCCTGGCGCATCCTCTCCCCTGTATCATTGTTCAGCTCTGTGGGGAATGGGCCTGATCCAACCCTTGTTGTGTAAGCTTTCAGAATACCTGTTACTTCTGACACCTGTGTAGGTCCAAATCCAAGGCTGGTACACGCGCCGCCTGAAACACACACTCCGCAGGTTACAAACGGGTAGGAGCCGTGATCGGGATCAAGAAGAGAACCCTGCGCACCCTCGGCAATAACAAGCTTGTTTTCACCCAGAAGTTTGCTGACAAGAAGAGAAACATCATGTGTATAACCGGCAACCACCCTTGCTGCCTTTGCAAATTTATCAACATCCTGCTGCAGCTTCGCCGTTTCCGGAGAATTCAGTTTAAGAAGAGCTACTGTTTCCTCTGTATGGAAATCAATAAGAGCTCTGAAAGTGTTTCCGTCTGTTACATCTTCAAGGCGAATAGCATTGCGCATGAACTTTCTTACATAGGTCGGCCCTATCCCCCGACCGGTGGTTCCTATTCTGCCATCGGCAAGATCGGCTTCTCCCTGCTTCTCAAGCCATTTGTAACCGGGATGGGTAAGGTTAACCTTGGGAGATATCTTCAACCTGCCCTCTACCGATATTCCGTTCTCTTTCAAAGACTGTATCTCCTGAAGAACAGTAACGGGATCAAGTACACAGGCGGAACCTATTATTGCTGTAACGCCTTCGCGGACGAGCCCGGAAGGAAGCATGTGAAGGGCAAATCTTTTACCATCAACCTCCACAGTATGCCCGGCGTTGGCCCCTCCGCTGAATCTGGCTACAGCTGCTGCTTTTCCGGCAAGGTGGTCAACCATCTTTCCCTTGCCTTCATCTCCCCATTGAAGGCCCACAACAATACTTACTGGCATTATCAGCTCCTCGCTGAATGGGTAGCGGTGGCTGTTGTCAGCCACTTTAAAAGTTCGTTTATTCCAGTGCCGTCAACGGAAGAAACAGGAATTACCGGCCCCATCTCCCCGGCTTTACGCACAGACTGTGCAAGCTTGTTCCTTTTGAGCTTATCACTTTTTGTAAGGGCAATGATATATGGTTTACCACCTTCCATGAGATACCTGGCCATGGACAAGTCGTTCTCCAAGTCAGGATGTCTGGAATCAACCAGAAGCACAGTACCCCGCAAAGCCTGCCGCTTCCTCAAATACCAACCAATCCATTCTATCCACTGTCTTCTAAGCCTTTCAGGGGCCTTTGCGAAACCATATCCTGGAAGATCAGCTATGTAGAAATTTTTATTGGTAGTAAAGATATTTATGTACTGCGTGCAACCGGGCCGCGAACTTGTTCTTGCAACCTTTGACCCGCTGTTCAACCTGTTGATCAAAGAAGACTTACCAACATTGGATCTTCCAATAAACGCCATCTCCGGCAGGCCGTCTACAGGTAATCCTGTTTTTCCCGGACAGCTTTTCAGGAACTCAATACGAAGCTTTGCCAAATCACACAGCTTCCTTATCGTCCCTGGCAATGAGAATTTCCGGGGCTGCCCCTTGTGTGATACAATCTTTGTTAACAATTAACTTGTCTGGCACCGGTTTCTCAGAAGGTATTCTGTACATGGGATCAAGAAGAATTCTCTCTACTATTGACCTGAGACCTCTGGCCCCGCTGTGGTTGCTGCTGGCTTCCTCTGCAATGGCAAGAAGGGCATCATCTGTAATCTGAAGATCAACACCTTCCAGTTTAAACATGTACCTGTACTGTTTAACAAGGGCATTCCTGGGTTCGGTAAGAACTCTGACCAGATCTTTCTCTGAAAGGTCATCCAGAGTTACCAGAATAGGAAGACGCCCAACAAGTTCCGGAATAATACCGTAACGCACCAAGTCGTGAGATTCAATTTTCTTAAGAACTTCCGCCCCCTCGAATTCCTCGGCATTTCCCAGATCAGCATTGAAACCCAGAGAAGATTTGCGCAATCTACCGGAAACAATTTTCTCTATTCCGTGAAAAGCTCCGCCGCAGATGAACAGAATGTTTGTTGTGTCTACCTGGATATGATCCTGATATGGGTGCTTGCGACCTCCTCCAGGCGGAACGCCTGCGACTGTGCCCTCAACCATCTTCAGCAACGCCTGCTGAACACCCTCACCTGAGACATCTCTGGTTATGGATGCATTTTCGGACTTTCTTGCAATTTTGTCTATCTCGTCAATATATATGATTCCATGCTGAGCAAGCTCAACATCCATATCTGTTACCTGAAGCAACCTTAGAAGGATGTTCTCTACATCTTCACCAACGTATCCAGCTTCTGTGAGGGTAGTTGCGTCAGCAATGGCAAACGGAACATCAAGTATCTTCGCCAGAGTTCTTGCAAGAAGGGTCTTACCCACACCAGTGGGCCCGAGAAGTATGATGTTGCTTTTTTCAAGCTCAACTGATGCCGTACTGTCATGCTTGCTCTGCAATCTTTTGTAGTGGTTGTAGACGGCCACGGAAAGAACCTTCTTGGCCTCTTCCTGACCCACAACATACTGATCGAGTTTGTCTTTGATCTCCATAGGGGCGGGAAGATCCTTTTTAAGGAAGGAGGGCTTCTCACCGCCAGACTTTCCTGCAGCGTCATCAACAATTTCATGACAGTAGCGCACGCAGTCGTCACAGATAAACACACCTGGGCCCTGAATCAGCTGATTTACCTCCGTGGCCGGTCTGTTACAGAATGAGCATCGGTTCTCTTTGGGCATTTTCAGTCTCGATTCGTCAAAATATTGTCTACAATCCCGTAATCCTTCGCCTCCTGTGAATCCATCCAGAAATTACGGTCACTGTCTGCGTTTATTTTTTCCACTGTCTGCCCGGTATGGTGGGCAAGAATCTGATCCATCTGCTTTCTTATTTTAAGAATTTCCCTTGCTTCAATCTGTATATCTGCAGACTGCCCCATTGCACCACCGCTGGGCTGGTGAATCATAACTCGTGCATGTGGAAGAATGCTTCTTTTACCGGTGGTACCTGCTGCCAGAAGAACCGAAGCCATTGAAGCGGCACTTCCCATACAGAATGTTGCTATATCGGGCTTGATAAACTCCATGGTATCATATATTGCAAGACCAGCTGAAACAGAACCACCGGGACTGTGGATGTACATGTTAATATCCCTTTTCGAATCTTGTCCTTCAAGAAAAAGAAGCTGTGCCACAACAACACTTGCTGTCTGGGCAGTGATTGCGTCTGCGATGAAGATTATCCGGTCTTTAAGCAACCGTGAGTAAATGTCGTATGACCTCTCGGAATTTCCATCCTTCTCCACCACGAACGGAATCACAGGCATTATTCTTCTCCTTCGCTGCTTGTTTTCTCTGCAGACGGATCAACAGATACCCATTTCCACGGTACAACTTCAGGCTTCGAGCTGTTTTCCGCCGGCGGCTTCTCTTCAATTATCGCCGAATTCAGTACGAATTCAAGGGCTTTGTCGTTCCTGTTTCTGTCCAGGAAAGAGGATCTGCTGTCTCCGGATTCAACTGCCTTCTCTATCTCGTCTTCCGGAATCTCCAGGCTTTCCCGAATAGCAATCTCGCGAAGAAGAAGAAACTCCCTGACCTTTCTCTCGGCCAGTTCCCCGGCAACTTTCTTCGTTTCCTCTGTTGATTCCTCTTCTGCGAGTTGGGTGACATAGTCTTCAGTAAGGTTTGCCACCATGAATTCGGGAACATCGAACACGTTGCTGTTCAGTATGCTGTCTATTGCTTGTCTTTCAGTAAAACTCTTCACCTCTGCATCGTATCTGGTGTTAACGTCGTCGCTAACTTTCTGCCGGAATTCCTCCATACTCTTGAAACCCCCAGCTTTGGTTGCAAATTCGTCATCGAGTTCAGGATATGAATGAGCTTTGACCTGCTTCACTGTAAAAGTGTGCACAGGTCCCTGAAGGCCGGTGTCTTTGCCCTTTTCAACCTTCATCTGCATGGTGAATGTGTCTCCAGACTTAACTCCGGTAATCAGCTCGTCAAAACCGGGCCCCATATCATTCTGCCCGATAACCGCAGTAAGCTCACGCGGGGTTGAATCAGGCTTGCCATCCGGATCGGGGTAAGTAAGAACAACAAGGTCACCAAAAACTGAGGGGTTGCCGGTTTCATCGAAACTCACAAACTGTTTCCGCAGATGCTCTATGGTATCCTCAACTGCCTTTTTTCTGTCGTACAGCGGAACAGAAAGCTTGATTTCCTGGTAGTCCACAGGCTCTGGAGTTAAAAACACACGGTACGTAACCGTGTAAATGTAGTCTTCACCTTCAACGGGGAGAACCGTTTCAAACTCGGGATCATTGTCGGAAAGCACCCAGTCGAACTTTTCAAACAGGTCTTCAGCAAGCTGTTTGTGAGCACTTTCAGCCACCTCTGTAACAATAAGGTTTCCAAATCTCTTCTCTATAATGCTGTCGGGAACATGACCAGGGCGGAAACCATGTATGTTGACTTCTTTGGAAATGTCTCTTTTTACTTTTCTGAATATCTTCTTGAGGTCGGCAGCATCCATTGTAAACCGGACAACTCTCTTGTCGCCCTCTTCCTTTATCAGTTCGTAGGCCATTCAATCCTCTTTTTCAGTTACGCAAACGCAACAACTCCAGTACCAATTGCTTACCTGGCAATCAGTTGCGCGACTTACAATTACATGAACCCCTTCAGGGGAATATATTTCTGCTCGCAGCGAATATGCTTCAATTCCCTCACAAATGCCAAGTAACAGGGCTTTCGAAACTGCTACTCTCCCCGTCTTCCTGCTATAAGACGGGCTTCCTCGCTGTTGGGATAGCTGTCAAGAATAACGGTTTCCAGCCTGTGCATCTCGGAAACTGCAGAATTGGCACTGTAAATAGCTGCAGCTCTAGCCAGTGCCGAAGGTGCTCTTTCAGAAGACGGATACCGGTAGTAAACAGCTGTCAATTCTTCAATTGCCCTGTGGTCTTCACCAAGGCTCTGATGGCAGAGGGCAAGGTAGTAAAGGGCATCATCGGCCACATCTGAATCAGGGCTGCCCAGGGCAACCTCATAAAAGCCTTCCGCTGCAACAGAGTATCCACCCTGCTGATACTGGCGGAATGCTTCATTGTATGCGGTCTGTACACTAACAGGTGTTGAGCCCTGCCTCGAGGAACCACCGGAAATCAGCATTCTTTCCAGCTGATCCGTCAGCTCAAGAAGGTTCTGTGTCTGGTCTCCACTTCGCATACCCGCCTGAGCCTGTATTGCCCTCAGCAGAACTTCATTCCGGCCTGTAACAACCTTTATCGAGTCGAGCATACGGCTTATCTCTGCAGTCCTGGCATCTATATCTTCCACCCTGCCAGGAGAATTAACCCACTGTCCTCCCCAGCAGGCAGCAAGCAAAAGCACGCCGGTTACCGGCCAAAGCAGCAACTTCATAGCCTACTCCGGAAGAACGCGGATGTGAACGCGTCTGTTCTGTGAAAGAGCCCAGTCATCGTCTCCTGAAACAAACGGACGCTCTTTGCCGTAGCTGACTGTTTCCAGTCTGGAGGCTGGAATCCCGTAGTTCAGAAGGTAGTCGTACACCGATTGCGCTCTCCGCTCCCCCAGAGCAAGATTGTAGTCGATAGTTCCTCTGGCATCACAATGACCTTCCAGCAGAAGTCTGAAGTTACGGTTGTTCATTGTGTAATCGGCATCGGCCATAAGAATTGTAAGCATCTCTGCAGAAAGATTTTCGGAATTGTAATCAAAAAATACATCGTTCAGTACCATCTGGTGATCTGCAAGTTCATCTGCGTATGTTGTTACGGTGTCATCAACCCACACACCAACATCCAGAGTATCCTCAGTGATGAATGTCAGAGAGTCGGGGGTGTCTACTGTATCATCGCTGGTGTCATCAGGCCTGCACCCTGCGCCAACTCCAGCCAGCAGGCAACACATGAAAACCAGTACCGTATTCTTCATTGATTCCCTCCCTGAATAGTAACAGGAGACCATGTGGCACAGTAGCTTTCTGTGCCGCTGGAAAGCCTGTAAACAGTTAGTTTGTTCAGCTCAAGCAGATATATAGACCGGACTCCGTCACGATTGCTGGAAAAAGCAAGGTGCCCTCCAGTGGGAGACCACACCGGATCTTCGTTCAGCGTTCCCTCGGTGGTAACCTGCCTGATGTCGGTTCCGTCCGCATTCATAACGAAAATATGGAATTCGCCATGAACCCTGGCACAGTAGGCAATTCTGTCTCCTGCCGGGGACCATGACGGGCTATCACAGTACCCGTGGGCAAAACCGGCCCGTTCCGCAGTACCCCCTGATGAATCCATCACATACAGCTGCGGATACCCTACTCTGTCACTTGTCAGAATCATCTGCTGGCCTGTTGGAGAAAAAGATGCAGATGTTTCAATCGACGCCCTGGCAGTGAGCTGCTGAACATTTCCCGATGCTGTATCCAGTCGGTTAATATCGGAGTTTCCAGAAATACTTCTTGTGAATGCAATGTAGCGCGAATCAGGTGTCCAGGCCGGTGATGTGTTCAACCCTCCGGTCACCACTCGCCTGGCGGAAGAGTTTTCAAAGCTGTAAAGATACAGGTCTCCGGTACCGTTTCTGTAGGATGTAAATGCAATATTTCCGCCGTCAGGGCTCCACGCGGGAGTGGTAATAACTTCGTTATCGCTGATAACCACCTGAGGTGGCCGCTCATCAAGCGACCTGACTCGAAGAGAATACGTTCCGTTGTGTCTTGAGATGTATGCAACCCGGGTAGATGCAATCCCCTGTTCTCCTGAAAGCAGATAAACAAGCTCGTCTGTAAACCTGTGGATCAAAGGTTCCAATGCGGAACCGCTGTATTCCTTTTTAAGAAGAGCCTCTTCTTCAACTCCCTTTACATCCACCGAAAGCGTGTAACTTCCGTTTCTGCCAGTCAGAACACATCTTGCGTGGGCATAACCTTCTCCACGATCTGCTGTTTCAAGAATACCTGAAAAATCTATATCAAACTCCAGCTGATCAAGTGCTGCCGAAGCTTCCCTGCAGCCGGACAGTTCCACGCTCACAGGAATACATTCATTTCCGATGGGCGTCATCTGCATGAACTCAGACGAATAGCCGCTAAATGCGAGAACCAGCCCCGCCATCAGATACTTCATTTTCACCACTCTTTCGCTCTCCTGAATAACACTACCTGTGTAGCTACTATACTATTCCAGAATACGAAATTGTTCCCGGGTACCAAACTCCTTGTGCTGCAACTAAAGTAAATACTGTTGCTGATTCAGATTATTCCTTTTGAACGCAGAACGCTGGCTACCATGAACAATGTCGCAAGCCAGTTTGTGTAAGCGAACACTTTTTTAAGGTTTACAGGTTTTGCTTTCAGCGCAAATCTACCGCCGATTACCCCGCCTGCTGTGGTAAGTGCCGCCAGGGGCAGCGCATGCATCAGGTAGAAGTCTCCCTGAATGGCATGTCCTGTAAAGCCCATCATGGCTGTTACTGCAATAAGAACTAATGCTGTTCCAACAGCCACACTCATTGGAACACCGCAAGCAAGCACCATAAGCGGTACAAGAAAGGAACCTCCGGAAACTCCCACCATTCCGGCAGCAAACCCGGTTATCACAGCAACTGGAACTGCAATCCACAAATTGATATTGTAGAGTGATTATTTGTACTTTATAGTGAAATACCCAAAACTCTTCTTTGTTGATACACCTGTCTGGGCTGGCACCGGCAGAAGCATTACCACCCCGGCAACAGCAAGCATACCGGCAAAAACAAGTTTCAGGGTATCTGCTTTGAACTGGTGTGAACTGTAGCCACCGCCCAGGGCCGAAATGGAAACAAACGAACCAATCACAACTGCCAGAGTCCAGGATATGGATCTGTTCCTTTGAAAAATGACCATTGCAGCAACTGATGCTGCCAGCAGAATAAACTGCCCTGTTGCCGCAGCCTCAAACATTGAGATACCGGTAAGAGCCAGAATAACAACATAAAAGTTGCCGCCACCCTTGCCAACCATTGTCATAAAAACTGCTACCGCGAAGACAAGAGCACCTGCAAGGAACATGTGCGCCATCGATTCTTCTTTCAGCTGAGCAACTTGTACAGTTTGCCCGGTTTCATTTCCTGGGTTAGATCATCGTAACCGCCTGCGAGAATCCGAACATCTGTAAAGCCCTTTGACCGCAAATACAGGTAGACCATGGAAGATCTCACATTAGCCGGGCAAAATACGGCCACAGGTATATCTTTCGGAATCTCCTGCAGTCGGTCTGGAATCTGTGCCGCTGGAATATGGAGTATACTGATATTTTTGTGATGATTCATTCTGATTGAAATGGTTTCATCCTCTTCCTTGGTTCTCACATCGAGCAATACAACCTGTTCCATGGCATAGAGTTGCTTGGCGGTCATCTTGTGTTTCGCCTGGCCGATGTAGTCAAAAGTCATACTTTGCAGTACATTCTGCATTATTACCTCACTTCTCTGCTGCGGGAAAGATATTCAGCCAGATCTTCCATGGTGGGTATTGTCCCGGCAACTTTCACCTCTCCGTCAATTACAAGAGCTGGTGTTATCATCACACCGAAATTCATTATTTCGTTAAGATCGGTTACCTTTTCCAGTTCGTAATCAAGACCCAGCTCCACAGCCGCTTTCCCCGCTGCTTCAGCCAGTTTTTTGCATTTGGGGCAGCCAGTTCCCAGCACCTGTATCTTCACCATTGTTTTCTCCTTTACATCTTACCGAAAATTATACCGCTGACAGTTGCCATAACAACCACCAGAGCAACGAATGCAACTGTTTTTTTTGTACCCATCACGCTTCTGATAACCAGCATGTTCGGCAGGCTTAGTGCCGGCCCTGCAAGCAGAAGAGCCAGAGCAGGGCCCTTTCCCATACCGCTTCCCATAAGACCCTGAAGAATTGGAATTTCTGTTAGCGTGGCGAAGTACATAAATGCACCTGCAACTGACGCAAACAGATTCGCCCGAAGCGAATTGCCGCCAACTGCAGTTTCTATCCATGAAGACGGAATAAGCCCTTCGTAACCAACACGCCCCAGAAGCAGCCCTGCCACAAGCACACCTGCCAGAAGTAACGGCAGTATCTGCCGGGCGAACCCGAATGTTGCCTCAAACCACTGTGCTCCCTCCCCGCCACCAGTAGCAAGAACCACCGAAAGACCTATCATTCCGGCAACGAATGGAATGGTAAAGCCTTCGGGGACAACAACGGAAGCCAGTACCACAACAGCGGCAACTGCAGTAATTTTCCAGAGTTTTATCTTCATCCATGCAACAAGAACAACCCCCAGAGCCACAGCGAGAACGGAAAGTATCTGTTGTTTCATGCCGTAGATGGTGTTCTGAAAACTGTCGGTGCAGTTGCAGCCGCCCCATGTTGCAGCAACCATTATTGCCACGAGAATAAAAAAGAAAACGGCATTCTTCCACAGAGCCCTTGAGCCCTCTCCAGGCAGCGACACAGGAACTGCCGCCTGCCTTGTTTTCTCATCTTTTCTGAAAAGCAGGTGCATCAGAAACCCTATGAGAATACTGAAAACCACAGCACCAACAGCCCTTGCAATTCCCAGCTCCACCCCCAGAATTCTGGCGGTTAGTATTATTGCAAGAACATTTATTGCCGGACCTGCGTACAGAAATGCAGTTGCAGGGCCAAGACCTGCTCCCATTCTGTAGATTCCGGCAAACAATGGAAGAACCGTGCAGGAACACACTGCAAGAACAGAACCGGACACGGATGCAACGGTATAGGCAACAATCTTCTTCGCACCTGCCCCTAGATATTTCATAACTGATCCCTGACTTACAAACACGCCGATGGCACCGGCAATAAAAAAAGCAGGCATCAGACACAGCAGCACATGTTCCCTGGCATACCACTTTGCGAGTTCAAGCGCCTCAATCACCGAGAAATCAAATCTCTGCTTTCCCACAGGCAAAAAGTAAACGCCCAGAAATACTCCAACTATCAGGGCCAGTACCTTCCACTCTTTTTTCCAGTTCATTCCTTGTGCCCCCGGCTGTTCAAATACTCTGTTTCCTGTTTTACATTCATCTGTATTACCTGATCAAAGCAGTTTAAAAACCCCAGTACACACGGCGTTCTAAGGCTGTAATAAACCTGTTTTCCGTTCTTTCGGTACTCTACAATTCCAGCACGGCGCAGAACAGACAGATGCCGTGAAATAGTTGAATAATCAATGCTAAGAGCCTTGTTGAATTCACACACGCAAAGCTCACCCTCCGCGAGTTTTTCAACCATCCACAGCCTGTACGGATTGGCAAGAGCCTTCAGAGTTTCGCTTTGTTTTCTGTAGAACTGCAGTTCTTCATTGTTCATGCTGTACAAGCCTCAACCTTCTGTATTTATGCATATATATGCAAATGTACATACATCGCGCAACATTGCCGCAGAAGCAAAATTCAAGCAGAATACGGCTAACAGTAAAGGAGAAAACAGTGAGCAATCTGATACTCAACGATCACAGAGACGAAAGAGGTTTTGTAGTAAACCCTTTTGAACACCTTGCAGACACGGGAAGTATATCCAACTGCCATGCCTTCTCCATGGAGCCGGGAAGCACAAGAGGCAATCACATCCATTCTTCCCGCAACGAACAGGTACTTGTACTCGCAGGAACAATAGAAGTTGAGTACAACAATTCCGCGACAACTCTAACAGCCGCCGCCCCATCAATCTTCACCATACACAAAGAAGTCAAACACACATTCAGAAACAATTCCAGTTCTACCGCCGTTGTTCTGTGCTGGAGCAGTGAAAGATACGAATAGCATATCTGCCCGTTTACAGGGAAATGTTGTTTTCAGTCACAACCTGTTCACTGGAAAACTGCTTACGCTTTTAGTTCTGCCAGCCAGTTGGAAAGTTTTCTGATCTTTATCCCGTCAATATCTGACTCCAGCCTCAGATTTTTTACAAGCAGGTACTTTTCTGCGTATGGAATTCTTCCAAGAAGCTTCAATGCTCGCGGAATCCGCTGATCTGAATTTTTTTACTTCGATTAAAGATGAAACCGATCCTTCCATGGTCACGGCAAAGTCAATCTTCTGCTTTTCTCTGGTTCGCACATATTGCAGTTCGGTTGCTTTCCCAGTGGTATCCGACAGCAAATCTGTGTGTTTCCTCAGGCATACGGCTGTTGTATTTTCAATCTTTATGCCTTCGTCTCCGTCCACATATCCTGTATCGTAGAAATAGAGCTTGGGCATTTTTTGTATGGCTCTGGCAATATTCCTGTGATATGGACGAACCAGAAAAACTATGTGAAGCGCTTCAAGAATAACTGCATACTTCTTTACCGTATTCGGTGACAGCTGCAAATCTCCGCCAATTGATGACCATGACAACGGAGAACCAACCCTTCCTCTGAGTATTTCAACCAGAAGACGCATGGATCTCACTTCCTGAAGCCTACTGAATTCAAGAATATCTTCCAGCAAGAGAATCGCCAGTCTGTCTGAATGTGTCCACTGGACTGTACGGACACGGCTGCTATTCCATATAGTAGCCTGCGGTAGTGTTTCGTATTTTTCCATGAAACAGGAGGCGAGTATGCAAAAACCATTGGGATTGCTTTTCTTTGTGTTCGGAATTGCTGCGGCGTGTACAACAATCATCGTTACACCCGGGGCATCTGAAGACGGATCCATGTATGTAACCCACTCAGACGATAATGAACTCATGGACGAGCGGATCGTTTATGTACCGGCCGCAGACTGGGAAGAAGGCGCTACAAGACCTGTTTACTGCTCAGCCTGTGCTCTTGGTCCTTTCCCTCAATACAACAGTTTCTCTGACCCAAGGCTTGTCTGCATAAACCGGGCGGAGGCGTACAACCATCCCGACCAGCCGCAGAGCATTGCTCTTGGTGAAATTCCTCAGGTCGCGCACACTTACGCATACTTCGATGGCAGTTACGGAATAATGAATGAACACCAGCTGATGATAGGTGAGTGTACTTGCGGATCAAAGATGATGCTTGATCCGGAGCCAGGCAAAAGAATTTTCTACTCTTCCGAACTCTCAAGAGTGGCACTCGAAAGGTGTACTTCTGCAAAAGATGCCGTAGAACTTATGGGGCAGCTGATTGAAACATACGGTTACTACGGAACAGGCGAAACGCTGCTTGTCGGCGATCCTAAGGAAGCATGGGTGTTCGAGATGTGCTGTGGCACAACAGACAGCACTGGAGGCCTTTGGGTGGCTCAGAGAGTTCCAGACGGGGAAATCTTTGTGGAAGCCAACGAATTCAGAATAAGAAATATCACAGATGATGAAACTGTTTTCCTCTACTCTGAAAACCTGCTTGAGGAGTGCGAAAATCTCGGGTGGTGGAATTCAGATCAGGGAGAGTTTGACTGGCTGCGTGCGGTAAGCAAGGGAGAATACAACCACCCCTACTACAGCATAAGAAGAGTATGGAGAGTGCTGAGCCTTGCCGCTCCTTCCCTGGATCTCAGCCCGTGGGTTGAAGACGGTTATTCTGATTACTACCCTTTCAGCGTTGCCCCGGATCACCAGCTTGCAACAAGAGAAGTTATGAGGCTGCACAGGGATCACTACGAAGGAACTCCTTTTGACATGACGCAGGGTATTGCTGCAGGCCCATTCGGATTTCCATACCGTTACTACGGCCCCCAGGACAGTGGCGGAGACATTGGCGACCCTGACCGACAGCTGGAAGGTGCCTGGGAACGCCCTCTGTCTGTTAATTACTGCGGTTATGTTTACGTAAACCAGGGTCGTTCCTGGCTTCCGGATCCTATTGGTGGTATAACCTGGTTCGGCCCGGACAAACCAGCAGAAACATGCTTTGTACCTTTCTATGCCGGCGTTTCTGATCTCCCTGCCAGCTACCAGACCTGCAATACCTCTGAATTTTCAAGAGATTCCGCATGGTGGGCATTCAACTTCGTTGGAGACTGGTCAGGTATAAGATACAACCTGATGCACCAGGACATAGCTGACCTGCAGGAAGAAATTGAAACAGGTGAAATAGCAAAAGTTGCCGCTACAGATTCTGTAGCTCTGGAAATGTACAGAAACAACGGCGGGTACACAGATTGCATTACACAGTTCAGTACTTCAAACGCAGACAGTGTTGTAAGCGAATGGTGGAACTTTGCCGACCGAATGATAGTGAAATACGATGACGGTTTTCTTAACTCCCCTGCTCACATGGCACATGAACTGGGGTATCCGGAATGGTGGCTCGACCAATCCGGCTGGGAACAGGGACCGATTTCCTACACCAACCACCAGGAAAACTGAAGCATTCATCACGTACATTCTTTTTGAAGGGAGGTGAAGATATGACACAGAAGGATCGCAGAGACAGCTCCGGCAAAGCAGAGGTACAGACTACTGTACCGGAAGAAAACACAGTCGAGGAAAAGGAAGTTGAAGCAAAGCCAGGCGCCTGTTGATGACCGTAAAACACCGTGAACAGGAGTTTCACAAGCGGTTAACAAAGAAACAACACTGAAGACCTGTCAAGTTTCGGGACCAAAAAACTCTATCTGAAGGTTGGCCGGTGATGTGCGTTCAGGGGGAATCGGCGGTATGCTGGCGGAGTTGAGGGCATGGGTAACTGCCCTGTCAAATCCGCTGTCTCCGCTGGTTCTTATTACTTCGTATGAATGTGTTCCGTCGGTATTAACAGTAAAAGTAATCCTGTAGCTCTGTGCCGGGTTAATTGAAGTTCTGAAGTTTCTTCTGATTGCACTGAACACTCTGCCCTCGTAACTGGCAGGACCCGGTGCTCCGCTGCCTGCCTCACCCTCAGAGCCCACTCCCATGAAATCGTCAGTGGCAGCAGAAACTGTTTCTTCCTGCACCTCTTCTTCTATACGCTCTGGAACTTCGGTTTCCTCCTGCACCGGCAGCTCTTCCTCTACAGGCAGTTCCTCCACTACTTCGGTAACTTCCTCCTCAACTTCTTCAACCGGATCAACTGTATCTTGCTGAACCGGAACTTCGTCCACCGGGTTTTCTCCGGTATCAAGAACAATCATCTCCACAGAAACAAACTCCCCGCCACCCATGGGTACAGCCTCTCTGCCACCGGCAATCAATCCTGCCAGAACAAGAACAAGAAAAACAGCTATATGCATACCTGCAGACAGGTAAAAGTCGTTCCTGCTGCCGGGAGCACGCAGCCCTGTGGGCTTTGCAAAGGGATTACTCGACTGCACCTGAAGACTCCTGAATAAGACCCACATTGGCGTAACCGCCCCGCCTTAATTCCGTAAGGGCAGAGGCCAGAACAGCATACTGCACCTGTCCGTCGGCTCTGAGATAGGCTTCTGTTCTGCCGGACGAAAGGGCAGCCTCTGCAAGAGACGACAGGTCTTCCGGGGCGACTGTTTCTCCAGCAACTGTGATATTGCCTGCTCCATCCATCTCTATTACCAGTGAGGTTCCTGGATCCAGCCGCTGAATTATTTGCCCCTGATCTGTGGAAGGGGGCGTGATATCTGTACTTCTCTGCATCACCGGGGCACTAAGCATGAAGATAACAAGCAGAACAAATGTAACATCAACAAGGTTAGTTACATTGATGGTAGAGAACTGCCTGTATTTCTGCCGTATCATTGTATGGATCCCCGCCTGCACACATCCACAAGCTCACTGAGAAATCTGTCCATCTCGCCGGCAAGATCGTCGACCTTGCCAACAACATAGTTGTGAAACACATTCGCAGGAATCGCCGCAAGAAGCCCGGCTACTGTTGTAGTAAGGGCAGCAGCAACACCGGCTCCAACTGCGCTGATATCTGCAACTCCTGCTTCCCGCATGGCAATAAAACTTGCAAGCACTCCCCACACCGTTCCAAGAAGACCAAGCAGAGGACTGACACTGGTAACTGTAGCCAGAAAACCTATGTTTCTGCTTCTCTGGGCAAGGTCTTCGCTGGCCTCCCTTTCAAGAGCGCTGTGAAGTATTGCAACTTCCTCCCTGCTCAGCGGTTCTGTTCTGCCCTGATCTTTCCTGCGACCGAGGTATCTGCCTGCTTCAGTATACATTCTTGCCAGTGGCCCCATGTCTCCGGAACTCTTCACAAAATCGCCTCCCGGAGGACGACCGGTGGTGCGAAGAGCCTCCATAAAAACCCTGGAGGCACTCATTATTCTTCGCAGTTCTTTGAGTTTGGCAATCGCCACAGCCCAGGAACCGATGGAAAGGAACAGAATCAGCAGAAGTATGAGCTTTGTGAAACCATCGGAGCCCATTACAGTGGACCAGACCTGACCCAGCATTCTATCTCTCTTTCAGTCTAGCCACAGCTTCTATTTCGACCATGGCGTTAAGTGGAAGTTCTGCTACCTGAAAAGCTGCACGAGCAGGATATGGTTCGCTGAAAAACTCTGCATACACCAGATTCATCCCGGCAAAATCTTTCATATCAGCCAGATAGACAGTTGTCTTTACAACATCGTCCATGGAGCCACCTGCTTCAAATACAAGTTTCTCTATGTTCTCAAGTGCCAGACGGGTCTGCTCTTGAATTGTCTGTTTCAGAGCCTTAGTGCTGACATCAAAGCCGATCTGACCGCTGACAAACACAAAAGATCCGGTAACTACAGCCTGACTGTAAGGCCCAACCGGTGGAGTAACTTTCCGGGAAAATACAGCTATTTTCGCCTTTTCCTCCATGCAAACCTCCAGATTTTCTTATAAGCAGTATACGTTGCCGCATACAATTCTGTTCCATCAGTGCCCCAGAGCAGTGTTGAGCGCTTCGAACAGTTCCCGAACGGTGTAGGGCTTCGCAAGCGATGCCTTAAACCCCAGCGATCTGTAGTTAAGCATGGTATTGCTGCCGGAAAAACCACTTGAAAGAATCACCACTGCTTCCGGGTCAATTTTCAGAAGACTGCTTATGGTCTCCAGCCCACCTGATCCACCTTCTATGGTAAGATCCATGATAACAACTTTGTAGGAATTGCCTTCTTTCATGGCCACCCTGTATTTCGCCAGAACTTCTCTGCCCTCGGAAACCACGTCAACAATGTAGCCGAGGGTTACCAGCATACCAATTGTTGTACTGGCCACAAAAGGATTGTCATCAAGCAGAAGGAGCCTTTCGCTGTCTGACTTCACGTCTGAATCATCCTGCTTTTCCAGATGCGATAGTTCCGGCATAGTATCTGGAACAGGATTAACCCCTCCTCTTGAAAACAGAAGCATTTTGTCTGTTATCCGTCTTGCCCTTATCACTCCTTCTTCGGCGTTGTTTATCAGTTCGTCGTATTCATTTCCCGTTAAGTCGCCCTCGCGAAGAATACTCAGCGATCCCAGTATACCAGCCAGAATATTGTTGAAGTCGTGAGCCATACGACCTGCAATATTCTTTACGCTCTCACTTCTGGTGTTGTCCACAACAGGCCTGCTGGATGAAACATCAAAAATAGTCAGAAAATGAAACTGCTCTCTTTGCCTGGAATCTCTGTTCCGCACGATAACCACATCCGATACCGATCCTGTGTAGTGATGAAACCGGGAAATAATATATTCAGACTCTCCGGAAAACGAGCCTTCCAGCCCGCAATCAGTGTCCAGATAATCGGCAATATGTTTTCCCTGTATCTCTTCAATTTCCAGCCCAAAGAACTCACACGCCCTTGCATTGCAGTCTACAATAGTGCACAGATTGTCTACTTTTATTACTGGAAAAGAATCATTGATTAATAACATACAGTGTACCCCGTTATCTGTATCGTTGCGTATCGGCGGCAGCAATATCAGGCTCATCTCCGTAGAACACAACAGAATGTGACTGAAGACGGGAAGCACTATAAACAAACTTTCCGCTGAAAAATCTACTGCTGTCAAGCCATTTCATAAAAATACGATCCCCCGCCCACAGGGGAAGATCCATCAACTCTTCGTCCTTTATCCAGAACAGATCGCCCTCGTGGCAGCTTGTCTTCAACACACCGGAGTAATTTTCAGCGGTGAAAACAAAAACATACCAATCTTCCTCGTTATCAAATGCCGGAAACGTCAGTACTCCGCGAAGAGAAATATCGTTCACTGTAAGCGCTGTTTCCTCAAAAACTTCCCGCACAGCACATTCCTCCGGCGTTTCTCCGGGCTCAATTTTGCCGCCTGGAGCATTCCATTTACCAAAATGCATGTCTTCCGGACGTGAATTCCGGTGCATCATCAGGGTTCTGCCGTCGTTTCTTATGTAGCATAAAACCGCGAGTTTCATAGCGCAGAATATATTCATGCAACACCCGGGAACAAATAGACCCAACTCCGGTTAACAGCTATGTTAGATTCTGCGGTGCGACTCTCTGCTGAAGGAGAACTATGGTTCCTTGTATACTGCTGTTTCTGCTCTCGGCTTCGGAAACAGATTTGTTCGTTCCTTTTCCATCAGGTTACAGTGTTGCAGTGAAAGGCAGTGTTTGTACCGTAACTGTTGACACAAATGAAGGGTTCTATTCTGCGGCACATCAGGCACCTTTTCTACCTCTTGTTTCAAGAGTGTTTATTCTGCCCGGGCGATGTGAGGCTTCTTCTGTATCTGTATCTTTTGAAAAACCTGTTTTCACTCGGCACCTGTCAGCTCCTCTGGCCGGGGCACCGGAAATACTGCCTGTGGGATCACCGCAGCAGAATTTGCTTTCAGCAACAACCGGCAGCGCTGAACTGGGGAACAGACCTGTTTCTGTTCACACAGGCCACATACTGAATGCCTTCACCATTGTGACATGCTCGATTAGTCCCTGGGTATATACTAGCAGCTCACACCAACTGGCCCTGTCTCCATCATGTTCTGTAACAATTGAATGGACAGAGATATGCCCGTCACCGGCTCTATCGCATCTTCAAACGGAAATGGTAAATTTCCGAACAGCTGCTCTTTCAAAAAAGTACGGTTTAAACAGTTTCCATAACACCTGTCGCCCTGAAACCGATTCTTCTACCGATTATCTGATAGTTACAGGTGCAGACTTTCTGGATGAAACCGTAACATTGGAAAACCTGCTTGAAGCTAAGGGATTATCCTGGCAAACCCTTACAGTACAGGAGATTGTCTCAGGGTGGCCTGGTATCGACACTCAGGAATCTATCAGAAACTGCATAAAGCATTTTGCATTTGATGAGGGCTCAACCTTTGTAGTACTTGCAGGGGATGAAACAGTTGTTCCAGCACGGGAAGTATACACCGAATGCGAGGGACACACCGAGTTTGCGCCATCAGATCTTTACTATGCCGATCTCGACGGCAGTTGGGATGGGAACGGCAATGGCATCTACGGAGAGTATGCAGACAACCTTGACCTCTACCCTGATGTACTTCTGGGCAGGCTTCTGTTTTCATCATCTGAAGGCGCTTCTGCTATCTTCGAAAAAAACACTGTTTATGCAGATGTCAGCCAGTCTACAACATGGTACAAGAATGTTGTTCTGTGCGGAGCCATGCTGTTCCCGGCAATTGGCTATACAGGAGCAAAGGGATGTGAGCTTATGGCTCAGAGTTTTCCAAACAATTTCAACCTTACAAAAGCGTATGAACTGTCTCCCGGTGATCATCCGGACACCTATTTTCCGGTGCTCTACAACGGAGCTGGATGGAATCACTACGCAGGTCACGGCAACGACCGGGGAGTGTACTGGATAGACAACTCCGGCATGTTGAACATTTCCCGAATGGGTGGTTTCAGCTCTGACAGCTCAGGAATCAGATCCAATCCGGGTCGCACAGGTATACACAGCTGTATTGGGTGCCACACAGGTGATTTCACCGACCCGGGAGTGTGCCTGCCTGATACACTGCTTACACTGCCTGATGGAGGCGGAGTGGCCGGTTTCTTCAACACCTCCTGGGGCTGGGAAGGCTACTGGCCCGAAATCGGTTCAACTGAAAGGCTGTGCAACAACACCGTACATCAGGTTTATGTTCAAAAAGCTCCTTCACTCGGAGCGGCATACGCATCGGCGATAGACCTGGAAATTCCGAATATGACCGGCCCCTACGACAGGGTTATGCAATCGATCATTGCTTACTCGGCCTTCATGGAGCCTTCACTTAAAGTTCTTGGAGTACCCAATGCCACTCCCATTCCACCAGATCCGTTCCATGTAGTTATGCTCAGTACCAACCCGCTTACCCGTGGAGAATATCTTCGTTTCAAGGTTATAGGTATCTCTCCAGCCTACGATATTTCAGTTTTCGACCTGGCAGGCAGAGTTGTTTACGAACTGGCTAACGCAACTAGAAACACGGCATACACAATGCCCACAAACACTCTTTCCACAGGCATCTACTTCGTTTCTGCCATGGCATCCTGCGGAAAAACTGTTTCAGGCAGCTTTGTTGTTCTGCCCTTCTAGAAGCCTGCTTTATGCTGTTTCGTACTTTTTCACTGTTCTCATTAAATACATTGCCACTATTACTAACCATATCACCAGAATAATATTGCCCCACAGCGGTGATCCGGTAGGATACGTTACAAGTACATCAGTATTCGGAGACATACCATATACAATATTCTGGTAGGCAACATGTATAGGCATCAATACAGTGATTATTACATTAGCTGCTTTATCTACTGCTGTTGCTTCCGGGTTCATACTGGTACTGTAAAATAATTGCTGCAACCAGAAAATAGCGATTGGCAGTATTATCGTAAATGGCATATTTGCGCTTCCTTTTATTGCCACCGCCATCAGTGTTGCGAATGCCACGCTTACCAGAATTAATTGAATAATACCGATAACTGCGAGAACTGGATTTTCCGGAGTTGTATTACAGATATAATTGATAAGAACCATTATAAACATAAACATCAATATACTCAACGCAAATGATCTCTTTAGAAAGCGTTTTACCATTCTACTAAATACATGTCCTCTTAATACAGGCAGTGACAGCCATATTTTTATTCTTTCGCTTGTTATCTCTTCACCGATAAGACTGCCAGCCAATACCGCGTTGTAAGCGAACAGGATAAACATCAGCACACCTGTATCCATCAATATCATTTCACAGGCCCCCTGGGCTGTAAATTTATATCCTTCCTGGCTAATTACTATATATTGTATAAGCATGAATCCAATAAAACTAAAAAGTGTGCCGCCTGTTGTTCTTATATCTCTCTTGCGGTTTATCATCGCTGCTCCAGTGAAGCTATATAGACATCCTCCAGTGTTGCTGGAAGAACTATTTCTTCAAATGAGAAATTGCCGACTTCAACAAGGTATTCTTTCTTTATCAGCACATATTCATCGATCTCGCATATTATATTAACCGTCAGGTTCATACTCTCGACATACTTTTTTGGTATTTTTCTCAGCTTCTGAATATCTGCCATATCTCCCTCAGAACAAATGCGACCATCATGGATTATCAGATACCGTCCACCCTGTCTTTCCGCTTCATGAATGCGGTGACTGCTTTGAAGTATAGTACAGCCTTCTCTCTTCAAACTGTTCAAGCGTTTTCTTACCTTCCTTACATTCATCGGATCAAGACCATCCATGGGCTCATCGAGAATTACAGTGGATGGTTGTCCGGATAAAACAATTGAAAGCATAAGAAGTTGTTGCTGTCCTTTTGATTTTTTATTGAAATAGTGATTAACCAAATGAAGACACTCAAACTCATCGGCCATCTTCTTGAAATCGATCAGAGAATGATCGTCTATGTATAATGAATACTCGGTATACATATCTGTTGCCGTACATAAATGAGGTATTCTCGACTTGTCCGGGAGATACCGCAAACCCTTTCTTGCTTCCGGAATCCTGCAATCAATACCGTTTATCTTTATTGTGCCAGAGTCCGGAAATATATTATTCGTTATAAGATCCAGCAGTGTAGTTTTTCCAGCCCCATTACTTCCTAAAAGAACTGTATTCTCTGCCCTTCGAATATTACAGCTGAACCCTTTAGCCAAAGCACACACATCACCGTAATTTTTCCACACATTATCTACGATAATGCCATCTTCAGATAATCCTTCAGTATCGAACATTAATTATTCACCTGCCTCCCTTCAATACTTCCATCATGATAATATCCATAAAGAATATCTGATGCATATTCCGGTCAAACCTGCCACTTGCTCCGGTTTAAACTTGCCACTGAATCCGTTTCAAAGTAGCACCGGATTCCGGTCAAACTTGCCATCAAGAATTCTCTCAATCCTCAGTTTTAACGCTACAACTGTGAAATACTAATTATTTACCTCTTCTTTAGTCAAGTCCTGCTTTATTCCTCGCATGGAATTTTCTGTATTCATCTCAATCTTGTAAGAGTTGTTTAGTAACCGGTCCACGATTGCATCGGCTATAGTCGGGTCCTTGATTGTCTCAAATAAATTCTCGGGGGGAATTTGAGATGCAACTATAGTTGAACGGAGATTGTATCGGTCTTCGAGAAGTTCAAGCATTATCAAACTCTGTTGTTGATTCAGTTTTTCAAGCCCCCAATCATCAAGCAGGAGTAAATCAGTTTTACTGAGCATTGTCATCAGTTTGTCATAGGTTCCCATTTCTCGAGCCGCTTCAAGCTCTCTTAGAAAATTCGGTACTCTTTTGTAAAGAGTGGAGTATCCTTCAAGACATGCTTTATGTGCTAACGCACATGCTATCCATGTTTTTCCAGCTCCGGTCGGTCCTGTTAGAATGATGCTGAGATGATCATGTATCCATCTGCACGAGGCAAATCCCATCATCAGTGAGCGGTCAAATCCTCTGTGTATTTTGTAATTAATGTCTTCCATGCAGGCATTGGTTCTCAATTTTGCTTTGCTGAGTCGGCGATGAATCTGACGATTAGAACGAGATATTGCTTCTCGATCAACCATCATTCCAAGACGATCTTCGAATGAGTAATTGATGATGTCTTTCATCTTCATCTGCTCTTCAAGACACTCTGCCATTGAGTACAATTTCAGTTGTCTAAGCTGATCAATCATTGGATATGATAGCATTTGTTTTCTCCTATTCTTTGGGGTTCTTCTGTCTCCGACATCACTTATCATCTGAATGACAATTAGAATTACCTGAGTGGCTTTCCCTTTCCTCCTGGTTTCTTGGCTTGGTTTTTCTTGCTGGCTTTTTACCTCCTCTTATGTTTTTGTGCAGTATTGGCTTATCTTTCTCCTCTTTATTCAAACCATCAAAAAGAGTATGACCTTTCTTCGTTTCCAGTATCATTTTCAGATCTCTCAACCGAAGTGAATTCAGTCTAATAGCTGCACCACATGCTGCTTCAAGACGCTTTGCTCCGTGCTTCTTTTCAAGCCTCATTATCCCAAGAATTGCCTTGTACGCCTGCTGCGGATGCTCTTTACGCTCAAGTAGTGTACTGGCCAGCTCTGAAGCTTGTTCACCAACCCTTGAGGCCCAGTTCATTATCTTTTCGGGTGTCATCTGTAAATGTTCAGCATGAGCTTCCGGCATATGCTCTACCTTGGTACTGTAGCTCCATTTCTTCGGTGCCCTGAAATGTGTTGCTACTCGTTTCCCATTGTTGAAAATCTCAACTGTACTGCTTGTATATCGAGCAAGTAATTGTTGTTTGCGGAGCTGATGTGGTACGCTGTAATAGCGGTAATCAATCTGTACATGGTAATCAACATTTACCCTTACTTTCTTCCATTCTTCAAATACAAATCGAGTTGCCGGAAGGGGCTTTAATAGAGGCTTATCCAGCTCCTCAAACAGGCTGAATCTGCTGCCCTCTTTGTTGGTCATAGGCTTGTTGTTTATGATTTCAAGCTTTTCCCAGATTGCCTCATTCATATCGGCAAGGCTGAAGAATTGTCTTTCCTGAAGCTCGACAATTATCCATCGAAGTACTTCCTGAACACCTTTTTCGGCTCGTGGTTTATCCTTCGGCTTCCGTGGACGAGCGGGAATAATTACACCACCATAATGCCTGATCATGTTCTCATAAGTTCTCTGGAGATCCGGCTCATATTTGCAGGCTCTGGTTATTCCGGTTTTGGGATTATCCGGCCTGACGATCTCAGTACAGCCTCCATAAAACTCAAACATTCTTATATGAGAGTCGATCCAATCCTGTAGCTGCATAGTGAGAGTTGCCTCTGCGTAGTGATAGCTGGATACTCCCAATGACGACACAAAGACAGGTACCTGTGTGATTATTCCAGTGATTCTATCGGTCAGAGGCAGTGTAGAACCGGCATAGTCTACCTCTGTGAATTCACCGGCTCTAGTCTCAATATGCATGGAGACTTTTTTTATATCACACCATCTGCTGAAATTCTCACAATACTGGCTGTACTGGTATCCATCCGGATGCTCTGATTTGTATCTGAGCCACAAAAGTTTTAGTGTCACTCCCTTGCGTTGCATTTGCTTCCAGGTGTAATTCCAGTCCGGTACCGGCCACTGGCGAGAATATGATTTCTGAGGGTATACAATTCGTTCAAGATCAGCGTTATCAAGACTGTCCGGTAGAGGCCAAGAATACCCTGCCCGCTCCACCGCCGAATAGATAGCCTTCACTGTAGGCCGAGACCTACCACATATTTGGCTAATCCTTCTATCGGAATAGCCACATTCAGTGTGAAGCCTGAAAATCTCTCTGATCATTCTTACTTCTGCTCTTTTCTGTGCCATTATCACCTCCGGGTTTTCCCAAAGATGATAGGTTAAACAAATTAGTGCAGCGCTATTTTATTGGACTATTTGTTCCAAGGGATTGAAAGAAATTTAAGAGAAAACCAGGGTGGCAAGTTTGCCCGGATTCAGTGGCAAGTTACAAACGGATTTGGGTGCAAGTTTGCCCGGAATCGGTGGCAAGTTTGGGCCGGATTATGCATATGACAGCCAGAAAAGGTGTTTCCAGCCTTCAGTTAAGCAAAGAACTTGGAGTAACGCAGAAAACATCTTGGTTTATGCTTCAGAGACTTAGAGAAGCTTGTGGCAATGATAATACTAAGCTTTCCGGTGTTGTTGAAATGGATGAAGTGTATATTGGAGGGAAAGAGAAGAACAAACATCAGAATAAGAAAAAATGTATTAAAGGAAGAGGCACAGTAGGAAAAACCGCTGTTATTGGAATGAGAGAAAAGGGTGGAAAAGTAAAAGCTGTTCCAGTGCAGAGTGTTGATACTTGTACGGTAAACCGTGTGATTGATAAAAACATTGCTTCTAATACTGAACTTCACACAGATGAGCACCAAGCTTATAATGCT